>Ga0247841_10002144_pt1 | contig 40605 bp, 35 predicted proteins | sample LaCruzMarch2015__2_FD_192410 | JGI IMG/M metagenome (GOLD analysis project Ga0247841, IMG submission 192410) | Freshwater microbial communities from meromictic Lake La Cruz, Castile-La Mancha, Spain - LaCruzMarch2015_18m | ecosystem: Environmental > Aquatic > Freshwater > Lake | place: Spain...
CCTACATCACACGTGTGCCCGACAATCCCTATGGCCGGGCGGTCCGAAACGTCGCCCGCGAAAATGGCGTCAACACCGATCACATGGTATGGGCCTCAAAGACCGAGCCGATGGGCCGGCTCATCTACGAGATCGGCCGTACGCCCCGGCGGGACGCGGGCATCTACCAGCGCAAATACTCAGCGGCATCCAAACTGGATGCAGGCATGGTCGATTGGAAGACCGCGTTGAAGGAGGCCGGACTATTTCATACGTCGGGCATCTCATTTGGCCTGGCTGCCCATAGTCGGTATGACCGCAATTATAACCATGAAGCCTTCAAGGAATCGATCGCCAACAAGCCGGAGGGATGCCTCGTCGGCCTGGATTTTAATTACCGCGGCACGCTCTGGTCGGTCGAGCAGGCGCGCGAGGTGATGACGCCTATTGTGACGGAGCACGTGGATGTGCTGATCACAACCATCGAAGACATGGCCCTGTTGTATGGCATTGGGTGCGGCCGGTATTCTGCCAGGCAGATCGTGGATGGAGACATGGATCATTTGGAGGACGACGACATCCGCGCGTTTGCAGAGCAAGTTCATCAGAAATTCAAAACCAGGATCGTCGCGATCACCATTCGGTATCCCGACTCGTTTGAGCAGCATCGCTGGGAGTCGGCTGCCGTGCACGCCGACGGCACATTCTTCCGCTCGCCTGCGGTCAAAACCATCATGCTGTGCGACCGGCTGGGCGGCGGCGATACCTGGAATGCCGGTTTCTACTATGGGCTGCTCACAGAAGATTTTGCCGCGGTCAGCGTTGTCAAGGGGGTGCTGGTGGGCGACGCCGCCACGCGCCTGAAGCAGACCCTGATGTTTGATCTGCCCATCATTGACAAGAATGACGTGCAGGCATTGATGAAAGCCGATCTGACAGGCGGCGGCAAGCGCACTTCACGGTAGGAGTCTGTTGAAAAAGGCTCTTTTACAGGCTGTTCAAAAATGTATAGCTGCAAGGCCCTCGAGATCCTGAGCCGTGAGGCATAATGTCCGGTACGTTAAACGGCGAAGGATGAGGGAAACTTGAGCAGATGGGCGTTTTTCAACAGCCTGATAGAGACCCCCGAGGTCAAGACCCGGGTCCGGGAGGAGAAAATGAACAAGACTGAAAAGTTGAATCTGATTCGTGAGACAGGCGTCATCGCCATCATGCGCGCACAAAGCCCCGATCAACTTATTGCGGCTGCCGATGCGATCAAAAAGGGCGGCGTGCGGGTGATTGAAGTTACGATGACGACACCCGGCGCATTGAATGTGATTGCTGAAGCCGCCAGGCGGTACGGGCAGGACGTGCTGTTTGGGGCAGGCACCGTTCTGGACCCGGAGACCGCCCGTTCGGCCATCCTCACCGGTGCGGGTTTTGTCGTCGCTCCGACACTCAATCTGGAAGTGATTGCGTTATGCAACCGGTACAGTATCCCCGTGATGCCGGGTTGTTTCACACCGACAGAGATGTTGACGGCCTGGGAGGCCGGCGCGGACATGATCAAGCTCTTTCCTGCCGAAGTCGGCGGGCCGGGATTGATCAAGGCGCTGTTGGCTCCGCTGCCGCAGTTGCAGATCGTGCCGGTTGGCGGCGTGGATTTGAACACGGCTGCGGCGTTCATAAAGAACGGGGCTGTTGCCCTGGGTGTGGGCAGCAGTCTGATCAACCAAAAGCTGCTGGACGCAAGGGATATGGATGAGTTGACTCGCCGCGCAGCCGCCTTTGTCGAAGAGGTCAAAAAAGGACGTGACCAATACTGGAAGTAACCTTGAATCAACATACCGATTAGCCCAAAAGATTGAATCCTTGTCCTTCCCCATCAAAAAAAGGCCCCCGTCGCTGAAAAAAGCAACGGGAGCCTTTGGGGTTCAAACAAATTGGCCGGGAATTACATCCCCATGCCGGGATATCCGCCGCCGCCCGGAGGCATGGACGGCATCGCCGGTTCATCCTTCGGTTTGTCGGCAACCATGCACTGTGTCGTCAGCATGAGCGAGGCGACGCTTGCCGCATTTTGCAGCGCAAATCGGGTCACCTTGGTCGGATCGATGACGCCGGCGGCAATCATGTCTTCGTACTTGTCGGTCTGGGCGTTGAAACCGTAGGCGCCCTTCTTCTCCTTGACCTTCTCCACGACGATGCTGCCCTCGACACCGGCGTTGTTCGCGATCATCTTGATCGGCTCTTCGAGGGCCTTCTTCACGATCCGGATGCCGACTTCCTCGTCGCCTTCCAGTTTCATCTTGTCCAGCGCGGGAAGCGTCCTAAGGTAAGCCACGCCGCCGCCGGGGACAATCCCCTCTTCCACGGCCGCGCGGGTCGCATTGAGGGCATCCTCGACGCGCGCCTTCTTTTCCTTCATCTCCGTCTCGGTCGCGGCGCCGACTTTGATCACCGCCACGCCGCCGACCAGCTTTGCCAGTCTCTCCTGGAGCTTCTCGCGGTCGTAATCGGAGGTGGTCTCATCTACCTGGGCGCGGATCTGCTTTACCCGGCCCTGTAGGGAGGCGCGGTCGCCGGCCCCGTCGATGATCGTCGTGTTGTCCTTGTCGATGATGATCCGCTTGGCGCGGCCGAGGTCTTCGATCTTCGTGTTCTCAAGTTTGTAACCCATCTCCTCGGAGATCATCTTGCCGCCCGTGAGGATGGCGATGTCTTCCAGCATGGCCTTTCTTCTGTCGCCAAAGCCCGGGGCCTTGACGGCTGCCACATGGAGGGTGCCGCGGATCTTGTTGACCACGAGGGTGGCCAGCGCTTCGCCTTCGATGTCCTCGGAAATGATGAGGAGTGGTTTTCCCATCTTGGCAATCTGCTCCAGAATGGGAAGGAGGTCCTTCATGTTGCTGATCTTCTTCTCATTGATGAGGATTAAACAGTCTTCAAGTTCTACTTCCATCTTTTCCGCATTGGTCACGAAATAGGGGGAGAGGTAGCCGCGGTCAAACTGCATCCCTTCGACGATCTCTAACTCGGTCTCCAGCCCTTTGGCCTCTTCCACGGTGATGACGCCTTCCTTGCCGACCTTCTCCATCGCCTCGGCGATGATCCCGCCGATGGTCTCGTCGTTGTTGGCGGAGATGGTGCCGACCTGTGCAATCTCCTTGGCGTCCTTGGTCGGTTTGCTCATCTTCTTGAGTTCCTTCACGACCACGTCCACGGCCTTGTCGATCCCGCGTTTCACGTCCATCGGGTTGCTCCCGGCGGCCACACTCTTCGCGCCTTCGCGGAAGATCGCCTGGGCCAGGATGGTGGCGGTGGTGGTTCCGTCGCCGGCGACGTCGCTCGTCTTACTGGCAACTTCCTTCACCATCTGGGCGCCCATGTTCTCGAATTTGTCTTCCAGCTCGATCTCCTTGGCGACGGTCACGCCGTCCTTGGTGACAGTAGGTGCGCCGTAGCTCCGGTCTAGAATCACATTCCTTCCCTTGGGACCGAGGGTGATCTTTACCGCATCGGCCAAGGTATTGACACCCTTGAGAATCGATTTTCTCGCCTCTTCGTCGTACTTAAGTATCTTAGCTCCCATTTACTGTATCCTCCTTCCATATGATCAATTTATTATTTCTCTAAGATGCCAAGGATGTCGTCCTCGCGCATGATCAGAAGCTCAACGCCGTCGATCTTCACCTCGGTCCCCGAATACTTGCCGAAAAGGATCCGATCACCCGCCTTGACATCCGGTTTGATCAGCTTGCCGTCATCGGCCGTTTTGCCCTTCCCTACGGAGATTACCAGCCCTTCCATCGGCTTCTCTTTTGCCGTATCGGGAATGATGATCCCCCCCTTGGTTTTCGCCTCTTCCTCGAGCCGCTTCACGATCACTCTGTCCTGTAATGGTCTGATTTTCATGCTTTAACTTCTCCTTTCCTTATTATATTCGATTGACTAATCATCTTATGGCCCCACCAACGCTGCTTATAGTATACATCTATTTTTTGATGTCAAGGCGTGCCTGATAAATTTTTGCTTTTTTTTAGCAGCCATCAAAAGAGGTGTTCCGTCAGTTCCTTCAGGGAACGGATCGAGATCAGTTCGATGTGTTTCTCTTCCCGGCCCTCGCGGTTCTGCGTCCTGGGGAGAATGCAGCGTGTAAACCCCATCCGGGCCGCCTCTTTGATCCGGATCTCCGTCTGGGAGATGCCCCGGATCTCTCCCGTCAGGCCGACCTCCCCGAAGACGACGGTCCCGGTCGCGATCGGCCGGTCGAGGAAACTGGAGGCCATCGCGGATACGATCCCCAGGTCGATCGCCGTCTCGTCGACCTTGACCCCGCCCGCTACATTCAGGAAGATGTCGCTGCCGCCGAGATGGATGCCGCAGATCTTGTCCATGACGGCCGTCAGCAGCGAAACCCGGTTGTGGTCCACGCCGATCGCCGTCCTTCTCGGCATGCCGAAACTCGTCGAACTGACCAACGCCTGGACCTCAATCAGGATCGGCCGGGTCCCCTCCATGCTCGGGACGACCACAGACCCCGCCGCCCCTTCCGGCCGCTCCGCCAGAAAGAAGGCCGAGGGATTGGCAACCTCGACGAGACCCGTGTCCCGCATCTCAAAGACACCGATTTCGTGGGTCGGACCGAAGCGGTTCTTGATCCCCCGGATGATCCGGTAGGCATGACCGGAATCCCCTTCGAAATATAGGACCGTATCCACCATGTGTTCGAGGACCTTCGGGCCGGCGATCGAACCGTCCTTTGTGACATGGCCGACCAGGAAGACCGGGATGCCCGTTTTCTTGGCGAGGAGGATAAGTCTCCCCGACGCCTCCCGCACCTGCCCCACACTTCCCGGCGCGGAGGAGAGAACCGGAGAATATACGGTCTGGATGGAATCAATTACGACCGCGGCGGGCCGCACCTCCTGGATGCGGTTGAGGATGTTTTCCAGTTCGACCTCGACGAGGATCAGGAGGTCCTTCGAGGACGCGCCAAGCCGTTTTCCCCGGAGCTTGATCTGCCGGGCCGACTCCTCGCCGGAGACGTAGAGAACCGGCAGGCCCCCGCCGGCCAGTTTATCGAGGACCTGCAGAAGGAGCGTCGATTTCCCGATGCCTGGATCCCCTCCGACCAGGATCGCGGAGCCGCCGACGATCCCGCCGCCCAGGACGCGGTCCAGTTCGGCGATCCCCGTCTGGAGCCGTTCGCCCTCGTCGGCCGTGATGGCCTCGATGGACTGCGGAACGCCGTCGAAACGGACATCGGCCGGACGGGACGCATCTGCGTCCCGGACTTCCTCTTCGACGAAACGGTTCCACTCGCCGCAAGAGGGGCACCGGCCCAGCCATTTCGGCGACTGCTGGCCGCAATTCTGGCAGAAAAACAGGGTCTTGATCTTTTTCACGGCAAACCTCCGTCTGTTTTCGGATACATACCCTTTCCCGCCTCCGGCGTCAACCCATATCCAAAAACGCTTGAGTAGTCGCCCCAATGCTGATATATCTCAACATCGCTATTTTGTCTTCATTTTACTTCACGGAAGGAGCTGTTCATGAGCAATCCATATTTCGCCTCCGGTCCCTGCAGCAAGAGACCATCCTGGACTCTCGATGCCCTGAAAAACGCCGCAGTCGGGCGTTCCCATCGCTCCGCCCTGGGAAAGGAAAAACTGCTCCGCGCCATTCAGGAAACCAAACTGATCCTCGGGATCCCTGAAAATTTTCTCGCCGGAATCATGCCCGCTTCGGATACGGGAGCCTTCGAGGCCGCCCTGTGGAGCTTCCTGGGCGCACGTCCGGTAACCGTTCTCGTCTGGGAGAGCTTCTCGGAAGGATGGGCCACCGACGTCGCCAAACAGTTGAAACTGAACCCCACGATCCTCCGGGCAGATTACGGAAAGCTCCCCGATCTCGCCGCGGTCCACTGGGACAACGACGTCGTCTTCGTCGCGAACGGAACGACGAGCGGCGTAAAAATCCCGAACTGGGACTGGATCCCGGCCGACCGGAAGGGACTCTCCTTCTGCGACGCTACGAGCGCCGCTTTCGCGATGCCGATCGACTGGACGAAGGTCGATGTGGCCACCTTCTCCTGGCAGAAATGTCTCGGCGGGGAGGCCGCCCATGGGATGCTCGTCCTCAGCCCCCGGGCCGTCGCGCGCCTGGATTCCTACGATCCGCCCTGGCCGCTTCCCAAAATTTTCCGCCTGAAGAAGGGCGGAAAGGTCAACCGGGCGATCTTCGAGGGGGATACGATCAATACGCCTTCTATGCTGTGCGTGGAGGACTACCTCGACGCGCTGAAATGGGCGGACGGAATCGGTCTCGACGGCCTCATCCGCAGGAGCATGGCGAATCTCGATGTCGTCAAGGCGTGGGTCGCAAAGAACGACTGGATCGCATTCCTGGCCGATACGCCGGAGATCCGTTCCAATACCTCCGTCTGCCTCTCTGTGGTCAGCCCGGAAGTTCGCGCCCTGCCGAAGGAGGAACAGGCGAAATTCCTCAAAGGCATCGCAGGCGAAATGGGAAAGAGAAAAGCGGCCTACGACATGGGCTCTTACAAGGATGCGCCTCCGGGATTCCGATTCTGGTGCGGTCCCACGATCACCCCCGAGGACGTCCGCGCTGCTGTGGAAGAATTGGAGAAGGTTTACCGGGGAAAAATCGCCGCGCTATAGACTACCCTAAGGATGAGGAGACCCATGAAGAGAGTGCTGATCAGCGACGACCTGTCCGCAGAAGGAATCGATATATTCAAGAAGACGTCGGGGATCGAGGTTGACATCCGAACGAAGATGACCCCCAACGAATTGAAGGCGGTGATCAAGGATTATGACGCCCTGGTCATCCGGAGCGCCACAAATGTCACCCAGGAGGTCATCGACCTCGCCGACCGGCTGAAGGTCGTCGGACGCGCCGGTATCGGCCTCGACAACGTGGATATCCCGGCCGCCAGCAAACGGGGGATCGTCGTCATGAACACCCCCGGCGGCAACGCCGTCACCACTGGCGAACACGCGATCTCGATGATGCTCTCCCTGGTCCGGAAGATCCCGCAGGCGACGGCGTCAATGAAGGCCGGCAAGTGGGAAAAGAGCAAATTTACCGGGCATGAGCTGCTTAACAAGACCCTCGGCGTCATCGGGATCGGCCGCGTCGGCAGCATCGTCGCCGACCGCGCCCAGGGGCTCAAAATGAAGGTCCTCGCCTGCGACCCCTTCATCTCACCGGAGGCGGCGGAGAAGGCGGGGTTTACCCTCGCATCGCTGGACGAGATCTTCCGAACGGCGGATTTTATCACGGTCCACACCCCGCTGACGAAGGAGACCCGTGGACTGATCAACGCGGCGGCCTTCGCAAAGATGAAGAAGGGCGTTTGCGTCATCAACTGCGCCCGGGGCGGGATCATCGACGAGAAGGATCTCTATGACGCTCTCGTCTCGGGCCGAGTCGCCGGCGCCGCCCTTGACGTCTTCGTGGAGGAGCCGACGAAGAACACAGCCCTCATCGCCATGGAGAACGTTATTTGCACGCCCCACCTTGGGGCCTCGACGAGCGAGGCGCAGATCAACGTGGCGATCGCCGTCGCCGAGCAGATCAGCGCTTACCTGACGACGGGCGAGATCAGGGGCGCCGTGAACTTCCCGTCGGTGAGCGCCGAAATCCTCGCCGTCATCCGGCCCTACCTGACCTTGGCGGAAAAGCTCGGAAAGTTCGAGGCCCAGCTCGTCTCCGGGGGAATCGAGGAGGTGACCGTCGAATACAGCGGGGAGATTCTCAACTACAACGTCGCCCCCGTCACCATCTCGCTGCTCAAGGGTCTGCTCACCCCGATCCTGAGCGAGGGCGTGAATTATATCAATGCGCCACTTGTCGCCAAGGAGCGGGGCATCAAGGTGGTCGAGACGAAGAGCAGCGAGGTTAAGGATTACACAAGCATGATCTCCGTAACCGTCAAAACCGCGAAGGAAAAGACATTCGCCGCCGGCGCCATCTTCGGGCGGCAGGATTTACGGATTGTCCGGATCAACAAATTCACAGTCGAGGTCATCCCGGAGGGACGGATGCTCGTCCTGTACAACAACGACAAGCCCGGTGTCATTGGCAACATCGGCACGACCCTCGGCCAGAACGGCGTCAACATTTCACGTCTCCACCTGAGCCGCGAACAGGTCGACGGGCAGGCAATGGTCGTCCTCGGCACCGACAGCGTGGTTTCTCCGGAGGTCATCGACAAACTTCGGAAGCTGCCGCATGTAATCTCAATCACCGAGCTGGAGATGTAAACCCTTTTTTGCGAAGTCGTCAAAATTTGATTGGAGAATCGTCGCTATGGCAAACGTGGTTGTGGTCGGCACCCAGTGGGGTGATGAGGGAAAAGGGAAAGTCGTCGATATTTATGCGGAACATGCCGATGTGATCGCCCGGTTTCAGGGGGGCAACAATGCCGGTCATACCCTGGTCGTCGGGGGAAAAAAGACCGTCCTGCACCTCATCCCCTCCGGAATTCTCCATGGGGGCAAGATCTGCGTGATCGGCAACGGCGTTGTCGTGGATCCGCAGGTCTTGATCGGAGAGCTGGACAGCCTCCGGGCGCGCGGCCTGCTTCCCGACAATACCCCACTCTTCCTCAGCGAGAAGGCGCACGTTATCATGCCCTACCACCGGCGGATCGACGTCGCCCGTGAATCGCATGGCGTCGGTAAGAAGATCGGAACGACCGGCCGGGGCATCGGGCCGGCCTACGAGGACAAGATTGCGCGGATCGGCATCCGCGTCTGCGATCTCCTCGATGAAGATGTCTTCCGGGAAAAGCTGGACCGGAACGTGGAGGAGAAGAACTTCTACTTGACGAAGCTCTTCGCGGAAGAACCGATCGACGGCGCGGCGATTCGGGAAGAGTACCGGGTCTATGCCGACCGCATACGGCCTTACGCGGCCGACTGTTCCCTCCTCCTGCAAAAGGAGATCGCGAAGGGAAAAAAGGTTCTCTTCGAGGGCGCCCAGGGGTCGCACCTCGACATCGACCACGGCACCTTTCCCTATGTCACATCCTCCAACACCGTCGCCGGAAACGCCGCCTGCGGAACCGGCGTGGGACCGCAGGCCATCCGGTCGGTGGTCGGGATCTGCAAAGCCTACACGACGCGGGTGGGGGAAGGCCCCTTTTTGACGGAGCTCCATGACGAAACGGGGGCCCGGCTCCAGAATGTCGGGCAGGAATTCGGGGCAACGACGGGCCGCAAGCGCCGCTGCGGCTGGCTCGACATGGTCCTGGTCCGCCATGCCGTCCGCATCTCCGGCATCACCGGGATCGCCCTGACCAAACTCGACGTCCTGACCGGGATTGAAAAGCTGAAGATCTGCACCGGCTACCGGACGGAGATGGAGGAGTTCACCGAATCCGTCCCCGCCAACCTGCGCCTCCTCGCGCAGTGCCGGCCCGGCTACGAGGAGTTGGACGGCTGGACAGAGGATATCCGGGGGGCAAAGCGGATCGAGGACCTCCCCCGGAACACCCGGCGCTATATCGAACGGCTGGAGACCCTGGCCGGCGTCCGGATGGTCCTCGTCTCAGTGGGCCCGGATCGGGACGAAACGATCAGCCTCGCCGACCCCTTCGCGGACTGAGGGGACGGCGGAAATCACGTCGGCGCTTCAGATTAGCGCTTGACAATGGGATACCGTTCCTGTTAGGAGGTTCGCTTCAAAATCCCGGGTCGTTAGCTCAGTCCGGTAGAGCAGCGGACTTTTAATCCGTTGGTCGCGGGTCCGATTCCCGCACGACCCACCAATAATAATAGGGGGTTAGGCATATCGCTTAGCCCCTTGTTTTTTCTTTTGCTACCCTATTGCTACCCCTTTTAGCCATTTTTAACCAATTAAACTTATTCACGGATTATTCCGGACACTAGTGGCGATTTTTCCTTGGGCACACTTTCGGGAAACAAAGGGGGCCGTCCGTCTCCATACCCTGCTGGATCTTCGGGAGGATGAGGTCAGCGGCACATGCCGGTTGGAGGGCAATGAGTAAAGCGAGAAAAAGGAAGACCGCTGATGGATCAATATAAAATTTGTCTTGAAATCCTAATCAATAATAAAAACTCCGCTCTTTCGTAACAAACGGGGTATTATCAGCCAGTCATATTTCCCTCCAGCATGGTCATACGGGATGGAACTTATTCAACTGCTTTTAATATTTTGAGTTTTTCCATCATGAATGATGTTTGAAATATACATGAATCGGGTCGCCTTGCTCCTCATTGTGCCGTCAGGTTTAGGCTGATCGTTGCCCCCTTCGTTCCGAACAGGGCTATGTATTTTGCGCCGGCGCCGGAAAACGAAGGGGTGCCGCTTCCCATACCCGAAGCAAGTTCGTTGAAATCGGCATTATACAGGAACCAGTAAGTGGCACCGCTCATGGAGAGCGTACCCGAAGAGGGGAGCCGGCGCCATTCGGCGAATCCGTCACTGCCGATGGAAACCGTGGACGGTCCCGAAGCAAGTGGTGAAATGCCTGACAGGGGGCAATAGAGGTAACTGCCGAGGCGCAGCCACTTCTGACCGTTCCAGGTTTCAATTCCCGGCTCCTGCAGGTCTTTTCCGCCATCGGGCAGTATCAGGAACATTCCGTCCAGCCTGTCATCGGAAGGCGGGGTCATGTCGCGCAAAATATTATTGCCCATCAGGTAACCGGTCAGGCCGGTGATCGTGTTCAACTGGAAGCTTGGATCACTTTTCTGCATTATGTCGGCATTGACCTGCAACCATCTCTCACTAAGCCGTGCCTGCCAGGCGGCCGATATGGCCTGTCTGTCGTCAAGGCGTTGTCCGGACATCATGGTGACGCTGTAGTGGCCATACCCCCTTTTGCGCCTGAGGGCATAATAGTCACGTCCCCCCCGGGTCAGCAGGCGCAGCGCTGTGATCGGGTCGCCGTCTGCGGCATACCAGTCGTCGCTGCGAAGTTTGAAATTCTGGTATTTCGGTGTCCAGTCACCTTTGCATTCATCAACCGAGAGGAAATCGTTCGCGCCGAAGCTCAGGCGATAGATGCCGCTTCCCGAGGTGAAAAATCCCGTGAAGGTATTTTTTTCCTCCTGCGTCACAGCCTTCACCGGAAGCGGGGTGGTTGAAAGCGGCTTCGGCATTTCCTCAAGTCTGCCGTGCTCGACGAGGGCGCGAAGCAGGATCCGCTCCGAGATTTTAATGGCGTAAGAAGAGTCAAAACTGTTGGAGGCGCCAAAAACAACCACGCCGAGCTTCTCTTCCGGCAGCACAGCGATATTGGTTCCGTAAAATCCGTTCATATCGCCTGTTTTCTGCCATGACGAAATGTTGACTGCCGCCAGCCCCGGTTGGGCCACGGTATCCCACCCCAGGCCGAAACGCAGCTCCTCAGAGGGAACAGGATTGAAGGATCCCAGCCTTTGATCCTGTGCCATGGCTGTTACGGCCTTTTCCGACAGAATCCGGCGGGAGTTGTAAACGCCCTTATTGATCAGCATGATGGCCAGGCGGGATAAATCCTCCGGAGTGGAGAATAAACCACCTGAACCATATACATTAAAGGAATACATCGTGAGCCTGGTATCTCCGGCATATGATCTGGCGTAAGAACCCTCAGGAAGCGGTTCGGTCTGATAGCGACTTGAGTCCATGCCGAGCGGTCCAAGAATATTTTCGCGGACAAAGTCAGCATAATTCTGTCCGGTCACCGCCTTGACCAGATTTTCAATCATGGTAAAACCATCATTGTTGTATTCACTGATCGTACCCGGGTCGTGCTTCAGGCGCTGATATTTCAATCCGTCCATCATCTGGGCGGCATATCCGGCAAAGGGAACAGTTGTGACAGCTCCCCTCATATCATTTCCGGGAAGTCCGGATGAGTGGTTCAGCAACATTCTTACGGTGATATCCCGGTATCGCTTATCAAGCGGCATCGAAAAATTCTTGATGTATGTTGTTACGGGTTCATCAAGCGATATTTTCTCCCGATCCACGAGAATCATGGTCGCGACAGTGGCCAGCATTTTGCTGACCGAGCAGATGCCATAGAGCGTATCCGTGGTTGCATTCCGGTCGGCTCCCCGATCCGCTTTGCCGAAAGCCTCTGACCAGATCAGTCGGTCGCCGTCCACGAGGGCAACGGATACGGAGCTGGCGATGCTTTCCGCCATGATATCCTGCACGGCGGTGCGTCCTTCGGCGATCGTGGCGGAATAGGCATAATCCGATGAGGATGAATGGCTACAGCCGGCCAGCATCACCAAGGCGTATAGAATGAAACAAGCTTTCAGGAAAGGATGAGTATGCACGACCATCATGGATCGAATTGAGTCGGGTCGATCGATTTCCCCAGCAACCACACAGAACAAAACCGCTATATTCGCTCCATCGATAACACAATATTCGAGGGAACAACATCAAAAAATGCGATTCGAAAAGACACATGTTTGCCAAAATCACCGGAGGCTCTCTTACCGGAAGGCTTCAATAAAGAAAGCCGCATCAAGTTATTTCAAGATCATCCAGCCATGGGGATCGCTGTCTTGACCTGCCCTCCTTAATCATGATCCAAAATTATGCCAATATCCTAACATAAAAACTGGACCGGTTTTTTGAGGAACCTTCAAAATGGCAGAATTCTAACTTTAAATGTGATACATTATTTAGGGGCAGGCCAATTGAAGGACAGGAGAGAAATAAATGAAAAAGTTTAAAGTGTCGGCAGTAGCAATAGTTTCAATGATAGGTCTTATGTCTTTCAGCGGTTGTAGCAGCAGCACCGCAAACACTTACTCAAAGACCATTCAAGAAATGACCACCTACATCAATACGCAGATAGCCAATGACAAGGTAAAAGGGCTTGCCATTGCGCTCATCGACGACCAGCTCACGGTGTGGGCAGAGGGATTCGGCAACGCGGATGTCGCCAACGAAATACCGGTAACGGTAGATACCCACTTCGAAATCGGCTCCAACTCTAAGACATTTGCCGGTGTAATGATCGCGCAACTTGTCGAAAAAGGATTGATCAACATAGACGAACCTGTTACCAAATATCTGCCCAGTTTCAAAATCGGCGCCCCGCTTGGTTTTGCAGCCGGCATCCCCATTACCATTAGAAGCATGCTGACACACCATTCGGGAATACCAGGAGACATCTTCAACGGCGGCTTTACCCTCGAAGGCAAATCCCACAAAATTATGAAAGAGATGAATCAATGGTTTCTCAATTATCTTGCAAACGACTACCAGGCATTCCCTGTTGACCTTATCGGCTCCTATTCTAATACAGCGGTTGCGCTTCTATCCGATGTCATAACCAATGCCTCCAGCACAGATTTTGCTGCTAATGCGGAGGCCCTTTTCTATAAGCTCGGTATGGATCGAACTTCCTTCGACCACGATAGCCCAAAGGTCGCGGACAATGTCTCAAAGGGTTATATAACCGGCAAGGAGGCAGGACCGTTTCGCTGCAACCTTGGTACAGCCGGCTCCATCATTTCGACAGTCCAGGATATGGCAAAATATCTGAAGATGATAACAGGAAATGGTATGGGTGAGCGTGGCAGAGTAATGTTGCCCACAACATTAGAAACAATGCTCACCAACCAGTCTAATTCTCCGCCTCTTGATTTCGGGGCAAAAATAGGCTTTCTCTGGCAACTCAGCAACCAAGAGTTGAGCTACGCAGGAAATCTTTGCTGGCACAACGGCAGCACTATGACGATGACAAGCAACATGATCGTATTGCGGGATCACAAGCTGGCCGTTGTGGTACTTTCTAATACTTCGGAGGCAGGGAGTGTTGTCGCCAATATCGCCAGACAAACACTTAAGCTTGCGCTCGAAGAAAAAACAGGTATACCGCCGCCGGCTCCTTTTGTCCCTCCCTACTCGCCACCCACAACGTGGCCGCAGGCAACGCTTGACGGAATGAGCGGCATCTACGTAAAGTCAGACACGACAGGGGGGTATCTGAAAATAAACAGCGTAGCCGGCGGCCTTGAATGGATGGATGCAGGGAAAACAGTCAAAGTCATTCCAAGGGAAAACGGCTGGCTTTCGGTTGCCGATTCTCAGACAACTCAATATAAATTTACTGTCGTATTCGGCCGCAACGTCATGTTGCGCGATACTGGAAACAAAACAGGGGTTTTAGCCGAAAGATACAGCCCTGTTGCAATCCCGGATGCATGGAACGCGCGCATAGGATTTTGGGATGCGTTTGATCTCGATCCCGCAGACTCCCTGCTGTACATGCCTGATGCCGGGAATCCCACGATAGAAATCAAGGTTGCTGACGGCATTCTCATTTTCAACTGCCTGCCCGCCGGCTCCGGCGGCACATTTATTATCCAGCCGGTTGATGATACCCGTGGCTACCTAAGGGGGTTGGGTCGCAATATGGGCTCTGCAACACAGATATTTACTGTCGACGGCAAAGAGGAACTACAATATCTTGGGATAAGATATCGAAAGCGGTAAAAAGGGGTTCTAATCTGTCAACGAGGTTTTCTATTCTCTTTGACGGTGGATGAAGGAAGACTATTTTTCCCCGGTTTCCGACTTCCGGCCTGGGCAAGGAGCCGGTCCACCTCCCTCCGGGTCAGTCTGCGCCAGGCGCCTTCACGGACGGCATCGAGTGTGACATCCCCGACGGCAACGCGGACCAGGCGGCAGACGGGATGGCCGAGGACCTCGAACGCCCGCCGGATCACGCGATTCCTCCCGTCTGTGATGGTAAGCCGGAGCCAGGCGCTTCCCCGGTTCGTCTTTTCGAGACACACGTCCACGGGGGCGAATCTTCCGTCGGGCAGGTCCATCCCGTTTTCCAGGGTCTGAATCTCCCTCTTCCCGGGATTTCCTTCCACCTTGACGCGGTAGGTCTTCGGGATCCCGTAACGGGGATGCTGGAGGCGCTGGGAAAACTCCCCGTCGTTGGTCAGGATGAGGACCCCCTCCGAATCATAGTCCAGGCGTCCGACGGGAAACACCCGTTCCGTAACGCCTTCCAGGAGATCCGTCACGATCGGCCGCCCCTGCGGGTCGCTGAGGGTCGTCACGACCCCCTGCGGTTTGTGAAGGAGGATGTAGATCCGCTCCGTCTCACAGGAGATCAGCCTGCCGCCCACGCGGATCTCGTCCCGACCGGGATCCGCCTTCGTCCCCGGTTCGGTCACCACAACCCGGTTGACGCTGATCCGGCCTTCGGCGATCATCTTTTCTCCTGCACGGCGGGATGCGACTCCGGCCTGCGAGAGGATCTTCTGCAAGCGTTCTTCCACTCATCTACTCCTGTTGCCCCTGCAAATCCTTCAGTTCCCTGAGGGTCGGCAATTCGGAAAGATCCTTCAGGTTGAAGACCTCGAGGAACTTTCGTGTGGTTCCGTAGATGATCGGTTTCCCGGGAACGTCCTTCCTTCCCACGATCCTCACGAGTTTTTTTTCCAGAAGCCCCTTCAGGGTGCCGCTCGCGTCGACTCCGCGGATCCGATCGATCTCGGATTTCACGAGCGGCTGGCGGTAGGCGACCACGGCCAGGGTCTCCATGGCGGCCGCAGAGAGCATCGCGGGCCGGCCTGCCTTCAATTTCCGGACCCAGGGGGCCAGATCCGTTCTCGTCCTGAACTGGAAGCCGCCGGCTACCTCCCGGAGGCAGATCCCGCCGCCCCGTTCCTCGTAATCCCGCGTCAGCACCTCCAGAAGCGAAACGATCTCCTTCTTTTCCGTATCGGGCAGGAGCTCGGAGACCCGTTCCGCTGTCAGCGGCGCTTCGGAGGCGAAAATGAGCGCCTCGATGATTGCGACTTTCTCTTCCATCATCCCTCCACGGCCGGAAACAGCCGGATCGCCCCGAAGGGTCCCGACTGGTAGGCCCGGACCATTCGCAGCTTCATGAGTTCCAGGATCGCGAGAAATGTGTAAATGATACGCCGCCGGTCCGTTCTATCCCCGAGGAGCTCGGCAAAGGTGATCTGTCCCTCTTCAGCCAGTCTCTCCATGATTTCATTGATCCGGTCGGTCAGGGACATCTTTTCGGCATCGATCTCCAAATCCTCCTTGAGGTCGAGGCCGGCGATGATCCGGCGGAAGGCCGTGACGAGCTCAAAGACGTCGACCTCAACCAGCGCGTCATCTGTCTCCTCCGCCGTGGTCGTCTCCTCCACAGGTGCGCCGCGCTTAAAGACATCCCGTTCGAGGAGAGGCCGGTGATCGAGACGGAGCGCCGCCTCTTTGAAGGCCTGGTATTCCAGGAGCTGCTGGACCAGTTCCGCTCTGGGGTCCTCCCCTTCTTCCTCCTCACCATCCTCCTCGGCCGGCGGCAGGAGCAGCTTCGACTTGATGTGAATGAGCGTCGCGGCCAGAACCAGATATTCCCCGGCGAGATCCAGATTGAGAGAACGCATCATATCGAGGTAGGAAAGATACTGCTCGGCGATCAGGGCAATGGGAATATTGTAGATGTCGATCTCGTTTTTCCGGATGAGATAGAGCAGGAGGTCCAGTGGCCCCTCAAAGATGTCGAGCTTGATCTCATAACTCATTGTTTTCCCGAAAATAATCCTCAAAGCGCAGATTCAGGACGGCTTCGGAAAAAGCTCCAGAGACAAGGCGCGCGACTCCTGAGGAGTGAGGCGTACCCCGGTGTACGCCGCAACGACGAGGGAGGAAGCGCAACGCAGTATATGGACTTTTTCCGTAGCCGTCACTCATGGCTGATCTTCATGGCTTCCCTGACCTCGGCCAGCGTCGCCTTCGCAATCCGGCCGGCCCGGACATTGCCGTCTTCGATGATCGCCCGGATCTCTTCGGGATGGCACAGGTAGTGGTCCCGCCGCTCATGGATCGGCCCCATTCCCTCTGCGATCGCCCTGGCCAGACGCCGCTTGCATTCGATGCAGCCGATGTTTGCGCTCCTGCAGGCGGGGGCGATCTCTGCGACCGTCTTCGGCGCGGAATAGAGCCCGTGAAACGTGTAAACATTGCAGAGTTCGGGACGGCCCGGGTCGCTTTTGCGCTGCCTCTGGGGATCGGTGAACATTGCCCCGACCTTATTCTTCAAGTCGTCGCCCCGATCGCTCATGAAGATCGCGTTGTCGTAAGACTTGCTCATCTTCCGCCCGTCGATGCCCAGGATCTTCGGGACCTCCGCGAGGAGCGGCTCCGGGATGGGAAAGATCTCTCCGTAGAGAAAATTGAAACGACGGGCGATCTCGCGCGTCAGCTCGACATGGGGAAGCTGATCGACGCCGACCGGGACGCCGTAGGCCTTGTACATGATGATGTCTGCCGCCTGGAGGACCGGGTAGCCGAGGAAACCGAACGTCGAGAGGTCTTTCTGTATAAGCTCCTCCTTCATCTCCTTGTAGGTCGGATTCCGCTCCAGCCATGCGAGGGGAGTGATCATGGAGAGGAGGAGGAAGAGCTCGCCATGTTCCTTGATCGTGGACTGGATGAAGAGGGTGCTTTTAGCCGGATCCAGGCCGGCGGAGAGCCAGTCGATCACCATGTCGATCGTGTTCGCCCGGATCTCGCCCGTGGTCGCGTAGTCGCTTGTCAGAGCATGCCAGTCGGCTACGAAATAGTAGCAGTCGTAATCACCGTGATTCTGCAGGGAGATCCAGTTCGAAAGCGCACCGTGAAGATTCCCCAGATGGAGCTTCCCTGTGGGTCTCATCCCGCTCAAAATCCTCTTTTTTGTCAAACGAACCTCCTGAAAACAGATTCCCTCACTTTGACCCTTTTCTGAAGTGACTAAAAAAGGAAAGCGGTGAAACTCCCCTTCCATCATCTCCTGTCATCCCCTGTTTCCCAGTGCGGAAGCCCTCTTCATCGGAGCGGATTCGCGTTTCAAAGGGGCCTCAAAAGAGGGTTGAAGAAGACCCGAAGTCTGCCGTCCTATAACAGAAACGTCCGGGCGTGTCAACGGAACAGACCGCTCCCATCCGCGAACCGGATAGAAAAAGGCCCCCATCTTGAAGATGGAGGCCTTTCTTAAGCTGACTCTTCAATACCCCGTTATTTAACCTTGTCGGCCAGAGCCTTTCCCGCCTTGAATTTAACCACCTTCTTGGCTGCGATCTTGATTTTCTTTCCGGTCTGCGGGTTCCTGCCCTCGCGGGCCTTCCTCTTCACCACGGAAAAGGTCCCGAACCCCACCAGTCCGAGCTTACCGCTTTTCCCTTTAAGTTCCTTGCCCACTGCTCCGGTAAAGGCATCCAGCGCCTTCGCTGCCGCCGCCTTCGGAACACCCGCCCCCTTCGCCATCTCCGCAATCAATTCTGCCTTCGTCATTCCCTACGTCCCCCTTTCATAAATTGGTTTAATGGAACATAACGTTGCCACCACCCCAGGGTGGTTCAATCCCTGTCGGGCGCTGCCCTGCCGATGACCACACCTTACCGCCATCACCGTTCGGGGTCATCCCCCGGGACATCGGATGTTGCAAGCAATAGCGTCCGTAACCGGAGATGCAGCATAAGATTCTACTATATTCAGGATTTCAAGAAACCAATGGAACGACCCACTTCCCAGTGAACTTGGGGTTACCCCTAACATAAAGAAAATGAACAATCAAGAAAAAATTCTAATATTTTAACAAGGACGAGGGATCCAAAAGCGGAGGCTCAGAATGGACGGCGATTTGACAAGCACTGCGCTTTGTGTTACTTAACTATCCGGCGATACAGAAGGAATGAGGTCTATCCCAATGCCGGCAGATGACGAAACGTACATCATGACCAAGATCGAGGGCTGGCTGGGATTGTCCCGTCCCCCGTTTTACACCCTCGGCATTCTCCCGTTCTGTCTCGGGACGTTTCTGGCCTGGCGTCTGGATCACGTCTTCCATATCCCCGCCTTCATCCTCGGCTTCATGGGCATCTTCATGGTTATACTCTCGACGTACCATGCCGGAGAATACTTCACACGCGTGGAGGATGAACGATCCAAACATCTCTTCCGGAACCCCCTCTCCGGGGAATCCGGCACTCTCCTGGATTTGATTTTTCGCCGGTCCGGCCCCCTTCGGTCCGGTTTCGTCGCGATCTCGCTGGCGCTCTTGATCGGCATCATCCTGCAATTCGGCCTGAAGACGGGTCCCTTTACGATCCTCCTTGGTTGTCTCGGCGCCCTGCCGGGTTTCTTCTACTCAACACGGCCCATCCGTCCGGCCGATAAGGGTTACGGCGAAACTCTCATCGCTTTCTTCTACGGATGGCTCCCCATTGCCGCCTCCTTCTACATCCAGCGGGGATATATCGCTCACTGCATCCACTGGATGGCGCTGCCGATTGGTCTGTCCATCTTCAACGTGATCTTGCTCAACGAATTCCCGGAACACACCTCTAACCCGACCGTAAGCAAGATGAATCTTCTCCGTCGGTTGGGAAGAGCAAAAGGGGTGTCTCTCTACTGCCTGACCTCGATCCTCTCCTGGTTTTCCATGTATTATTCACTCAACACGGGGATTCCGCGGAAGGCGCTCTACATCTACCTCCCCGTGATGGCCATGTCGGCGTGCATCTCCCTCATGATGGCCGGGAAAAGATATGAAAATCCGCTCGTACTGGAAATCCTCTGCGGGCTCAACATCGCCGTCCATCTCGGGACGATGGCCGCCTATTTCCTGGCGTTCCTCTAAGGGTCTGTTGCAGGCCCTAATCCGCGCTGCCGTTCGCCCTCTTCTTTACGAGAAAATAGAGTTCCCCCCTCTCCTTCAGGCTTCCGGCCAGCATCTCCGCCTCGCTGCCGCTACCGCAGAAGAGATCGACGCGCCCCGCCCCCTTGATCACGCCTCCGGCGTCCTGGCTGACGACAAAGCGGGAAAAGGGGATCCAAGATAAGGCGTTCCCCTCTTTGTCGAGAACCGGCTTGCGTGCGCGCATGAAGGCGAGCGCCCCCTTCGGAAAGAGATCCGGATCGGTGGCGATCGAGCGTCTCGGCGTCAGAATCTCTCCGATTGCACCGACCGGTCCCCCATCGACGACCCGAAAAAAGACATAACTTTCATTGTACCCAAGGATCTCCGACAGTTCATCCGGATGCTCCTTGAGGTATTGCTTGATCTCCTTGTAGGAAATTTGCTGAGGGTTGATCTTCCCCATCTTCTGCATATAAGGACCAACGCTCTGGAAAGGGCGACCGTTTTTCAACGCATAACCGACCTCAAGAAGCCTGCCGTCCGTCAGCTCGATCTTGCCGGAGCCCTGGGTATGCATGAAGAATAGGTCAACCCGATCATCCACCCAGGCGAGTTCCAGGTCCCGCCCGGCAAGGATGCCCTGATTGTCGATCTCGTTCCGACTGTAGTAGGGAACGAGTTCACCATTCTTGACCCGGCCGACCAGTTGTTCGCTTTTGTACTTCTCTCCGAATTTGCCGAGATTGACCGCAATCGCATCATCGGGGACTTTGTAAACCGGATACCGGTATTCCCCGGTCTTCGTCAGCGACCCCTTCAAACGCGACTCGAAATAGCCGGTAAACAGAACGGTATTTTTCCCATCCGAACCGATTGACCGGTAAACGTCGAAGGTCTCCCGGATTCTTGCCTGTCTGACCTCCGCCGTTTCGTTGCTCCGGAGGATCTCCCGGAGGGCAATCAGCGAGTCCTGCAGGTCTTCTACGCCAACCACGGCATCGCCCATCCGCGCGGAAGCTTTCCCGGTGGCCCTCTTGTAGTACTGGAGGCTCTTTTCGATGGCCGTCTCGAGCGACGCCAGGTCCATGTCATCGGCAAACAGGGGAAGCCGGTAGTCGGGAACACGGGTAAGCGGCGGGACCGGTTGCGGAGCCGCGGGGGACGGCGGCGCCGGTCTCACCGGAGGTGGAACCGGTTTCACGACAGCAGGGGGCGGTGCCGGCCGTGGGGTCGGCCTCCGGGCCGGAGCGGCGCAACCCGCAAGAAGATAGAGAGCAACAACAAAAAGAACAAACTTTTTGAACATTTTTATCTCACAGCTCCAGGATCATGGCAACTTCGTCGCAGAAATCGGGGTATTTGGAACAGCGGAAGCAATCGGACCAAATCTTCTCCGGAAGCGTGGAGCGCTCGACCTCCCGGAAGCCGAGTTTCCGGAAGAACTCCTGTTTGTAAGTCAAGGTGAAAACCCGGAAGAGCTCCAGTGTAATCGCCTCGGAGATGCAGGCCTCCAGGAGTTTCCGCCCGACCCCTTCCCTTCTGCGCTCCTCATCAACATGGAGGGAACGGATCTCGGCCAGGTTCTCCCAGATGATGCTCATCGCGCAGATCCCGCGGATCTCATCCTGCCCCTCGTCCTGATAAACGAAGAAATCCCTCAGACTGCCGTAGATATCCATCAGCGAACGGGGCAGCATCTCCCCTTTCCCGGACGAGATATTGATCAATCTGTGAATCGTCTTGACGTCCCCGATACGGGCTTTTCTCAGCATCTCCCACTCCTGCCTGCGACTCTTCCGGGCGTTACCCTACTCACCCATGCGAGGCGAGAAGCATCTCCCGTGCATGTTCCTTTGTCTTTTCGGTCAGTTCAACCCCGCCCAACATGCGGGTGATCTCTTCCAGCCGTTCCTCCCCGGAGAGGAGCGAAACGGAGGTGTTCGTCCGCTCTCCGGCGACCCGTTTCACCACCCGGTAATGCCGGTCTCCGCAACAGGCGATCTGCGGCAGATGGGTAATGCAGAGGACCTGATGGTGCCGTGCGACCTCCCGGAGTTTCTGGCCGACGATCTCCGCCGTCGCGCCGCCGATCCCGCTGTCCACCTCATCGAAGACGATCGTCCCCACGGAACCCGTCCGGGCAAGGACCTTCTTCAGGGCAAGCATGATGCGGGAGAGCTCGCCGCCGGAGGCAATCCCCCGAAGCGGTTTCAGCTCTTCGCCCACGTTCGCCGAGAGATAAAACTCCGGGGCATCGATCCCTTTTTCGTTCAGGGTCGCCTCTCTCTGATCGCTCCGAAGATCGCGGAAGACCGCTTCAAACTGCGCGTCTTCCATTCCCAACGTCCGGATCTCCCCTTCGACCGACCGCTTCAGGGCGGCGGCCGCCTCGCGCCGTTTCGCGGACAGCGCCTCCGCCGCTTCCATCAGCCGCTCCCTTTCGGCAGCGATGTCCGTTGTCAGCGCCTCGATCTCCTCTTCCAGGGCGGAGATCTCCCCCATCTCTTTCTCCGCTTCGGCCTGTCTCATGAGAATGGCATCGAGCGTCCCCCCGTATTTCCGTTTCAGACGCCCCAGAAGCTCCAGCCGCTCCTCGACCGCCTCCAGACGGACGGGGTCGAACGAGAGGCGTTTTGCATAATCGCGGAGCGCGAAGGCCGCCTCTTCGATCCGGAAGTAGATCTCCTCCAACTCCTGTTCGGTAAGCTTCAAACCTGCGTCGATCTTAAGGATCTCCCTTACGGCCGAGACCACACCGCGGAACTCGGCCAGCACGGCGCCGCCCTTCCCGTAGAGAGTCTCATAGGCCGCACCCGCAAAATCCATAAGCTTCTGAACGTTCACGAGGATCTTCTTCTCATCCGTCAAGGCGGCATCCTCCCCCGCCCGGACATCCGCCCGGGTGATCTCGCCGATCTGATAACGGAGAAGGTCTTCCCGCTCCTCTTTTTTTACCTGGCGCTCCTGAAGCCCGCGGAGTCTCTCCTGAAGCGAACGATAACGGTCGTACTTTTCCCGGTAGGCCGTCCGGAGGGGCAGCAGTCCCCCGAATTCGTCGAGAATATCCGTATGATTCTCGGCGTTCAGAATCATCTGGTGCTCGTGCTGGCCGCAGATGTTGATCAGCGATTCGCCTATCGCCGCGAGCGACGCCAGGGATGCAAGATGGCCGTTGATGTAAATCCGGTTCTTTCCGGAACGGGAGACAACGCGGCGGACGACGAGCTCCTCGCCGTCGCCGAATCCCATCTCCCGGACCTTTGCCCGCAACCCGTCCTGCCCACGGATGTTAAAAAGCGCCTCCACGACGGCCGCATCCTCGAAAGAACGGATCATATCGGCGTTCGCCCGGTCTCCCAGAAGAAGACCCACGGCGCCAACGATGATCGATTTTCCCGCACCGGTCTCCCCGGAGATCATGTTCAGACCCCCGTCGAAGGCCACCTGCAATTCATCGATGATGGCAAAATTACGGATGTTCAGTTCCGCGAGCATCTTGCCCCTTACGGGCAGCTCCCGTCTGGGAACCGCCCCATCCCAATTTTGTCCGCAGGATCTCCAGATAGCCCCTGTGGGGAGAAGAGACCAGCGTGGTGATATACCGCGATTTCCGGATCATGACGCTGTCTCCATACTTCACGGTAAAGGAAACCTGTCCGTCGAGCGTCACGGTCGCCCCCTGCTCCAGGGTGCAGAGCGTCACCCGGATGACCGCGCTTTCCGGCAGGATGACCGGCCGGTTCGTCAGGGTATGGGGGCAGATCGGGTTGATGAGGATCGAATTCAGCTCGGGAAAGATGATAGGTCCGCCCGCGGCCAGCGAATAGGCCGTGGAGCCTGTCGGCGTCGCGATGATGAGGCCGTCGGCCTTGAAGGTCGTCAGATAGCGACCGTCCACCGTCGTCTCCAACTCCACGATCCGGGAAAGATTCCCCCGGTTGATCACGACGTCGTTCAGGACGGTCCCCTCCCGGAACGGTTCCTCGCCCCCCTGAATCTCCACATCGAGCATCATCCGTTTTTCAATCTGGAAGTTGCCCGCAAGGATCAACTCCAGGGCGGCGAACATCTCGCTGAGGTTCACCTCGGTCAGGTATCCGAATCCCCCGAGATTGATCCCGACTATGGGCACATCCCGTTTGCTGGCCAGACGGGCCGTCCGCAGGATGGTCCCATCGCCGCCAAAGACGACCAGCAGATCCACCAGCGCCCGGAGCTTCTCTTTTTCAACGCCGGGAAGGCAGCCGATCTTCGCTGCAATCCCTTCCTCGAGATAGACTTCCAGACCGCGCTTCAGCATCCACTCCCGAAGAGCGGCGGTGTATTCGGGCGATTTTTCCTTGGCGATATTTGCGATGATTCCGACTTTTTTGATAAGCATCTGATTCCCTTTAAACACATTTGCGCTTTTTCTATCATAAAATACTCCGGATGTCCATGCGTATGATGCAGATCGCCCGTGAAAATTCAGCAAAATCATTTGACAACGAATCTGAAAGCCGGACGGACTCCAGTTAGCCTTGACATCATCCGGACAAGTGGGTTAGGAGCATATTGAAAAAAGGAGAGACCCATGGGATTATTAAAGGGATCTGTCACATTTTCGCGTTATCGCATTGTCGGCGCCCTGCCGGACCATTTCCCCGAATTCTTCAACGAGCGGATCCGGCGCTACGCCTTCCAGACCGTCTGGCGCACGACGGACGAAAAAGCGGCGGGCTGGACCTCCGTGGAAAACGGTCTCGACACGGATTTCCCCTATGCCTCCTACGCCCAGGGGCGGTACATGCTCTTCTCCCTCCGCATCGACCGGAAGTCGGTCGCCCCTTCCCTCCTCCGACTCCGGATCCTGGAGGCGGAACGAAAACAGCTCGCCGAAAGCGGACAGAAGAAACTCTACCGCGAACAGCGGGAGGCGATCCAGGAGTCGGTGCGGCTTGAACTGCTCGGCAAAACCCTCCCCGTCCCCGCCTTTCATGAGATCTGCTGGTCCGTCCCGGACAACGTCCTGACCTTCTGCTGCCTCTCGGACAAGGTGGTAGGTGATCTCCAGGAGCTTTTCCGGGAATCCTTTTCACTCGGCCTTTGCCCTTATGCGCCGTGGAACGCCGAAGAAGCGGGCGCGAACCCGCGGGCCGCGGCGGCCGGGTCGAGTTCCCGTAATCTCTCTCTTCCACCCCTCCAGTCCGGGATCGAACCGCTGACCATCGGGCGGGAATTTCTCACCTGGCTCTGGTTCAAGAGTGAGGAGAGAAACGGAATGATCCGGATTCCCGATGGCGGCGAAAGCGAGGTCGTTTTCGTGCGGCGCCTCGTCCTGGAATCGGGCGAGGGGGAGTACGCCGAAACGGTCATCTGTCAGGGGCTCCACGCCGATCTCAAGGAGGGAAAGGAGGCCCTGCGCCAGGGGAAAAAGATCACCACGGCACGCCTCCGGGTGGCCCACGACAAGGCGGAATGGGAATTCACCTTCAAGGCGAACCGCTTCCATTTCCAGTCCATGAAGTTGCCGTCCGTCGCGGAAAGCGAGGGGGAAGAGGCCGACCAGGAGGGGCAGATCCTCGATAGGATCTATCTTATCGAAAAGGCGGCGGGAATGATGGATCAATTGTTCCGATTGTTCCTGGACCTCCGGCTGTCTGAGGGATGGGGAAAAGAACAGGCCCGCATGCAGAAGTGGATCGCGCAGGCGAAAGCCGACTGATTACGGATCGCGGTCAAGGCAGAGGGGAAGGCTTTCCCGCTTCGCGGTTTACTGATTCCCGGGGGTGAATTTCCGGATCATACGCAACATCTTTTTATAGATGGGAATGGCCTCCTGGATATCCCCGAGGGCGAGCCGTGCGGCAGCTTCACCTTCCTGGATCAGACCTTTCGCGCGGGAGAAATCGCTCCAGTGAAGGTCTCCGGTTCGGGGCCGGATGACGACATCGGCCTGGAGCAGTTCCGCCTCTTCCAGTTTGTCGGCCGTAATGTCTCCGGCCCTGTAGAAGATCTCCTGCGCCGTTTCAAATTTCCCCGATACATTCTTCTCCCGGTCCACGACCACGGCGATGACAACATCCGCACCCGCTTCGCGGACGGCCAGAACGGGAACGAGACTCGTGATCCCGCCGTCCGCCAGCAGCCAATCCCCCAGGCGAACCGGATCGACCGCGCCGGGAACGGCGCAACTGGCCAAAACAGCCTGCCGCAGGGAACCTTCCGAGATGACGATCTGCTTTCCGGTGATCAGATCTGTCGCCACGGCGCAAAACGGGATTTTCGTCTCCCGGATGTCGATATCGGGAATGAAGTAATGGATGAGGGCCTCGAAATCCTTCAGGGGAAGAATGGCCGGTTTGACAAAGGCGCTCAGCAGAAAGTATTTTTGTCGGATGGCGTTTCTGGTCTTTTCCCAGAATGTTCTTTCCGAGGAGTCCATCGAAAGCCCGATCTCCCGGAGGGTGGAGGACTGAAATTCGGGGCTCAGGATGTAAGCGTCGACCCTGCGGTAGATCTCCTGCAGCGAAGTGCCGCTCGCATAGGCGCCGCCGATCAGCGCCCCGGCGCTCGTCCCCGCGATCAGATCGATCGTGATCCCTTCCTGTTCAAGGACCTTTAAAACCCCAATATGGCAAAAACCGCGAACCCCGCCGCCACCGAGGGCCAGCCCTAACTTCTTCCCCGTCCATCTTGTCATATTCGCAACCTCTGACGGCTTCCCGTTCCCACGGTTCAGAATCTTCCATTATTGATTTATTGATAGCATATTTATGATATGAATTGCAGAAAAAAAGCTTTGAATTACTCCTGAAATTCGGCAAATCGTCATTCCTGCGAATACCTTAAAGAGCACGAGAGCAGGAATCCAGTCCTTTTTCGGGGACAGGTTTGAAATCTGTCCCCGAGTTACCGCCTACGCGGGAATGACAGTATGGACATTTATGGTTGCCGGAGTAATATTTTTCCCGCCGTCAACCCCCTGCCAAGAGGGATACGTGTTGAAAGAGGTTCACATCTACGAGCCCCATGTCGGTCAACTTCAGCTCCGGAATCACCGGCAGGGATAGGAAGGAGAGAACCATAAAGGGCTCTGCCGGCACGGAACCCAGATCACGTGCAACCCGGCGCAGATCCTCCCAACCCCGGGCGACCTCGGCCAGCGGCCGGTCCGACATGAGACCGGCAATGGGAAGCGGCAGCCTGGCCAGGACCTCGCCGCTGCGGACCGCCGCCAGCCCCCCGTTCATCTTTTCGACCACCTTCACCGCCGTGAAGAGATCCCCGTCGTCACAGCCGACCGCAATGATGTTGTGGGAGTCATGGGCAACCGATGAGGCCAGAGCCCCCGCCTTCAGGCCGAAACCCTGCACGAACCCAAGCCCGATCCTCCCCGTCCCGTGGTGGCGCTCCACGACGGCAAGCTTCAGGATATCCCGGCTGACGTCGGAGACGATTGCGCCGTCCCGTACGGCCGGTTCGAGGATGAGCTGTCGTGTGAGGATCTGGTCGGGGATAAGACCGATCACCCGGATCCGCTCCCCCGGGTGCGGGACGGCGAAGGCCTCCCGGCCGAACAGCCGGACGTTCATGGCGCTCATCTTTCCGTATCCAGCTCTCGTTGCCGCTTCGCCGGGGAAGCCCCCCTCGTCGAATACCCTTCTTCCCCCCTTGATGACGCTCCGCACCCGGACGGGTGCAAGCGAGGAGAGGATCAGCATGTCGGCCCGGTACCCCGGGGCAACGGCGCCGACGTCCCGGAGACCAAAATACTGCGCCGTGTTGCACGTGACCATCCGGATGGCCTCCACCGGATCCATCCCCTCCCCCGCCGCCATGTCGATCAGATGGTCAAGATGTCCCTTCGTTAGCAGGTCGTGGGGATGGAGATCGTCGGTCACCAAAGAGCAGTGGCGGTTGTTCCGGGGGGTCACCAAGGGGAGAAGATCTTTGAGATTCTTGGCCTGGGTCCCCTCGCGGATCATGATGTGCATCCCCAGGCGGAGCTTCTCTTGCGCCTCCGCCCGCCCTGTGCATTCGTGATCAGACCCGATGCCGGCGGCGATGTAGGCGTTGAGGTCCCGTCCCAGGAGCAGCGGGGCGTGGCCGTCGCGGACTCCGCGGCGGAAGGCGATCAATTTCTCGATCACCGGATCGATCCCGCAGAGGACGCCGGGGTAGTTCATCATCTCGGCAAGGCCCAGAACCCGATTCGCCCGCCGGAGGGGCGTCAGATCCGTGACGGACAGAGAGGCCCCCGAGCTCTCCAGGCCGGTCGCTGGAACGCAGGAGGGCAGGAGGAAATAGAGATCAACGGGAAGTCCCCGGCTCGCTTCCAGCATGAACCGGACGCCTTCGATTCCCAGGACATTCGCGATTTCATGGGGATCGGCCATGATCGCCGTCGTGCCCCGCGCAAGAACGGCCCGTGCAAGCTCCCCGGGCGAAAGCATCGTGCTTTCCAGATGCATGTGGCCGTCCATGAAGCCGGGACTGATGTAGTCCCCCCGGACGTCGATCACCTCGGGGCCGTCATAGCCGCCGACGCCGGCGATTTTCCCGTCATAAACGGCCACATCGGCACGGATGATCTCGCCCGAAAAGACGTTAAGGACTCGCCCCCCCTTCAAAACCAGCTCGGGCGGCGCCTCTCCTCGCGCCACCCGAATCAGTATTTTCAACCGGTCAACCAGCTTCATCGCACGCCTTCCACACCCTCCCGTATCCATGGGAATCGCCGCTGTGAGCGATCCCAAATCAGCAGCGATCAAGGCAGGTAAACACCCGATCCTATCCAGTAGTTTGTCCCCGGGATTGGCTCCACGTAACCGAGTTTCCGATGTTCTCCCGCCATGCCGGGACGGCGCCAGTGGAATTCAAGAAATCCGCCTCCCTGTTTCCTGCTCAGTTCGGCCTCCTCGCGGCAGGGGTATTTCCTCAGGGCATCCTGATAATCGGTGAGATTCTTCCCTTTCAAATCCCGTTGGACCGCGTGGGCCACATTGAGACACCCTTCCTGATTTCTATAACAATCTATCCGTTTGTGCCAATCCCTTTTTGACATACCCGTCAACAAAGCGGTCAAAACGCAACCGGTGGGACCTCATCTGCACACCAGTTTCCGGGACTTGTCAAGCCGATTTCCTTGCCAAGCGGTTTTTGATCCATATATATTCTTGACATTAGAAGAGATTTGTGCTGAACAACTCACGTTGTTTTTCATATTTTCGTAATTGGAGTTCCACATCCAGATTGGAGGGCCCTATGGAAATACAGAGAGATTATATAATGCCCGCAACTCTATATGGCACATATGAAATGGAGTTGCATCCGATCACTCTCTCTTTTCCCGAACACATTGAAAGTTCTTTTCTGAATGATTTCTACAAAAAATCACTAACGCTTGTCAGATTCTCCCTATTTGTCGGAATCTTATTATACAGTGTTTTCGGGATTCTGGATGCCTTTGTTGTACCGGAGGTGATAAAACCTCTCTGGCTCATCCGTTTTGCGGTTGTTTGTCCTTTTCTGTTTGGCATCATTCTGTTTTCTTACTCCCATCGGTTTCGGCCATTTTTTCAGTTCTCCGTCACGTCAGCTATGATTGTAGCGGGTTTGGGCATCGTCTTTATGATCCTTATCATACCGCCCCCCGCTAATTATTCTTACTACGCCGGTCTAATACTCGTGTTGATATGGGGATATACCTTTACAAGGGTCAGGTTTATCTGGGCCACACTGGCAGGATGGCTTATCGTTGCCTCCTATGAATTTATAGCGATAGGGATCCTTGATACCCCTACCTCCGTTGTACTGAGCAACAACTTTTTCTTTATCAGCGCCAACCTGGCTGGCATGCTTGCCTCTTACTCGATAGAGTATTATGCCCGTAGGGATTTCTTCCTGACCTACAAGCTGGAAAATGAGCGGCTGATTGTCGAGGCCGCAAACCGAAGACTGGAAAGCATCGTGCAGGAACGCACCGCACAATTAACAAAGATGAACGCAGATCTTAGGCAGGAGATCGTGGAAAGAAGGAGGAACCAGCAGGAACGAGCCAACCTTGAAAATATGCTCATCCAGGCTCAGAAAATGGAATCACTCGGAACTCTGGCGGGTGGAATCGCTCACGACTTCAACAATCTGCTTATGGGTATCCGTGGACATAGCTCATTGATGCTCATGGATATGAAAGAGGATCACCCTTTTTACGAAAATATGATCAGCATTGATCAGTATGTCCAGAAAGGAGCAGAATTGACGTCACAATTGCTGGCCTTCGCCATGGGGGGAAAGTATGAGGTAAAGACAACTGATCTAAACGAACTTATAAAAAAGAATTCCCGGATGTTTGGTCGTACTAAAAAAGAAATAACGATCCATACCGAACTCCAGCAGGAAATCTGGCCTGTCGATGTTGATCAAGGGCAGATTGAGCAGGTTCTTTTAAATCTCTTTGTTAATTCATCGCAGGCTATGCCGAATGGCGGCGACCTCCATATTACGACGGAAAATATTACACTTGACGTTGGTTATACGCAAAAGTTAGATGCTAAACCAGGAAATTATGTAAAAACAAGCATTCGTGATACGGGAACTGGGATGGATGAATCAACCCTTCACCGGATTTTTGATCCCTTTTTTACAACAAAGGCAATGGGGAGAGGCACCGGTCTGGGTCTCGCTTCAGTCTACGGTATCCTCAAAAATCATGGAGGATTCATCAATGTCGAAAGCGAAAAGAATCAAGGGAGCCTATTTAGTTTTTTTCTGCCGGTCTCCTCTAAAAAGATCGTTCGTGAAAATGAGCCTACCATTGAGCATATCGAAGAAATTCTGAAAGGATCAGAAACAGTTCTTCTCATCGACGATGAAGAGATGATTATCACCGTTGCCAGCCGGATGTTGATGAAACTCGGCTACAAGGTAATGATAGCCAAAGGAGGGCAGGACGCCATTGAGATTTACCTTGCACACAAAGATCATATCGATTTGATCATCTTGGATATGATCATGCCGGGAATGGGCGGCAGAGAGTCATACAATGCCTTAAAGAATATCAATCCGAACGCAAAAATTCTTCTTTCAAGCGGATATAGCCTTGACGGCGATGCCATGGAAATTATGGAGAGCGGATGCAATGGTTTTCTCCAAAAACCGTTCAGTCCTAAACAGTTATCTCAAAAAATCCGGGAGATTCTCGACTCCGAGGAAAATCTTTCAAGAAAAACGGTGCGAAGGGTTAATGATGATCAACGTCCCGGTGACTGATGATTTTATGACCGCCAATGATAAAGTCTCTCTTAATAAGCGGCAAATCTCCACTGGAGCCGAACACTAATTTTGGTGAAAATAAAACTATGTGGATTGAAGAGAATTTCAGGAAACTTTTTCGAGAGCTTGAAGACGGTCATCTTGACATCCGGGAAAGGTTAAACCGTTTTTCTAAGCAGGATAGTAATTTGTCGACACTCTTAAATAAAGAAGTCGATAAGTTCGAGGCCTGGCGGTTTCCCCTCATGGATTCGTTAGCGGCGATCGTTTTCGGGCTTGATGCAGCTCAACAGGAAACTCATAAGCAATTTATCCGAGATTCAAAATACTTTGAAATCGTCCAGGCAGCACCTTTCTACTGGAGAATCGTCCACAAACCTAACGGGTATGCAGGCGATGCTCACATGATGAATTTCATTTATCAGAATCAGTATGAGGGCGATACTCCCTTTGGCATGATGTTGCATAAACACGCACTCGCGACAAAAGCATGCGAATCTGTCAGAAACAGAAAAACATACCTTTTTGGGCAGATTCTCCAAAAAGGAAAAGGCAATATTCTAAGCCTGGCTGCCGGTCCTGCCCAAGAAATCAGTGAGGTTTTGAAAACTACACACGCAAAACAATATCGCTTCTTAGCCCTGGACCATGATATGGAAACTTTGAAAAAATTCAGCGTTACAAGCAGCAATCCTCATTTTAAATATGCCTTAGCAAATGCGTTTCAAATCATTTCAGATAATTACCTAACGGCAAGGCCGCGCCAGTTTTTGGAAAGATTTTGTTCCCCCAGGAAAGACTTCAATGGCTTACGGGTGCTTATAAGCCCGATCAAATACGAGTTAAACTACTTAAAAAAAGAGGAATTTGATCTGGTCTACAGCTCTGGTCTGTATGATTATATTATGACCTTCCCCTTGGACGACAGCAAAGGCACGGTCGCCCTGACGAAGAACTTATTCAACCTTGTGAAGCCGGGAGGAACTCTGATCGTCGGAAATTTCAATCATAACAATCCCCGCGATCTTCGGTTTATCATGGAATATGTTTATGACTGGCGCCTGATCTATCGAAGTGAAAAGGATATGTTGGAATTTGCCCGATCAATCCCGGAGAAACAGATCAAGAATATACGGGTCGAAAATGAACCACTGGGGATCAATTATTTTTTGAAAATCGAGAAGGCATAGAATTTCGATCTGCTTAGATTCTATCTTTGAGAAAATAGGTGATCATCACACCCTTCCCTTTTACTTCAATCAAGCCTCGTTTTTCGAATACAAACTTACCTGAAAGAAGTGCCTGGGTCGTTTCAGTAACCTGGATACAGTCCGGCAGGCTATGGGATTCCATTCGGCTTGCTATATTTACTGTGTCACCCCATAGATCATAGATAAACTTTCTCGTACCTATCACACCAGCTATCACAGGACCTGTGTGGATGCCAATACGAAGGCTGAGCGCTTGCCCCTTCGTGCTGTTTATTTTTGCAATCCCTTTCAGCATGTCCAAAGCCATCCGGGCAATGGCCTCGGCGTGATCAGAGCGAGGGGTTGGCAGACCACCTACCACCATGTAGGAATCGCCGATTGTCTTGATCTTTTCAAGATCGTGTTGCTCGGCAAGTTCGTCGAAAATGGTGAATATCTCATTTAGGGATCCTATCAATTCAGAGGCGATAATTTGAGCGGATAATTGGGTAAATCCGACAAGATCGGCAAACAGAACCGTGACATCCGGGAAATTATCCACAATTGGATTCTCTCCCCGTTTAAGCCGTCCAGCGATCGGTGCAGGCAGGATGTTGAGCAACAAATTTTCAGACTTTTCACGCTCCGCGCGTAACTGCTGAATATAAGCGTGCTCGCGGTCGCGTAGCCGCTTCTTCTCGAGGCATGCTCCGATTCTTGCTCTCAGTAACACGGGATCGAAAGGCTTATGCAAGTAGTCCTCTGCTCCCATTTCAATACACCGGACGACATGATCTATTTCTTCCAGAGCAGATAGCATAATGACAGGGATGTGACTGATGTTATCGTCAGACTTCAGGTGCTGGAGGACTTGATACCCGTTTATTTCCGGCATCATAATGTCTAAAAGCACAAGATCAAAGGAGTTGCATCCGAGCATCTTGAGAGCGTCTCTCCCCGTTGCGGCAACGGAGATCGTATGACCATCCCGCTCGAGGCGACGTGCAAGAAGATTACGATTCTGCTCACTGTCGTCGACGATCAGTATGGATCCTCCTGCAGTGCATTTCTGTATTAGAGTCTCTTCAGACGGATTGACGATCGAGGTGACAAGCTCCTGACTCATTTCATTTCTGTCTTGATACGTCAGATCCATATCCGTTTCGTCGTGCCATGGGCGCGGAAAGTTGTCGACAGAAGAGACGAAGCGTTCTGTCGCATTGAGAATCATTTTTAGATCGGAAATGAATTTATTGGAATGCTTCTGCTCCATTTCATCAAGCAGAATGCCCACGTATCCCTTAATGATGTTGATGGGTGCCCGTGTTACACTCTTTATTTTAGCATTAAAGCTTTCCATGTCCGATACTGTCTGAACGTCCGTCTTCTTCAGGTCGAACATATCATTGACAAACGTTAGTAACTGATTTCCTGCTATATGAATTTCCTTGAGATCAAGAAGAATCTCTTGGAATTCCTGACCATTAGCATCATCCATAAGCATTTCACTGTATCCAACAATCCCCATTATAGATGTACGTAGCTCATGGCCCATTCGTGACAGGAAGGCATTTTTTGACAAGGCTCTATGTGGAGCTCTTTTGATTTCTTTATACTCACTCGCACCGGTCTTTTGTATAAAGTTGATCATTTTACCATCATGAGGGATAGTCTTTTATGATTTAATACCATATCTTTAAGGTGGACCCACTTGTCAAGACAATTTTAAGAGATGACCCTCCCCGCAGCAAGCTGCTGGTTATCCAAGACATCAAGGAACAAAGCAAGCTTCGGGGAATATGACCCGAAGATATACAATGAAGGGCGCCCATGATCACGAGGTATTTCCAGTCTGTTATCCTTTTTTACCCCTGCGTCCGTCCCGCCAGCCAGGCGCCCGCCGCGATCAGGACAGCCCCGAAGAGGAGTCCCGGCCCCATCGTCTCCCGGAAGAGGAGGTTGATGAGCAGGGTGGAACCGATGGGGATGAAATAGGCAAGCGTGCTGATCAGCGGCACATGGCCGCGTTTCACTCCAATCTCCCACCAGTGGTAGGCAAGCCCCACCGGCCCGATCCCTCCGAAGAGGATCCAGAAGATCGCCTCCGCGCCAACCGGCGGCAGATTCTGCCACTCCCCCCGGATAGCGGCGATCGCCGCGGCCATCAGTGCACAGAGGGTGAAATGGAATGCCGTCCCCCCCTGCTCCGCAGGGATCCGCCAGCGCCGGAGGAGGACGCTGTAACAGGCCCAGAGAAATCCGCCCAAAAGGGCAAGGAACAGCGGCAGCGGGTTTTCGGGTGCACGCAGAAGCTCTGCCGGACCACGCGCGACGACGATCCCCGTGAATCCGAGGAGGACGCCTGCCGCCGTCGGGAACAGTCGCGTCTTCTCCCGGATCAGGACGGCGGACAGTAGGACGATCCAGACCGGCCAGAGGTAGTTCAGGAGATTGACCTGGCCGATGGCGCGCTCGGGAGCGATGCCGAAGGCGAGCGCCAGGATCACCGTGTAGAAGGCGACCCCCCAGAAACCGACGACCTTGACCCGGAGAGGCAGGCGGACCAGATCGGCGAACGGTTGTCCCCGGAAGCGCTGCAGGAGGACGACCGTGATCACGCCCGTTGCCGTCATCAGCGTCAGGTAGGCCATCGGTCCCAGAAGGCGCGCCCCGCGGGCGAAACAGGCGCCGCTCGCGCACCACAGCAGGATCGATCCGACCGCCGCAAGGGTTGCCCTCTTTTTTTCGTTCCTCTCCGGAGGTGCCGGCATGCGATTTCCCCCTCTCTTCTCTTTAAGCGGGCACGAATATTCGGAAAACCTGGCCTTATGTCGATGATTTCACGTCCGCCGTCAAGGGGAAAACAACCATCCGCCTTCTGAAAAGAGAAAAATTTATCCTTATTTTAGATGAAATCCTGCGACCGGATATGGTATAAAAATCGGCACAACCTATATTCGCTGCGGCGGGAATTCCCCGAATTAGGTTTCAATGGTCGATCCCCTTTTCAAGCGCTCGAAAACGACGTTTTGCGGGAGGCCGCGGCAAAAGTGGAGACATCATTCAATGAACAACGCGTTCGTCAATCTGCTGGTGCGGTGGTTCGTGCTGGCGCTGGGCGTGGTGCTGAGCACGAAAATCGTGCCCGGCATCAGCTACGACACGGGCACGACCCTCGCGGTTGTTGTGGTGGTACTGAGCTTCTTCAATGCGGTCCTGAAGCCGCTGCTGCTGCTTTTCACATTGCCGTTCATTGTGCTGTCGCTCGGCATCGGCATCTGGATCATCAACGCCATTCTGTTCTATTCCGTCGGCCGGCTGGTGGACGGGTTTCATGTGGCCGGTTTCGGTTCGGCGTTGTTGGGGGCGTTGATTGTCAGCATAACCAACCTGCTGCTGAACCGGTTGCTTGTGCAACCTCGCCCGCGCGGTCCAAGGCCGCCGGCCAGGCGGGACGATGTTATTGATATCTGAACGGCAGGTTGGCACGCGGCCGCTGGCCTCGCTCAACCTGAGATTCCGTTTGACGGACAGGGGTAAGTCGACGTTGGCGGCCTAAATCTTCCTGAAATATTTCCGATACAAATCACCTGACCTCCGGCAAAGCCGTCGAGATCGGCCTCGTAACAAAACCCTCTTGAAGTCGATAAGGTAGGTGAAGTTGCGATCATGATGGATTGATCCGGGCGTCATTCGCCTTCAGTTTGTCAGGCTGCCGATGGGAGAAGGGATCTGACCGCCTCGGCGGATAAAGCGGGAGGAATCCAGCCGGCTGATCGCCATGACTGGGGCCGTGCCCAGGAGTCCGCCGAATTCTACCCTCTCCCCCGCCTTCTTGCCCGCAACAGGGATGATCCGGACGGCGGTCGTCTTCTTGTTGATCATCCCGATGGCCATCTCGTCGGCAATCAGCGCCGAAATCGTCTCCGCTGGCGTGTCGCCCGGAACGGCAACCATGTCGATCCCGACCGAACAGACGCAGGTCATCGCCTCAAGCTTCTCCAGCGACATCGCGCCCGCCTCGACGGCGGCGATCATACCGGCATCCTCGCTGACGGGGATAAACGCCCCGCTGAGTCCGCCGACATAAGAGGAGGCCATGGCGCCGCCTTTCTTGACCGCATCGTTCAGGAGCGCGAGCGCCGCGGTCGTTCCCGGCGCACCACACGTTTCGATGCCCATCTCCTCCAGGATGGCCGCGATGCTGTCGCCGACGGCCGGGGTGGGGGCGAGGGAAAGATCAACGATGCCGAAGCGCGTGTTCAGCCGCTCGGAGGCCATGCGGCCGACGAGTTCCCCCATCCGGGTGATCTTGAAAGCCGTCTTTTTGATGATCTCGGCAAGCTCTCCGAAGTCGGCATCCCCGCTTTTCTGCACGGCATGCAGGACAACTCCGGGTCCGCTGACCCCGACGTTGATCACCGTCTCGGGTTCGCCGATCCCGTGAAAGGCGCCCGCCATAAAAGGGTTGTCCTCCGGGACGTTGCAGAAGACGACAAGTTTTGCGCAGCCGATGCTCCCATCATGTGCGGTCAGCTCAGCCGTCCGTTTGATGATCCGGCCCATCAGCTCCACGGCGTCCATGTTGATCCCCGCCTTGCTGGTCGCCAGGTTGACCGACGCGCATACCTTCTGGGTAGCGGCCAGCGCTTCCGGGATGGCATGGATCAAGTGGGTATCGCCGCGCGTGAATCCCTTGTGGACCAGGGCCGAAAAACCGCCGATGAAGTTGACGCCGGTCGCGGACGCCGCGCGGTCGAGCGCGAGGGCCACAGCCGCAAAACCGTCCGACGGGATGCCCGCGGCCACAAGCGCTATCGGCGTGACAGCGATCCGCTTATGGACGATCGGAATTCCCAGCTCCTTTTCGATGGTCTCGCACACCGGCACGAGCCGCCTCGCCCCGGCCATGATCTTTTCGTAGATCTTGCGGCAAAGCGCGTTTATATCGCTGTCCGCACAGTCCAGCAGAGAGATCCCCATCGTCACGGTGCGGATATCCAGGTGCTCCGTCCGGACCATTTGGATCGTCTCGATAATTTCCTGCGGAGAATAATTCATTCCCGTCTCCTCATATCCGGTGCATGTAGCGGAAGACGTCTTCCCGCTGGGCATGGATTTCCATCCCCATCTCCCCGCCCATCGCCACCAGTTCATCCCGGACCTGTACGAAGGGCTTCTCCGCCCCGCTAAGGTCGACGATCATGCTCATCGTAAACAGATCCCCCATGATGGTCTGGCTGATATCGAGAATGTTGATGCCGAGATCGGCCAGTTTGCCGGTGATGCGGGCGATGATCCCGACCCTGTCGACGCCGACGACCGTAATGACGGCACGGAAACTCTTTTCATTGTCCATGGCTTTTCACCCCTGACGGCTGGAAGCGGCTGTCCCGCTGTTTTGGCAGAGGCTATCATACACCGGTGTTCGATGCAAGAAAAGCGGGTCGGGGTGTTGATGAAACGCTTGATAACCCTCTTTTAATCAAGTATATCTATGACCAATGAAGAGTATCCCCCTTCAATGAATCGGGAGGGCCGCCGGCACGATGTCCGATACCGTTTTGCGCACCATTGATCTGACCAAGCGCTACAAAAACAGATTGGCCGTGGACCATTTGAACATCGAGGTCCGGCGGGGCGATGTCTTTGGATTTCTCGGCCCCAACGGCGCGGGGAAGAGCACCACGATCCGGATTATCCTGCATCTGGTCTTTCCCACGGAAGGGGACGTGGAGATCTTCGGCGCGTCACTGAAAAAGGTCGGTCACAGGGCTCTGGATAAGGTGGGGGCCGTCGTGGAGAAGCCGGCGTTTTACGGCCACCTCTCCGCGCTGCGTAACCTGGAGATCCTGGGAGGCTTGCAGAAGCCCGTGACCCGCCGCGGGATTATGGAGAATCTGGAACGGGTCGGGCTCGCCGACCGGGCAAACGACCCCGTGAAGACCTATTCACACGGGATGAACCAGCGCCTCGGCCTGGCCCTGATCCTGCTGAACGAACCGCAGTTGGTGATCCTCGATGAGCCCACGACCGGTCTCGATCCGCAGGGGATGAAGGAGGTGCGGGAGCTGATCCTGGAACTGGCCCGCGATCGGGGGGTGACCGTATTCCTGTCATCCCACCTGCTCTATGAGATCGAACTGATCGCGAATCGAATGGCAATCGTTCACCAGGGCAGACTGCGTGTGGAGGGGAGCGTCCAGGACCTGCTGAAGCGGGGAGAGTCGGCCGTGCTGATCAAGACGGACCGTCCGGAAGAGGCCCTGCGGTTTCTTAAGGCGAACGAAGCCTATCGGTCCGCGGCAATCCACAGCGACGACATCCTCGTGGAATTGGATCTGGAACGCATCCCTGAGATCAACCGGCAACTGGTCAACGCTGGCTTCGGCGTGAACGCCCTCGTGCCCCGGCGTACCCTGGAAAATTATTTTCTGAACCTGATCGAGGGGCGCGAAGCCTGAGAAATGGGGATGACGAAAAAAGTGAAGGATCGAAAAACGCCATGATGCATCTCGTCCGATTTGAACTGGTCAAGACGTTTACCCACTGGCGCACCTACATCGGTTTCATCGCCTTCGGCGTCATCGTCCCGCTGGTGGTGGCGGGGCTGAAACTGGGCGGGCAGCAGTCCTTTGAAAGGCATCTCCTTTCGCTTCTGCAGAACGACTTCGTGATCGGCGGCAACGTCCTCAACGGCTGGTTCTTCGGCTTTTTCTTCATGGGCGCCCTCTGGGTGCATATCCCGATTGTCCTGACCATCGTGGCGGGAGACCAGATCGCCGGCGAGGGAAATGCCGGCACCTTCCGTTTTCTGCTCACGCACGCAGTCTCCAGGAGCCGGATCATCACGGCCAAGTTCATCGTCACCCTGATTTACACTGCGGTCATGGTCCTCTTCATCGGCGGGTTGACGCTCGGCCTGTCGCTTGCGGCCTTCGGCAGCGGCGATCTACTGGTCATCCGCCGGGGAATCCTCGTCATCCCGGAGGCGAAACTGCCTTATCACTTCCTGATGGCCTACGGCCTGGCCACCCTGGCGATGTTCGTCGTCTCCTCCCTATGCTTTTTCTTTTCGGCCTTGACCGACAACTCCATCGGTCCGATCATTGCCACGATGGCGGTGATCATCGTCAGCATCATCATCATCAGCCTGCCGTTCGAGCTGTTTCAGGCGATCCGCCCGTACCTGTTCGTCAACTATTTCGATGCCTGGCAAAAGGTGTTCGACGATCCGATCCCCTGGGATATGATCCGGACGAATGTCCTGATCCTGGCCGGCTTCATGGCTGCCTTTTTCCTGGCGGCGATGATCTATTTCGCCAGAAAGGACATTCTTTCGTAAATGAAATCTCACACGGTCCTAAGCAAAATCATCCTCGTCATCCTCCTTTTTTCATCGGCGGCGGCGCCGGCCCAGGTGGCGCCCGGCGCAACGCCCGGACCCGATCCCCGGCAGGTCTTTGCCGAACTGGTGAAGCCCTATCGGAACCTGAACGACTATACCGTAAAAATCCACGCCAAGGTCAGCCTACCGACCATCCGGGTACCGGATTTTACCGCCACACTCTACTTCAAGAAGCCCGACCGGTTTCATATCGAAACGAAGAGCTTTGCGCCGATTCCCCGCAACAGCGGCGTCTTCAACCCTTCCCAATTCGATCCGGAGAAGAACCGGATCACCTACCAGCGGGCCGAGAATCTGGACGGAACTCGGGCAGACCTGTACCGGGTGGAACCCCTCGACTCCAAATCCCAGGTCCGGTATTACAACGTATGGGTTGGTGGGGGTATCCCCGGGCGGATCCTCCAGGTGGAGAACCTCTCCTTCCGGGGGACCAAAGGGCTGGTGAAACTCTCCTACGGGACCGTTGCTCAGGGCACCGAGAAATGGCTGCTGCCGGAAAACGTCCATGTCCATCTCACCTTTCCCGAAGGGGCGCCGAACCCCGACTCTTCATTCACCACAAAAGACAATCCCTTTTCCCGAGGCATGGGCCGGCTCGACGAAATATCCGGAGAGGGGGATATCCATATCGCCTACAGCGACTGGCAGGTCAATACCGGCCTCGACGACCGCCTGTTTAAAAAATGACAGGAACCGTTGAGGTGATCATGACGCTATTCTCCATGATCATCAAAGAGCCGGGCGGACAGCTCAACCGGGGCGCGCCTGCAAGTCGGCTTCGAGGAAACTCCCCTCATCTCTTGTGCAGCCTCGCGGCACACTTACGGGCTGAAACATACAAGGCTGTATTGTGTATTTTTCCGCTCAAGGAAAAAATACGTATAGCTTCCTGTAACACACAAATCGGCAGGATCAGTAAAAGTTGCTGATATCAAATGGCATACATGCATCTGACGGCCAAGAATAATCTTGACTTGTTGATATTTGAGAGTAAAACTAAATCAAAGGATAAGCGAACGGATCTGATTCTCATAATTTTTCATCAACATTAGCCATCATGAGGGTGGGTCAATGTTTAATGGAATCAATAATAAGTCCAGTGGCTTAGATAGACCCATTCCGCAACGCGG
>Ga0247841_10002145_pt1 | contig 40602 bp, 38 predicted proteins | sample LaCruzMarch2015__2_FD_192410 | JGI IMG/M metagenome (GOLD analysis project Ga0247841, IMG submission 192410) | Freshwater microbial communities from meromictic Lake La Cruz, Castile-La Mancha, Spain - LaCruzMarch2015_18m | ecosystem: Environmental > Aquatic > Freshwater > Lake | place: Spain...
CCTATCCCCTTAACGACGGACCTGTCGCAGTGGATCTTTCCCGCGAAGCGATTAATTAGCCCTATCTCGCCTATATCTTTTAATTTCATACGCATCTTAATAAACTTTTTTACTAAGAGGGGTCAGACCCCTTTTAGCCTTTAGCTTTATGATACCTTTTTCGGTGATGATCGCCGTTATCAATTTTGCCGGTGTAACATCGAACGCAGGATTATATACTTTAACGCCGCGCGGAGCTATGCGCTTACCGGAGATCGACGTTACTTCATCGGCGCCTCTCTCTTCGATAGGTATCTGGCGCCCCGACTTTATATCGAGATCGAAAGTCGAGACGGGAGCCACTACATAGAACGGCACTTTATGATACGCAGCCAGAACGGCCAGAGAGTAAGTGCCTATCTTGTTCGCCGTGTCGCCGTTCGAAGCTATCCTGTCGGCCCCGACGAATATCTTATCGATATTACCTTTTGCCATAAGACTGGCGGCCATATTGTCGCAGATAAGCGTGGTATCTATTCCTTCTTTCATCAATTCCCACGTCGTAAGCCTGGCCCCCTGCAGAAGCGGGCGCGTCTCATCCGCGTAAACTTTTATGCGCTTACCCTGTTTTTTGGCCTCAAAAAGAACGCCGAGCGCCGTGCCGTAATCCGCCGTCGCAAGCCCTCCGGCGTTACAGTGAGTCAATATCGTATCGCCGCTATTTACAAGCTTAGCGCCGTGCCGGGCCATCGAGCGGCAGGAAGCTTTATCTTCTTTTATTATATCGAACGCTTCCTTAAGAATAACCCTCTTAAGATCTGATGCGGAAAGCGGGCTATTCTTTTCAGCTACGTGTTCCATGCGTTCAAGTGCCCAGAAGAGATTGACCGCGGTAGGCCTCGATGACGCGAGATATTTCCGGACGCGTTTCAATTCTTTTATAAGAGAGCTCGATGTCTTAGCTTTTGAATTCATCGCGCAAAGCGCTACGCCAAGCGCTCCGGCTATTCCTATCGCGGGCGCGCCGCGCACTTCGAGCCGGCGTATGGCCCGCCAGAGTTTTCGCACGTCATTGCAATCCACGAATTTAACCTTATGTGGCAGGAGCGTCTGATCTATATATTTGATCTTTCCTTTTTTCCACGCTATCGTTTCAACAGGCATATCACCCCAATATCATTTTTGCTAAAATATTGCGTTTAATGCATATCGCTCGGTACGGGCAGACCTCATGACAGCACATACATCTTATACATCTTTTACGGTCAACCTTATAGTCCCCGCCGCTATCATCTATCGCGCTTACAGGGCAAGTCACTTTACATAGATTGCACTTCCGACATACCGCTTTATCGATGTAAGGCCAGAACTTCACGAGCCCTGTCAGCGAATTCAATACTCCACTTGGAATAAATTTTACGGGCAGCGTCTGCGGAAGTTTGAATCCGGGGGTTATGAAAGTTCCTATATCCTCTCCCGCTATCTCGATCTTCGAAATATCGCAAACGCCCAGCCCCAACGCGGCGGCTTCTTTAGTCACCAAAATATCCAATGGCTCCAGTCCCACGATCCTGGCAACGCATGAGTCCATAGCCACAGCGTCCGCGCTCGCCATTATCATAGACATATTTCTCAATGTACCGGACGACGGCCCGTCGCCTTCCATCGCCGTTATAGCGTCCAGTATATTAAGGCGCGGGCGCGATATCGCGTGAATTCTAGCAACGATCCCGGCAAATTCCTCCGGCCTTGGTGCTTTTAAATGGCATTCGGTCTTATAAGGGCCTGTCACCGTGCCGTACGTATTCTTAAGAGCCGCGGTTATGATCGTTATCATATGCGTCTTCAATTTCGGGATCGATATCATTGCGTCGCAATCTAATACCTGTCGCGCTATGGGGAACCCGTAGACAAATTTAGATTTGTCGAAGTTAACAAGTTCGACGCCTTCTTCCTCCGCTATCTTTTTCATCCCGGACTTCTCGAATACCTCGCGCATATCCTTCTCGTATCCTCCGGGCGAATCTCCAATGCTCGGCTCGCCGCCGGAGGCTTTAACGAGCCGCACGATCGCCCTGACAACCTCCGGATGCGTATCGACGCCTTCTTCCGGCAGTCGGGCGGACAGAAGATTCGGCTTCAACAGCACCTTCATGCCGGGCTTCACGAACGCCTCTATACCGCCTATAAGGTCGACCGAGCGCTTCACCGCTTCGTACACGCGCTCCTTATCGTAATCCGGACATCTGACCAGCGAAACTTTCGCCATTATATCAGCCCACTATCCCGATGTGACGCGCGCGGAAGTTCGCGCCGAGCGATTTGGCCATCTCTTCGCACTTAGCGCGGTCAACCCCCGCCAGATCCAGACAGGTGATCTCGACCTCTATTCCGTTCTTCACACAAAGCTTTATGAATTCTATGATCGCCTTATACGCTCGCGGGCCGAACTCGGGCTTGCACGCGTCAACATAGGCTTTTTCTGTGTCCGTATTGAGGCTAACTGAAACTCTGTCGACCAACCCCTTAAGCTCCGGCGCTATGGAGCGGCTATTTATGATGTCGCCGTGGCCGTTAGTAACAACCCGGATCTTCGCGCCACGCTTCTTCAATTCACCAGATACGGACTTTATGAGCCCTAACCTTAGGGTCGGCTCTCCATATCCGCAGAAGACAATCTCCTTATATCGCCCCGGATCGCCCACGGCCTTCAGGATATCCGACTCGGACGGCTCAGCGTCGAGCTTCAGATTATGCCCTTTTACGAATTCAGTCGTGTTTCTGACGCAAAAATTACAATCGTTCGTACAGCGGTTGGTGATGTTAAGATATAATGAATCCCGTATTTCGTAAGCCAGTTTAGAAAGATCGTCTAACCCGAGCCCAAAAAGCGTATTCGCGTTATGGGTCGTTATCCTGGCGATATCTTTGACCGACAATCCGGTCAGATCCGATAACCTGGCGGCGAGAAGCGGAATATTGGCAGGCTCATTCCTCTTTCCTCTCATCCCTTCCGGCGCAAGATAAGGCGCGTCGGTCTCGAGTAGCAGGCGCTCGACAGGAACTATCTTCGCGACATCCCGCAAACTTTCGGATTTTTTATATGTAAGATTGCATGTGAACGATATGTAGAGCCCTAGATCGAGACAGGCCTTCAGAAATCTTTCATCGCCCGAGAAGCAGTGCATAACGCCGGCCACGCGCTTGCCGGCACCATTCAGTATCTTGATGATGTCATCGTGCGATTCGCGGGCGTGTATTATGAGCGGTAGCTCCATTTCCGCGGCCATCGCGATAAACTTTTTGAACGCGTCGATCTGCGCATCCTTCGGAGAGAGATTACGGTAATAGTCGAGCCCCACCTCCCCTATAGCCACCACCTTCTCATCTGCCGCAAACCGCCTGATCTCTTCGATCGCGGCATCCGTGGCTGTTTTCGCGTCGTGCGGATGAATGCCGACCGAGGCATAAACCTCAGCGTGCTTCGCCGCAAACTCAACAGAGCGGCGCGACCCTTCAAGAGAGCTTCCGACGTTTATGATGCGCTCCACGCCGGCTTCCATAGCCCGCGCCAGCACCGCATCGCGATCGCTATCGAAGTCCTTAAAGTCGAGATGGCAATGTGTATCTATCAGCATAGGCGTTAATTATAATCCATAGCCACATTAATTGCAAGGCGCCAGATCCCTGCTCCGCTTGTAATTTTCTCCTACCGCATCAACAGGCGTTTCCTTCCGGGACCGGCCTTGAGCTTCGTCGCAAATTTGGATCGGGCGTCCAAATTTGCTGTGGTGAAATTTTGATGGCCGCTGAACCTGCGTACAATACCCGCTAAGGGCGGGGCTAGGAGGCCCCGCCATAAAGAATCCAACCCCTCTATAGAGCAGTTTCAGCGTCCGTTCTGTACCGCCGTAAAGTATCAAAATTTTACAACATTCGCTCAAGGCCTTATCCCGAAAGGAAGCGCCCTGTAGTTTCAGCATAAGAAAATCACCGGCTACGCTCCGCCTCCGATTGACACCGGCTTATCCATATGATATGCTATAATAAAAGGGAGGTAATTATGTTAAAGAGAGTTATTGCTTTGTTGACGCTGACCGTGTTTTTGTCGGCTAGTGCGGTTCTATCGGCGGATAAGACCCAGAAGACCGCCCCTGCCGCGACCGTAACCAAGATGCCGGAAAAGGCTGCGCGCCCTGTTCAGGCTATGAGATCCGATTTTGGTATAATAGCCGGGACTCTCGTAAACGTGGATAGTTCCGATCCGCTAAACATGAAGCTTACGGTTAAGAACGAAAAGGACGGCACGACGCATACGCTGAATTTAATGCCATGGACGAATATAACGCGCTCTGCGGAGATATCCGAGCTTAAGCCCGGAGAAAAGGTCCGCATAATGTCTCGCAAGACGGAAGACAAGGAAGTGGCGATGGGCATAATGTTCGGTAATATCAAAATGCCACAGCCCCCGAAACCGCCGATGGCCCCTGCTGCCGCGAAACCTCAAGCTACAGGAACCACAAAAAAGTAACAGATGCCGGAAAAGACTAAAGAAGAGCTTTTGAAGTCCGAGTTAGAGCGCCTCGAATGGGAGTTTTCACTCCTGTACGAGGTCTCTAACGCTATGCGGTCAACCCTGAAGCTCGAACAGATATTCTACATCATCCTCACCTCGCTGACTTCTCACGAAGGACTGGGTTTCAACCGCGCGATGCTATTTCTTGTAAACGATAAAGAGACTTTGCTTGAAGGGGTCATGGGAATAGGCCCTCACTCAGCCGAGGAAGCCGGGACGATATGGAACGCCATCTCGCTTAGCAAGATGACGCTCGACGACTTCATCGAATCGTACGACGCATTCAGGCGCAACGAGGAGTCCAGGTTGAACTCCACGGTCCGGGGAATAAAGATACCTCTTCGCGAAGATATGGGGATACTGGCTCTTACTATACTCGAGGGCATGCCTTTTGAGATAACCTCTCCGGAAGCGAAAAAACTTGTAGACCTTAGCACGCAGAAGGCTTTGAATACCGACCTGTTCGTGACCGTACCGCTTAAAGCAAAAGACAAAGTGCTGGGAGCGCTTCTGGTCGATAACATATTCAATAAAAAAGCGATCACAAAGTCCGACGTGAGAATGCTCACGATGTTCGCGAACCACGCCGGGCTCGCCATCGAGAATTCAAGGCTTTATGAAAAGACCGTATTCCTGTCCAATACCGACTGGATGACCAAATTATGTAACTACGGAAGATTTCAGCAAAGCCTGTCTTCGGAAATAGCTAAAGCCGAGAATTCCGACAGTCCATTAAGCCTGGTAATGATAGATGTGGATAATTTTAAGAATTATAACGATACGCTCGGGCATATGAAGGGCGACGACACGCTAAGGACCATCGCAGGCGTTCTGCAGGCAAAGTCCAGGAAATTCGATACGGTAGCAAGATACGGCGGCGAGGAGTTCGTCATAGTAATGCCAAATACCCCGAAAGAGAACGCGCGGCTCTTCGCCGAGCGCCTGCGCAGCGAGATAGAGCGCATATACGCGGACGAAAAAGAGATACAGCCCAATAAGAGAATAACGATAAGCTGCGGCGTCGCGACCTATTCCGATGACGCCAATAATAAAGACGATCTTATATTAAGAGCCGACATCGCCCTATATGAAGCCAAGATGGCCGGAAAGAACAGGACCTGCGTTTACTCTTCTGGAATGGGAGAAAAAAGAAAGTCTAATTGACGGGATACTTAAGCCCTTACCGCTTCGGCCCGGGCCTCTTTGGGAGGTTCGGGTTCTTTTGTTTTGGTGCCGGCGAATTTCACCGACACTATCTTCGACACGCCTCTTTCCTGCATCGTTATTCCGTACATAACGTCCGCAAGCTCTATCGTGCGCTTATTATGCGTTATTATGATAAACTGCGATATCTTAAGGAAGTCCTTCAGGACATTCGAGAATCGTAATACGTTAGATTCGTCCAGCGGCGCGTCTATTTCATCCAGGACGCAGAACGGGCTCGGCTTGACCTTGAATATGGCAAAGAGAAGCGATATCGCAGTAAGGGCCTTCTCTCCTCCCGATAAGAGCATGAGGTTCTGAAGTTTCTTACCCGGAGGCCGCACCACTATCTCGATACCGGACTCAAGTATATCCTGCTCGTCTATTAAAACCAGCTCCGCCTGTCCGCCGCCGAACAGCAGCCGGAAAAAACTCTTAAATTCGACCTGTATCTTACCGAACGCTTCCAGGAACAACTCTTTGGTCGTCTTGTTTATCTTCTGTATGGCCTTATGCAGAGAGTCTTTTGCGTTTACGAGATCCTCCTGCTGATGAACCAGGAATGAATACCTCTCCTCGAGCTCCTTATGCTCTTCTATGGCGACCAGATTAACAGGCCCCATCTTTTCGAGCCGCTCCTTTAGCTCGGCTACCTGGCTCTTGAATGCCTCCCAATCCGAATTCTCCTCGGACTCTATATGGGCCGCTTCAAGATCCACCTTATAAGCCTGCTCTATCCGCTCCTTTAGATTCGTCTTCTTATAACCTATCTCAGCGAGTTTGACGTCGAGGTCCCTGGACTGATTCTTCAGGCTCTCCAGAGCCTTCTTCTTTTCATCGAGCTGCAATTCCTCAATGCTGAATTTATCGTTCATATCGGACTTACGGGATCCCAACTCTTCCGCTTCGGAATTTAACTTTAGGAGCGCTGATGTGAGTTCTATGTTCTGAGCCGAAAGCCTTTTGATCTCATCTTCCAGAATACCCGCCTTCTCGATTGAATCCTTGATCGCGGATTCCCTGGCATAAAAAGTCTCCTCAAAACCGAAGGAAAGAGCTTCCTGGATATTGAGATTATTCCTCACGCTCTCTTCTTCCTTGCCGCACGACTGAAGTTCGGCCGCAAGCGTAGCCATCTCTATGAGCGCCTTCTCCCTACCGGCCTTTCGTGTCATCACAAGCCCCAGAGACTCTTCAATAAATGATTCCGCGGAAGCCTTCTCGGTTTCGATCTTATTTAACTCGATATTGAGAAATTCCCCGCTCTTTGTAAGATCCGCCACGGACTCGTCCGCTTCGGCAAGCTCTGAGGCCAAGAGTTCAAGCTCTTCTCTTATCTTCATCGCGGAGGACTCTTCGGAAGTCTTCTTCATGGCCGCATTGGAGAGCGCCATCTCTTCCACATGAGCCGAAGCCTCAAGCTCAGATATCTCGGATCTAAAAACCTTATTGTCTTCCTCTATCTTCATTGACTCCGACTTAAGCGACCGAACGCCTTCTTCGATCGCGCTGAGTTCCGCCTCCAGAGTCCTTAGTCTCTCTTCACGACCTACGAGGAGCGATCCGTCGGCATCGGACTCGCTTCCGCCCGATATTCTGCCGTTATCATAGATGAGTCCGGACTTCGTAATAAAGATCTCCGAACCGCTCCCCCGACGCCCTTCAAGATCCTCATCCCTATCTAAAAGATACGCGCCTTGGAATATATGCCCCAGCACTGCGGCGTATCTTTCATCGATCCGGACGAATGTCTTTAGCGGCCTTAGGTCGTTCCCGGTGCCTGATGCATTTCCAATATCCGTCTTTATGCGCTCCAGCGTCTCCAGCGAGACGAAAGTGGCTTTCCCGAGCCTGTTCTCTTTAAGAAATTTTATTGCCTCCGTAACATCGCTGTCTTTCTCGGCTATCACTATCTGGGCGTCGGACCCTAAAAATACGGAGACCGCCTCCTCATAGCCGCCATCTATCTTTATAATATCGGCAAGAACTCCGACTATGCCTCTAAGCTCCCCGCCCGAAGCTTCTTTTTTAGCCAATATAGCCTGAACGGCACGGGTGAATCCTTCATGCCTCTTCATTATGTCGGATAGAACCTCTATCTTCGATCTTAAGGCCGCGCCGCGGGTATCTTCCTTTATAATTCTATCGCTTATCTCTTTCGCTCGAACGGAAGATTCTTCCGATATCCTTCGCTTTGTTTCCAAAGCGGCCTTGACAGACTTTACGCGCTCTTCGATAGCCTTATACTCGTCTATTACGGACCTCAGGTTTCCTTCTATAGACGCGAACTCCTGCGAAACCCTGTCCTTCTCAAGCGATAATCTCCTTTGCCTTGCGTGACGATTCTGAATGTCCGCGCCCAATTTAATGAGCTCGTTCTTTATCCTCGTCTCTTTGGCGATATTATCGACCATATTGACCTTGGAGACCTTCACTCGGCTCTCCAGCTCTTCAACTTCTTTCAGCGCCTCGACCGCGAATAACTCTTTTTCCTTAAGACTATTTTCTTTCAGAGAGCGTCGGGCGCTTGCCCCCTCGAATTCTATTCTTAATCTATCGACCTGTTCCTTGGCGGCCTTTATCTTTTCGGATAGCGAAGCCATCTCTTTTTCGAGACCGGACCTGAACGCTATGGATTCCTCTATCCTCTCTTTGTTCGTCCCTATCTTCTGATTGTTCATATCCAGCGTACCGGTTGTCTCCGTCGCCTTATTTCTGATCTCCAGTATTTTGCGGTTAACCTCATCGAGCAGTTGTCTGTAATCGGCTATCTTAACGGCCATAGCCATTACTTCGGCGTCGAGGTCACGCTCTCTTAATTTGGCGTCCCCGGATTCGAACCCGTAAGTAGCTTCCTGCGTCTTCAGATTCCTATATTCGGCGGAAGAGATCTTAAGTTCAAGCTCTCTTAATTTATCAAAATCGACTTTATACCTCTCCGCTTTCCTGGCCTGCCGCTCTATGGACCCTATCTGCCTCTTCACTTCCTGTATTATGTCATTTATCCTGAGAAGGTTCTGCTCTGTTTGCTCCAGTTTGCGCAAAGCCTCTTTCTTCTTAGACTTAAATTTCGTAATGCCGCTGGCCTCTTCAAAGACGTAGCGCCTGTCCTCGGGCCGGGAGCTCAATATCATATCCATCTTACCCTGCTCGATTATAGAGTAGCTCTCCGTGCCGATGCCGGTTCCCATGAGGAGTTCGGAGATGTCTTTTAATCTGACGGGAGTTTTATTCAACAGGTATTCGGTATCACCGGAGCGGAATATGCGGCGCGTGATTATAACTTCGTCATAGTCTATTGGAAGCGATCGCTGTTGATTGTCGAATGTGAGGGATACTTCGGCGTAACTGATGGGTTCTTTATTATCTGTGCCGTTAAATATGACGTCCTGCATATTTGAAGCGCGCAGGGATTTGGCGGACTGTTCGCCGAGAACCCAACGGATCGCGTCGGCGACGTTCGATTTTCCGCAGCCGTTTGGACCGACTACAGCAGTAACGCCAGGCTCGAAATTAAGCCTGGTCTTCTCAGCGAACGATTTAAAGCCTATGAGCTCAAGGGCTTTGAAATACATATACTCCGTATTAATATGTATGAAGCCGGTATAAAATACAATACCCGATATAACTTAGTATAATCGGGACCAAAGTGTATATAAGTCTACCATAGAAATATAAAAAAGGCAAGCTAATTTGATGAAAAAATGCGGGAAAATTACTTCTTCAGAACCCTTTTAAATTCTTTCGTGAGGGCCGGAACTACCTGTAAAACGTCACCAACTATACCGTATGTGGCAATCTTGAAGATCGGAGCGTCGGGGTCTTTATTTATGGCCACTATGATCTTCGATGACTGCATGCCTATAAGATGCTGGATCTGACCGGATATTCCGCATGCGATGTAAAGTTTCGGGCACACGGTCTTGCCTGTCTGCCCCACCTGATGCGAATACGGTATCCAGTCGGCATCAACCGTTGCGCGCGAAGCGCCCACGGCGCCGTTCAATACTTTAGCCAGTTCTTTTATTATGCCGAAATTCTCCGGAGCGCCTATGCCGCGGCCGCCGGATACTATTATATCGGCCTCGGCGAGATTCACCGTCTCTTCTATCTCTTCGACTATATCGAGAAGCGTCGTGCGCGATCTCATAACGTCTTCCGCATAACTCTTCCTTATAACCTCTGCTTTATGCGCCTTATGGATCACAGCCTCTTTCATAACCTTATGCCGCACGGTCGCCATCTGAGGCCTGTGGTTCGGGGTTATGATAGTAGCCATTATGTTGCCGCCGAAAGCCGGGCGGGTCTGAAGAAGCAATCTCTCCTTCTCGTCGATATCGAGCCCCGTGCAATCTGCCGTTAATCCGGCGTCTATCTTCACCGCGACGCGCGATACAAGACTCCTGCCTATGACCGTAGCGCCGCAAAGTATTATCTCCGGCTTATATTCGAAGACGAGTTTCACGAGCACTTCGGTATACGGGTCATCCTGATAGGATTTGAGGGCCGGGTGGTCAACTATATATATCTTATCGGCTCCGCGAGACGAAAGTTCTTCGATCTTTGATTCTATGCCGCTTCCGAGTATCACCGCGCAGAGTTTTACGCCGAGCTTCTTGGCCAGTATCTTGCCTTCCCCCAGAAGCTCAAATGAGATCGATTGTATAACGCCCTTCTTTTGCTCGCAGAATACCCATACGTCTTTATATGCCGACAGGTCTCTCTTCTGACCGGCTTCTTTATTCATCTCAATGGCTTTGAACTTACATATCTCTACGCACGCGCCGCAAAACGTGCACTTGGCCATATCGATAACGGCTTTTTTATTGGCCATATGTATTGCCCCGAACGGACACTTTTTCACGCATAGTGTGCATCCGGTGCATTTATCGAGAAGTATAGTTATTGAGCTTGCCATATTTTTCTCTTTAAATTACTACGTCTTTTAACAATTCAGCGAGTTCTTTTGCGACATCGCCGATTTCACCCTGAAGCATCTCCCCGCCTTTTCTTGGGGTGGGAGAAAATATCTTTACCACCCGGGTCGGAGAGCCGTCGAGTCCCAGAGATTTCGGATCCGCCTCTATATCATCCGCGGTCCATTTAATTATCTTGGCGGATTTAGCCCTCATCATACCCTTAAGAGACGGCAGGCGCGGCGTATTGATCTCCTTTACCACGGTAAAAAGGCACGGAAGAGGGGTTTGGACTATATCATACCCTTCCTCGGTCATGCGCTCCACCTTAGCGACATTTACCGATATATCCTCTATCTTCTTTACGTAGGTGACCTGCGGTATATCAAGATGCGTGGATATCCCAGGCCCTACCTGAGCCGTATCTCCGTCTGAAGCCTGCTTGCCGCATATTATGATGTCGAATGAACCGATCTTTTTTATCGCGGTGGCTAGGGTATAGCTCGTGGCCCATGTATCCGAACCGGCGAACTTCCTATCGCTTACCAGGATGCCTTCGTCGCAGCCTAAAGATATCGCTTCCTTTAGCGCGTTCTCGGCCTGGGGCGGACCCATAGTTATGACCGTGACCTTCCCGCCGAAACGCTCTTTCAGCCGCACGCTCTCTTCTATCGCGTACGCGTCGAAAGGATTTATAACGCTCTCCACGCCTTCACGGATGAGCGTATTGGTGACCGGGTCGATCTTAACGTCGGTCGTGTTTGGCACTTGCTTGATACAGACGATTATATTCATTTCTCCTAATCCCTATCTACTATTCTCTAATTACTATTTTTTAAGGCTCTCCTTGATCATATTCGCCGCTATAACGTTACGCTGGATCTGGTTCGTCCCCTCGTAGATCTGCGTTATCTTCGCGTCCCGCATATATTTCTCGACAGGATACTCTCTCATATAGCCGTAGCCGCCGAATATCTGGACCGCATCCGTAGTGACCTTCATCGCGACGTCGCTGGCAAACATCTTAGCCATAGCGGATTCCTTCGCTACAGATTTAGCCCCTGAGTCGACCATGCGGGCCGTCGCGTAAACGAGCGCGCGCGCCGCCTCCACCTGCGTCCCCATGTCGGCCAGCATATGCTGCACTCCCTGAAAACTCGAGATCGGCTGCCCGAACTGGATGCGGGTCCTGGCGTATTTCACGGCGTGATCGAGCGCCCCTTGAGCTATACCGACTGCCTGAGCCGCGACTCCCGGCCTCGAACTATCAAATGTCTTCATTGCCACGATAAACCCCATCCCCTCTTTAGATATGAGATTGGCCGCGGGGATTTTACAATCGGTGAATATTACTTCGCGCGTAGCTGAAGCGCGTATGCCGAGTTTCTTCTCTTTCTTCCCGAAATCAATACCCTTCGTGCCCTTTTCCACTATAAATGCGCTTGCGCCTCTCGCGCCTTTTGTCTTATCAGTAATGGCTATGACCGTATAGATCTCGGCCTCTCCGGCGTTCGTTATCCACTGTTTGGTGCCGTTAAGGATATAATGGTCGCCTTCTTTTCTGGCGGTCGTCTTTATCGATCCTGCGTCTGAACCGGCTTCCGCTTCCGTGATACAGAAAGCGGCAAGTTTTTTGCCTTTAGCGATATCCGGCAGAAATCTCTTCTTCTGCTCATCGGATCCGTGCAGAAGGATCGGGAACGTCCCGAGGCCCGTCCCGGCAAACCCAAGAGCTATTCCGCCGCAGGCTCTAGATAATTCTTCGGTAACCACGCACATGTCCACGACCCCGCCGCCTAATCCGCCGTATTCTTCCGGAATATAAACACCGAAGAGATCGCTATCGGCTAATATCTTCATTATAGGCCATGCGAATTCTTCGGTCTCGTCGTAATGAGCCGCTACAGGCGCTATCTTCTCGTCGGCTATCTTCTTTGCAAGATCCCGCACCATCGTCTGCTGTTCATTCAATAAATAATCCATTCGATATCTCCTTGTTTTGCCCGGTCGCTCTTTCCTTAAATGATTTGTATTACAGGATTATATGCCGGACCATTATTCAAACCTCTTCGCCAGCAATGTCGCGTTATGACCTCCGAAACCGAGCGCGTTTGACATAGCGATCTTGATCTTGGCCCCTCTCGGTTTATTAGGAACGTAATCGAGGTCACAATCTGGATCGGGGGTCTCGTAGTTTATGGTGGGGGGTATTATGCCGTTCTTTAGCGCCAGAGCTGTCGCTATCATCTCCACTCCTCCGGCAGCTCCAAGCAGATGCCCGGTAACGGATTTAGTGGAACTTATGGCGAGTTTTTTAGCGTGGGCTCCGAACACCTTCTTTATAGCGAGCGTCTCTATCTTATCGTTGTACAAAGTCGAAGTCCCATGAGCATTTATGTAATCAACATCTTCCGGCCTTACGCCGGCGTCTTTTAATGTGGCGGTCATGCATCTGACCCCGCCATTACCCTCCGGATCCGGAGCGGTCATGTGATAAGCGTCTCCGCTCATCCCATAACCTGCCATCTCGCAGTAGATATGAGCGTTTCTATTTAAAGCATGTTCGAGCTCTTCAAGTATAACGACACCGGCGCCTTCGCCCATTATGAATCCATCCCTATTCTTATCGAAAGGCCTGCAGGCTTTCTCGGGCTGGTCATTATAAGCTGTCGAAAGAGCTTTTAAGGCGCAAAACCCTCCGAATCCCATATGTGTAGTCGCGGCCTCACTGCCCCCGGATACCATCATATCGGCGTCGCCCCTCTGGATTATCCTCATGGCGTCGCCTATAGCGTGATTTCCGGTAGCGCAGGCCGTTGCTACTGTGGAATTCGGCCCTTTAAGGCCAAGCGTTATCGATATCTGGCCGGTTGCCATATTGACTATGAGCATTGGAATGATAAAAGGAGATATTCGCCCGGGGCCCTTTTCCGGACCAAGCTCTATAAACTGCCGATGCTCGGCCTCAATAGTATGAAGGCCGCCTATGCCGGACCCTACTATAACGCCAGTGCGGTCGGGATCCTGCTTTGACATATCTACCTTAGCATCGGCCATAGCTAATTTGGCCGCCACTACGGCAAATTGGACAAAGCGATCCATCCTCTTTATCTCTTTTGCGGATAAATACGGCGTGGGGTCAAAATCCCTGACTTCTGCGGCTATCTTGGAAGTAAAATAGGTGGGATCGAAGCAGGCTAAACGCCTCACTCCGCTCTTTCCTTCCAAAAGGGCTTTCCAGAAAGTCTCGACGTCATTCCCTACCGGGGATACAACGCCGAGCCCCGTCACTACAACTCGTCTAGTCTTCGACATTCTGGTATTACTTGCCGGACTTCTCTTCGATGTATCTTAAAGCATCTCCGACAGTAGCCAATTTCTCGGCATCCTCATCCGGTATCTCTATTCCGAATTCCTCTTCGAGCGCCATTACGAGCTCGACCGTATCAAGAGAATCCGCGCCAAGATCATCTACGAATTTCGCGTTCTCCGTTACCTCTTCCTTCTTCACGCCGAGCTGATCGGCGATAATCTGCTTTACCTTATCCTGAGACACCTGCATTTTGCCTCCTTATGTTAACTGCTTATCTATAATTACATCCCCCTCTTCTCTTGAGCGGGCAAGGCCCTTACCTTATATAAAGGCCCTCTACATTACCATCCCGCCGTCAACCTGGATCACCTGTCCGGTTATGTAGGCGGAGTCATCACTTGCCAAAAATAATGCGAGATTCGCAACATCCGCAGGATTACCCAGCTTACCTAACGGTATATGTTTCAACATCTCGCTCTTCACTTCCTCGGAAAGCTTTGCCGTCATATCGGTCTGTATAAAACCGGGGGCTATAGCGTTAGCCCTCACATTACGCGAGGCAAGTTCCTTTGCTACCGTCTTCGTAAGAGCTATCAATCCGCCCTTGGAAGCCGAGTAGTTAGCCTGACCGGCATTCCCCATGATACCTATAATGGAGGCCATATTCACTATCCGGCCATCCCTCTGCTTCATCATTATCCTGGAGACCGCCTTGATGCAATTGAACGCGCCCTTAAGATTGACTCCTAAAACCGCGTCCCAGTCGGCTTCAGACATGCGCACGAGCAAACCATCCCTCGTTATGCCTGCATTGTTAACAAGTATATCGATTTTACTAAATTTGTCAAGGGTTTTTTGGGTAAACGAATCGACTTCGGCCGCCTTTGTAACGTCTACTACCGCGACAAAGCAGGCCCTGCCGAGCGATTCTATCTCCTTACGGGTGGATTCAAGGGCTTCGGCGTTCACATCGCATAAAGAGATGTCCGAACCTTCCCTCGCGAACAAGAGGGCTATCTCCCTGCCTATCCCCCTGGCCCCTCCGGTTACTATAGATACTCTATCTTTTAATATCATCCGCTCTCCCCTCTTAACTTTTAGATATTCTACTTACAGCAGGTATATTGTCAAGTGATTTCGATAAATCAAAAAGTTCAAATCGCAAATCATCCGACTTTAAGCGGCAACAGATGGCGCCATTTTTCCGATAATATACGGCAGTTACGCTTGAGAAGTCCGTAATCATCCTTCACGACGGCCTTATACTCTTTTTGTCCGCGCGTCATTCCGCCGTTTGCCACATGCATCGCCTCAATATTAACTACGACATTCTTAAACCCTGCCTCTATAGATTTAAGCGAAACGTCCAGATCATAGCAATGCATATATCCGTAAGTTTCATCTAGACCTTTTATCTTATCTAACAGCTCCTGTCTCATCATAAAGAATAATCCGTCCAAAACAGCAACCTCCGAGACCTCTTCCTCCATGGTCTCGTTAAGATCCTCATTTTTTAGATTATGCTTAAGGCTCGCCTCATTGACCGCGCCATTCTTATATATCTCTTTTCTTCCCGCAAATCCGGCTATGCCTATGCCGGGATCTTTCTCAAAAACTTTAACCATTCTGCCCAGCCATCCATCCTCAAATATTATGACATCGTTATGCATTACAGCCGAATACCGATACTTGGAAGCCTCTATGCCCTGATTTATAGCTTTTATCGGCCCCAGATTTTTATCATTCCTTATATAGTGTATATCGACTTTATGTCTTATTGATTCTATGAATGTCATAGTGTCCGGGCGTGAACCGTTGTCCACTATTATGATCTCAAACGGCACATCTTTAGAGTTCCTAAGCAGGTAATCCAGGCAAAGCTTAGTGTAGGCTATCTGATTCCAAACCGCTATTATTATACTTACGCCATCAGCTTTCTTCATACACCCCTAGCGTTCTTATTAAATTGACATCGTATATTTTAACAGGCACGATACTCTTCATCAGGGAATCGTCGCCCTCAAAGAGCGTCCGGATATAATTACCTGAGTATCCGACGAGCATGCCGGAAGGTCTGTCCCTCTTCGATTCAACGAGTATCTCTAATTTCTTACCTATAAAATCCGATCTGTACAGGCATGAGGAGCCGAGGGCGGCGGTATTGAGCTCGTAATATCTCCTCTTCATAGTATCGGCGTCTATCTCGGGCTTCATCTCAAAAGCCGGCGTTCCGGCACGCTTTGAGAAAGTAAATATATGCGTTCGGGCCGGAAGAAAGTCTTTCACAAATCTTACGGTGTTCTTAAAATTCTCTTCGCTCTCGCCGGGAAAACCGACCATTATGTCTGTGGTTATGGCGATGTCTTTTATCTTCTTCCGGCAATCATCCACTATCGTTTTATATCTTGCGGAGGCGTAAGGCCTGTTCATTCTCTTCAACACATCGTCATCGCCTGATTGAAGAGGTATGTGCAGATGCCTGCACATCCTGCTGTTTTCGGCGATGAAGCACAAAAGTTCGTCCGTAACATAGATCGGCTCTATCGAGCTCAAGCGTATGCGAAAATCCCCGTCGATACTATTTATCGCCTTAAGAACATCTACCAGGCCGAAGTCGGACGAAGATTCTCCCCCGGATATCGCCATATCCTTGCCCCACGCTCCGAGGCATATGCCTGTCAGGATTATCTCTTTAAAACCATTTCCGGTAAGAGTTCTCACCTCCCGGACGATCTCTTCTATCGGTCTTGAGACGGAAGCGCCCCTTACCAGAGGGACTTTGCAATAAGCGCACTTGTTCTCGCATCCGTCCTGTATTTTTACGAATGCCTTCGTGTGGCCCTTGAAACCGGTAATGCCAGAATTACGCTGTGCGTCTTGCTCGCCTATAGGTCGGGGAGTTTTATTTCTCAGGATATCAACTATACGGGACTTATCGATGTTCTTTACGACATGCCGAACGCCTGGCAGGAACGATATATCGCTCGAATCGCTCTCTGCGTAACAGCCGGTGACGACAATCTTAGCGTTTGGATTTGTTTTATGAAACAGCCCTATCATATGGCGGGACTGTCTGTCGGCCTTTTCCGTCACGGTGCAGGTATTTACAACATAGAGATCGGCGACTTCTTTGGAGAGGCATTCTATAAAACCCGCGGAGACTAGCTGCTCTCTGATAGACTGGGTCTCATATTGATTAACCTTACATCCGAGCGTATGAATATAAAATCTCATAAATATCCGGCCGCTGCTATCATTAGCCCCCATACTCATTGCCTATTACGGAGAGAACGAACAGCCCCGCCGTATCGCTCTTAAGCACCCTCTGGCCAAGGCTTACTATGTGAAAACCGTGATCCACGGCCATGTTCACCTCTTCCGGAGTAAAATCCCCTTCCGGACCTATCGCTATAATAACGGGAGCGCCTTTAAATCCCGCAAGAGCCGTCTTCAGGGATATTGCCCTGTCATCGAGCGCCGCTATAAGCTTTACTCCTTCTTTAGCGGTAAGATCGCCCATAAGATCCCGGAACTCGGTTATCTTAGATATCTCGGGGACGTCCAGCCTTCCGCATTGTTTCGATGCCTCGCGAGCAAGTTTACGCCACCTTTCAACATGAGAGGCTTTTTTTTCATCGCTCCAATCCGGTATTGTTCTTGCGGTCAACACCGGACTTACGACGCTTACGCCTAATTCCGTAGCCTTCTCAATGAAATACTCTATCTTTTCTCTTTTAGGGATAGCTTGTATAACGGTAACTCGCGCGCAGGAGGCCGATTCGGACTCCCGGACGCTTTTAACTTCTATGACGAGCGAGCGTTTATCCGCCTTCGTTATAACGCCGGTATATTCCCTTCCAAGGCCGTCAAATGTCACTACGTTGTCGGACGCTTTAAGGCGCATGACGTCCACGATGTGATGCGCCTCGTCTCCGGAAACGGTTATCGTGTTCCCTTTGACCGACCCCCTGGGCACGAAGAAGCGGCTCATTTTTTGGCTTGCGGCGGAACGACCGCCTTTGCCGGCTGAGCCGGAGCCTGCGGTAAACTCACCTTAAACTCCGCGACAGTCTCCTCGGCTTTATTGACCTTTATGTCTTTTCTGGATTGAACGGGATTGGAAAGCACATCAATATCATAAACCCCTTCCGCTATCTCCAGAGGCCTGTTTGTGGTCCATGAAGTTATCATCTCCGTAGATCCGGCTTTCTTTATCCTGACGCCGTATCGGAGCTCTTTATTGCTATCATCCGACGCTTTAACCGATAAAGAGCCGGTAGCGCAGCCGAGATCTACGACGGTCTCCTTGCCGGAATCGACTTTCACGTCTTTTTTAAATTGCGCCGGGATCATGCCTATTTCAATATCATAAACACCCGGTATTATCTCAAGAGATCTGTTCGTGGAGCCTGTTACTAGCGCTACTTTTGAGCGCGCCGGCGACACTTTCACTTGATAGGACGCGTCCTTCTTATTGGAACCCTGCGCTTTTACATTGACAGCGCCAGTAGCGCCAAGGTCGGCTATCGTCTCTTTGCCGGCTTGAACCTTTATATTCTTGTAGAGCTTCTGGGGAACGGTATCTATTTCAATATCATAACTTCCTTCCGAAAATTCCTGCATCCTGTTTGCGGATAATGCTCCCGCGTAGATACTCGACTTATCGTCTATGGCCCGGAACGCCCTTACGCGGGCGGATATCTCTTTAGATTTTGAATTCAGCATCTTAGCGGTAAGTCCACCCATATCTTTCGAGAAGACCTTCTTAGCCGGTTCTTTGACCGGCGATTTGACCGGAGCATTAACCGGCGTTTTCGCGAGATCCTTGTCTGAAGCCTTAACCTTAGCTGCGGCGGGTTTTAAAACCCCCTTAACTGCCGGAGATTTTATTAATACGAATGCGGCTACCGCTGCAACAGTTACTATTATTCCAATTATCAAATTCTTATTTTTCACTTATTCTCCCCTTTCTCGCCGAAGACTTCGGCGTTAAATACATAAAGTTCCGTCGACGAATCTTTCCACGCGTACGGATCCATTCCGGCCTTTTGCCCGCAAAGGCTGGATAGAAATTCTTCTTTATTCCAGCCTGCCTCTTTCGCTACCTGCGGAAGATAAACTCCGCTAGAAAACCCCTTCTTAACCAGAACGCCATTGCCCGGTATCTTTATCTCCAGATGGCTTTTAACCCGCCTGAGTGGCGAGAGAACCGATATCTCTATGTTCACATTCTTAAGTTCGGCGGACGTAAGCCTGGAAAAACGCGGATCTCCGGTCGCCGCCTCTATCGCCATGTCGGCTACCGTTTGATAGAGAGGTCCGCGGCCCACCATATTCCCTATGCATCCGCGAAGCTCCCCGAACTCACTAAGAGTGACGAACGCGCCCAGCTCCTCATTCAGCACGCTGTCCGTTTCCACGAACTTCTTCCTCTTGTTTTCAGCCAGATAAAGAGCTACCGATTCCCGCGCTATCTGAAGAAGCCTCTTTCTCCGAACATCATTAAGCATAGGCGCTTCCTCTTTTTTGTAAATAGCGGCGCTCAGATAACCGACGACCCTCGACCTGTCGCCATAAGTATCTCCGGAATTCGCGTACTTCAAAATTTTCAATGAACCATAGCCGAGTTTTTCAGCCGTGAGTAAAACCGCGACCACCGGCATCATTCCGCAAAGCTCACACTCTCCGGAGTTTGCCGAATCGTATACCTCGCGCGCATTCATGCCGCTTATTATGGACGTTCCCTTTTTATCGATCTCGTTCGCCTCTTCATATCCGTGAAAATGGGACATATCTGTCGAAGCTACTATCAGACAGTCATCTCTTCCTCTTAGAGCCCCCGCAAGGGCTTCGGAAAGCGCTACGGCATCGTTAAACGACTGTCCTCCGATTATGACCGGCACGATTTTCGCTCCCGGCAGAGCTACCTGTATGAGCGGCAACTGCATTTCGACTGAGTTTTCGGACCGAAATGGTTCCGGACTAAACGACATCTTCCTGTCGCGAGCTATGATATCATCCGCAAGCTTTTCATCCACCTTTATAACGCCTAGCGGAGTGCTAAAAGAGCCTCTATTATAAACCGACACACCGTCGAAATATCCCTTATGACTGAATCCTACGATTATAACTGTCTTTATCGGGGAACCTATTACGGATTTAAATCCGTACGCCGCTACTAGCCCGGAAAACTGATATCCGGCGTGCGGGGAGATCAATGCCAGTACCTTTCCTCCCACCTTTTCATCCGGGGCTTCGGAAATATACCCCTTAAGCATGGTCTCGAGCTCTGCTTTAGCCGCCGGATACCAGCTACCCGCCAGGTCCGCGTTCTTTACATCAGAAGCCGAAGAGTTAGAGTGGGAAGATGTCATAAGCATTAGCGTTATGCTGAAGATCTTAATGATGTTCATAATTTTGAAAAAACGTCGGTGTTTGCCCTGCTTCGCCATTCAAACCGGAAAACTCGGGTATGGCTTCGCAGAGGCATGCTACTCACCTCGCCAATCTCTGCGAAGCCGTACCTCAGCTTTACTGCTGAACGGCGAAGCAGGATGGTGGAGCTGACGGGAATCGAACCCGTGACCCGGCGTTGCGAACGCCGTGTAATCCCTCTTTACTACAGCCCCGTTTTTTGCAAAACTCAATTAGTATTCTTATCTATCCACTCCAGATAACTTCCGCTTCCGGCCGTTATCGGCATGGCAATTATCTCGGGCACTTCATAACTATGGATCTTCTTAACTTCACGCTCAAGAGATGCGAATTTGCCCGGGCTCGTCTTTGCTATGATGAGGCTCTCTTTTGCTTTTACAACCCTCCCTTTCCATCGAAACCTTGACTCGATATTTGGCATGATACTCGCGCAGGCCGCAAGCCTCTTTTTTATTATCATATCGGCTATGCGCACAGCTTCCCTACCGGATGAGCACGTCACAAAAACTACTATGAATTTTTTGAGCATATTTTATAAGGTATGACGACGGGCCTGGATTGTAAAAAGACCTATGGTATCCGGATGACAGTCACCGCATATATATTACGTAAGCTCCGATATCATTCCGCTTACGGCGTTCTGGATAAGCTCCCAATCCTCCTGATTATGGACTGCGAATTTCTGTTTTCTCTTCCAGCCCCCATCCTCCTTCTTCTGCCAAAGATAGAAACAGACCTGTTTTCTTCCGTAGCTTTCAAGGAGAACCACCGCCGACCACCAGCCGAAACGCTTATTTATCGTCACCTGTCTGATGACTTTAAGCGGATCTATTATCGGTACTTTTTCGTCATCCCTCTGGCTTACCTTATCTGCCATTTTTGCCTCCGAATTTTGCAAAGCAAAATCGGTTATCTTCTCAAAAATATCTGATAATCAGGGCCTGATTTTTCCACCACTATATGACCTTCTCTGGCCAGCCATCCTATGCTCATAAGGATAGTATCTTTATCCGTATCTATCCCTTTGGCGATCTGAAAAAGCGAACTCTTGCCGTGTTGATCCAAATAATGCCATATATCGCCCGCGGCGATACCTATCTCGGTAATCATTCCAACACCTCCTTATGGCGTTTGTTGTAACTTCCGCATAACGGACACGAAGATATATCTTCGTGTTTAGAATCTATATAAACATTCGAACAAACCTTACATTCCCATATATATTCAATATCTTTTGGAGAAAATCTTCTCGCACCCTTATATCCGGATATTGTCCATACCGTTAATATGGCTATAACCGATAATAATACATAAAGGAACACTAATATGGATATGTCTATTCTTATCATAATTATATCATATGGATGCCGCCCTTGACAAGGGCGGGTCGATTAAAATCTCTGATCGGGCTCCAACTTGGCCCCTGCTACGGCTTCCTCCACAAAACGTTTTATATCCCTATCGGAAACTATAGGCGAGGCCTTCGCATCGTATTTGGGTCTTGCGACTGGACCGTATTGTTCTGGAAATGCCATAATGCCTTCCAGCTCCGCAAAATATCTCTTTTCAAGCAAGGATCTTTGACGCGGCGATATTTTTAGCTCTATCGCGCTCCTTGAAAGTATCGGACCTAAAAATGAGACCCTTCCGAATCTTACCGCCGCTTTAGGCGGTTTACTGACAACCACCTTCAGGGCGGAGATCCAGAAAAGATGCCAGACAAGAGAAGCTATAATGGCATAAGATAAAATTCTGTACTTAGACAATGCAATCATGCGGTTCCGCCCTATTCGCTCGTCGCTATGTTGGCTTGAGACACGCCTTCGCGCCTGCACATATCCCATATTTCCACTATCCTACCCAGAGACGACCCCTTATCCGATTTTATCAGAAGTGGCGTCTTATTTTTAGCCATTATCTTGAGCCTCGAGAGCATCTCTTCAGAAGAAACCTCCCTCTCATTCATATAGAGTTTGTCTTCTTTGGTAACTATAAGAATTGCCCCCTCATCCTGTATAACCTCGCTCGTCACGGCTTTAGGCAGGTTGACCTTTATGCCCGGTTGAAATATAAAACTCGAAGTGAACATAAAAAATATAAGGAGAAGGAAGAAGACGTTTATGATAGGAGTTAAGTCTATCAGGCCTTTCTCTATATAGAGCCTTCTCTTAAACTTCATACGTGTCTCTTCTGGATGATAAAAGATTGGTAAGGTCAGTGGCGCTCTTCTCCATATCGTATATGAATCCGTCTACCTGACTTATCAGATAATTATAGGCGACGTATGTCGGTATGGCCACGGACAGTCCGGCGATAGTAGCCAAAAGAGCCTCCCATATGCCGCCGGCCAGGTCTCCGGGATTTACCGGCGCCATGGCGGCAGCCTTCATCTGTATAACCTGAAAAGCCTTTATCATGCCGGTGACCGTGCCGAGTAGACCTAAGAGCGGGGCTATATGAGCTATTGTGGCAAGTATGGGCAGATGCCTTCCGAGCATCGGTATCTCAAGCTCAGCCGCTTCCTCGATAGCTTCTTTTATCTCCGGGCGGGATCTGTCATGTTTTAGTATTCCGGCTTTTATTATATGCGCAACCGGACCGGGAGTGTTGTTGCACATCTCGACGGCCTCTATTATCTTGTTCCTCTTGAGAACTCCTATTATGCCGTCCATAAATTTATCCGCGTCCACCCTGGCTTTATTGAGCGTATAGACCCTCTCGATAACCACACCAAACGCCAGTATCGAAGAAAGTATGATAAGGTACATCATCGGCCCGCCCTTTTGTATCATATCCCACATATATTCCTCCTTGTTATAAGCTCGTTAGTTTATTTCGCCGTCCGCCACTTTATCAACTCAAGCCTCTGTTTCGCAAAGGCCGACTCAGCTACGTCCATATCGGAAAGTTTTTCATACAACTGCCTGGCTTCGTCGAACTTTTCCATCCCCTCAAAAAGCTTCGCGCATTTCAAAGTCGCTCTGACGCTCCAAAAAGTGCCTTTCGAATACAGACTCGAAACCTTAAGATACTCCTCCGAAGCTCTCGCGAGATCACCTTTATTCTCAAAACATTCGGCTATCTCATATTGCGTCTGCGCGTTCGCCTCATTATTTTCGGCGTCGAGCGCTTTCGCCAGATAGGAGACTGCGCCGTCATAGTCCTTGGCGCCTTTTCGCATAGAAGCTATCTTCCGGTAAGCGCGCTTGGCGTATACTGATTCCGGAAAATTTAGCGCCAACTCCTCGAGCCGCGCCCTGGCGCCTTCCGGGTCTCCGTCTTTGTAAGATATATCTGCCAACTGATATAGAGCCTCTTCGGCAATACCGCTCGCGGCATAATTATCGGCTATTACGCCATAATACTCTTTAGCTTTATCATATTTCTTTTTCGAACCGTAATATTCTCCGAACCAGAATATAACGTCCGGGATGTTCGCCGCTCCGGGATAATCTCTTAAGTAAGACGTGAATTCGGTTATAGCTTCGGCTTCTTTTCCGATATTATAATAACACCAGGCCGCCTGGTATCTGGCCATCTGAACGAGCTCCTCGTCTTTCGACTTATCCGCAACTTCCCTGAATAGACCTAACGCTTTTTCGTATCTGCCGCAATAGTACAATGAATTCCCCATGAACAGCCTGGCCTTTATAGCCATATCAGCATTCTTGCCCGGCAAAAGTTTCACCAATTTATCGAATTCCACGGCCGCGCGTTCGAAATCGCCCGTTTTGAAATACGCTATGCCAAGTTTTAAAAACACATCTTCACCAAGAGAAGCGTTCGGGAAATTGACGAGCACGCTCTGGTAGGCAAGAGCCGAGCGGTCGTAATTGCCCTCGGAGAACCAGACGTTACCTATCTGGTATTGGGCGTGGCCGGCCCAAAAGTTATCGGGATACTTATTCAGCACGGTTTCGTAACTGTTGAGCGCCTTGCGATACTCTCTCTTATCAAAATAGATGTCCCCCATCTTAGATACGGCCCCTGCCTTCAAATCGATATCGGCCGACTCTTCCTGAACGCTCGTAAACTCGCCGAGAGCCTCATCCGGTGAACCTAGACTTAAATATATCCAGCCCAGCTCGTATCTGAAACGGTCCTGATAATTCCCGGACCCGAATTTCGCGATCGCTTCTTTGGCCGTATTCATGGCATCGGCGTATTTTTTCATCCCGTAAAGAAGCTTTGTCTTTCTGTATAAAGATTCCGCGGCAATTCTCTCCATTCCGCCGAAGGCATATGAAACCGCTATACTGTCACACGCTTTTATGGCATCTTCCACGAGAGAGAGTTTTTCGTAATTATTTTCGATGCCCAAAAGCGCTAACCCGGAGAGAAACTTATTCCCTGGAACATCGACGCACTTTTTAAAATTCTCGATACTGCCTTTATAGTCGCCATCCTCGAATAGCGCCGAAGCTTTTCTGTACAAAGCCGATCCGGCCCACTTGGCGGAAGGCGCTATAGCCAGGGCCCTTTCGAAAGATACTATCGCGCCCTTATAATTTGCCTGGTAAAATTCGGCCTCACCTTTCAGATAATAAGCATCCGCGGTTTTATCGGATACCGGAAATTTTTCCGTAAATTCCTGAAACTCATTTTGAGCCTGCGGATAACTGGATAACAGGTATTCGCACTCGCCGGCCCTGAACAACGAGTCGATGGCGACCTTTTCGAAAGGATAGTTAGCGGCAACGCTTCTGAAGGAAGATAAGGCCTCCTCCATAAATCCCAGACTCTTAAGCGCCCACGCCCTGGAGTAGGCAGCGTACGGCATATATCGCGAACCCGGATGGTCGTCTATTATTTTCTGGTAGAACTCCAGGGCTTTTTTCGGATCCTGGGTCCTCATATGCACCTCACCTGTCCAGTATAGGGCTTCATCGAGAAAATCTTCAGAATGGGAGTTCATCACAGCGGCGAATTCATAAATAGACCGCTCGTAATCATCGCGATAGTAATAGCATCTGCCGAGGAGGATATGCGCTTCGTAGGCGTATAAAGTATCGGGGTAATCTTTCAGAAAAGTCTCAAGGCTCGATACGGCAATATCGTAAGATCCTCCGATAAAGTATTTTTTTGCCAGAGCAAAATCCGCGTTTTCTGGGCTCTCAGCGGCATACACGAACTGATACAGAGCCAACGAGGCGATCGCAATACACAATACGCAATACGCGATACGCCTCTTCATTAAAACGCCTCCTTAAGATACTGCCCCGTGAACGATCCGGCGCACCCGGCCACCTCGATCGGCGATCCGCTGGCCACGACCTCGCCGCCGTTATCCCCGCCTTCCGGCCCGAGATCTATTATATAGTCCGCGCTTCTTACAACATCGAGATTGTGCTCTATCACAAGAACGGTATTGCCGCTCCCGACGAGCGCTTGAAGCACTCCTAAAAGTTTGTCGACATCTGCGAAATGAAGCCCTGTAGTCGGCTCGTCCAGTATATACAGCGTTTTGCCGGTAGAGGTTTTTGACAATTCGGAAGCCAATTTTATCCTTTGAGCCTCCCCGCCGGAAAGCGTGGTAGCGGATTGACCGAGCCTTATATATGACAGCCCCACTTCATGCAGAGTCTTAAGTTTATTCCTTATCGATGGTATGCTCTCGAACACTATGAGCGCGTCCTCTATGGAAAGGTCCAGTATTTCCGATATGGACCTGCCCTTATATTTGACGTCGAGAGTTTGAGCGTTAAAGCGCTTGCCCTTACAGATCTCGCACTGCACATACACGTCCGGCAGAAAGTGCATCTCTATCTTTTTTATCCCGTCTCCGGAGCAAGCCTCGCAGCGGCCGCCTTTTACGTTAAAACTGAACCTGCCCGGCATATAGCCGCGCATCTTGGACTCCGGAAGTTTAGAGAACAGGTCGCGTATCGGGGAGAAAGCCCCCGTGTAAGTAGCCGGATTAGACCTTGGGGTCCTGCCTATCGGGGACTGATCTATAACTATCACCTTGTCGATGAGATTTATCCCGTCTATTCTCTTATGCTCGCCCACCGGTTCTCTGGAGCGATAAAAACGCTTAGCCAGCGCGCGGTACAATATATCGTCGACAAGCGTCGATTTGCCGGACCCGGAAACGCCCGTCACGCATACAAAGAGCCCGAGAGGTATCTCCACATCAATATTTTTTAGATTGTGCTCTTTAGCCCCGATTATCTTAAGCATCCTATTTCTGTCAATGGCCCTCTTCTCCCCGCCGGAACCTATTTTCAATTCTCCTCTAAGATATTTTCCTGTAATGGACTCTTTTGAGGCCAATATGTCCTTAAGACTTCCGCTTGCAATGACCCTTCCGCCATGCTCACCGGCGCCGGGACCGAGATCGATTATATGATCGGCTTTTCTTATCGTCGCCTCATCATGCTCGACGACTATAAGAGTATTCCCGATATCCCTTAAAGTGATGAGAGTATCGAGAAGTTTTCCATTGTCTTTCTGATGGAGTCCTATCGAAGGTTCATCCAGGATGTATATGACCCCGACCAGGCCCGACCCTATCTGAGTAGCGAGCCTTATCCTCTGCGATTCTCCGCCGGAAAGCGTAAAACTCCGCCTGTCGAGCGCAAGATAATCGAGTCCCACATTTATCATAAAAGCGAGTCTGGAAGCTATCTCCTTCACAACCTGCTGGCATATCTTCTTTTCAGTATCCGTGAGCTTAATGCCTTCAAGAAAAGACCTGAGAGCTTTTACGGAAAGCGCCGTTATCTCGGCGATATTCTTTCCCCTGATCTTCACGGACAAGCTCTCCTTTTTAAGCCTCGCGCCGGCGCATTCAGGACACGGGAGAACGGACATGTACTTATTTATCTCCGTCTTTATAAATTCGCTCTCCGTCTCCCGGAAACGCCTCTCCAGATTCGGAATGACCCCTTCAAAAGCGCTCCAGTCATCCCCGTCTTTCTCGCCGTACAGAAATATCTTTTTGATATTTTTAGGAAGATCCTTGAAAGGGGTTTCGACGTCGAAACCGTACTTATGCCCGAGGGACCGGAAGCGCCGTCTATAATACAGATAAAGCCCTTTACCGCCTCTCCTCCAGGCGTCTACAGAATCTATCGCAGGCTTTGACTTGTCTGATATAACGAGCTCCGGATCTATCTCCATCTTATTCCCAAGGCCTACGCAAGAAGGGCATGCCCCGTAGGGAGAATTGAATGAGAACATCCTCGGAGAGATCTCTTCGAGACTTACGCCGCAATCGACGCACGCGTACTGTTCGTTAAAGAGTATATCGCCTTTATTAGATCTTCCATCCACATTTATCACGACAAGCCCTTTGCCCTGCGAAAGCGCCGTCTCGACCGAATCTGTAAGACGCTTCTTCACGCCCGGCTTCAGCATTAACCTGTCTACGACTATTTCGATCGTATGTTTTTTATTTTTATCGAGCGTAACTGGCTTGCCAAGTTCCGATATAGCTCCGTCGATCCGGACGCGGACAAAACCGTCCTTCTTCGCCTTCACAAATAGGTCTCTGTACTCGCCTTTTTTGCCGCGAACCAGAGGAGCCAGCACAAATACTCCGGACCCTTCCGGAAGCTCCATTATCCTGTCTACTATCTCCTGGGATGTCTGGCGGGTTATTGGTTTGCCGCACTTCGGGCAATGTGGCATGCCGATGCTGGCGTAAAGAAGCCTAAGATAATCGTAAATTTCAGTCTGCGTCCCGACTGTAGATCTGGGGTTTGAGCCTGCAGTCCTCTGCTCGATCGATATCGCTGGCGACAGCCCCTCAATATGGTCGACATCCGGCTTTTGAAGCTGCTCGAGGAACTGCCTGGCGTAACTGGATAGACTCTCGACGTACCGGCGCTGCCCCTCGGCGTATATCGTATCAAAGGCAAGCGACGACTTGCCCGAGCCGGATAGCCCGGTAACGACGACAAGTTTATTTCTGGGGATATCGAGTGAGATATCCTTAAGATTATGCTCCCTCGCGCCCCTTATTATTATCTTATCCTGCTCCATATATCAATATTATCTCATGTACGCGCCCAATTTTCATCACAAATTCCCGCTACGCCCGTAATTTTCTTCCACCGCTTCAACAGCAATCTTTGCCACCCGGACAGTGGGCTTCACCTAATTTTGCTTGTCAAGGATTAGCTTCGTTCGACAACTCTTCCTCAATATGCAGTCTAATTAAATTTTCCGGGGTCCTGCCGCGGATTCGCCTTTCGGTGCTCCGCGCAAGGCATGGGGTAGGCAATAGATGCGTAATAGGACTCGGCCACATAATAAACCCCATCCCATGCCTTGCTTGTGCGCGCCGAAAGGCTCATCCGCGTCACCCGGAAAATTTCAGTTAGCCCATTCCTCGCATTTTTGCGGTTCACTTTTCGTTCACCGCAAAAATGTACGACAGGTCAATGTTACTGTCATAGACTCACCCTTCATGGTTGTTATTGCCTACTGTCTTCAGCAGAAGAAAATCACCGGCTACGCTCCTTCTGTTAAGAAAGCCGTAGCGATCCGGAAATCTGCTTGTTTCTAATGTTCCCCTTGAGAGGCGGGTGCTTCGCGGGGCGTTGAAAATCGCGAGCGGGCATGGTTCCCGCCTCATTACCTATAAACTGTCGCGGCGGGAGAGCGAGCGATTTTCCGAGTGAAATTTCCTCGCAGGGGAAATTTCACGTCCCCGCGAAGCACCCGCCTCTCAAAAATGGGGAACATATTTAAAAGCAGATTTCGGTAAGCGGAGGCACTATTTTCAGTGCGAGCATAACTCCTGTCTTGGGGTTTATGCAGGGACCTGGAAAATTTATGTAGCCGGTTGCAAAACAACGGGAGGCTGGACCTGATAGTCCCGCCTCCCGCTGTTTGTACATGTGTTTCGATCGGGGTTTTACTTTCTGCCCCTTCTCATCTTTGCTTTCGAAACGTCACCCTTCTTATCGACGAAATAGAGGTAACCTTTCTCCTTCTTCACTGCCGGCTTCGCTACCACCTTGCCGCCGCCGCCCTTTGACTTACCTCTGGCCATCTTCGTCTCTACGACGTTACCCTTCTTATCGACGTAGTAAAGATAACCCTTCTTGCGCTTTATACCTACCTTCGCGACCTTCTCTGCCATGTAATTCACCCCCTCTCATATTCAATTTTAATCTTAAGCCCGTATATCTATATAATCTTTATTAACCCTCGATATGCTCCTGAAAATATTTGTCTTCACGTTTTTAGAATTCTTCTCGGCTTTGTTTATAAAGTTCTTCATCATGCGCCGTTTCGACAGATCCGAGTTCGGGCATCTGCAAAGCTGGGACGGAAATCCGCTCTCGGCGCTGAATTTCTTAAGCACGTCCTCTTCGACGTAACAGAGCGGCCTTATTATGGTTATCTTGCCGCGAAAAAGCTTTTGGGCCGGATTCATCGCCGCGAATTCGCCCTGGTAAAATATATTCAGGAGAAGCGTCTGTATAATATCGTCCTTATGATGTCCGAAAGCTATCTTCCTGCAGCCGAGCTCTTTTGCCGCCAGAAATAACGCCTTACGCCTGTTCCATGAACACCAAAAACACGATACGCTGTTATCCTTGCCGCGCACTTTTATTTTTTTAAATTTGTACGCTATCTTGTTATCTTTAAAAAATTTCTTCAAAGTCTCCGTATGGACGCATCCCGCGCACCTGTGATCGGTCTCGACATGCATCGCGATAAGCTCGTACTTTACCGGCGCCCATTTTTTACGCTCATTCAATAGAGTCAAAAGCGATAGGCTGTCTTTGCCTCCTGATACGGCGACAAGTATCCTGTCACCGTCCTCGATCATATTATAATCGCCTATCGCCTTCCCTATCCTGGATGATATATAATTTCCTGAATCGCTTAGGCGTCTCATGGATCGTTAAGTTCCGATCCGCACGCTTGAGGCGACCGCTTCCAGAGTCGCTATAGCGGAGTATGCCGCCAGCGCGCTCGTTTTCGGATTCGTCTTGGACGGGCGGTTCTCCGTGCGCGTTTTAATACTTCCGGACTCGCCCGTTATCTCTATCTCATGTATATTGGCAGTGTATTCCGGCGACGTCACTATGCGCACTCTCGTCCTCGCCGCGCCTATTCCGGCCAGGCTTAATACGGCCGACACATTCACATTTTGCGGAAACGCCTTAACGGCTTCTGCCGCGGTTCCCTCAAATATAACCGTCTCGGACTTTATCGCCGAAAGATCGATATTATTTTCTTTGACGTACGGCGCCCCGGCTAGACCCTTCGGCGGCTTCCGCGTAGTCAGAGTAACCGAATCCACTCTGCCTACCATAGCCGATTTCAGTCCGTCTATCCCAGATATCGCGCCGCTCGGTATAAATACGCGTACACCGCTCTTCTCAGCGCGATTGAATATCGATTCTTTGCCTATAAGTCCGCCGACGCTCATTATGAGGCAGTCTTTGCCCGCCGCCACGCAGGAAGAGGCTATCTTAGCCGATACCGATCCGGACGCGGCCTCTACTATAAGTTGCGAGCGTTTTATGAGCTCTGTGGTTTTCATTACGCTGACATTTCCTTTAAGAGATCTCGATAGTTCAGCGGCTTTCCCATTGTCAATATCGCATAGCCCGGAAAGTTCGACCTTATTTTTGAGTTTTGAAAAACATGCGCGCGCTATCTCTGACCCTATCGTCCCGCACCCTATGATGCCTACCTTTAGTTTTTTCATTAAATTTTCAATACCCCGCTATCGCAGCGCCCTTCTTTTCCCCGGTAACCGCCAGCATCCTGTCGAGCGCCACCTTGGCCTTCTCCCTGACATCATCTGAAACCTTGATCTCATAAACGAGTTTCTCGAGCGAATGCGCTATCCAGCCGAGCGTTATGAGTTTCATGTTGGCGCATATCAGGTTCTGAGTAGGCAGATAAAATCTCTTGCCCGGGTTCTCCTTCTGAAGCTTGTAAAGCATCCCGGCTTCCGTCGCTATTATAAATTCCTTCTTCGCGGAGGATTTGACATACGTAAACATTCCGCCTGTGGAGCAGATATGGTCCGACAGCGCCAACACATGCGGATCACATTCCGGATGAGCTATGACCTCGGCTCCGGGATAGAACCCCTTGGTCTTTACTATATCCTCTTCCTGCACCCTGATATGCGTAGGGCAAAAACCGTTCCAGAATATTATCTTCTTTTCCGGCACCTGGCTCTGCACGTAACGCCCGAGATTCTTATCCGGGACGAATATGACTTCTTTTTCGGCAAGCGATCTCACCACTTCGACGGCGTTACTGGAAGTGCACGCGATATCGCTCTCGGCCTTTACCTCGGCGCTTGAATTAACATAACAGACGACCGCCGCGCCTGGGAACTCTTTTCTCTTAGCGCGGAGTTTCTCGGGGGTTATCATATCGGCCAGCGGACAACCGGCCTCCATCACCGGCAACAGAACTTTCTTATCCGGATTAAGTATCGACGCGGATTCGGCCATGAATCGCACGCCGCAAAACACTATCACATCCGCATCCGTCCTGACGGCGGCCTGCGAAAGCGCCAGCGAATCTCCGGATATATCGGCTATATCCTGGACTTCGTCCCTCTGGTAATTATGGACTATTATCACGGCGTTTTGCTTCTTCTTAAGCTTCTCTATCTTCTTCTTAAGCGATTCATTATACTTAAGATCGTCCTTATCGGCGTATGTGTCCATCGATCCGTTCCTATATCTTTACTATAACGTTATCTATGAGCCTGGTATTACCTATAAATACGGCCATGGCTATGAGCACATCGCCAGACAGCGGGGCGATCGGCCGCAAATTTTTCGAATCCACAATCTCTATATAATCGATCCTGGCGCTCGGTTTTGAGGTCACAAGCTCTTTCATGACGTTTATTATCATGCCCGGATCGCGCTCCCCGGATCTTATGGCGCGCTCAGCTTTGTCGAGCGCTTCTTTGAGACAGACGGCATCTTTTCGTTCTTCAGAGGACAAATATACGTTCCTGGAGCTCATGGCAAGCCCGTCTTTTTCGCGCGTTATAGGAAGAACCTTTATCTCAACATCCATATTAAGATCTTCGGCCATCTTTTTTATAACGGCGGCCTGCTGCGCGTCCTTCTGACCGAAGTACGCTATGTCCGGCCTCACTATTCCGAACAATTTAGCTACTACCGTGGCAACGCCCCTGAAATGCGCCGGGCGGCTCCTTCCGCAAAGCGTTTCGGTCAATCGCTCGACGTTTACATACGTCGCGTAGCCTTCCGGATACATTTCCGACACAGATGGACAGAACAAAACATCGGCGCCGGCAAGTCCGGCCATCTCCTCGTCTCGCTTAAGGTCCTTTGGATACTTCGTGAGGTCCTCTCCGGGTCCGAATTGAGCGGGATTCACGAATATGCTTATAACTACAACGTCCGTATGCTGCCGCGCGGCTCTGGCAAGGCTCATGTGGCCGTCGTGAAGGTACCCCATCGTTGGAACAAAACCTATGGACTTACCCTCTTTCTTCAGGATCTTGGACAGCATAGACATGCGCTGTATGTTATCTACTAACTTCACTCTCGTTTTCCTTTCGCGGGTGAAACCTCTATGCCAATCGCTGTCTTATCCTATCAACGGCTTCTTTTATGCGCCTCTTGTCTACCGTAAGCGCAAAACGTATATACCCTTCGCCATGCTCGCCGAAACCGTTACCCGGAGTGGCTACTATGTCGCACTTCTCCAAGAGCGCCTTTGAAAACGTAGCGGAAGTGTATCTCGCCCCGACTCTGGTCCATACATAAAACGTGGCCTTAGGCTTTTCCACATGCCAGCCTATTTTATTAAGACCGTCGACCAGAACGTTACGCCTTTCCTCATACATCTTGAGGGCGCCTTTAATGTGCGAATCATAATTATCAAGCGCGGTCGCGCCTGAATGCTGGATAGCGAAGAACAACCCGGAATCTATATTCGATTTTATCTTTGCCAGTCCGGATATAAGGTCGGGATTCCCGCATGCAAATCCGGCGCGCCATCCGGTCATATTGAATGTCTTTGAAAGAGAGTGGAATTCTATGGCTACGTCTTTGGCTCCCTCCACTTCGAATATGCTCGGCGCCTTGTAGCCGTCGTACCCCATCTCCGAATAGGCCGCGTCCTGGCATACTATGATATTGTGTTTTTTCGCAAAATCCACAACGTCTTCAAAGAATCGCTTATCGCATACCGCGCCGGTAGGATTATTCGGATAATTTACGAACATCATCCTGACTTTATGAATGATGGCGTGATTTACGGCTTTCAGGTCGGGCAGAAAATGATTTTTCTCCAAAAGCGGCATGAGCACCGGATCGCCGCCGGCAAAATAAGTTCCGGACTTGTAAGGAGGATAACACGGATCGGGAACGAGCACCGCGTCGCCTGGGTTTACGAAAGCCAGCGGCATATGCGCGATGCCTTCTTTAGATCCTATAAGCGGCAATATCTCGTTATCCGGGTTCATGGCGACACCGAAACGCTTTTTGAACCACCTGGCTATCGAATATCTGAACTCGGGCAGCCCTTGATCCAGCGGATATCTGTGATTCTTAGGATCGCGGGAGGCTTTGATAAGAGAATCGACGATAAATTTCGGGGTAGGCGTATCCGGATCCCCGATACCGAGGTCGATAATATCGCGCCCCTCTTCGCGCGCGGCGCGCTTTGCCCTGTCCAATTCCACAAAAAGGTACGGCGGCAACTTTTCAAGCCTGATCGATCTCTTAAAATTAATCATCCTGTCCTCTTATTTGGCCTTACCTTCTTCTTTTCTAAGCGGGATTATGCCGGCCATATCGCCTATAACATTTATAAGCTCTGTGCCGGCGGGGACTACTATCTTCGAATTATGCGTGAGAGCCTTTTCAACCATTTCGATACGCCTCATGAGTTGGGCGTTGCCGACAAAGAATTCCTGCGCGGCTTCGTTCACAAGCTGAATAGCCTGGGCCTCGCCCTCTGCCTCGAGTATGCGCGCCTGCTTTATCCCCTCAGCTTTTTTTATCTCGGCGCGCCTCTGTCCGTCGGCGACCGTTTCGACCGCTGTAGCATAGTCAACTGCGGATATCTTCTCATTCTCGGCCTTGACGACCTTATTCATCGTCTCCTGCACATCTTTCGGAGGATCAATTTCTTTCAGTTCCGTGCGGACTATCTCAAGCCCCCAACTGGCAGTCTCGTTCATTAAAGTCTTAAGAAGATCCTTATTTATCTTATCCCTCTCGCTATTGGCGGACTTTAAAGTCAGCGTGCCTATGATATTCCTCAGCGTTGTCCTCGCGAGGTTGACGATCTGATATTGGTAGTTGTTAACGCTGTACTGAGATCTCTTTACGCTCTCCTCGTCCGATTTAACCTTAAAATAGACCTGCGCGTCGACCCTTGCGTTAAGGTTATCGAATGTGATTATCTCCTGCGGCTCGGCGTCGACCATCTGCTCGGTCACATTGACGCTGTAAAGGTTTTCGATAAGCGGCATAACCCACTGGAATCCCGGGTTGGCGAATCTGTTATAGCGTCCGAATCTCTCTATAAGCCCGCGCCTGGTCGGCCTTATTATCCTTATACCCATAAAAAATATTACAATAAGCCCGATAACTATAAACATCGTCATGCCGCCTGCCATAATAGTTCCTTTTACCATAAAAACCTCCATAGTTAACCGTAATCAACCTACGAGGTTAACCTCGTAGGTTAACAATAGTAAAAAACCTACAACCCCAACACGTCTCTCATTGTATACAATCCAGGTTTCTTTCCTACGAGCCAATGGGCCGCCTCAAGCGCGCCCTGCGCGAATATGTCGCGGGTCTTAGCGCTATGCGTTATCTCTATCATATCGACATCGCTGTCGAACGTGACGGTATGCTCCCCCACTATCTCGCCTTCCCGTATCGAATCTATATGAACTTCCGTATGAGGCTTGGACTTTTTTATCAGCCTCTCAAGCTCCTTGGCGGTTCCGGACGGCGAGTCCTTCTTATTGATATGGTGAGCTTCTACCATATCGACGCTGTAGTCCTTGCCCAATGTCTTTGCGGCGTCGGCTACCATCTTAAACAGAAGGTTCACGCCTACGGACATATTAGGGGACATAACGACGGGTACCGATTTTGCGGCCTCTTCTATCGCTTTTTTTTGTTCATCTGACAATCCGGTAGTTCCGATAACGACCGGCCTACCAAGTTTTGCGCATAATTGAGCGTGCGCTACCGTAGCCTCCGGGCTCGTGAATTCTACCAGGCAGTCGCATGACTCTAAAAGGCCCTTAGGATCTTCGCCTTCATCGAACTGGCTCGCCAGCTCAAAACGCTTATCTTCTTTCGCAAGTTCCGATATCCTGGATCCCATCTTCCCTTTTGATCCGCTGACGCATAGTTTTATCATATAAGCTTATACTCCTTCATAGCTTTAACCAGTTTATCTTTATTCTCCGGAAGCATCTCGCACATAGGCAGCCTTAAGTCCGGAGAGCACAGTTTCATGAGACCCATGGCCGTCTTGACCGGTATGGGATTGGTCTCAATAAACATCGCCTTTACAAGATCGAGCATCCGGTAGTGAAGTTCTCTCGCCTTTTCAATATTACCGCTTTCGAATGCCGCGCACATGTCCGCTACATCCTTCGGGATTATATTAGCTACTACCGAGATTATCCCGGTTCCGCCTATCGCCATTACGGGTAGCGTAAGCGCATCGTCTCCGGATATCAGAAGGAATTCCTTAGGGCAGATCTTTCTTATACGCGCCATCTGCTCGAGAGACCCCGAAGCCTCTTTAACTCCGATGATATTCTTTACACCGGCAAGTTTGGCAAATGTTTCGGGCTCTATATTAACTCCGGTCCTTGAAGCGATATTGTAAAGAATTATAGGCATATCGGCGGCTTCCGCTATCGCTTTAAAGTGAAGATATAATCCTTTTTGGGTAGGCCTGTTGTAATACGGGCTTACCTGCAGAGACGCCTTAGCGCCTGCTTTTTTAGCGTGCTTCGTAAGAGTTATCGCCTCTTCCGTAGAATTCGATCCGGTGCCTGCGATGACCGGAACCCTTCCTTCGGCGAATTTCACTGTAAGTTCTATCACCTTGTCATGCTCAGCGTAAGTTAGCGTGGCGGACTCACCCGTAGTCCCGCACGGAACGAGAGCAGAAGTCCCGTTCTTTATATGGAAATCCACCAGGTCCTTTAACGACTTCTCATCTATTTTTCCGTCTTTAAACGGCGTAACAAGCGCAACCATCGAACCTTTAAACATACAGCCCCCCATCGTAGACAAGCCTGGCTTTCCCTTCAAGGTAAACATTCGTAAAATCCCCTTCGACAATTTCAAAATAAACTTTCAATTTCTCTCCGCTGCGGGTATGGACTACCACGGGCGACTTCATCTTCTCTCTCTCGGCGGATATGACCGCTCCGGCGACCGCGCCCGTGCCGCAAGCAAGAGTTTCATCCTCAACGCCTCTTTCGTATGTCCGTATCTTTATATTGCCGCCGTCGATTACCTCCACGAAATCGGCATTGGTCCCCTCTGGCGAAAATTCCCCGTGATTTCTTATGAAAGACCCGATATTTTTAACATCTACATTATCCAGGTCCTTAGTAAAGAATATCGTATGGGGAACGCCGGTGTCGACAAAGTTCAGCTTATAAGGACACTTATCGATCATAAGGCAAAGGTTCCACTTTATATTTTTAGGATCCGTGAGTCTGACCTTTACGATATCTTTTTTAACGGAAGCGCTAAGGATGCCGGCAAGCGTATCTATTTTCATTACGCTCTTGGCTATTATTTTCGTGGCCGCGTAGAGGGCCGCGCATCTGGAGCCGTTGCCGCACATCTCGGCTTCCGACCCGTCGGGATTAAAGATGCGCATCGTAAAATCCGCCTTCTTTGATTTTTCGATCAAAAGAAGCCCATCGGCGCCTGCTCCGTATTTCCTGTCGCAGATCTGCTTTGCAAGCTTGGAATATGAGAGGCCTGACTTTAGCTCCCGGGCGTCTATGATGATAAAATCATTCCCGGTAGCCACCGCTTTTGTGAACTTTATCCCTTTATTGTACCCTGTACCCTGTACCCTGTACCCTGACATCTTCATTTCAACTCCGCCGGCACCGATTCGCCTCTCACAAGATCACGATACGTCTCGGCCTTGCGCACCACATAGAACTTCTTTCCGATCACAAGCACCTCTGAGGCGCGCGGTCTGGAATTATAGTTACTCGACATGGTGAATCCATACGCCCCCGCGCCCATTACCGCCAAAAGGTCGCCCTTTGCCAGGGACGGCAAAAGTCTGTCTTTGCCAAGAAAATCCCCTGATTCACATATGGGCCCCACCACATCCACCTTTTCGGCCGTCTCCGAACTATCGGCCGGAGCTATCACAGGAACTATCTTATGGTATGCCTCATATAAACTAGGTCTTATCAGATCGCTCATACCGCCGTCGACTATAAGAAACTTTTTCCTAGGGGTCCGCTTGGTATATATGACCTTCGTCACAAGCACTCCGCTGTTACCGGATATGAAGCGGCCCGGCTCCAGAATAAGTTTTAGCCCCGACGCTTTGATCATGGGTATCACCCTGGAAGCGAAAGACTTCGCCGTCTGCGGGTTCTCAATGGAATACATTATTCCAAGCCCGCCGCCTATATTCAGGTGCGTCGCCGGTATCTTATACTCCCTTACAAACTCCAGGACTTTCTTTATAGCCTCCACGAACGGCTTGGCGTCCAGTATCTGCGAACCGATATGCACATGAACACCTTTTATATCGACATTCGGATACCTCCACTGGGAATTGAATATCTTATGCACGGTCTCGAAATCAAGGCCGAATTTTGTCTCGCCCTTGCCGGTAGTGATATAATGATGTGTTTTAGGAACGACGTCCGGATTTATCCTTATCGCGGCCGATACTTTTTTGGACAAACCATTGGCGATCCTCTGGATCTCCGATAGCTCCTCTTCGCTTTCTACGTTAAAGAACAGAATACCGCTCTTTACCGCATATTCTATCTCATCCGCCTTCTTTCCGACCCCGGCGTATACTATCTTTTTCGCCTCCGCCCCGACAAGGAGCGCCCTGTGAAGTTCTCCGCCAGATACGATGTCGAGCCCGGCGCCTTTTTTCACCAGCGCCCTCAATACCGCAAGGTTGGAATTTGACTTGACGGAAAAGCATACCGTAGGCTTAAGACCGGAAAAAGCGTTCTTAATCTTCAGGTAGTGATCGATGAGAGTTTTGTAACTATAAAGGTAGAACGGCGTCTTAACCGACTTTGCTATCTCTTTAATCTTCACGCTCTCGCAGTAAAGCTCATTATCCTTAAATATGAATTCGTGCATGTTACCTCTTTACCGATCTCTTCGACTTTACCGAAACGAGCGGGTTAAAAAGCTTTATAACTTCCTTATGGACAAATTTATCCGAGAATTTCCTAAGCTCGGGCTCATTCATCGATTGTATTGATATGCCGCTTTCAAGCGAATGCTTCACAAGCCGCCCGACAAGGCCATGCGCCGTCTTAAATGAAACGCCTTTATCTACGAGGTAATAGACCAGATCTGTGGCATACAAAGCTTCGTCCTCGAGAGCTTCCTCCACTCTGGCCCTATTTATTTTAAGCGTCTTAATAAGACCGGAAAGCACCTCGAGCTCAATCGACGCTATATCGATGGAATCAAATAACGGCTCTTTATCGAGCTGCATATCCCTGTTATAAGACAGCGGAAGTCCCTTCATAACGATAAGGATGTTCATGAGGTTGGCGTATAGTCTACCCGCATAACCCCTGGCAAGCTCGAGCACATCCGGATTCTTTTTCTGAGGCATAAGAGAACTGCCGGTCGAAAAAGATTCGTCGAGCTCCACAAATCCGAATTCCTTCGTGGACCATATTATAAGATCTTCCGAGAGCCTGGAAATATGCATGCCCAACATGGCTATCGCGCTCAAAATATCCGCAACGAAGTCCCTGTCGCTGACAGCATCTATAGAATTGGCTACCGCGTGTATGTCAAAAGACTTGATATTCGGACCTTTAAGCGTTCCGGGGGATCTGATCTCGTAAAGCGCGGCCGGTATCGGCGTACCCGCGACCGAACCTGCCCCCATCACAAGTTTTATATTTTTAGCCACTGCTTCGAGCCTGAGAGAATCCCTTTTGAACATTTCCGAGTAAGCCCCGAGATAGTCCTTTAGCCGCACGGCTTGGGCGTGCTGCATATGCGTAAAGCCCGGCACGATGAGATCCTCATATCTTTTGGAAAGGCCATTAATAGCCTTGTCGAGTCCCGATACGGCGGCCGATAGCTCCGAAGCCTTTATCTTCGTGTAAAGCCTCGAAGCGAACGCCACCTGATCGTTCCGCGATCTTGCGGTATGGAGCTTTAAAGCGACCGGCCCGACCGACTTCTCGAGCTTGTTCTGTATATCGGTGTGCACATCCTCCGAAGAGGCATCCGGCTTATACGCGCCGGCGGCGGCCTTCTTATATATCGCCGAAAGCCCTTTAAAAAGAGCGAGCGCCTCGCTCTTCTTTAAATATCCCGCTTTTCTCAGTATCTCCACATGAAGCATGGATCCAAGGAGGTCGTATTCGGCAAGCCTCTTATCGTAGTGAACGGACCCCGTGAACTTCTCGACCGACGGATGAGTAGGTTTGGAAAATCTCCCGCCCCACATCTTCTTCTTCATATGATCTCCTTGCAGGACCCCTTATACGGCAGGCCCCATATCTCTATAAAGCCTTTCGCCAGCGACTGATCGAACTTATCGCCCTCTTCGTACGTCGCGAGCTCTTTTTTATATAATGAATCGGGGGACTTTCTACCCACCACAGAGCATACCCCTTTATACAGTTTTACCTTTACAGTGCCGTTCACGGATTTTTGCGTAGCCTCCACGAACTTATCGAGCGCTTCCTTAAGAGGCGTATACCATAATCCGTAGTAGACCAGATCGGCGTATTTACCGGATACGGAATTTTTAAAATGGAGAGTCTCCCTGTCGAGCACCAGGCTCTCGAGCGCCTTGTGCGCGGCTAAAAGAGTCCATCCGGCCGGAGCCTCGTATATCTCCCTGGACTTTATACCGACGAGCCTGTTCTCGACCATATCGCTCCTGCCGACGCCGGCGTCTCCGGCCATTTTCGATAGTTTCGCGATAAGGTTCACTCCACCCATCGTTTTCCCATTCAACTT
>Ga0247841_10002146_pt1 | contig 40592 bp, 28 predicted proteins | sample LaCruzMarch2015__2_FD_192410 | JGI IMG/M metagenome (GOLD analysis project Ga0247841, IMG submission 192410) | Freshwater microbial communities from meromictic Lake La Cruz, Castile-La Mancha, Spain - LaCruzMarch2015_18m | ecosystem: Environmental > Aquatic > Freshwater > Lake | place: Spain...
ACTAAAAAAGGTTCCATTTTATCATCTTGTTTCAATCCACGCACCCACGCGGGGTGCGACATGCACGTTCTTCTCCTGTGATGCTGATAGTCCTTGTTTCAATCCACGCACCCACGCGGGGTGCGACTCTTCAGACCCGTTATTCACCACAATCGCATCAGGTTTCAATCCACGCACCCACGCGGGGTGCGACCGTACCGGCCGGTTTATCGGTTTCTTCTGAATCGTTTCAATCCACGCACCCACGCGGGGTGCGACACAGTCGTAAGCGTACCGCCGTAGTAGTAAAGCGTTTCAATCCACGCACCCACGCGGGGTGCGACACAGTCGTAAGCGTACCGCCGTAGTAGTAAAGCGTTTCAATCCACGCACCCACGCGGGGTGCGACACAGTCGTAAGCGTACCGCCGTAGTAGTAAAGCGTTTCAATCCACGCACCCACGCGGGGTGCGACTCTTGTTTTTCTGCAGCCTTTGAAGGAGTATCAGTTTCAATCCACGCACCCACGCGGGGTGCGACTCTTGTTTTTCTGCAGCCTTTGAAGGAGTATCAGTTTCAATCCACGCACCCACGCGGGGTGCGACGGATGGTTTTCAAGATCCTCACGGATCATTGTATGTTTCAATCCACGCACCCACGCGGGGTGCGACCGTGATCTTTATTGAAAGTCGTGGCACATTGCTGTTTCAATCCACGCACCCACGCGGGGTGCGACAAAAACCGGGGCATGTTAAAATCAGGGATAAAATGTTTCAATCCACGCACCCACGCGGGGTGCGACTATTTCCAGTCACCCAATGAGTTTTTGTAATGTGTTTCAATCCACGCACCCACGCGGGGTGCGACTCCGATATCTTCAAACTTTTGCTCTTTCCCATTTTGTTTCAATCCACGCACCCACGCGGGGTGCGACAATTGTCTGCTGATTTGCAGCCTGTCTTTATTGTGTTTCAATCCACGCACCCACGCGGGGTGCGACACAGAAAGCAAAGCAATTATTTCCGCGTGCAACAGTTTCAATCCACGCACCCACGCGGGGTGCGACTTCCCGGTACGGCACAATACCGCGGCCGTAATGTTTCAATCCACGCACCCACGCGGGGTGCGACGTAAATGTGGTCTCAGCTTTTCCGAACGGTATCCAGTTTCAATCCACGCACCCACGCGGGGTGCGACTTCGTCCTTCATTCATTAACGATGCTCAAATTGAGTTTCAATCCACGCACCCACGCGGGGTGCGACTTCGTCCTTCATTCATTAACGATGCTCAAATTGAGTTTCAATCCACGCACCCACGCGGGGTGCGACGGTCGATCCACCGCTTATTAATCTGATTGACTCTGTTTCAATCCACGCACCCACGCGGGGTGCGACGCCTTATTGTTTTACGATCGTAGCCGAGTTCAAAGTTTCAATCCACGCACCCACGCGGGGTGCGACATGGATTTCTGGGCGATTTATGAGGTTTCGATATGTTTCAATCCACGCACCCACGCGGGGTGCGACCTCGGAGAAGAATACAAGCCCCTGGATTCTCTTGGTTTCAATCCACGCACCCACGCGGGGTGCGACTCCACTATGGTAATTTTTTGAAAATCAGCTTGTTACCTGTTCAATTCTGCGAACCATTATTTCAAAGAACATTTTATACAAAATAAATATACATAAAGTGTTTAATTTGCTCATTTTTAGTAGGTGCGACTGCTCCCGCATTTTACTGAGAACATAGGGTTCGCGGATTAAACCATAAGACAATCAGATTCAGGATTTATTGAGGGCTTTGATCCCACATGTTCTACCTTCCCAGCCCATTTAGAACCTAAGAAATAAAATCGTAGACTGTCTTTCTCCTTATCAATGACATCAATCAACTCAAATTTCATTTCTGCGAACTTACCTGGTTCCAAAACACATTCAAAAACCGAGTTTTGTACGCGTTGACCGTAATCTTCACACATTTTTGCAACACGCCTTAACCGCTTTCGTCCTGCCTGATTTTGTGTTTCGACATCGTATGTTATTAACACCATCATATATTCAAATTATTTCATGATGAAGACAGGATAATTATCCATGTCACCCCTTAAATATCTGGCAAACAACAAAGCCTGTGTGTATGGTAAAAGTCCGATTTGAATCTCTTCCTGTAGCCATGGGTGCATAATTTTTTCCTGTTTCCGTTTTTGCCAAGCTGTGATTAATTCTTTACGAGTGTCATCCTTCATAATTACATCGCCAGAATCAGAATGCAAAAATCCACCGGCATTGACTTGCTTCCGGTTTATGAGAGAAAGAACAAGACGATCAGCAAGATAAGGCCGGAATTCTTCCATCATATCAAGAGCTAGGGATGGCCGACCCGGCCTGTCACGATGAAGAAAGCCAACATAAGGATCTAGTCCAACAGTTTCAATGGCCGATTGAACCTCATGCATCAGTATGGTATATGCAAATGAAAGCATCGTGTTTACATTATCCCGGGGAGGCCTCCTATTGCGTCCACGAAAGAAGAATTCCTCTTTCTGGCAAAGGATCAAATGATCGAATGCGGAAAAATAAGCCAATGCCGCCTCTCCTTCATATCCCCTGAGTTCATCTAAAGATTTCACTCTGAAAATACTTTTCAGTGTGTTTTGAAGAATTGTACTCGATTCCTCCAATATGCCGACATTTACTGAAGATCCATGATCGCGAATTATCCTTTGAAGAATTGACCGACAGTTGGCAATCTTTCCCATTATGAAAACACGAGCCATAGAGACCACGTCATCTTCTGAGTCTGCAAGACGGTATTGCTTTCGTCGTAATAAGACATTTCCATTGACTTTCCCTTGAAAGCGTCCAATAAACTTGCCCGAAGGAGAAACAAAGGATAACCCAACATTTTTATCAGCGCACATTCCCATTAATCCAGGGCTTGCGCCCATGTATCCAAAACTCACAATCCCTTCGATATTATGAACAGGTATCCTGAATGTTTCAACATCCTTAACTTTAACAACCACATTCTCCCCATCTTTCGTCAGATATGATTCAGGAGTTGTAACATAAAGAGTATTCAGCAATTTTCGCATGGTAAATACATTAACTGCGCCTTTAATGTGAAGGTTTATCAAAAGTTTGCCTGACTATTGTTCCCAAATATTCTTCGACACTTTGAAACCCTTCCAACGTTTTCGGCAAACAAATATCCAGAAGGGAGCATGACTTGCAATGTGGTTTATAAACAGGTGGCGGTGACAATCCCTTTTCAAAAAGTTCGTGCATACGTTTTGCATAGTTTTTAACCAATATCCTGAGGTTGTTAGTGAACTCAACTTCATAACGATGTCGGGTTTCACCATAATAGAGAAAACCTTTTCCAATGCATATTCCATGCATCTCTTCAAGACAAATTGCTTGCGCACAAAGCTGAACCTCATCCCGTTCATCAGGTTTGGGCTTCCCTCGCTTGTATTCCACCGGCACGACCATCCACCTGCCTGGCTTGCCTTTAATTACAACAGAATTTTTCAAACGCTCATCGCAAACTTTTATAAGCTCAATAACATCCGCCCTCCCATATAATCCAAGTGTATACGATGTAAGGGATACTGAGCGAAGTGTTGCTGTGTCTCCTCTTAAACAATTTTCCATGGGATCATCCACTTTTTCATGCATGAAATGACCCTCAACGGTTAATCTGTTATCATTCCACTGCTGTTCGATATGGATAAGGGCCCATTGTCTTTCGCAAAAGGCGAGGTGCTGAATGCCAGAAAGCATCAGAAGACCATCATCGTTATCTGTTGCCGGATTCATCAACTTTCCATTGACCATAAGGGCATCGTAAGTTGCCTCACAATGCCGCATGGTAATTTACGAATTTTAAATAAATTCAATCATTTCAATACCAGAAGGAAGTGAATCTTTATTTACATGAACAAGATAGTCTGCGAAAGAACGAGCCGGTTTTGTTTTATCTTTCTTTTCAACATTGACCAAATCAAAAAGCTGATAAGCAGGGGTATTGCCTAAAGCGCTGTTATGTTTAAAAACAATAAGTCTACGAGTGCTCATCATGCCACGTGCTGCCGAATGGTCATGATCAAACATTGACTTCAGGGCCTCCCAAAACAATTGCAAGTCATCTTCATCAAAACCTGTTTGCTCTGCCAAATGCGCTGAAACAAAGCCATGTGTTATAAATAAACCATAAGGAATCGTAAATTTACGACCCATTGTACGGTTATCCCCACTTTGCTTTTCCGATTCCGCTTCGGTGGCAACAGCCATTCTGGTTATACTATGTTCAATGGCTACAACAGGATCTACGGATCGCCCGAAAGTTAACTGGATTGGACCACGAACCTGACCTGCATTTTTCCCCGTACTTAAAACTGCACCAAATGTCCTGATATCAAAATAATTAGCACACATCCATCGGCGCGCTGCTTCTGTTTTATCACCAGCCTTTTCTTTTGAAACAACCTCCTCTTGATCATGCGATTCATCAATCAGTCTGTTTAATACTGCCTTTTCTTTAATGAAAATATCATAGGGTTTTACTGACTTCTTGACGATCTGCACAAAATTTCTCACTTTACGTTTTAAGCAAACATCAGTGACTAAACCCATTCCGGTTTCAGCATCTACTCTTGGCAAATTTCCTGCATCAGGATCCCCATTTGGATTGCCATCGATTACATCGAACATTAAAATAAAATCATAACGATTTTTAATCATTTCGCTCATAATATAAATCTCCTATGTTAATTGTTATTTTCTTTTTTTGTAAATAAATCCTGACGCTGATGGTAATAACCAATTGCAAAGCGGCTCTGGTCATCAAGCGATAAATGGGCAGGCATACCATTACTGATTATATTTGCCATAACCTCCTGAATAAGTTTTTCGAAATTTGTTTTCCTGCCAGGATGCAGCTTGGCAAGATGGTGATTTGATAAACTGAGCAAACGACCGAATACAGTAACGGGAGTGCTGCATGCAGCCCCATAAAATCTGTCTCTGATATTTGCTGTTCCTTGCGCCTCCTCCTGTATTTTTTCAAGAATGGCGAACAATCGGCCACATAAATAAGCCTGATTGCTGTTTTCAGTGTCTAAAGCCATGGTTATTTGTTTTTCGTTAGTGTTAAAAAATCGATTTTTCCGATTTAAATAGGATTTAAGGATAGCAGCTCGAATCCTTGTTACATGTGTTTTTTCTCCAACATCAGCCCTTATACGTCGCAGGCATTGTTGCTGGAGTGTGACAGGATAAACGGTGCCATCAAGTACACTTTCTATTACTTTTACAGAAAGATTTGGCGGAATGTTGTCCAACTTATTCTCGAAAGCAATATTTGAAAGGAGGTTATAAAGAGAGTAGTACTCTCGGTCATCATTCTTGCCACGTACTATCTCTAAATCGTTATAATGTAAAACTATCTTGTTGGTAAAATCTCTAATTTTCCCTGTTTTCCAAAGACGGACCGAAATACGTGCTGCATTGGGAGCCAATCCAAGAATATAAAATGAGGTATCTCCCTCATTATTAGCCTTGCCTGAATAAACAGAATCAAACAATGCTTTTACTTCTCTTATATTTCTATCAGGGTCATCTTTGGGGGGAGCTGCAAAAAAGAAAGGAAACTTACTTTCAAAATCTGATGTTTTTTCAGCCCAAAACACAATTGATGCATCAGACAGCCTGAATTTATTATTAGAATTATTTCTTAATAATACGTTTAATGCTGTTGTATAGGCTGCCTCGGCTTTTCTTGAAACAGGAGCATTCAGCCCCTGTTGCTTGTAATATGAATCATAACCGGAATTTCTTTGGAAACCGACTAATTTTCCTCCACTTTTCCCTCCAGGTAAAGATGTTGCAGTGTGCAAAACTGCAATAGGGCTGTATTCTCCGGTAATTAGACAAATTCCTTGAGTAATAGCAATATCACCAGCATTGCCCTCCTGGTCTATCAAAGGTTTTTCAGTACCTTCCAAAACATCCAAATCCTTATTTTCCGCAACAATTGATCTTTCGCCAACAAAACGAAAAGATAAGTTGCATCCGGGTATTTTGCTGCAATCTTTCCAATATTCATGTGCAAAAACCATTTGTATTTGTTCCGGATTATTAAGGAATTCTTTTACTGCATTAAATTGAATATTATTTGGATATTTTTCAACAAATTGATTTACAAGTAAAGAAAAGCTTTTATGTTGTTTGTTTGCATCTGATTTTGATTTTTCTCGCTCATCTTTAGGGTAAGCTAATACAAACCCGTAATGATCCCAAAAGGCATTGGATGTTTTATAAGAATTTGGGCCTGATCGTCCTTTTGTTTTTATCACCAAAAATGAGTTTGCCCTTTTATTTTTCCCAACAATAGATCGAGTATCTTCAAGGTTGATAAATTTTCCATTTTCATCAATTACGATAATAAATGGAATTTCTTTCCATTCCAATCCTTCTGATGCAATTTTGCTTTGCGGGTCGGCAGCCTTTCGCTGATAATATTCATACAATGCTTGTAGTATCATTTTCTTATCTCCTCACTATTGATTGATGGGACCATCATAACGCCCTTGTTTATTCGAGCCCGGAAAAACATTGCTTTAGGGTCTTTTTCATCAGAAAAGTCAATGTCGTAAAGCATAAAACCCAGATCACGGGTTTCATCAATCGGTTGTTTTTCTTCTTTTTCAGGGTTCTCAATTAACCGAAAATGAGCAGAAAACTCGCGAGTTCCCAAATAGGGCTGATTAAAACACTGGCCATTTCGTGCTCTGCGATCAAATATTGCATTGTACTTCCCCGGGTTTTCATCTCCGCCAAGAATTTTACTTTCTTCTGCATCATTAATTTTACCTGGAACTGAGTTTCTTTTGGTTTTCCTGTTGTCGGGTTTGATAAACTCCAATTTGGCATATAGCCTGTAATCTACATCACGTAAAAACAGGCCGGCGCGTTGCTGGCGGTTATCTTCGATAAACAAATGTTTGGAGCGTTCGCTCATCACTGCGCCTACTTCGTTCCTTCGAACGGAAATCCATTTTATTGGATTGAGTATGTCAATCCTGTTTATTTTCCAGCGGACAGCAGGTTTCCAGAAGATGGCTTCAAAAATACCCCGTGCGGCAGATGGGGTTATAACATCATAACTAACCCTCTCTACTTTCATTTCAGGCCGTGTAAAGCAAGCGTAATCTCCCAACACTTCAATACAAAATTCCTTATTGTAATATTCCATGATACTCTCCTTTGTTCTATTATACCATTAATATTTCATTTATCCACTCATCGTTAAATGTCAGACCAGAAGCATCATTATAAAGCCAGGCATCAGCCTGAATCCAACAACCATGCACATCTTCAATCCTGTGTGCCTTTCTTATTTCTTCAAAATCCCTCGGATTAACCGAGACAATGTATCGTTGAATCTTGCGCATCAGCCAGGGTTCCGGCCCTTTGCTTTTAAGTAATTCTATCAGGTCACTACCTTTTTTATATCGCACAATAATATTTTTCGCTCCCTGATCGTCAATTAACCGAAAATCACGCGCCGCTGTAGCGAATTGAAATCTCATATCATATGCATTTTGACAAAGAAGGTAATCTGTATGTGATTTATCAAAATCACGGACTTTACCGTAAAAAAGCTCAAAATAGTCATGAAACATGTTCGGGGACAGAAAATCAGCGCCGGAATTAATGTGTATCAGTTCTTTTAATGCATCAGCTCCTTTTCGCATCATTCCTTGGGGTATCCCATTTTCAGTACAAAATACTTTTGTTATACCCAATTTGCCATGAACATTAAGTTTTCCTTCTCGATTGCATCGTCCGGCACTCTGGGCAATTGAATCAAGCCCGGAAAAAGCACGATAAACCACAGGGAAATCAATATCAACACCGGCCTCAATTAATTGGGTACTGATCACTCTTATTTGTTCTCTATTTTTAAGCTTTTCTTTAATGTATCCGATAGTATCCATGATGTGTGATGTACACATCAACCTTGATAAATGTATTGTGCCTTCCGACATTCGCCGATGAAGTTCACGGCATTCTTTTCGGGTGTTTACAATACAAAGGACTTGGTCATATTGCTGCAATTCTGATGCAATTTCATCCCATGAAGTAAACCTGTTGGGATCTTCAGGCATTTTCACCTCAACCCGTTTCAAATCATTTATTAAACCATTATAATCATCTATCAGCTCATGTATTTGGTCTTTCTCTATCCCAATAAAGGAATATTGTCCACTTCCGATTTGTCCTGAAAGTGCAGGTTGAGTAGCAGTAGAGAGTAAAACTGTAACCCCAAAATTAGACACCAAACCTTCTAAAACTGAAAGAATAGGTTTTAAAAATTCGGGGGGTAACATTTGCGCTTCATCTAAAATGATTATGCTGTTTGTAAGATTATGCAATTTTCGGCAACGTGAAGTCCTATTAGCGAACAGTGACTCAAAAAGCTGAACATTTGTTGTTATAATTATCGGAGCATCCCAGTTTTCAATAGAAAGTTTTCTTTCCACTGAAGTGATTTCATCATCCAAATTGCTATGGTGTTCAATTACATTTTTCTCCCCGAAAATATCCTGGTAAATCTGCGCTGTTTGGGTAATTATGCTTGTATAAGGAATGGCAAATACAATTCGTCTTTTCTGGTATTTCAGTGCGTGCTCAAGCGCCCAGGCCATTGAAGAGAGTGTTTTCCCGCCGCCTGTAGGTACTGTAATGGAGTAAAAACCGGAATTTTCGCTTCCTTTTTGAATACACTCTTGTAAAATTTTTGCTCTGATTCTGTTTACACTCGTATCAGATACCTTGCTAATCAAGCCTTCCATGTGTTTTTGAAAGCGAGCTTTTAAATCGTTCAGGGAGTCATAGTTACCTCGTTTTTCGAACATCTCAGGGCTCATAAACCTCTCAGTATCGAGATAATCGGCATCAACCAGGCACGAAAACATCATACGTATCCATAGGTGCATGTGCTCCGGGGATATTTGCTTATCACAGGGAAGATTAAGCTTCCTTATGGTTTTTAATGAATCGGGAATTTGTGTCTTAATTTTCTCAAAACAATCTTGTTTTTGTAACCGGCTTTGTAAATCGCCGATTATGCCTGGTTCTGAAACCCAATTTAACAACCCGGCATGATGCCCGGCAATACAATAGGCTATGGGGGGCCAAATGACTGGCAGAGTTTCTTTGGCAAAAATCGCACCTGCCGATGAATGATCCGTTTTTCCCTTAATCTCTCCTTCTTCGTATCCGGAGGCTGCTTTTATATAATTCTGAAAATCTTCTGAAAATTTTCCAATATCATGCCACTTACCAAGATAATATCCCCAATCAGCATTTTTATACTCTCCGGCAAACATGGTAGCTAAATGAGCAGTTCCTTCCAGATGCTCACTTAATTCTTGAAAGTCAAACTCTTTCTGGTTTTTTCGTTTTAAATGAGCAATGGCCTCCATAGGAAAAAAATCGATACTATTCTTGAGTCTCTTTTTTTTCAAAGCTACAAATATTTTCTTTCATTCTACCAAACTCTAACCAAACATTTTTATTTAATTTAAAGCTGCAATTCTTGTACTTCCTAAATATAATCTTGGTAAATTTCATCTTCCCCTGCTCACCTATAGCAGCCATAGCCATGCACAAAGCAATCCCGACCCGGCGAAGCCCAATACATTCACCCACATTGGCAACATCCATCCCGCGATAATCATGGAAACTCCGGTTACCACCCTCAAAAAGTGCAGTACAGCAACAATGCCGAAAATTGTGCCTGCCACACTCAATCCAAGAATCTTTGAGTTTATTGACATGATACAATTATAAAAGTGTCCAAATGTACGGCAGATATCCCTATGAGTTTAAAAATGAACTAAATTTGGTGCCCAACCGCTTATAACTTATGATGATGGTATGGTGCCAGTTTTTTTTTCATTGCCTTTATGATCACGCTAACCCTTTTGATACTGCAACAATAAATTAAAGTTATGGCGCTCCCCATCAACATAAAAGAATTGGTTCACGGCAAGGTAGTGGAGTGGGAACGGCTGGAATTTAAAGAAGGCTGGAACCCCGAAGATATCTTGCGCAGTATTTGTGCATTTGCCAACGATTTCAATAATTGGGGTGGTGGTTACATCTTTATTGGCATTGCCGAAATAAACGGCAAACCAATTCTGCCACCCAAGGGCCTGTCTGTTGAACAGGCCGATGCTATTCAAAAAAAAATAAGAGAATTATCCCGCAAAATTGACCCCTTTTACTTTCCGGTGCTTCAACCTGAATTAATTGAAGACCAATTGGTTTTAATAATCTGGGTGCCTTCGGGCGACAGGCGGCCATATTCTGCTCCTATATCATTATCAAAAAAACGATCCGAAAGGGCTTTTTTTATTCGCGAAAACTCATCCTCTGTTGCGGCGCATGATATTAAACTTACAGAACTGCTGCGGCAATCATCTCATTTGCCATTCGATGAATGTGTCAATCCTTTGGCTACGCTTGCCGACTTAGATTTAGGTTTGATCCGCCAACATCTTCAAAAAACAGGCAGTCGACTTTTCGAAGAAAGTGACGCAATGCCTTTTCCCGATTTATGCCGCAATTTAAAAATTGCCAGTGGCCCGGTTGAAAACTTTCGTCCGCTAAACCTGGCCCTGCTCTTATTTTCTCAGGAACCTGATGTCTGGTTCCCAAGTACTCAGATTGAGCTGGTAATTCACAATCCTCTTAAACCCAAGGAATATGACGAGTATATCTTCAAAGGTCCCATTCAGATGCAGCTGATTACTGCGCTTAATGTGATCAAAGAAAAGGTAATCAGGCAGAAAGTCGTTAAACTTGATGGTCAGGCCGAATCGCTTCGAATTTCAAATTTTCCTTTCACAGCAATTGAAGAGTCTCTTGCCAACTCGGTATTCCATAAAGACTACAGCTTGCATAAACCTGTTGAAGTACAAGTTATCCCCAATCGTGAAATTACCATTCTCAGTTTCCCGGGCCCGGTTCCTCCAATTGGTAATAGCGACCTGCAAAAAGAACGCATCATCGCCCGCGATTACCGCAACCGCCGCCTGGGCGATTTCCTCAAAGAGCTGCATCTTACCGAAGGCAGGGCTACTGGCGTCCCACTTATTCATAAAAGTTTAAAAGCAAATGGTTCTCCCGACGCCGTGCTGTTTACCGATGAGCAGCGAACCCTGTTTTTAGTAACGATCAGCGTTCATAAGGCTTTTGAAGATGAGCCATTTGTTTTGCCTTTCCCTGAACCTTCCCTTACCAATTGGAAAGATCTTGTTGAATATTTTAATATGATCATCAGCCAGGTCAACAGCAAATCAGGTGCACAAGAAAGTGTACCAGTAAGTGCACATGATATTTACCAGGTAAGTGTACCAGTAGGTGCACAAGTAAGTGCACAAGTAAGCAGCATTTTAAGCGCTGGTGGAATTAATGTTGAAAAAGCACGAAAAGTGCTTGAAAGCGTTGAGCTGCTTCCATTAGCCAGAGAAGCTATTCTATTACGGTTAGGTCTTTCAAATCATTTTAAAAATTACACAAATTACATATCTCCTTTAATAGAAAAAGGATTATTGGCATACACTTCTCCCGGCAACTTAAAATCCCCGAATCAACAATACAAAATTACACTACAGGGTCTCCTTCTTTTAAAAATTCTTGCGCAAGGTTGAATAAAGTTTCCGATTAATGATAGCGCCCTGTCCAATCAGTCAGAACTATTAACTTTGTAATATGAATGGGTACGAGGTTTTGAATATAAAAGCCTGGATAATTTGCCACTTAAATTACAATAATAAACCATATTTAGCCACACTTATCAACATGGTTATATTGCTAATAGCTTGAAAGGATGTAGTATTAGGTTGTTGGAAGTTGATTTTGGACTGCTTCACATGCATGAGGTCGTAGGTTCGAATCCCTCACGTCCCACCTGAAAACCAGCCACTTATGAAAACTTCATAGGTGGTTTTTTTATGGTTGAATACTTTTATACCTATCCAACGCCTTATTTACCAGTGTCTGCCGATCCAAATTGACCACCTTGTGCTGGTGTAAAAATTCTGGTTTTCCGGAATATGAAATAAAGGGGATCCGGAATTGACTTCTATTATTTTACTTGTTAATTTTAAAGTTTTATAAATCGGGTGAGTATCTGAAAATGAACTTACCCGCCGCAGAGCAGCGGGGAATTAACCCCTGAAGAGATTAAAAAAATTAAACTATTCTCTCAATTTGAATCGGTGATTTGTTACTTCCTTCACAGATGAACTTTTCACAATCAAACGAAACAGGCAGGATTAGTTTATATTCTTGAAAAGACGAACCATGGTAGGAGATCAATTATACCATAATGCAATTTTCGTTGGTGTCCGAAAATAATCATATCAGAAATTATTTATAAATATGATTAACAGTACTTTGATGTATTGTCTGCCTTAACTTTTATTTCAAAATATCAATATTTTTTTTGTGGATTTACGCAATTGACAAACAAATATTTTGGGCTTATATTTATAGTCTGAACTTAACTCTAATTTTATGAAAACAAGGCTTTTATTAATAATCATGTTGGTTATTAACATTACTCTTTATGCACAAATAAAAATTCATCAAAGTGGATGGATAACGCTTCAATCACTTCAAGAGGGAGGATTTGGAGTGAATATTCAACCTAATGGATTTACATATTTTCGACCTTCATGTTATGGTCCCTATGCTTGGATGAATTTATCAATGTCACTTGATAATCTATCAAAGAACTGGATTGTAAAAAGTCCAGAAGGAATTCATGTTTTTTTTGTTTATGGTAATGGTCAGGTATACTCTAAAGTAGGAACCTTAACTGGCTCCGATAATAGGTTTAGGGAAGATATTGAAGATTTAAGTGATGCCTTATCGAAAATTATGAAAATGCGCCCAGTTTCTTATCGTTATAAAACAAATGAAATTCAAGATACACATGATTCAACAATGTATATTGATAAAAACGGGAATGCACATTGGTTTAAACAAACGCAAACAGTTGGCATTGATCCGAGCTTGGGAATAAATTTAGAACTTGAAAAGCAACTGAAGGAAGAAGAAAAACGTAAGTATATCGGAATCATAGCACAACAAGTTGAAGAGTTGGTTCCAGAAGTTGTGAGAACAATTCCAGATGGTACAAAATCAGTGAGTTATGATGGTATTCTTGGCTTACTATTAGGAGCTGTTCAAGAACAACAAAAACGTTTTGAGGAATTACAGGCGAAATATAATGACATACGTGAAACCCTAAACGGATATTGCCAAGCCGAAAAATTGAAAAGTTCCTCAAATCAAGAATTAGATTCAAAAAGTCAAATTCTATTTCAAAATTTGCCCAATCCTTTCTCAATTAGTACAGTTATCAAATTTAGACTGGGTGAATATCTTAATGCCTCAATATTATTATTTGATATGCAGGGGACGCTTTTAAGATCTTATAATGACTTGGATTCTGCTAAAAATGAGGTAGCTGTTCGGGGTTCTGATTTAAAACCAGGAATGTATTTATACTCCCTTATTATTGATGGACGAGAAATTGACACTAAAAAAATGATTCTAACAGAATGAAAATTAGAAAAATGAAAAGTTTCAAAATATTTCTGTTTATAGGGGTTCTAGCCTTGGGGTATTCTGGAAATGCTCAGGATGTTATTGTTACTTTATCGGCTAGAATCCTTGACACACCTGTGGAATTAGATTCAATTCTTTTAACAAATCTTTCAAATTCGAGTGAAACTTATCTTACCTCTTTGCCTATCGGCATCACAACCTATGAAATTAACTTGAGCACACTATCAGAAATCTTAGAAAAACCAGGTAGTACAAACATTCAGGTATATAGAAATTATTGTGGTTTGTTTCAATTTTTTGTTTCTCTACAATCTATGCAAGTTCTTAACATTTCGATTTATAATCTAGTAGGGAAACAAGTTTATCAGGGGAATCTAAAATGTACTGCAGGTGTTCATCTTGTGGATTTGCATAATGGAGTTGAAGGAATCTCAATAATTAGGATTAAAGGTGATATTATTTCAGCTTGTTATAAAATAATTGGAGACACTAAGTATTCTACAACGTTAGCTCTTGGAAATAACCTCTCCTTCCAGAATATTTCCATGTCTCTGAAAAACTCAGTTTCAGGATTCAAATATTCTCCGGGCGATGTAGTTAGGTTTACTGCCAATAAAAAGGGTATATCAGGTGTTTTTAGCAATATTCCCAAGAACATGGATTCGATTCTCATATCGCTTGCTCCGACCTGTACTAGCACCCCATGGGTTACTGATGTAGATGGCAATACCTATCTAACCGTTCAAATTGGCGATCAGTGCTGGATGAGGGAAAACTTAAGAACTACACATTATTCTGATGGGTCTTCTTTGGTTGATGGGAAAGGGATTGGCAATATTACATTTGATTTGAGTACAAAATATTATTTCAGCTACAATGACTCATTGATATATTCATTGATTTATGGTAAACTTTATACATTTGCAGGGCTAATGAATGATCAGTATTCTGGACCTTACGATAGTATTGCCGTTCAGGGCGTTTGTCCAGATGGCTGGCATGTGCCGAGGGATGTCGAATGGACGCAACTAATAAATTTTCTTGGAGGGGATAGCATAGCTGGCGGGAAAATGAAAGAGATAGGATTCATGCACTGGTTAGAACCTAATCAAGGTGCATCTAATAGTAGCGGATTTACGGCATTACCAGGTGGTTTTCGGGAAGCCTTTGGTTTATTTCACGTTCAAAAGTTGTATAGTTATTGGTGGACATCTTTTATGGTTGGTGGAAGCTATGCCTTTGATAGAGTTATCAATTATAACACGCCTATAATATATGTGGATCCAATCTCATCAAAAAAGAGAAGGTCGGATGGGTTAAGTGTCAGATGTATTAAGAACTAATAACTTGAAAACAATGAGAAAATTAATATTGTTAATCATTGGATTAATATCAAATTTGATTTCCTTTTCACAATATCCAACATGTCCTCAGTATTCTGTACCTGCCCGTTGGATAGCAAGAGAATATCATCGAAATTATCCAGAATTACCAAATACATGGCCTGTGATTCCTGCAAAAGGTTGGATGAGAATTGAACAATTTAGTGATGATTTTAATACTGGAGTTCTAGATCGTAGTAAGTGGCAGGTTGTGGATAATTTTTGTCATCCAATGTCACCTAGGGCATACTTTCTTGATTCACCTGCAACAGTTTATGTTAATGGTGGTTTCCTAAAGTTAAGGACAATTGATGTAGTGCCGCCACATTATTGTTATGTGAATTGGACTGATCCACCTCATGGTAATTATTATAATTATGCAAGTGGTTATATTCAGTCACAAACAGATTTTCATTATGGTTATGTAGAAATTAAGTTCAATATGCCCTCCAACATGGTCTATCATCCTGCAATTTGGTTAAGAGGTGGGATCTGGCAGAATGGTGGGTTTACTGCATTAGGTGAGTTTGATGTATTTGAATTGGTTCAAACTAGTCTCGCCGATAATATGTTTATGAATAATGTTTATAAAAATGATACAACTTTTCCAGATAATTTTTCAATAAGTTGTGATAACTATTTTTATTCTTCTTTCGCAAATCAACCAATGATAATTGGTATTGAATGGTTTCCGGAAACCATCAATTTCTATTTGAATGGCTTGATCACGACATCAATTAAGAACACTTGTGAGCCAGAAAGCCAGTATTGCAATCCGGCTAACTACATTTCAATAAATCCTAATCAATCTGCATTTCCAAATGGTCAATATCCACAATATTTACCATACAGTGATTTTACGTGTCTCGATTATAGAAATTTTATTCCTATGAAATTTCAGGTTAGTTGGAGTCTTGTTAATGGGGGAACACCAAATCTTAATGAAGGATGGGATATAGATTATATTCATAGTTATAAATTAGTAAAAAGCTCATTACCGACTACTTATTGGCCACTTGAATGCAATCTATCAGATCCGGAACTTTTTAAAGTACATGAAAACCTTAAATTTGGCGGGGATGCCTCGCATACTTTCACATTACCTACATCAGAAGGCGATTGTGACATATGGGGAACTAATAGTATAATTTTAGATAAAGGATTTTCAGCATCATCCGAATTTACCGGAAGAGTTATTGTCACAGATTCAGACCTTTTTTATTAATTTGCTGCAATCCATTCATCCAGTTCCTTGTCTGACAAGGTCAGAAGCTCTTCAACAGGCCAATTCATCGCTATAAATTGCCGGATGTGGTTTTTTATCGTGTTCTTGTAACTATTCCGACCCATTCAGCGCCACCGATTACGACGCATTCTTTGGCGTCGTAAATCTGAGGGAGATGTCGGCAGCTCTAATGACGAGGCTTGAAGTCCAATTCATTATGACACTGATAATCAAATTTGAGAAGCATTGCATTTGCAATTTTCAGAATGGGTAACTGATCTTTAATTATCCCATGAAGCATAACTAATTCACTCTTATCATGAAGAATATATTGACCAAATATGCCCATTGGGGTGTTCTTTGCATCATTTTTATCCTTGTCGTTCTATACTACTTTTTCTCTGCTGGTTATTATGGTTCCACTGAAAACATTACTCATTTTCTATACTCAAAATGGGCTTTTCAAATGCCTGAATTTTTCATTTATCCCTGGGCCAGACCTCTATATACTGCGCTGAGTGCACCATTTGCCCAACTAGGATTCAAATGGGTTCAAATGCTCAATGTGTTACTTGGCATGGCAACTGCCTATTATTGTTATAGGATTGCAAAACTCCTGAATATCCATCCAGCCCTGCCAGTGATCGTCTTTGTCTGTTTTACTCCGATGTATTTTATCATGATGCCCACTGCGCTGACAGAAATTCTTTTCAGCTTTGTACTGGTTTTCTCCTGCTATTTGTTCTTAAGCGGCCATTATTATGCTTCAGCAATTGTAATTTCATTCCTCCCGTTTGCCCGAAGTGAAGGGTTTTTCATTTTATTCTTCTATTTCCTGGCCCTGCTGTATGTAAAAAAATATAAACCAATCCCATTGCTGGCAATTGGCACACTTTTTCTCAGCCTGGTTGGCTGGTATCATTACAAGGACTTTTTTTGGGTTTTTACTAAATTCCCCTATCAGGTTCACCATGGGTTGTATAACATACATGGCGAGCTGTTCCATTTTGTAAAATATTATGATGAAATAATAGGACTTCCGCTTGCCATATTGTTTATAATAGGTACGCTGCAGGTTTTAAAAGAAATATTTTCAAGGGATCGCACGCTTAGGAATAGTTCGGTGATCCTATGCTTATTGTCGTTGTTTCCTTTTCTTTTTTATCTTTCCCTGCACTCGTTTCTCTACTGGCAGGCATTGGGAGCATCGGTCGGCCTTACAAGGGTTATGGCCGGTGTGACTCCGTTGGCCGTGATCATATCGCTTAAGGGTTTGGCTGCATTATTCCAGTATTTAAGAATATCGAAACTCCCGCGAAATATTATCTCAGGGGTATTTGTCCTTCTGGTTATTTATTCATCTTATCGTCTCTATCCCATTCCTTATCAGCAGTCATCGGAGGAGGAGACTATTTTTCGTGCCTCGAGGTGGGTGAAAGATTCTCCCTATGTTAATAGACTCCAATTTTTTACCGATTTAACAACACCCTATGTGCTGGGGATCAATCCATTTTTTAATAACCCGCCTAAAGGAAAGCTTATATACGTTTGTGACTGGCTGAATATCATTGATGAAGGGTCGGTCGTATTGTGGGAATCCCGTTTTGGCAGCAATGAATCCCAAATCCCTTTAGATTCCATTCTCAGTCATCCCCGCATGAAGCTGATAAAATCCTTTTATCCAAGCAACATGACCACTCCCTCTGTTGAAAAAACATATTGCTGCATGGTTTTTATTACCTGCAGTGGCAATCCCAGGTATGATAATTATGCCATCCGGGATTCATTGAATGATGCTTTGGTAGCTGAACACAAGCTAAAAACATTATTGGTTAACTCATTTGATCAGCCCACTGATGTTGGGAATCCCATGTTGTTGTCAAAAGATACAGTACATCATGGAAAATTCTCATTCAGGATGGATGAAAAAACAACGTTCAGTCCCGGCTTTTTTCAGCAGATAAAGGATCTGCAGGTTAAGCAGCGTGATTCTTCCGGACAGGTGATTGAGGCTAAAGGAATTGAAGTAGTTCTGTATGTATATCTAATCAATGGTATGAACCCCGGGGCAAGCCCCGGCCCCAGATTCCGCAGCAAGCTGCGGGGAATTAACCGGGAGAGATTAAAGCCCATCAAACCCTCAAATACTTTATTGGTCATGTCATTTGAAAATAACAATCAGTCCTATAGCTACATTTCATTAAATCTGAATGATCAGAAATTTAAATTATATGCATGGAACCGGGTATTTCTGAGTGCTCTATTACCTGAATTTAAATCTCCTGAAGATGTATTAAAAATATATGTCTGGAATCCGGATAAGCAGGTTTTTTATTTGGATAACATGCAAGTATTCTTGACGAAGTGAGATAGAGATATATTTCAGGTGATTTGGAAAGCCCAGCCCTCTTGACCACATTCCGCCGATCTTGTAATGCCCTCACAACCTATTAACAATCAATACTCTGTGATGGTAAAAGTGCTCCGGCCGAGATTGGCCAATTTGTCCGGCTTTTCCACCAAGTAAAGATCGTTACTATCAAATCAAAACATTGATGATATATCACATTTGGTAGCTCTCTCGATCTTCTTTATATCCTGACGGGAGAACTCGATGTTGATCTCAGTTTCCTCGTCGATATCATCGAGATTGCTTGTTTTGCCAATGGTATGACGAAAAGGATGAGAGTGTCCAACTCCAATTAAAAAATGGGAAAATCCTCATAATCAATAGGGGTTGTCAGGTGGTAAAAATTCTTTAATCACCATCCTCCCATTTTACTCTATACTTGGGATTTTTATTTAGGAAATTCACAAAATCACTATAAGGAATTAGTTTTGTCTTTGGTCCTTTCGATTTGATGTTGGGAAACTCATTTCTATCAATCCATAGTTTTATTGCTCCCCTTGTTATTCCTAACTTATTTACAATTTCCTTTGTTGTAAAGTATTTCTCCTCCACAGGTTTAGGATTTTTCATCTCCTTTCTAATTTCCATTTGGAGTTCAAGAATAGAAGTATTAAGGATGGCGTTGAATTTATTGGATAAAACCTTGATGCTTTCCAACTCTTCAAGTTTTGTCTTTTCTATTCCTAATTCCTCTGTCCTAACTATTAACCATGTCCTTACATCATCCTTTTGAATTTGCCCAAGTTTAAGGGGTTTCAGTATCCTGAGAAAACTATTTATTTCTCCCAGAATATATTGATTTTCAAAATTATCCATACTACAATTCTAATAGTTTAATATAATCTGTATTATCTAAAGAATACTTCTGGGCATAGATGAGGAGAGTATCAATCCTCTTATGTGAAGTCATTGCCATTATTGAGTTTATTGGGATTTTTTTCTTCAAACAATTTGTAATAAAGGACCTTCTTGCTGTATGTGAGGAAATTAGTTTCCACTTTTCAACTTCCTTGGTTTTATTCTTTTTTCCCTCATCTTTAAGATTACTTCTTTCAATCAAAACCAACTCATCAAAAAGGTGTGTTTCTTGTAGGAAATCCTTGAGTTTCCTATTGAAAACCTGATTTGAATACAGGTTTAAGTTGAAGTTATATTTTTCAATTATCTGTTTTGCTATGGTATTTAAGGGGACAACATATTTTTCTTTCCTCTGTTTTGATTTTTCAGGTATTTTAACCAATACATCATCCTTGATATGATTTTTATTCAATGTTTCTATATCACTATATCTTAATGAAGTCATACAACAAAACACAAAGACATCTCTAATCTTAATGTAATCAGGATTTTCAGTATTGAAGTCCCACAAATTTTTAATCTCATTTGTTGATAAAACAATGGGGTCTAATTCATCCTTTGGAACAACCTTAAATGACAAAACCTCATTACTTACTTTATATATGTTTTTATCCCTCAGGTATCTACAAAAGGATTTTAAGACATCAAACCTTTTTCTTATAGTATTGTTTCCTAATTCTCCTTTGGTTTTTAACTCAACGTCTTGGGAGATGTGTTTTTCAGTAAGAAATCTGGTGTAATCATTCAAAAAGGTTTCAGTTAAATCACCCAAAGTTAGTTTTTTCCCTCTTAATACTTCATAACTTTTTATTGAATTCAAACAACTTATATAATCCTTAAAGGATGACTTTTTTTGGATTAGGTCCTTTTTCTTTTTATTGTATTCTTCAAAATAGTCAATAAGGTAAATCAGTTCAGGTTGTTTTTCTTTCTTCAATTCCTCCACAATGAAATCCACAGAAGGATTAGACTTATATTGAATAATATGATTTGAGATAATTTCATCTATAACCCTTTTCTTTGCCTGGAGTTCAGCTCTAAACTTATTTTCCTCATTATTTTTAACCCCAGTTGAAACTCTATATTTCTTACCATCCTTTGAATAGTAAAGGTGTATCATACCTCTAAACTTGATGAGTTGTGCTTCAGTTTTGGATTTCCTTCCCATTTGTCAAATTTTTCTACAAATATAAAGAACTGAACCAATAATGAACCAATATAATGGTTTATTTATGAACATAAATGTATATTTTATACATTTACCTTCTGTAAAGGCCAATTAATATACACTTCCAGAGATGATGTTTTTTCTTTGTTTAGTTAGTTCAGGTCTTCTCACCCCGACATAAGAAAAGATAAGGCTTACAGAACATGTAGGCCTTTCTCTTTTTATAACCGGTTGAAACATTGGTTGAAACATTGTTGATTTTCATCAAATCAATTTTGTAGCAGCCTAAAATTGATCATTCCGTTTTCAGGATATGTATGAAAACAAAAACTCCCCACCGGTTTTGGTGAGGAGTTAATTGAGTATCGGGATCGAGAGTTGAACTCGAGACCTCCGGGTTATGAATCCGACTCGGAGAATTTTATTTATCTGTAATAAACGAGATATCAGTTAGATAAGTGAGGTCAATTTTGAGACATTCCTTAACCACCCTCAAAATCCATCCTTTTACCTTACCTCATTCCTTACCTCGGTTGGAAAGAAGTATTCACATAACAATACTAAACCGGATGAAGGATACAACCAATCAAGGAAAGTACCTGGAAACAGGATTCAATCTTTCAAACATCTGATCGGAAACGCATTAGCTCTGGAAGAGGGATATAAGGATACGGAATAGTTGTAAATGTTCATTCCATGAGATAAAGCTGTTGTTGTTCCCCATGATGTGGATGACCAGAATAGGGTGGCGAATTCACTGAAACTCCAACTCATACTCATATAAAACACACCACTGGGCAAGGCTCTGAATCCTGAAATAATTGTATCCTGTAAGGGTTTACCCGCGAGACCGTTCCCAGAATAGAAGTTTAATAAGGTTGCTCATTCACTTTCAGTTGGGATGTGCCATCCCGGTGGACACATTCCCTGATTGGATGGTGTATTATCGTACTGCATCAATTCATCCCATTGATAGAGCGCACCATATTGCGTGCAGTTTGCTGGAAGATCGTTATAACAGTACTTTTCAGAGACACAGTTGTCATACTGTAACAGTGGAGAGTTAATAATGATACCGTGGTTAAGATTTGTTGCCATCAAGCATTGGGAACCGATCTGGACGGTTGGATAGACTTTATTATCACGGATATCAGTCAAGTTGTTTCCACAGGTAAAAGCAGGATTGGATTGAACAATTATACTCTTTGTTTTACTGGCACTACATAAAGCGACATTCGTGTACGAATAGGTAATAATCTTTGTCCCAATACCGGCTGATGACGGTGTAAATACTCTTGTCACCGAATTCACTCCAGGTCCTGAATAGGTTCCGCCAAGGGGAATTCCACCTTTCAGTTTGATGGGTTTTGCGTTTATGATGGTGATGCTATCAAAACAAATGGGAAAAGTAACCAAAGGAACTGAAGAAGCTATCATTACAATCTTGTTTGATGAAGCAGGGTTATTTGAAACGCAGACAAGGTTAGAAGTGATTATGCAACGAATACTGTCACCGCTTTGGGGGATGTATGAAAAGCTAGGGGAATTGCCCCCGGTATTGCCGCCGTTTACTTTCCATTGATAAATTGGCGTTGTTCCTCCATTGACCGGGGTAGCCGTAAATGTCACACTTATGTCTGCACAAACAGGGTTGGCACTGGCTGTAATGGTCACACTGGCTGGTAAAATCGGATTCACCATCATGGTTACCGCATTGGATGTTGCAGGTGAACCTGTTAAACAGGGTCCGGCATTGGATGTCATCACCACTGTGATCACGTCGCCGTTGACCGGGACATAAGAATAAGTATCACTGTTTGAACCTACTGGAGTCAAACCGTTATACCACTGGTACACCGGTGCAGCTCCTCCATTGGTTGGTAAAGCAGTAAATGTTACTGAATTTCCCTGGCAGACGGGATTAGCAGATGAAGAAATCGTTACACTGACAGGCAGCTTATTAAATACAGTAAAACAGATCTCATTTGAGGTCGCCGGATTTCCAATAACACAGACAATACTTGAAGTAAGTTGACAAATTATACAATCACCGCTGACAGGAATATAGGAATAGATTGAACTATTTGTTCCGGCATTAACTCCATTCACCTTCCATTGATAAGCAGGGTTTGTGCCGCCGTTAATGGGTGTTGCTGTAAAAGTCACGGTTTCTCCTGCACATACTAGAATATGATCTGCCGAGATGGTGACAAAAGGAATTTGGGGAGTGGTTACAGTCATCTCTAGTGCGTCGGTCATAACAGCACCGGTCCAGTCTGGCATGCAGTCGACCCTGGCTACCCTCCTGAACCATGTGGTCTGCGAAATCGATCCCGGTGAATAGCCGGGTGTATTACTGCCTGCAATATCGCTGAAACCTATAACTCCGCTTGTTATTGATTGTTGCCATTTATACTCCAGTGTTCCGGATTGCCCCGAAGGAAGTGTGATGCTGGTTAAGGGAGCGGGGATAAAACTGCCGCAACCTGCCTGGCTGTCACCGATACTGCCACTGCTGGTGGGATTGGTACAGGAGAGAATCCAGGTCGCTATTGAAGTGTTTGAGTTGTAACCGAAACATTCAGCATAAATATTGTCGATGCCTGTAGTTGTGCCCGTGCGGGCATAGCAGTATTGAGCGTTTCCTGAAGCGTTGGTATAGGCCGTACCGGTAATATTGCTGATTCCACTTATGTTAAAAGTTACCAGTACACCGGCTACGGGGGCTAACAAATTATCTTCGACATGTGCCGTAAAACAAAGCGTAGAGACATCAAGGATGCCTGTGGCGATAGGCGGCGAAAGGGTCACGCTGTTTACGGTTCCGACAGGAGAAAGTGAACAGCCGCCAGGATAACCATAGGAATCGGCAGAATTCCAGCCATAAACAAAAACACCAAATGGAATTGTACTGGTGAACGTGTGTGAACCTTCTGTGACTGATCTCTGTGCACCATAAAAATTGGTGGTACCGATCTGGGTAAAGGCGGAAATGGGGATCAGAACTCCATCCTGAAAAATTGTTCCCAGGGCATTATCCGGGGCAACAACATTTACCCAATGTGAAGTAAAACCTGCAACATTACAAATTGTATAATTTGTCAAAAACTGCTCTTTCGGGGGAATTAATATCATGAAAGGATCCCCCTCACCTCCTGAACACTGCCACCCTTTGGCAAACTGCGCCAGTACGGTAGCTTTGGAAGTCGTAATTGAATTGTATCCCGTCAAGTTAGCTTCATAATATGCGCCTGTATTAATGGTTGTAACCAACGTTCCGTTTATTGAGATATCCGTCCCATCCTCTGCGGCTAGTACCCTGAATATATCTCCACTAGCATCGCGACCTGCCAAAGGCACAGTTACGAAATTTTTCCCCCATGAATAATAGGGAAACATCTGTTCCACTAAATGGTCAGCAGCACCACATCCATCAGGTATATTTACACTTTTTGCTGAGCCGAATACTGCAACCGGAAAATTGGATTGTATCCTTGATCCTGTAACGTCTTCACCATAATTTGTAGCTTCAACATAATATGTCTGTCCAATGTTAAGATTTATATTGTTTGTAGAATTTGTTTGGTGATTAAAAATTGTAAGAATGGTTCCATCTTGTGTTGCAACTACACTAAAACAGGATCCATGATCCTGCAACGTATTTGTATAAGTCATTATTGTGTAATCTAATCCTAAAGCAATTACGGGCAATGCCAGAAATGCATCAGTAGAGTGAAGTCTATAATTGAGGCCATACACAGATATAGGATCGGCGGAAGTAATCCTTATCCCCTTATCCTCGATTCCACCCTGAAGCTTTACATCAGAAGGCAAGGTCAGTTGGGTAATAACCCCCGGAATAACAGTAAAACTTTGATTTACACCAGGAAAGACAGAAAATAATAATCCACTGGTTGAGAAGTTGGATGATATAAAAAGATTGATAGTCGCTGCTTGGCTCTGGTTTCGCGGAAATGCAATCCAGAAATCGGTACCCACATTGGTTACTCCCTGGGGAAATCCCAGAACAGAAAGCAGAAGAAATAAACCGGTGGTGATGCTTAGTTTCATTAGTAACATTCAATTCCATTTCCTAATATTAGCACATCAAACTTATAAAAGTACAAAATATTTGAAGCGCTTTTGCGGGCTTTTCACGCAAAGGGGCTGGAAAATTTTTTATTTTTTAACCGCCGTGTGGATATGCCGACTAAATTGACCACCCCCTGCCGACCGGAACAGACATGTCTAAATGTATTTAAATCAGACAGATACGGAGGTGGGTTTAAATCGGCGCAAGGTGGTCAAATGTACCGGCTTGTCCATGCTGCCGCTCTTTTCTGATAAAACCCTGACTGGAAGCGACTTTATCTAATATTTCGTCCAACCGATCAGATGATTTTGGCAAAATAATATCTATATCGATGGATAGGCGTTTGGTTGATTTCATCAAAAGCATTAAAGCAGTTCCACCTTTAAATACAAATGGAACTTTAAACTTAACAAGCCCCTCGACCAATAACAATGCCCGAATCGCTTTTTCAACGAGGATCTTATCTGCATCACGGTGTTCCTTGACGACTTTGTTAATCCAATCTGTTGAAATCTCAGGAATGCTTATCATTTATAAAACTATAAAACGGCAATACAATCACTTTACTGCCGATATTTAGATATTTTACTCAAATAATCATCAAATGCATTCTTTTTATTTCTTCGTGCGGCATAACGAAGCATACGGTTCTCATTTACAGAATATTTTGCCAATGCTTCTTTGAAAATATGACTCATTTCAGATCCTTGCTGGGCAGCAAATATGTTTTCGTCACAGTATATGTCGACCAGCATCTTTTCGATGGTAACTGTTTTTACTCCCTGAATATTTTGGCAAGGAGATTCTGAAACTAAAGCCTTAACAATCAGCGGATCTTTCTTGTCTATTACATACTTGTTTATCAGGTCGATGTCTGGATCAAGAAATGGCTGATATTTATTCTCTTTTAAAAAATAAAAAACGGATTCAACTGCAACACCATCAACTTCAATTAAGATGAAAAAGCTACCAGGTTGATGAAGCATGAATTCATTGATAACAGAAGTATTCCAGATGCAAACTTTAATGTAAGGGAACTGCTTATGAAGTTTCCTGCTCAATAATTTTATTCCTGTGGACAATTCCGGATTGAAATGCTTTCCGCCATCCAATGTAAATTTTCCGCGGCCGATCCTGTTTAAAATGCCACTATGAACCAGGTTATAAATTCGCCAGTTGACGGTTGTTGCATTGACTTCAGGTTCTTGTTTGCTGTAAAACTCAAATAAATCATGGCTTTCAAAGAATTCTTTTTCTCTGAAATATGATTTTAGGTTGTCGATATTTAGCTTTACTGATGCGATGGATAGAGAATTATTATGCAAATATACAAAAACTATAAAATGGCAGTAAAATAAATTTACTGCCACAAAATAGATTTATTCAGCCAGCCTGGAAAAGCCGGAGCATCTGACCCCCTTGTGCTGATTTAAACCTGCCACACTAAATTCCTGATAATAAAACATCTAAGTTGGTCCATTACGACCGGCCTGGGATGGATTACTCCACTGGTTTCTCCACCTGACCGTCCAGCATGACATTATTCAAATAAAATGTATCATGGGTGTGAATAAAATTAACATATTTGTTTACATATTGATGTTTATGTATTATCTTTGTAAAAAAAAATTATGCTACCGGATATTGATAAAATAAAAGGCATTCACCCGGGAGCGGTTCTGCAAAGGGAGTTGAAGTCAAGGAAATTGAAAAAAGGCCGGTTTGCGATTGAAATGCAAGAGTACCCCCAGATTATTACCTCAATTACCAAAGGAAGCAGGGGTATTAATCCAGCGTTGTCCATCAAACTTGGCCGGACTTTGGGGTGCGATCCTTCCTATTTTCAGGTATTGCAAGCTCATTTTGAAGTTGAAGCAGAAAAAAAACTTCAGATATCACAAAAGGCAATTAGTCCCGACCTGACCCGGCTCAGGGCTGGCTTATTCTGGGATTGCGATATGAATACGATTGACTGGCAGAAAAACAGCAGTGCAGTCATTCTCCGCATTTTTGAACGTGGTAACCACAATGAAATAGCCGAGATCATGCGGTTTTATGGCCAGGAAACAATTTCTAAAGCATTAAATGAAATTAAGCACTATCTGCCCGCAGTAAAAATTAACGCCCGAAAATTTCACATTTCGATAAAATGAAACTGTACACAAACACTGTTTCACCCCTGCTTCTCAATACGATTCATAAATTGATGGCATTTGCTGAATTATCTTCGTTCCGTATTGTTGGTGGAACGGCATTAAGCCTTCAGTTGGGACACCGCGGATCAGACGACATTGACCTGTTTACCGATGCCATCTATGGTTCGGTCGATTTCGAAGGGATTGATAAAAGGATAAGAGAAAATTTTAAATATGTCGATGCCTCGATCCCAGGTTCATCTCATGTCGGTAAGCCCTATTTCATTGGAAATTCAAACACGGAATTTATTAAAGTGGATGTTTTTTATACCGATCCATACTGTTTTCCTATAATAATACAAGATGATATACGGCTTGCTGCAGTGGAAGATATCATAATCATGAAACTTGGTATTGTTAGTTGTGAACAAGGAGGCAGGAAAAAGGATTTCTGGGACCTGCATGAATTGTTTAACAGCTTTACTCTTGAATCAATGATCGCTTTGTATATAAAATATTCCTTTTCAAAGGTTTCTTTTGCAGAAATATTACAAAAACTGACCGATTTCACCAGAGCCGATGTTGATTTTACACCCCGTTGCCTGAAGGGGAAATATTGGGAGCTGATCAAACTTGATTTTGAGGAAGAGGTAATGCGGTTGAATGGAAAAGCCGGAGCATCTGACCACCTTGTGCTGATTTAAACCTGCCACACTAAATGCCTGATAATAAAACATCTAAGTTGGTCCATTACGACCGGCCTGGGATGGTTTACTCCACGGGCTTCTCCACTAGAACCTGCCGTATAAAAAAATCAATTTCTCCTGAACTTTGTGGTTTTCACAAGGCTGCTGTCCCAATCACTCAGATTCACCTTTGTGCATCCAGGCTCAAAAGTCACCTTACCGGTAGTATAGAAATACCAGTTATTGACGTAATCATTATAGGTAAACCGGGCTTCATAGGTATAGGTTCCCGATGGCTTGTGAAAGTTTGGAAAGCCAAAACTTCCACAATCCGGGGGTAAAGAACCCGGACTCTGATACCCAAGCATCATCATCGTATCGGTTCCGATATTCACGTAAATGTTATCGGTTGACCAAAATTTATGGTAGGTATAAAATATGACAGAGGCCGTTTCAGAGGTAATATTTATTTGTGCCCAGGCACTGGCAACTTTTCCATTCCCGTAAGCATTAAGTACCGCTTTGTAAACACCGGCATTTTGATATTGATGGTCGAAGGTTGTCACAGCGGAGGTTGATGTGGTAGAATCACCAAAATCCCATAAAAATGAAGTTGCATCCGTAGAGGTGTTGGTGAAGGTCACCCATCCGTTTGACTTAATGGAATATTGAAACATTCCATATGGGTCACTAACTGGAACGGTGGTATCTTTTTTGCAAAACTGCAGCGTAGAAATTACCCCGATGAATAATAAAAAGAATGAAATTTTTTTCATGGATTTGATGTTAGGTAGAATATTCCCGTTTAATAATTTGATAAAGGTATAACATTGTTTCAGAGAACAAAATAGTTTTATGATGATGTACATTTTTTGTGTCGTTGATGTATTTTTGTGTAGAATCATTGAGGATGACCTCACCATGGCCGATGGGCCGGGTTAAGCTTTTACTTTCTAAATCGCCGGAATATGAAAACAAAATTATTTCTGCTGATTTTGGTCATGATCTCTTGTATGATGGGGTCATCACAAACTTCAAGTTACTATTTAATCAACCAGGTTGATATAAAAAACGCGCTGGTAAGCGAACACAAAAATGTGTTGAAAATTTTTGATGTGGCCGTTGATGAAGTGCGCGGAAAAGCTTATGCCTCGGGTTTTCAGACAGAATATGCCTCCATTATTGACCTGGAAACAATAGCGGAAACAGGTTCTGTTGAACTTCCGTTTGCCGGGCTTAAAAACGAGTTGGAATGCAATCCCTCCAATGGTTTTTTGCTGGCTACCACACCCGAAACTTCCCCGGTGGTCACCTATCTTATCAATCCTTTAAACAGCCAGGTTGCGGGAACATACGCCTATCTGAACAGCTGCAACGGGATTTGTTTTGACGAAATCAACAACCATATTTTCCTGGCTGATAACAACCGGATAAAAATACTCAACGGAAATGATATGAGCGCCATCGATTCATTCCCGGCAGGGCAGGTGATGGGTGATATCGGTTTCGACAAAACGAATCATATTATTTACACGGTCTCGCGCAACCTGGTGGGTCCCAACATGGTCATCAAAGCTTTCTCTTCTGCAGCCCCCTACCCTTTGCTGAACACGATCTATGTTCCGTCGGTAAATATTTTAGGAGAATTGCTGCTGGACATTGTGAATGACCGGTTGTTCGTGTTTGGGGTAAATGAAATTAAGACCATCCGGATTTCGACAAAAACGGTCGTGTCGGATGTCAACACAAGCATGGAAACGACCGAGAAGGTCTATTCCTCTTATCTACAGACTCTCTTCATGACCAACGAGGATGGATATTCGGGCCAGGGAGAACATGGCAGCTGGAGCAAAATATACAAGCATATCCCCGGGACATCGGCCCTGGATTCTGTGAAAATGGGAGATAAAACAGCGAGACTGGCCATGGACAATACCCGGCACATCCTGATCGTTCCGGATATGCACAGCGGTTATGTGGAATTTTTAAATCTTCAGACCAACGAGATCGACTCGGTGGATATCGGAGAATCAGCCGATGATTTTGCACTCTCTCCCGACGGTCAGCAGTTGTATATTGCCAAGCGTTTGGGCGGCAGCAGGGTGATTACCTATGATAAAAACACACATGGGCTGACTCAAATGAAGGCAGGTGTATGGCCATGTGTCGTGGCGGTCGATTCCCTGCTTGGAAGATTGTTCGTATTAAATGAATTTGAGAGTTCTGTTTCGGTGTTCAATTGCAACACCGGCGAAAAAACAGGCACCATTATGCTGTCGATCCCTGAAGGACGCAAAGATGCCATTCCAACCATGTACCTGGATCAATCGAGCCATCGTATTTTTATCAGTTTCCCTGAATTTGGATGCATTATTAAGGTGAATGCGCAAACCCTGACGGAAGAGGATGTCATTTCAATTCCCGGGTTTCATTTCAATGAGGAGGAACATTATGGCATCGGGGTTATACAACTGATCACCTTCCCTCCGCTAAATAAGCTCCTGGTGCTACAAAAAGCCGAAAAGATGCTTAAGGTTTTCGATGTAAATTCTCTTGCATTGATCGATTCTGCCGACCTCTCTGCCATATGGCTCAATGGCTCTGTGTTCGAAAGCAACTTGATGGCTTACGATGCGGTTTCAGGAAATTTGTTCTTTGGAAATAAAATTCTTAACCCCGTAAACTATCATGCCGTTGCTTCACTTCCTGCTGCAGAACATTTCCTGGGATACCTGGATGGCGAAAACAAAATATTCGGGATTTCTTCCATCGGGGGCGAAGTTAAAGTGAACGAATATAATGCTGCCACTTTTGCACTTACCTCATCCCTTGTGCTCTTTCAACAATCGGGGATTGCCATGCCGGTGTCTTATTACGACAGCTATACCCATGATCTATTCATTGCTGAATTCAACTATGCCCTCCTCCGCCATTACGACCTCGATTCAACAGTGGTCACCTCGGTTTTTGACGGAAACAACACAATGGGGTATTATCTTGAGCAGAACTTTCCAAATCCTTTCTCCGGTTCCACCACGATCAGTTTTACTATACCCAAATCAGGCCATGTAAATCTGGTTGTTAATGACATGAAAGGGAATCCTGTCAGGACCCTGGTCAGTGAATATTTAACGGCCGGATGCCATGACCTGGAATTTATTGCACAGCCGGACTACAACGGGATTTATTTTGTGGTTTTGCAAACACCTGAAACAAGAATCGTAAAGAAAATGATTGTACATGCAACCTCTTCTCACTGATTTGGTATACTGATGCTTTTTTCAGTCACCCATGTTGGATGGCAGAGTAAAGAAAAATGTGGTTCCTTTGCCTTCTTCGCTCTCAACCCTAAGTTCTCCGCCGTGTTTTTCAATAAACTCCTTGCAGATGATCAATCCCAATCCGGTGCTGGGCTCTTTTTCAGTGCCTTTCCGGTTTGTCTTACCGTCTAATCTGTAAAGATTCTCCAGCAGATGTTGGTTCATTCCGATACCCTTGTCCTCTACTGAAAATTCAACCCAATGATCATTCATTGGTTTTGCCCCAATAACAATGTTACCGCCTTCATGGGTAAACTTTATCGCATTGGAGGCCAGGTTACGAATAATGGCAGCGAACATATTTCTGTCGGCGTATATCATCAAATCATTCCGGATATCATACTTGAGTGTAATCTCCTTCCTTATAGCCGATTCCTGAATATCAGACATACGTTCAATAATTTCTGTCATTACAACGAATGACTCAGGATCTATGGCATTCAAACCCTGTTGCATTTTGGACCATTCCAAAAGATTTTCAAGTAAATTATAAAGATTGGTCGCGGATTTTCTCATTGTCTTGGCAATCTTTTGAATCTGCTCCGGATCCAATGTCGGGAGTTTATTTTCCAGCAGTTTAGTAAAGCCAAGAAGACCGTTAAAAGGCCCACGCAGGTCATGGGCAATAAGAGAAAAAAATTTGTCTTTAGTTGTATTTAACTCTATAAGTTTCAATTCATTGTCCTTAATTTCTGTGATATCGTAACAAGAACCAATGTAGCCTAAAAATGAATTATCCAGATCGAAAAAAGGTCTTCCAAAATCTCGTATCCACCGATATTCTCCCAATTTGTTTTTCATACGATACTCCATCAGAAAGGCTTCCCGTTTATCAAATGCTTCAACATAGGTTTTTAAACAGAAATCAAAATCGTCGGGGTGAACACCTTCTGTCCAACCATTGCCAAATTCCTGTTCCATGGTTCTTCCTGTGAATTCCAGCCATGTCTTATTAAAATAATCACATAGCTTATCTAATCGTGAACGCCAGATCAAAGCCGGAAATTCTTCAAATATCTTCAAATACAACTCTTTGGCTTGATTGATGTCAATCTGCTGCCGTTTTAATACAGATACCTCTTGCTCAAGTGTTTTTACTTTTTCCCTTAACTGAGATATTTCATTTTCCATAATTGCACTTTTTAGACCGCCCTTCATACCTATTTGAAATATTTTTTAAGCAACACCAGCAATTCATCCTGACCAATGGGCTTTGATATATAATCGCTGCATCCGGCTTCCAATGCCTTTTCCCGGTCACCAGAAAGTCCATAGGCCGTTTGAGCTATGATGATGACATCCTTATTAAACCTGCGGATTTGCCGGGTGGCTTCATATCCATTCATTTTTGGCATCCTGATATCCATCAGAATCAAATCGATGTCAGGGTTGTTGCGGCATGTTTCAACCGCATCAGTTCCGGTTCCAACTGCTAAAATTTCTCTGCCAAATATTTCAACCTCTAATCTCATGAGCATTTCTGAAGTTTCATCATCCTCGGCAATTAATATTTTCAGATTTTTAATCTGATTTTCAGCCTTGTTGGATGGAATAACATTTTCGTCAACCCCTGTTCCTTCAGGCCCACAATTGTATGGAATGGTGAAATAAAACGTTGATCCTTCCCTTTCTTGTGATTCCACCCAAATTTTCCCACCCAGCATCTCCACATATCCTTTTGCTATTGACAAGCCCAGACCAGCCCCATCGTACGCTCGATTATTGGAAATATCAGCCTGAATAAATCGTTCGAATATGGCCTCCTGCCGGTCTTTTGAAATTCCCACACCTGAGTCTTTGACAAAAAACTCAATGAATTTATCCTTCTTTGAATATCCAATCGCAATTGAGCCTGCATTGGTGTATTTAATAGCATTTTTAACGAGGTTGGTAAGAATGGCATAGATTTTTTCACGGTCGGTTTTAATCAGGGCTTTCTCTGGTGGTAACGTAGTTTTATAGAAAAACTGCAATCCTTTTTTTTCAGTCTCCTGCTGATAAAAATCAAAAATGAATTTGATTTCTTCGTTGATGTTTGTTTCCGAAATAGAAATTTCCATCTGCCCTGACTCTATTTTCGAAATGTCGACAATGTCGTGGATGATGTTGAGCATTCGTTTGCCACTCTTTTCAATGATGCGGATGTATTCTTGTTGCTCCTTCCCGGTAAGATCAGGTTCCTGAAGCAAATGGGCAAATCCCAGGATACCATTCATGGGGGTACGTATCTCATGACTCATATTGGCAAGAAAGGCTGATTTCAGCCGGTCGCTTTCTTCGGCTCGTTCTTTGGCTTTAACAAGCTCCCTCTCTGATTGCTTCATTTCGGTGATGTCTGCGTTGAAGCCATACCAGGTTATAGTGCCATCGGCCAATTTCTCAGGTGTTGCTCTGGAGAATAACCATTGGATTGGCTTGCCGGGTAATTGCACTCTATACTCACAGGTAAAGAAAGTCAAATGCTCAGCGGAGTATTCGATATCTTTAATTACCCTGTCTAAATCTTCCGGGTGAATTACCCTGCCAATGGGTGTAAAGTCTTCAACTACATCTTCAGGGGAACATCCAAAAATGTTTTTTATACCTTCTGAAGCGATGGGAACACAATAGGTACCGTCAACTCTTCGGGTAAACTGATAAATCAAGTCCGGCAAATTTGAAGAAAGCTTTCTGAACTGGACATCTTTTTCAAGAATTTTTTCTTCAGCCAGCTTTCGGTCTGTGATATCCCTCAATGCCCCGTCAATGTGATTTGGTTTGCCGTCAGCATCGAAAATTAAACGGGCATTCAGAGAAACCACCCTTTTACCGCCACTCTTGGTCTTCAGGAATAATTCATAGTCCCTGATTTCCCCTTTAATTTTGATTGCGTCAAGGAAAATTGTCCTGTCCTCCGGGTTATAATAAAGGTCAGATACATTTGCGCCTAGAAGTTCTTCACTTTTAAATTCAGAGAAATATTTAATGGATGGACTTATTTCCTGAATAATTCCATCAAGGTCAATTTGGTAAAAAACATCCTGAACATTTTCGAACAGGTTGGTATATTTTGCTTCAATTTTCCGTAAAGTCTCTTCTGCCTTCCTACGTTCAGTTACATCTACCAATGCCCCATAAAGTTTATGGCGTTCTGGCTGATCTTCCGATATGAGACATTCAACATATGATTCAACCCAAATAACCGAACCGTTCTTTTGTCTTAACCGAAGTTCACATTTACGTGTTGAACCGGGTGACAGATTGATAACATTTTGATCAAAGGAATCCATATCGTCGGCGATAACCAATTTTCCCCAACATTTCATTGCTTTGATCTCTTCATTTGTATAACCGGTAATTTGCATTGTTGCACCAGTGATCCAGCTAAAGGAGTAACTGCCGTTCTTATCGCGCTCACAGGAATAGGAAATATCAGAGATTGTTGATGCAATATGACGGAAGCGTTCCTCACTTTCCTTCAATGCCGACTCAACCTTGATTCTCTCAGTTATATTTCGGGTTAATGTAGTAGCGCCGATTATTTCATTTTTCTCATTGATGATGGGATTAAAAAAAATTTCAAAAAAGACTGGCTCGACATCTCCAAATACACGCACGTTTGAATAGGATTCACCCATCAAAACACGATCATAATCCTCTTTAGCTAACTCCCTGTCTTTCGCGGAATTAATGCATTCCAGAAAATTCATCCCCTCTGTTATATCCTTATCATTGGTCACCTTCATTATTTCCGAATGGACTTTATTGAAAAACAGATACCTGTAATTTCGGTCAATAGAAAAAAAGATTGTGTCCTTCTGACATTCGATACTGGATTTTAAGAGCGCCTGAGATTTTTCGAACATTTCATCTGTTTGTTTTCGCTCAGTGATATCGTGATCGAATAATGCTTTTAATGACGCATGCTCCATTCGTAATCCCAGCAGCTCACGAATGAGATCATCCTTGGATTTTGACTGGTCGTTCATAATTTTTTCATTTTCAAATAGTAAAGGTATCAATTAAAAATGCAAATCCGGAAAAACAAACAAAATTGACAGGGAAATGTAATATTGGATTAATTCCAAAGGAACTTGAAATTCCAATAAATAGAAAATTTGTATTAAGCCGAAATGATGAATGAAAGTTGCTCAGTTATTCCTTTTCCCGTATCCGATAAATAGGTTTCTCGCCTTTCTTCTCAGTTACAACTTCATACTTTTTTTCAATATCCTCAACTCCGGTACATTTCCAGTCTTTTAACCTGGTTATCCAATCGGGGCGGTCGATTATGGCCTCACTCAAATTTGCAGGACTCAGGTTGGTCCCTCTCATATCTGCTTTACTCAGATCTGCATTACTCAGGTCGGCCTTACTTAGATTTGCCTCACTTAGGTTTGCCTCGCTCAGGTTTGCTTTATTCAGATTTGTCCCGCTCAGGATTGCCCCGCCAAGGTTTACTTTGTTCAGGTTTGTCTCACTCAGGTTTGTCCTGATAAGAAGTGCCCACATCATCTTTGCCCCATGCAGGTCAGCCATACTCAGATCTGCCTCACTCAGGTTGGCCTCATTCAAATGTGCCTCACTCAAGTCTGCTTCACTCAGGTTGGCTCCACTCAGGTCGGCTTCACTCAGAATTGCCAGCCTAAGGTTTGCTCCTTTCAGGTCGGCCCCCTTCAGGTCGGCCCCCTTCAGTGATGCTTTGCTCAGGTCGGCCTTACTCAGGTTTGCCTCACTCAGATTTGTCCTGATAAACAGTGTTCCCCTGAGACTTGCCTTACTCAGATCGGCCTTGCTCAGGTCTGTCTCACTCAGATTCGCCCCTCTAAGGTTTGATCCGCTTAAATTTGAACCGCTCAGGTTTGCCTTACTGAGGGTTACCGCTCTGAGATCCGCCTTACTCAGGTCGGCCCTGCTCAGGTTTGCCGTACTCAGGTTTGCCTCGCCCAGGTATGCCTCAATCAGGTTTGCCCCACTCAAATTTGTCCCATTCAGGTCTGTCTCACTAATGTTTGCCTTACAAAGGTTCGCACCTCTAAGATTGGCCCTGCCAAGATTTGCTGTGCTCAGGTTCGCTCCTCTGAGATCTGCCCCTTTCAGGTATGCTGCTCTGAGATCTGCCCCCCTGAAGTCTGTTCCCCTGAGATCGGCCTTACTAAGGTCAGCCCCTCTCAGGTTTGCCCCCCTGAGATTTGCCTTACTCAGGGTCACCCCCTTCAGGTCGGCCCCCTTCAGGTCGGCCCCACTCAGGATTGCTCTCGGAAGATGACTCTCGTGAAGATCAGCCGGCATTTCTTCATATATAAACCTCTGGGTTTTATCAGCAACTAAAAGGTTTAAGATGCTTTGTATTTTGATGCTGGGTCTGTCTCGTGTTTGATAATCCTGATTTGAAGTTGTAGTTCGGACATATGAACATAAAGTGTCAAAGACACTTTGACGAAGATTTTCTGACTCTCTTGCAATCCGGTGCAGGGTGTTGATTGCTTCAAGATTATTTGATTCATTGATGTTTTCAAGTTCATCAATGGCATTTTCTATTTCCTTTAGTTCCAGAAATTCCCTTTCCATAAACAATTGTTTTTGATTACATAACAATGAAAATTAATCATCAAATATAAATTTATTAACAAAATAAAAAAATTTATTAACAAAATTGACGATAAATAAATCAAAAATATTTGTTCAGGTTATGGAATGGCTGTTCTGTAAAATTCGCGGTTCCGGTATATATAGACCTTGTTTGCCTTGTTGACAGGGTTGAGCAAATGAACCAGCTCATCAATAAAACCGGGTGAAATGGTTGTTTCGTAAACCAGAAGCGGGAAACTGGCTCTAGCCCGGAATTACATCAAAAACCACCACGAAAATAGGACAAATGTATGAATGGTCAACCAAACCTGTTATCTGAATTCCTTTGGTTTTACCACCGTAAATATCCTGGAAATATTGAATCCCAGGAAAATGTTACCGTTAAACCAGGTGCCGGTCGTTTCGGTGATGATGCTTTCCATATTTTCGCCCATTGAATTGGTTAAAAAGATCTGGAACACATGGCCCCCGGTTTCAATATCCACGCCAGCTGAGAAGGAGCTGTAGGCAGGCGTTGATTTTATCTGACCCGGTAAAAGATAATAATACTCCGCATTGACCGAAACCCGCTGGCTGATCTTAAAACGTCCGCCGCCGCCAATTGAAAAGATGTTATTGTGGTCCTCCGGCGTGGGAACAAGATTAATATGAACGTAGGTTGGAGCGATCTGAAAGGATAAGCGGTCGCCAAATTTCCGTGCAAGAATCACCTGTGCGGCATAGGACATTCTGGAGGATAAATAATTCTGCCGGTTGGGATCAGCCCATTTGGTTGTATAAACAGCCGTACTTCCAAAAATTGTCATGGTCAGGGGCATTCTCCTGGCACCGGTACTTTGCCGCAACGCTTTAACTTTGACAAATCCGTCCCAGGTATTCTTCAGGGTATTTAAACCCAGGCCGATCCCCAGCCAATCGGTAATTCCATACTCCAGTCCGAGACGGATGGTGGCCTGTTTTAAACCGAACAGATTTTCATAGCCGCCGTTGATGGCTCCAAAATGATGCGTAATTAAGAACAGGAGGTTTCCGGTCGGAGGATTCTCTGAAGAGTGCCCGATCACCAGCCGGGTTGTTTTAAAGGTAGCCGTCGTATAATTGATGACCGGCTTTTCATCCTTATTCAGCATATTCATCAGATCATCCTGGGCAAATGCCGTTGCAGAGATCATCACCCCTGTAAATGCGAGTATAAAAAATAACCTGTTCTTCATTTTACAAATTTGCTTTATCCAGTGTAACATCAACATTCACTTCGATCTCTTTGGAGATATTTAAAATGACGGCGCCCGGTATAGAGATTTTAAAATCTTCAAGAACCACGTTGAATTTGCTTTTGCCGACCAGGGTTCCCAGCTTAACCTCAAAGGTCCCCTTTGCGCTGATCTCCTTTGTGATGCCATGGATGGTCAGTTTTCCTGTGACATTTACATAATAGAGGCCATCCTTGCCCAGATTGACCTCCCTGATGTTTATCACCTTCCCGAGAAATGTTGCATTCGGAAATTTATCCGATTCCACATAATTTTCATTGAAGTGCTCCTGCATCAGGGCTTTCTCGAATTCAAATGATTTCATCGGAACTTTGAAAACAAAATCTCCGGTAGAAACATCCACTGCACTGTTAACCTGTTTGCTGATTGCCTCAATTTTCTCCAGGCGTGAATCGGAATAAAACCGGATATGGCCGGTTTTGGTTAGAAATTTCTGGGCTCCTGCGGTCATGGAACAGAATAACAGACAGGATAGCAGAATGATGTTTATTTTCATTTTTCTTGATTTATTTAGCTGTTAACCCGGTTAGTTGTTGGGTGCCCCGGCATTGATCCATTTTTTTATTTTTCCTAAGTCACAGGCCGATAATTTTCCTCCGTCATTGGGCATGGGAACATATCCTGGTTCTGCATGCACGCCTCCCCACAGGCTACCGTTCAGGGCCACAATGCTGAGACCGGCATAACTGTCGGTAATGACATCACTGGAAGCTACCGCCGTTGAATGGCAACTGTTACAGTTGGCCGCCATGATCGGGGCAATGGTCTGGGCATAGGTCACATTGATGCTGTCGCAAGCACTGGAATATGGATAGAGGTCATATTCATTGTCATTGTAACATCCGGGGAACAAGAACAACAATAGAAGGAGAAAAAGGGTTCCGGCGATTAATTTTTTCATATGAGTATGTTTAAGGAGTTCCAATGCTGATCCATTTCTGAAATAAAGCAATTTCGCACGACGAGAGATTCCCACCTCCCTTGGGCATCGGGTAAAAACCTGTCTCGTGGCGAACGGCGCCCATCAGCCTGCCACTGTTGGCACAGGCAACCACATTTTCGTAGGTATCCAGACTGAGTCCGTATTGGGGATTTGATCCGCTGTGACAGCCGATGCACCATGCCTGGATGATCGGATCGATGGACATGGTGTAGGTTACATTGACAGAATCACATCCCGTGGAATCACAGCGGTTGTTGAACCCTCCCTGTTTGATCCACCAGTAAATGATGCTTTTCTGTTCCTGTGAAAACGGGTCCTTCGGGGGCATACGGCCATCGGAATTACTAAAAAGGACAACATACAGTTTGCTTGACTGGGGATCAAAAGGTTTTACCAGTTTACTGATGTCGGCATAATTATCCAGCACCCTGTTACTCTTGTGCGACGTTTGATCATGACATCCGGATTTGGCGCAACCCGACAGGATGATCGGATACACCGAATTCTGGAAATAGATGGTATCGTGCGAACACTTAAATTCGGGCCCGGGCGGGGGTGGTTTGGGCGGTTCCACAGACAGGTCTGCATCGTGATGGCAGGAATAAAAGGAAAAAATTAACATGGCCACCAACCCTGCCAGGGGTAGCAGTTTCATTTTGACGACTTTCATTGATAAGGGATTTCTGAATGTTTGAGAACTACCGATATTTTTTCCCTAACATTACCGGCCGTGAACACGAGGAAACCTTTCGGGCTGCAAGGGAATTTACAAAGGTAGATTATTAAATATTATCATTTATTTGTTTGGTAACATTATTATCATACCATATCATTCCATGATATAATCGAAATTCTGGAGTTGAAGTGTTATTTTCTTCGCAGGAATATATATATCAGCCCAGTTCATATAATTCAATCCATCCCTGAGTCTCATGAAGGTCCCGGTAAAATGGATCACATCTTTCTGGAAAACTGTGGTCACCTCAATCCGGGCTGTGCTGTAATGGTTGTCTTCAACCCACCAGGTCATCTCGTCTCCTTTCTGTTCCACATTTTTCCCGGTGAACACAATCTCATGGGTGGAATCAGCCATCTGCCAGGTAGCCGTGGCGATGAACCGTTTTACCTGGTCGGTCTCCTGCAAGGCGTATTTTTTGAGGAAATCGCGTAAACCATAAAGAAATTTCTCGATATTTTCCCGCTCCGCTTCCGCAATGTTCCGGATGAGGAATGCTTTGGGCATTTTAGCGCCCTGTTGGTTGATCAGTTTTTGAACCAGCTGACCTTCTGTATCATACTGATTTCGCTCGATCATGATATTGAGGACCTCCTTAGACTTCAGGATTTCAGTGCGGGATGTCCACAAATATTTTGGGAGGAGTTCTAAACTGATCTTTTTTGCTGAAAGGATCTGGTTTATCAGCTCCGCAATCTCTGTGTTTTTATTCTGGGCGGCCAGGTTCTGCCCAAACAGAATTGCAATGATAATCATACATAATTTGACTGCTTTTTTCATTGGCGTTTTTTAGAAAGATGGTCACGGCCTGTTTTCAGGATATTGTTTCCTATACTTTTTGCAAAACTAAATGAAAACCTGAGAAAAACACAAGAGGCTGTCCCGAATTTGGAGACAACCTCTTGTTTTATTGATCAGGTGAACTGTTGGGAGTTCCTCCGATCAACACCTGTATGTATGAATCAAACTGTTCTAATAAATTTTGGTATCATCACGATAACCGCTGTCTGTGTTTGACCACCAGTCTTTATATTGTGATCCGCTTGTTTCAACCCACTGTCCAAAGTGAAGGTAAGTTAAGCTGATATCCATGTGCTCGGCAGGATAATCAAATTGTCCATAAATATCCAGGGCCCAGGGTAAATTGGTTTTCGATTTGT
>Ga0247841_10002147_pt1 | contig 40568 bp, 34 predicted proteins | sample LaCruzMarch2015__2_FD_192410 | JGI IMG/M metagenome (GOLD analysis project Ga0247841, IMG submission 192410) | Freshwater microbial communities from meromictic Lake La Cruz, Castile-La Mancha, Spain - LaCruzMarch2015_18m | ecosystem: Environmental > Aquatic > Freshwater > Lake | place: Spain...
GATTACCGACTTGTTGTTTTTAAAGATATGTCGAATGACTATGCTTTTATCTCAAAATCGACTGTCAAAACGAAAGAAACCATTGTATTTGATGATGGCATTCAGTATCCGTTGATCAAGCTGGAAATTTCACACACATCGCATCCTTTTTATACCGGTAAAATGAAACTGGTTGATACTGCCGGCCGTGTTGATAAATTTAAAAGCCGTTATCAAAAACATCTTGACCAGAAGGCAGGCAAATAAACTGCAACAATAATATTTTCGCAGAGCTTCCGTTTTGTTATGGAGGCTCTTTTTATTTATTATCTTTGGCCAGTTAAAATCCTTTTGAACTATGAATTATATTCTTTTCGATGAAAGTATAGTCCGGACAAACTTACTTCCCCTGACTTTTGTGCGGCCTGTTGCCGATATCCGGATCGGAATATTAACGATCAGGGAAAAGTGGGAAAAAAGGCTGAAAGCAACTACTTCTACACTAACCGACAACTACCTCTCTGCCAAATTTCCCATTGTGAAAATGGCTGAGAATGTATTGATAAACGGTTCAATTTGTCCAAACGATGAAATTATTGCAGCCGTTAAAAACCTGAAGCCAAATCAGACCGTTGTTTATAACGATACCATTATTGCACTCCACGTTACCGAAGAAGAACTTGACCATGTGGGCGATGCTTCAGCGGAAGGGATCGAAGAAATATTAATATCAAATGCTCCTCTGAAAATAAATCACACCTGGGAAATATTCTCAAAAAATGAAATTGCCCTGGCCGACGATTTTCTCCTGTTGACAAAAGGTAGAAAATCGCATCCGCTGAGTGACACAAACAGGGTGATTGGAGGTGAACATATTTTCGTCGAAAAAGGCGCACGTGTTGAATTTGCCATCCTCAATGCATCGGCAGGTCCCATTTACATCGGGAAAGATACTGAAATAATGGAGGGAACCGTTATTCGTGGCCCATTTGCACTTTGTGATGGTGCACAGGTTAAAATGGCTGCCAAAATATATGGTCCAACCACAGTCGGACCATATTGCCGGGTTGGTGGCGAAATAAATAATTCTGTACTTTTCGGGTATTCAAATAAGGCCCACGATGGCTTTCTCGGGCATTCCGTTATTGGTGAATGGTGCAACCTTGGCGCCGATACAAACACCTCCAACCTCAAGAATACATATGATAATGTCCGCTTGTGGAGTTATGGCAAACAAACTTTCGTTAATACCCATCTTCAGTTTTGTGGTTTGATCATGGGAGATCATTCCAAATGTGCTATTGATACTATGTTTAATACAGGTACCGTTGTTGGGGTTAGTGCAAATGTTTTTGGTTCCGGATTCCAGCGAAATTTCATTCCTTCTTTTAGCTGGGGAGGTTCAGGAGGCCATACAAACTATAGCATCAGCAAAGCCATGGAGGTTGCCGAAATTGTCTTTAAACGCCGCCGCCGGAATTTTGATGAGGTTGAACGCGAACTCCTGACAAGCGTCTATAATCTTACCCTAAAGAATAAATACCTTTAATTAACCGATAATTATTTCTTGGCACATTAATTGTCAGTATTGCGCCCCAGTTACTTTTACCCGGGGTGTGACATTTTGACTATTATCTAAATTATGGAGAACCTGATGGAGCATGATGCGTTGATGTTTTCTGACATAGTTGATTCGGAAACGGAGTTTATTCCTTTACTTTCATCGGAGGATGAAGAAGCAATGAATACTGAGGATGTACCCGAAGTGCTTCCTATTCTGCCATTGCGCAATACTGTTCTTTTCCCGGGAGTAGTTATTCCCATAACCGTTGGCCGTGATAAATCGATAAAACTTATCCGGGAGTTTTACAAGGGGAACCGTATTATCGGCGTATTAGCTCAGAAAGATGCGAATGTTGAAGACCCTGAATTTGACGATCTTAACAAAGTTGGAACAGTTGCTTATATCATAAAAATATTGCAGATGCCTGATGGCAGCAATACTGCAATCATCCAGGGAAAACGCCGGTTTGCCATCAGGGAACTGATCCAATCTGAACCCTATATACTGGCTTCTGTTTCCGCTTTTGAGGCGCCGGTAAACATTCCTGCCGACAATGGCGAATTCAGTGCGCTTCTGGCTTCGCTGAAAGATTTGGCAATACAAATAATCACCAAATCTCCAAATATTCCATCTGAGGCTGCCTTTGCCATTAAAAATATCGAATCGCCTTCATTTCTGGTTCATTTTATATCCTCAAATCTTAATGTTGATCTTACTGAAAAGCAAAAATTACTTGAAATAGCTGACCTGACCGAGTGTGCCAATAGGGTGCTTACCCTGCTGACCAAAGAATTGCAGGTTGCTGATTTAAAACAACAGATTCAGGATAAAGTCAAGACAGACCTGGACAAGCAACAGCGGGACTTCCTGCTGAACCAGCAATTGAAAACAATACAGGAGGAATTGGGCGGTAGCCCGAATGGTCAGGAAATAAATGCGCTTCGTGAACAGGCAAAAGATAAAAAATGGTCAAAGGAGGTAGCTGAAGTATTTGAAAAGGAGATGAGTAAACTGCAACGGATGCATCCGATGGCTGCTGAATATTCAATCCAGACGAACTACCTTGAGACCCTGGTTCAACTGCCTTGGGGTGAGTACACTACCGATAACCTCGACCTTCATCATGCACAGACGGTGCTTGATGAGGATCATTTTGGGCTTGAAAAAGTTAAGGAACGCATCATTGAACACCTGGCGGTGATCAAACTGAAACGGGATTTAAAATCTCCCATTTTATGCCTTGTTGGGCCTCCGGGGGTAGGAAAAACATCACTTGGAAAGAGCATTGCACGGGCCCTTGGCAGGAAATATACCAGAATGTCGTTGGGAGGCCTTCGGGACGAATCAGAACTTCGGGGGCATCGCAAGACATACATAGGGGCCATGCCTGGCAGAATCCTGCAAAGTCTGAAAAAAATAAAATCATCCAACCCGGTATTTGTACTGGATGAAATTGACAAGGTGATGGGGATGAACATCAATGGCGATCCGCAGGCAGCCTTGCTTGAAGTACTGGATCCGGAGCAGAATATTGCGTTTTATGACAATTATCTTGAAATTGATTATGATCTCTCCAGGATTATGTTTATAGCGACTGCTAATACTTTAAGCACCATTCATCCTGCTTTGCGCGACCGGATGGAAATTATTGATATCCCTGGCTATTTAATGGAGGAAAAGGTTGAAATCGCCCTGCGGCACCTGTTACCAAAACAACTCAGGGAGCATGGGATCAGGAAGAGTCAGATCCAGTTCAGTAAAGAGATCATCAAAAAGATCATTGAAGATTATACCCGTGAATCAGGCGTCAGAACTCTCGAAAAAAGCATAGCCAAGATTATTCGAAGTAAAGTTAAAGCAATTGTTACTGAGGAGAACTTCAATAAAAAGCTTGCCGACACCGATCTGAAAAAGGTAATGGGCATTCCCATTTTTCAGGTTGATAAATACATTTCAAATGATGTTGCAGGCGTTGTGACCGGTCTTGCCTGGACCATGGCCGGGGGAGAAATTTTATTTGTGGAGGTCAGTCTGAGCAGAGGCAAAGGAGATCTTACCCTGACGGGAAACCTTGGAGATGTCATGAAAGAATCAGCATCAATTGCCCTGGCTTACCTTAAAGCACATTCAGAAGTATTTGGCATCGATCCCGGAACGTTTCAAAACTGGAATGTTCATATTCATGTACCCGAAGGTGCAACGCCCAAAGACGGGCCTTCAGCCGGAATTACAATGTTTACAGCCCTCGCATCAGCATTTACGCAGTTTAAAGTGCGTGAAAGATTAGCCATGACAGGCGAAATAACATTACGCGGAAAAGTTTTGCCGGTAGGAGGGATCAAGGAAAAAATGCTGGCAGCCCGTCGGGCAAATCTGAAAGATATAATCTTATCGAAGGAAAACCAAAAGGACATTGAAGAGATAAAGGCTGATTATATCAAGGGTCTGAGATTCCATTATATCGATGAAATGCAGGAAATAAAAGACCTGGCGCTTCTGAAAGAACAGGTGAAAAATCCGTTAAACCTGAATTACACAAGGTAAGATTCCCATTGCATCTTTTTTTTCGAACTCTCTGAAATTTAATGGGACTTCCTGATAGTAGCAGCCTGCTTTAACAGGATATTTCTGTCAGGATCAAAGGAAAGAGTGACTGGTTCCTTCGAAAATGTAAAGAGAAACTCCTGGTGATTGACATCATTCATGACCCGGATAAGGGTGTCGGTAGTATCTCTGAAGGTTATCTTTACCTGCAGTGGCATTTTATAAATGACTGTGTTTTCCTGACTTTGGTTGACAGTGAGCGTTACCCTCCACCGGCTTTTTGAAATACTGTCAAAATCAAATGTATTATTATAAATCGGGTGGTTCGGAGCATAAACCCATTCATTAAAAAACCAATTAAGGTCGGCTCCTGAAATTTCTGAAGCTTTTGCGATAAAATCACGGGTATAAGCATTTTTATACATCAGACCGGGGTCAGTTGCATATGCATGCATCAATTGAAAAAACAGGGAATCTCCCATTACGTAACGAAGCTGATGCAGCACGCAGGCCCCTTTGTTGTAAGAAACAGACTGGTTATACAGATAACCGGCCGCCGGTGTTTGAATTGCCCATTCAGGGTTATACATAGGCCAACCCGGATTGTTGGTAAGATAATAGCTTGCCAATGCGCTCAGACTGGATTTATATGCATCGGGCCCTTGAATGTGTTCCACCCATAAGTTTTGACAATAGGTTCCGAATCCTTCGTTTAACCAAATATCTGCCCAGGTTCCACATGTAATTAGGTCGCCAAACCATTGGTGAGCGTGTTCATGTGCAATTAAATTAATGTCGTTGTAACCGGCTGGCCCCAGGTTTACCATACTCTGATTTTCCATACCTCCCCATGGAAAACTGGAATTCAGGGTTGCAAAACCGATTTTCTCAAAAGGGTAATCACCAAACTTATGCGAAAAAAAATCGGTAAGTGGCAATATAGTAGAATCTATTCTTGTAATGTTCTCTCCTGCTTTATAATAAATCCTCACAGGTATGCTGTCGTTTGGGTTTGATAACTTTCGCCAGTATTTTTTGTGAACCATGTAACCTACCTTCGAAGAAAGGGTGATAAGATACGTTGCAACCGGAGTATCCGATATCCAGTGATAACTGATCGTGTCGCCGGCAATAGTTGAGTCGGCCAGACGCCCGGTTGAACCTAGACTGACAGATGACGGCACCCTGGCAATTAATTCCCATGCGGCTTTGTCGGAAGGATGATCCAGACATGGCATCCACTTACGGGCTCCTTCAGGTGGTGAATCTGTGTAAACTACTCCGTTGGAAGCATAAAAACCGTTGTCATTCACATCATGATGTCTGTAAAAAATATCCAAATCCAGCATTTCACCTGGTTGGTATGTCCGGTCAAGGAGAATTTTCAGTGTATCCGATTGATGTGTAAATGATATTCCGGCAAAACTAACAGAATCAATGACCATCGAGGTATTAACGGCATTCAGGGCAATTCCTGACAAAACGGAATCAACACGGAGGGTAATCCTTTGTTGCGCAGAGAATGATTTGGGATAAGGATGGAAGTAACACTGATACAATCCGATATTCAGCTTATATTTTATTACATCAAAACCGCTTTTCGTGGAAAATTTAGTCATCCCGGCATTTCGTGAGGGAGATAAAACGACCTGCCCCTGCGCTGCAACTAAAAAGTACATCACCAGGAAGAACAGGAAAATCGCCTTCATATGCCTATTTGATAATAACCAGCTTTTTATATTGTACTTCACTGCCGGCAGTAAGTTTACACAAATAATTTCCCGGGGCCAGGCTGGAGCAATCTATATGCGTTTCATGTTTACCACCGGGCCTCGCTCCATGTGGCAAATCCCTCATTCAGCCAAATATCGGCCCATGTACTGCAGGTGATCATATCACCAAACCATTGATGGGCATATTCATGTGCTGCAAGGCTTTCACTCCAGCAACCCGGACACAAACTGGTAAGTGTCTGATTTTCCATACCTCCCCAGGAAAAGTCGGAATTGAGTGTTGCAAACCCATTTTTTTCAAAAGGATGCTCAATGAAATTCTGGGAATACCAGGTGGTCACCTCTGGGAGGATCGCCATAACAGGTGCCGGGTTTTCACCCTGGTTAAAGTAATATCTTAAGGGGATACTGTCATCAGGGTTATTTAACTTGTGCCACCAACCGATCTTCAGTTGATAATTAACTTTGGAGGTTATAACCATGAGATATGTTGCAACATTCTGGTTTGAAACCCAATGATAGGTCAGATAATTACCGTTCAGGGTTGAATCGGCCAATATCCCGTTAGAGCCAAGTTTAACATTGGATTTCACCCTGGCTGTCAGGTCGAACAATGCTTTATCAGATGGCTTATCGAAGGCATGTTGCTGACCCGATTTGGAATTGAACGGGTTATGTTGCAATAATTGTATGTTCGATTTCTTAAGGGCACAATACTCAGATCTTTTCATGGTAGAAAAATCCTGTGCATGGCCGATGACAAAGTATGAGAAGATTGCTATCAACAGAATGTAGCTTTGTTTCCTTGGATTTATAAATTACGATTAGAGTGAAAACAGCAAAATTACTGTTTTTAAGGTTGCGCTTCGTTTATAATTGACTTTGTAGAAAAAACAGATATTTTTGCGGATTGTTTATGAAAAACTTCAACCTGCTATTCCTGGTTTCGTTCGCATTGCTTTTCTCATGTAAAAATCATGAAAGGCAATTGGGGAAGACTGTGTTCCGTTACAACGAAGCTGCAAACATAACCACACTGGATCCGGCATTTGCACGTGATCAAGCCATCATCTGGGCCACCAACCAGTTATTCAACGGCCTGGTGCAGCTGAATGACCGGTTGGAGCCTGGGCCATGTATTGCCAGTTCGTGGGAGATTTCACCTTCGGGACTTGAATACGTGTTTCATCTGCGCAATGATGTTTTTTTTCATGACAGTCAGGCATTTAAAAACGGAAAAGGGCGTCGTGTGGCAGCCCCCGACTTTGTTTATGCCTTTCAACGGATAATTGATCCCTCAGTTGCTTCACCCGGCGCCTGGATTTTCAATAACATAAGTAAGGATCAGGAGAAACTGCCATTTGAATCGTTGAATGATTCGACATTGGTTGTCAGGCTCGACAAACCTTTTCCGCCATTTCTTGGACTGCTGAGCATGCAGTATTGTTCAGTAATTCCGCATGAAGCTGTAGATTATTTTGGACCGGCATTTCGAAGCAATCCGGTTGGCACCGGCCCATTCATGTTTAAAATGTGGGAAGAGGGTGTGAAACTGATCCTGGTAAAAAATCAGGGATACTTTGAATATCAGGATGGAGATCGTTTACCATTTCTTGATGCAGTTGCCATAACATTTGTTGCAGATAAACAATCTGCCTTTCTGGAATTTGTAAAAGGAAAACTGGATTTCATCTCGGGAATTGATCCGACCTATAAGGACGAATTGCTGACCCGGGAGGGAAAGTTGCAGCCAAAGTATGCATCTCGCATCGTTCTGTTTACTCAACCTTATCTGAATACGGAATATCTTGGTTTTATGGTTGATACCACCGGTCAGTCAAAGAATCCAAGCGCCATCGCAGACAAGAGGGTCAGACAAGCTATTAACATGGCTTTTGACCGGAAAAAAATGATCCGATATTTGCGAAACAACATCGGAACACCAGGTAACCAGGGAATTACGCCAAAGGGGTTGCCATCATTTGATTCATCTCACATATTTTACGATTTTAATCCTGAGAAAGCTATCCAACTGTTGGCTTCTGCAGGATATCCAGGCGGCAGGGGGTTACCGGAATTTACCTTGACATCCACCTCCGATTATCTTGATATCTGCAAGTATATTCAGCACCAGGTTGCAAACATTGGCATCAGCCTGAAAATCGAAGTCAGTCCTCCTGCGTCCGTGAAAGAAATGAAGGCCCAGGGAAAATTGCCATTCTTCAGGGCCTCCTGGATTGCAGATTATCCAGATGCGGAAAACTATCTTTCAATGTTTTACTTTAAAAATTTTTGTCCCAGGGGACCTAATTATACCCACTTTTCAAACCGTGATTTCGACCGCCTCTTTGAAAAATCCATGTCTACCGTCAACGATTCACTCAGGTTGGAGTATTATAGGCAAATGGAAAAAATAATGATGGAAGAGGCGCCAGTGGTCATCCTGTATTATGACCAGGTTTTAAGATTTGTGCAAAAGAACATAAGAGGCCTTGGAACAAACCCGATGAATCTGCTGACACTTAAAAAAGTCAGAAAGTTATAGAGAGGCCATCATAGGCAAGTTTGACAAATTCAGGCAATTCACGGCTCACCTCCTTGTGGGTTCCCATTTGGTGACTGATATGTGTCAGGTAGCCTTGTTCAGGTTTTATCTCATTCATTAATGCGATAGCTTCTTCAAGATTAAAATGTGAATAGTGTTTTTGTTTTCTAAGTGCATTAAGAACAAGAATCCGCGTTCCCCTTATCTTTTTCATTTCTTTATCAGTAATATTCACAGCATCCGTGATGTAGGTAAAATCATGGATCCGGAAGCCGAAAACAAATTTGTTGTTGTTATAATGTAAAGCCCTGATAGGTATTACTTTGATCCCCTGAATCATAAACGGTTTGCTGGTCAACCTATGCAGGATGATCTCAGGTACACCAGGATAGGGGGCCTTTTTAAAAGCATAGGAGAATTCCATTTTAATGATGCCCTGCACTTCCCGGGATGCATATACATCGGTTGGCCGGTGGTTGATAAAATTGAATGCTCTTACATCGTCCAGCCCACCAAGGTGATCCTTGTGCCCATGGGTAACAAGAATTGCATCGATCGATCGTATCTTTTCCCTCAACATTTGTTGCCTGAAATCTGGTCCGCAATCTACAATGAACCGCAGCCCGTCGGTTTCAATGCAGATTGAAGAACGGAGTCTGCAGTCGCGTTCATCATCAGAGTGGCATACTTTGCATTCACAAGCAATTACAGGTACACCCTGTGAGGTTCCTGTCCCAAGAAAAGTAACTTTCATTCCTGCACCTTTTTAAAGCAAAGATAACTTGTATTGGCAATTTAACTCAAACAGGAGAAATACAAATTTTATAATTTATTAACATAACGAATGATACTTTGTTCCATTACATCACGTTTGAAAGTAGATCAGCTGAAAATTGCATGTTTCAAGTGAAATCATTAACTTTGCGATTCAGTCTGAGTTAAAAATTAGCTGCAGATTATGTTTGGAAACTTAAGGAGAAGGATTGGCCGGTATTATTTCCGAAAGGAAAATTTGAAGACTGTAAATAATCATCAGATGGTCACGCTGCAGGATGCCCAGCGCATTGGCATTCTGTACACACTTGATGATGTTCCTGATTATGACCTAGTTTCAGAGTTCGTATCTCAGTTGCAAAGTGACCATAAAGAGGTGAAAGCATTGGGATTTGTTAAAAACAAACTCCTGGTTCAACGGTTTTTACCCAGGTTATCCTATGATTTTTTTTCAAAACGGGATCTCACCTGGTTTTATAAACCAATTCATACGCAGGTCAAGGATTTCATTGAAAAAGAATTTGACCTTTTAATAGATCTGAGTTTACAGGATAATTTCCCGCTCAAGTATATTGCAGGGCTGTCAAACGCTTTGCTTCGTGTTGGTAAATTTTCGGAAGAAAATATTGCGTATTATGACTTGATGATCGATACGAAACCAACCATGACTACAAATGAATATCTGGGACAGATACAACATTACCTCACAATTATTAATTCAGATGCGAAAAGGCTTTAATAAATTTAAAGGGACAGGTGTTGCCATTGTAACACCGTTTAAAAAATCGGGAGCAATTGATTTTGAGGCCTATGAGCAAGTAATTAATCATGTTATAGAGGGTGGCATCGATTTTATTGTTGTCCTTGGCACAACCGGGGAGGCATCGACCATTTCAAAACCTGAGAAAAAAGCGCTGATTGAATTTTCTGTCAGGACAATTGATAAACGTGTGCCCCTGGTAATTGGCATCGGTGGAAATTGCACCTCTGATGTTGTATTGGCCATACATGGAACGCCTTTTAAAGGAGTTGATGCGATACTCTCGGTTTGTCCCTATTACAATAAACCTCAACAGGAAGGAATTTACCAGCATTTCAAAACAATTGCTGAATCAAGCCCGGTCCCTGTTATAATCTACACGGTCCCAGGACGCACCTCCAGTAACATTTCAGCAGCAACTACATTACGACTTGCACGTGATTTTCAGAATATTGTTGGTATAAAAGAGGCCTCAGGAAATTTGGACCAAATCTTTCAGGTGCTTAAAAACCGACCGAAAGATTTTCTGGTTTTATCGGGAGATGATGCCATCACGCTGCCACTTTTAGCAGTTGGGGCTGATGGAGTGATTTCGGTTACGGCGAATGCCTACCCCCATGAATTTTCAGAAATGGTAAGAGTTGGGTTGTCGGGAGATTATATCAAAGCCAGGTCAATTCATTACAAGCTGATTGATTTTACAAATGCATTGTTCGCCGATGGTAGCCCTGCAGGAATTAAAGCTGCACTGGAAATCAAAGGCCTTTGTCACAGCCATACGCGGCTACCACTTGTTCAGGTGAACAAGGACGTATACCAGCTTATCCAAAAGCACATCGGGCAAATCGAAAAATAGTGTGAATAAACCAGCGAAATCAAAAGTGTTAACTGATGAAAAAATTCTCGCTAATTATTTTGATTTTTTTCCTGGCTAATCTTTCTGACACTATCCAGGCTCAGTATATAAGCCGGAACACTACCGACAGTCTCTTCAATGACAGGGGGGAGGTTTATTTTACATTTCCGGTACATAAATTATACGAACTTCATTCCTTGACAAAGGTTATCTCCATTGACAATGTTAAGGGGCATCAGGTATTTGCTTATGCCAATAAGCTTGAATTTTCTGAATTTCTCAAATATAAACTGGACTTCACAATTCTGCCGCATCCGGGTACCCTGTTGCCGGAATCTGAACTTATTCCGGTTGCAGGAAACGATCAGCCAATTAACAGGATTATTTGGGATTTCTACCCTTCATATCAGCAATATCTTGACTACATGGTAGGTTTTGCAGCTGCATACCATGATATCTGTAAGCTCGACACAATCGGCACGTCTATTCAGGGCCGGCTTATCCTGGCTGTTAAAATCAGTGATCATGCTGAAATGTCGGAAGCTGAACCGCAATTTCTTTACACTTCAAGCATTCACGGCGATGAGACCACCGGATATGTTTTAATGCTCCATCTCATCGACTATCTGTTATCGAATTACAATACAAATCCAGCGGTCACCAGCCTGGTTAATTCAACTGAAATTTTTATCAATCCTCTAGCAAATCCTGACGGTACTTACCATGGAGGCAACACCTCCGTGTATGGAGCGACACGATACAATGCAAACAATATTGATATTAACCGCAACTTTCCCGATCCTAAGGTCGGACAACATCCGGATGGCAATCAATGGCAGGTTGAAACCGAAGCCTGGATGAATTATGCAGAAAACAACCATTTTACCATGAGCGCTAATTTTCATGGCGGGGCAGAGGTTTTTAACTATCCTTGGGACACCTGGTCAAAGCTGGCAGCCGATGATGATTGGTGGCAGTTTGTTGGACGTGAATGGGCCGACACTGTTCATCAGTATGCTCCTGCAGGATATTTTACAGATATGGAGAACGGTGTAACCAACGGATATGCGTGGTACGAAATAAATGGTGGTCGACAGGATTATATGAATTACTGGCATAACTGTCGTGAAGTAACAGTTGAGATATCAAATACCAAATTATTGCCAGCCAATCAATTAATTGAATTTTGGAATTATAATTATCCATCATTTCTCAATTACATCCGGCAAGTCCATTATGGTTTCAGCGGAGTTGTCACTGATACGGTAACCGATTCACCTCTTGTTGCTAAAGTGTTTATTCAATCGCACGATGTTGACAATTCGGAAGTCTACTCCAGACCATTATCAGGATTTTATACCCGTCCGGTTTTTGAAGGAGTTTATGATGTCTCTTTTTCTTCTCCGGGATATTTTACAAAAACAATCAGGAACGTCAGTGTTTCAAAATGGGCAACAACCAACCTGGATGTCCAACTCAGGCCACTTACCTACGATTCTCAGGATAAGGTAACCTCTGCCACGATGGTTTATCCTAACCCGTCAGATGGCCATTTCCGACTTGTTCTGCCTGAAAAACCTATAAATCCATCATGCTCTTTGCAGATAATAAACACAGTCGGATCAATTGTTCATTCCTCTGAAATAGACTATTTTCACGGAATGATACAAGTCGACCTCGATATTTCCCATCTTCAGAACGGTTTATATTTCCTGAAATTTAACTCCGGGTACAGGATTTATCTCGATAAATTAATTATCAACCGTTAACAAGCAATGGATTCATACTTGTCCTGTCATAAGAATCCATAAGGTACTGAAAGAAATATTCAGATTCTTTAAAACTTGTCGGCAAGCGCTGGTATTGATACAGAAGAATATTGTCCTTCATCCAGTTTTTTCTTGACTTCGGCAAACGCTGCAATTGTAACAGCCACATCCTCCAATGTATGCGCCGCTGTAGGAATAAGCCTAAGCATGATGACACCTTTGGGTACAACAGGATAGATGACGCCTGAACAGAATATACCATAATTTTCACGCAGGTCTGCGATGACCTGGGTGGCTTCAATAGGACCGCCCTGAAGAAATACGGGTGTAACGGGGGATTGAGTTTTACCAATATCGAATCCCTTCTCCCTGAGCCCGGTTTGCAAAGCTGCCACTATTATCCATAATTTTTCGCGTAATTCAGGGTGAGTACGAATCATATCAAGACGTTTTAATGATCCAACCACCATGGGGAGCGGAAGAGATTTTGCATAGATCTGTGATCTCATGTTATAAGTCAGCGCTTTAATGATACGCCTTTCAGTCGCAACAAAAGCTCCGATACCCGCCATTGCCTTGGCAAATGTACCAAAGTAAACATCAACGCCATCCATAACCTGCTGTTCCTGACTTGTTCCGGCACCGGTTGAACCCATGGTGCCAAAACCATGTGCATCGTCAACCAGAAGTCTGAACCCATATTTAGCTTTAAATTGGAGAATTCCCTTAAGATTTCCAAGATCTCCAGGCATGCCAAATACCCCTTCAGTGATTACCAGAATTCCGCCTCCGGTGGTATCAGCTACTTTTCTTGCATGTTTGATCTGGGTTTCAAAATTTTCAAGGTCATTATGCTTAAATACAAAACGTTTGCCAATGTGTAACCGCAATCCGTCGAGGATACACGCGTGCGATTCGGAATCATATACAACAACGTCGTGCCGGTCGAGCATTGAGTCAATGATAGAGACCATTCCCATGTATCCGTAATTCAACAAGTACGCAGATTCCTTATTTTCAAAAGCAGCAAGCTCACGTTCAAGTTGTTCATGATAATTTGTCTGTCCCGACATCATGCGTGCACCCATTGGCGCTGCTAACCCAAATTGAGCAGAAGCTTCTGTATCAGCTTTTCTGATTTCAGGGTGATTTGCTAATCCCAGGTAATTATTCAAACTCCAAACAAGTACAGGTTTCCCCCTGAAAAACATATGGTTCGAAATTTCTCCTTCAAGCTTCGGAAAGGAATAATAACCAAAACCCTGTTCGGCATATTGGCCCAAAGGGCCCATGTTGCCAGCTACTTTTTCAAAAATATCCACGTTATGAATGAATTAAGTTATAAGATGAGTGATTTATTTTCCAGCGTGCAAAAGTACCAAAAAACAAATACTTTTTCATGTCAGAACCCGTTAGTAGATGGTAATATTATGATATTTCCATCAAAAGTTGTAAATTTGCACCATGAAATATAGGGTTCTCTTATTCTTAGTATTCAGCCTGCTGCTTTCACTATCTTCCTGTAAGTTTCAAAAAATCCTGAAGAGTGGTTCGGTTGATGAAAAGTATGAAGAAGCGGTCAAATTATATTCCCAAAAGGACTATTCCAGGGCTCTTCAGCTTTTCGACCAGTTAGCAGGTGTTATGCGGGCAACAGATAAAGCACAAAAAATATCATATTATTACGCATTTTGCTACTATAATCAAAAGGATTATACGATGGCATCCTACTATTTCAAGCGCTATACCACCAATTATACAAATACCCCGGAAGCAGAGGAATGTATGTTCATGGCTGCTTACTGCAATTTCCTTAATTCTCCGGAGTATAGTCTTGATCAATCAGTAACGTATGAAGCTTTAAAGGATCTGCAGTTATTTACCAACACCTATCCCACCAGTAAGAGGGTTTCGGAATGTAACGACTTAATGGACAAATTAAGGATTAAACTTGAAATGAAAGATTTCAGGATGGCAAAATTATATTACAGAATGGATGACTATTCTGCCGCCATTCAGGGTCTGAATAATATTTTAAAAGAATATCCCGATACGCCCCATAAGGAAGAAATTTTGTTCCTGGTATTTAAAGCCTACCATAAATTTGCAAAGGAAAGTATCGAAACAAGGAAAAAGGATCGTCATTCAAAAGCCCTGACATCGTATAATGAATTTATTGCTCAGTTTCCTGAGAGCAAGTTTTTGGATGAAGCAACCGGCTTGAAGGAGCGATCGAAAAAGGAACTCGAGGCTTTATACAATAAGGACCAGAAAATTAATCAGGAAAACACCACGAATCAAACATTAAAAACAACAAAGTGACCATGGATTATAAAAAGGTAAAAACGGACGTACATGCAGTGACCCGGAATATCGAAGATTTTACGGCTGGAACTAACAATATGTATGAAACAGTTGCTGTTATTTCCAAGCGGGCAAATCAAATTGGTCTGGAAATAAAGGAAGAACTGAACCAGAAATTATCTGAATTTGCTACGACAACTGATAATCTCGAAGAGATTTTCGAGAATCGTGAACAAATCGAAATTGCCAAATATTACGAACATCTTCCAAAACCAACACTCATTGCAATACATGAATATTTGAACAGTGAGGTTTATTTTCGTAACCCGCACAAGGAAAGACCTGAGGATTTCTAATCACAATCGGGCAAATTATGTTGAAGGGTAAAAAGATCGTTGTTGGGATTACCGGCAGCATAGCAGCCTACAAGATACCTTTTCTTGTCAGATTGCTCGCAAAGGGAGGCGCTGATGTTCGGGTCATTATGACTCCTACTGCCACTGATTTTATTACTCCCCTCACCATGTCAACCCTTTCAATGCATTCAGTGATTGTCGATCCCTTTCAAGCAAATAGCGGTGAATGGAATAATCATGTCGAGCTTGGACAGTGGGCAGATGCGATGTTATTTGCACCGGTGACTGCAAATACCCTGGGCAAAATGGCGAATGGCATTGCCGACAATTTTCTGGTTACAGCCTATCTTTCGGCAAAATGTCCGGTTTTCATTGCTCCGGCAATGGATCTTGATATGTTTGTACATCCTTCTACACAAAAGAACATCAGCATTCTCAGATCATTCGGAAATATTATTATCGAACCCCAGGTTGGTGAATTAGCCAGCGGGCTGTCAGGACCAGGGCGCCTTGAAGAACCTGAAAGTATCCTGCAAATACTTAATGATTTCTTTGCATCCCGCAAACTCCTGGATAAAAAAAAAATCCTGATAACAGCGGGTCCAACTTACGAAAAAATTGATCCTGTGCGTTTTATCGGTAATTATTCAACCGGTCAAATGGGGTTTTCAATCGCTGCTGAAGCGGCAGCAAGAGGCGCTCAGGTGACATTAATTACAGGTCCGACACATTTGACCGTCAGCAACCCACATATCAGAAGAGTGGACACCGAATCTGCAGACGAGATGTATAAGGCCTGTTTATTGGAAGCCGAATTGGCCGACATTGTCATTATGGCCGCCGCAGTAGCAGATTACACGTGTGAAAAGAAATCGGCCGTAAAAATGAAAAAAAGTTCATCCACATTATATATTGAACTTTCCCCGACGAAGGACATCCTCAAGGAACTGGGAAAGCGAAAAAGAAAAGATCAGGTATTGATTGGATTTGCCCTTGAAACGGACAACGAAATAGAAAATGCACAGCAAAAGCTACAGAATAAGAATCTTGATTTTATTGTGCTTAATTCCCTGAACGAAAAGGGCGCCGGGTTTGGCCTTGATACAAATAAAGTTACAATTATTGATAAAGCCGGTCACAGGCACAATGGAAGTTTAAAAACCAAACAGGAAGTAGCTTCGGAGATCCTGGATATAGTTACTTAAAGACAGAAATATTCAATCATGGTAAGTATAAAAACCTTGTTGATTTCCCTCCTTTTTGCCTTTTCCTTTACCAGGATGGTTGCACAGGAGCTAAACTGCATGATCAGCGTTTCAACACCCAAGGTGGAAGGTACCGACAGGCGTGTGTTTGAGACAATGCAAAGTGCAATGTATGAGTTTATTAATAACAGGAAATGGACTAATTTCAATGTTGGCGCCGAGGAACGGATTGAATGCACCTTTTTACTCACTATAAATGATCGTTTGAGCGCAGATGAATTTGAAGGTACTTTGAATGTTGTTGTTCGCAGACCTGTGTTCAATTCTTCCTATAACTCTCCACTTTTAAACTATATTGACAAAGGAATCAGGTTCCGGTATGTTGAATATCAGCCTCTTGATTACTCCGATGGCTCCTATACTTCAAACCTTACCTCCTTGCTGGCTTATTATTCCTACACTGTACTTGGTTTTTATTTTGATTCTTATTCTCCAAGTGGCGGAACCCCTTTTTTCGAAAAAGCTGTGGAAGTTGTGAATGCAGCACAAAATTCACCGGAACCTGGTTGGAAAGCTTATGAAAGTGATAAAAACAGGTGGTGGCTTGTAAATAACTATATCAATCCTGCCAATGCAGGCCTCAGGGATTTCGCCTATCGTTACCATCGTATGGGCCTTGATTTAATGTACGAAAAAGTGGACCAGGGCAGGGGAAGTGTATCGGAAGGAATTGAAATTCTCAAAGGTCTCTATTCTGCAAAACCTAACCTGTTTGCCTTGCAGCTGATTTTTGATGCAAAACGCGATGAAATTGTCAACATCTATAGCGATCAGCGTGTTCCGCCAATGGAAAAGGCAAACACTGTGAACATTTTAAAAGAAATAGATCCTGCCAACAGCTCGAAATACCAAGTTATCTTAGATTCGAAATAGAAACGCCGGCAAAGCCAGATTTTACATACATGGTATCCGATGCTCTGTAAACTATCAATTAAGAATTACATCTTGATCCAGGATGTGGAAATTGATTTCTCCACTGGATTTTCTGTTATAACAGGTGAAACAGGAGCCGGTAAATCAATACTCCTGGGCGCACTGGGCCTGATATTAGGTCAGCGAGCCGATTCAAGCATACTGCTTGACAATTCAAAAAAATGCATTATCGAAGGATCGTTTGTAATTAAGGGATATAATCTTGAAGATTTTTTCAGGACCAATGAATTGGATTTCGATGAATTAATTCTTCTCAGAAGGGAAATTAATCCGGGAGGCAAGTCACGTGCGTTCATAAACGATAGCCCAGTTAACCTGACATTGCTTAAAGATCTGGGCGACAGACTGGTAAACGTACATTCTCAAAATTCAATAATTACGCTTAACGATTCGAATTTTCAGTTAGCGGTACTCGATAGCTATGCAGGGATACAGGTTAAGGTAACTGCATACAGATCAGGTTATTCTAATTTGTCAGAACTAAAAAAACGACTGACCGATCTGAAAACCTCAGCGCTAAAGGCTGTTGGAGAACGTGACTATTATCAGTTTTTATTGGATGAGCTTATTAAATCAAATCTGAGAAGTGGAGAATTGCGGGAAGTCGAAGAGCGGCTGGAGTTCCTGCGGCATGCTGGTGAGATAAAGAAGTGCCTGTTCAATGCGAATCAATTAATTTCTGAAAAGGATGTTAATGTTCTTGCACTACTTTCAGAAGCTGTGCATGCACTAAATGGGATTATAAAATTCAATTCCGAACTTAAAAATATTGTTGAGAGACTAAACACTAACTATATTGATATCAAGGATATATCTGGTGAACTTTCGGTTATTGAAGATCAGGTAAATATTGATCCGGATGAATTGGCCACATTGTCCCAACGTCTCGATCTGCTTTACCGGTTATTGAACAAACATCAGAAATCTACCATTGAGGAACTTATCATCCTGCAACATGATATTGAGAATAAAGTATTTGACATCTCTAATTTGGAGGAAAGTATTCATACCTTAACTGGTGACATTAGCAGGTTGGAAAGCGAATTATTTGAAAAGGCAAAAGCAATATCATCTGAGCGGCAAAAGACGGTATCAAAATTTGAAAATGAATTGATTAACAAACTGTTACAACTCGGTATTTCAACCGCAAGATTCAAAGTCGAACTTACGGTTGATGAAATTTTATCGAAAGACGGTATAGATAAAGTAAAATTATTATTCAGTGCAAACAAAGGGGTTGAAATCAGTGAGTTATCTACTACTGCATCTGGCGGTGAACTGTCACGACTTATGTTAAGTGTTAAGTCAATGATCAGCCAAAAGAACTTGCTTCCAACAATCTTTTTTGATGAGATTGACAATGGGGTCTCCGGCGAAATAGCAGGCAAGGTTGGAAACATCCTAAAACAGATGGGTGAAAAGATGCAGGTTATTGCCATCACTCATTTACCACAGATTGCCGGGAAAGGAAATCATCACTACTGGGTTTATAAATCTGAGAAAAATCAAATAACCAACACTTTTATTAAGCAATTGTCATTACAGGATCGGGTTGAGGAAATTGCTAAAATGCTTAGTAACGAGATAGTAACTGAAGCTGCATTTCAAACAGCTAAAGAATTGCTTAATAATTAAATGTAATTATCATTTAAAGTTTAACTTAAATATATTTTATGACTCATAATCTACTGAAAGGAAAAAAAGGCATCATATTTGGCGCACTTGACAGCAAATCAATCGCCTGGAAAATTGCCACAAGGGCATATGAAGAGGGTGCTGTTTTTACCTTATCAAATACTCCTGTTGCCCTTCGTTTTGGAGAGATAAATCAACTATCAGCTGAATGTCATGCCGAAATAATACCAGCAGATGCAACAAGCATTAAAGACCTGGAAAATGTTTTCCAAAAATCAATGATTGTATTGGGCGGAAAGGTCGATTTTGTACTTCACTCCATAGGCATGTCCCTCAACGTTAGAAAACAGCGTGACTATGATGACCTGGACTATGACTATTTTCAAAAGACGATTGATATTTCAGCGCTTTCTTTTCATAAAATGCTTCAGGTGGCTAAAAAACTGGATGCGATCAATGAATGGGGTTCAGTTTTAGCGCTTTCCTATATTGCTGCTCAAAGAACCCTCGTAGGCTATAATGACATGGCTGATGCCAAGGCAGTTTTAGAATCAATTGCACGAAGCTTTGGGTATATTTATGGAAGGGAGAAGCATATCCGTGTAAATACGATTTCACAGTCGCCAACGCGAACTACTGCAGGCAGCGGAATCAAAGGGATTGACGGGCTGCTTGATTTTACCGACAGGATGTCACCACTTGGAAATGCAACTGCCGATGAATGCGCCGATTTTTCAGTTGTCCTTTTCTCCGATTTATCAAGAAAGGTAACAATGCAGAACATATACCATGATGGTGGTTTTTCAAGTATGGCCATGAGTCTTAAAGCTATGACTCAGTACAACAAATGTCTGGAAGAGGGGGATAATTTATAGCTATTCTTTATCCTCTTTTTTTTATCTTTGCACCCCAAAATCCAGTTTTTTTTCTAAACGCTACTATTCAATGAAGATATTAGTTTGTATTAGCAATGTTCCAGATACGACAACCAAAGTTAAATTCCTTGATAACTTTAAAAAGTTGGACGTTTCAGGGATACAATGGGTAATTAATCCATGGGATGAGTTATCGCTTACCAGGGCGCTGGAATTAAAAGATAATGCTGCTAACGGCATTCAGGCAGTCACAGTTGCACATGTCGGATTAGTCGGTTCTGAACCTACTATTCGCAAGGCTTTGGCAATAGGTGCCGACAATGCAATCAGGATCAATGCCGATCCGGCTGATGCCTATTTCGTTGCTGCTCAGCTTGCCAATGTGCTGAACAGCGAGCCATACGATCTTATCTTTTGCGGAATTGAATCCAGTGATTTTAATGGATCCTCAGTAGGAGGGATGCTGTCCGAATTTTTAGGATACCCATCTGTTTCATCGGTCTCAGGAGTTAGTATTGAAAACGGGAAAATCATCATAATCCGTGAAATTGACGGCGGCAAGGAAATCGTGACCATACCGGCTCCTGTGGTTGCCATTGTTCAAAAAGGCATTGCCAAAGAACCCCGCATTGCTGCAATGCGTGGCATCATGATGGCAAGAACGAAGCCGCTGAAAGTGGTGGAACCTGAAGCTATTGAATCGCTTACAGAGGTGGTAAATTACGAATTGCCCAAGCGCCGTGCAGCCTGTAAGTTTGTTGATCCGGAAAATCCGCGCCAGCTTATTGAATTGTTGCAAAATGAAGCTAAAATTATTTAATCTGTTCAGATAAAACAAAAACCAAAATATGTCAGTTTTAATTTTTGTAGAGAATTGGGATGGGAAATTCAAGAAACTGAGTTTTGAACTTGTTTCCTATGGCGCCAGGTTGGCAGAAATGCTGAATACCGAAGCTGTTGCACTTTCTGTGGGGCATGTTGAAAACACCGAACTGGAAAAACTTGGCAAATATGGCGCAGCGCGCATCATCAGCGCTGTGAATGCAAATATCCATGTTTTTGACAGTCAGGCCTATACTGCCATCATTGCTGATTTTGCAAAAAGGGAAAATGCCAATGTAGTTGTGCTTTCCAATAACAACACCGGAAAAGCCCTGGCGCCCAGATTGTCTGTTAACTTAAAGGCAGGAATCGGTTCGGGGGTAAGCAAACTGCCTCTCAGCATCAACCCTTTCACCGTTTATAAGAAGGTCTATTCGGGTAATGCATTCAGCAACCTTATCATTAAAACAGAGATAAAGATCCTTACGCTGGCTCAAAACTCATTTGAATTAATTGAAACCTCCAACAATGCCGTAATCACTATGGCTGATATTGAATGGAACAGTTCAACTGTCAAAACAACTGTCAATGAAGTTCAGAAGCAAAGCGGTAAAATCCTTCTGACCGATGCCGATGTCGTTGTTTCAGGAGGCAGGGGTATGAAAACTCCCGACAATTGGGGCCCGATTGTCGAACTGGCCGAACTCCTTGGCGCTGCCACCGCATGTTCCCGACCGGTTTCTGATGAAGGTTGGCGCCCCCACGAAGAACATACCGGTCAAACAGGGAAGATCATCGCGCCAAATCTTTATTTTGCCATCGGAATCTCCGGTGCAACCCAGCATCTGGCCGGAGTCAGTTCATCTAAATTCATTGTGGCTATCAATACAGATAAAGATGCCCCCATCTTTTCTGCTGCTCAATATGGCATTGTTGGTGATGCCAGCAAGGTTCTTCCAAAACTGGTAGAGGCAGTAAAAGAATTAAAGGGGAAATAAATCTGCCATGGTTAAACAGCTCGTATTTACGATAGCCCTGCTTACCACAATTGGTATCTTCAGTTTCACCATACACCGGATCATCAGCTATTTTAAACTCACTCAACCGGCTTTTCCAATCAGGGATTTTAGTAAACGGTTTTGGGTGACACTTGACGTGGCCATTGGCCAAACAAAGATTTTCCGCCGTCCGGTTATCGGTTTTTTTCATGCTCTGGTTTTTTGGGGTTTCTGCATCATAGCATTTGGAAGCATTGAAATGGTCATCGACGGACTTTTAGGGACTGAGCGAATTTTAAAATTCCTGGGGCCATTTTACGATGTTATCAGCGCTTCGGGTGATATTTTCGGATTGCTCGTTGCTGTTAGCATCATCATATTCCTGTTTCGAAGGTTATTCCTGCATATAAAACGATTTGACGGGATTGAAATGAAATCCGTGTCTCACATGGATGCGAACCTGGCTCTCAGCATGATCCTGCTTCTGATGATCTCACTCCTCGGAATGAATATGGCCTATTACGCCGGAACTGTTGAATCCGGTGAATCCCTTGCAGGCATTTATCCTGTAAGCCGCAATCTGGCAGTGATCTTTGCGGGCTTAACCTCATCACAATTACACCTGATTTATGAAATCTTCTGGTGGGTGCACATTCTGCTCATCTTCATTTTTGCCAATGTGCTGCCTTATTCCAAGCATTTTCATGTGTTTATGTCGATACCCAATGTTTTTCTTTCACGACTGGAGCCATTGGGCAAATTGACCAATATGGACAGCATAACCCGGGAAGTAAAACTGATGCTTGACCCGGATAACGCATGTGCTGTTCCTCCTTCTGAAACCACTGTATTGCGGTTTGGTGTAAAAGATGCTGAAGATGTTTCATGGAAAAACTATTTTGATTCATTAGCATGCACTGAATGCGGCCGCTGCACATCAGTATGCCCGGCCAACCTGACCGGCAAGCGATTATCTCCTCGAAAAATCATAATGGATGTCAGAGCCCGGATGAAAGAAAAGGGGCCCGGACTTGTTAAGGAGGGCAAGGAATTTTCAGATAATAAATCTCTCCTGCGGGATTATATCACAGAAGAAGAATTATGGGCATGCACAACCTGCAACGCATGTGCTCAGGAATGTCCTGTTAACATCAACCATCCTGGGTTAATTGTCGACATGCGGAGGTACCTCGTCATGGAAGAGGCTTCAGCCCCTAGCGGAATCAAGGCTGTTTTCAACTGCATCGAAAACAATGGAGCTCCGTGGCAATTTTCCTCGGAAGACCGGCTTTTATGGGCAAAAGATATAGAGTTACAAATTAATTAGTATTTCAATCATGGAAGTCCGTAAAGTCGAAGTCCCTGTTATGGCTGATTTGCATGCTCGTGGCGAACATCCCGAATATCTCTTCTGGGTTGGTTGTGCAGGAGCATTTGATGATCGTTACCAGAAAGTGACCAGGGCTTTTACAAAAATACTGACCTTCCTTAAGGTGAGTTATGCCGTGCTGGGAAAGGAGGAATCCTGCACCGGCGATCCTGCCCGCCGTGCCGGGAATGAGATGCTTTACCAGATGCAGGCTCTTCAAAATATAGAGATTTTTAAATCATATGGGGTTAAAAGGATTATTACTATTTGTCCACACTGTTACAATATCTTTAAAAATGAATATCCTGACCTTGGCGCCGAGTTGGAAGTGATCAATTATCTTCAATTTCTGGATAAATGTCTGGTAAACGGGACTCTGAAAATTGACCCGCATGCATTGTCCGGTATCAGCGTAACATACCATGACCCCTGTTACCTTGGGCGGGCAAATGACATCTATTTTGAACCACGTTCAATCTTGAAGAAACTGACGGTGAATGTGGTTGAAATGGAAAGAAATAAAAGTTTTGCCTTATGTTGCGGCGCCGGTGGTGCACAAATGTTCAAAGAAGCTGAAAAAGGCGAGAAGGAAATTTTTATTGAACGTACCGAAGAGGCCATCAGGACCGGGGCGAAGGTTATTGCAACCGCCTGCCCTTTCTGTATGACTATGCTTACAGATGGAATCAAGTACAAAAACAGGGAAGAAGAGATTAAAAATCTTGATATTGCTGAATTGATAGTTCAATCATTAAATATATAAGTATTCATAAAACTACTGAAATGGAGAATAGAAAAGTACTGAAAAGCGGAGAGTTCCTGGTGAATGAAATGCAAGCCAACGATATCTTTATTCCGGAAGAATTCGATGAAGAGCAAAAAATGATTGCCCAGACAGTGCAGGATTTCCTTGATACCGAACTCTACCCGAATATCGCACAAATCGATTCCCCTGATATAAACCTGATGCAAAGTATCCTTAAAAAGGCCGGAGAGCTTGGCCTGATGGGCATTTCCATTCCTGAGGAGTATGGCGGTTTTGGTCAGTCATTTGTAACCCAGATGCTTGCAGCTGAAAAAATTGGTTCAGGACATTCGTTCTCGGTCGCATTCATGGCTCATACCGGAATTGGTACCTTGCCAATTATGTACTACGGGAACGAAGATCAGCGCCAGCGTTATGTTACGCGCCTTGCCTCCGGTGAGTTGTTAGGCGCATATTGCCTTACCGAGCCAGGAGCCGGAAGTGATGCCAACTCCGGTAAAACAACTGCCACTTTGTCGGAAGACGGTCAACACTACATCCTTAATGGCCAGAAAATGTGGATCACCAACGCAAATTTTGCTGACACCCAGGTTGTATTTGCGAAAATTGACAAGGACAGGGTTTTAAGCGCATTCATCGTTGAAAGAAACTATCCCGGGGTTAATGTCAATCCTGATGAACATAAAATGGGCATTAAGGGCTCATCAACAGCTCAGATCTTTTATAATGATGTAAAAGTGCCTGTTGGCAACCTGATAGGCAACAGAGGAGAGGGTTTCAGAATTGCCCTGAGCATTCTGCATATGGGCAGGATAAAGCTTGGTGCCAATGTTTTGGGCGCTTCGAAGAAAGCAATCACCGATTCGGTAAAATATGCCAATGAGCGCAAGCAATTCAATGTTATGATTTCGACATTTGGAGCAATCAAGCATAAATTGGCCGAGCAGGTTATCAGGACTTTTGCTTTGGAGAGTGCAATTTACCGACTAAGCAAGGACGTTGATCAGCTGATCGAATTACATAAAGCAGCCGGAATGGATAAAGGCAAGGCTTCAATCGAAGGGATCAGCCATTATGCTGTTGAAGCAGCCATACTTAAAGTTTATGGATCTGAGGTTCTCGACTTTGTGATCGATGAAGCAGTCCAGATCCACGGAGGTATGGGATATTCAGCCGAGATGGATGTTGAAAGAGGTTACCGGGATTCCCGGATTAACAGGATATTTGAAGGAACCAATGAGATAAACAGGCTTTTGGTTGTCGATACCGCAATGAAAAGGGCGATGAAGGGTGATTTCGATCTTTTTGGGAAAGCTGAAACCTTAACAGCTAATCTTGAAAATATTGCTGTCAGTGCCATGGATGGCGAGTCGTATTTCGAAGAAAAACTTCGTTATATAAAGAACTTTAAAAACCTTATTCTCCTTGTTATTAATGGTGCATCTAAATATTTCGACAAGAAACTGATCATGGAACAGGAGGTGCTGAACAACCTTGCTGATATGATTATGGAGGTCTATATTGCAGAATCGTTGGCGCTAAGGGTCCAGAAAATGGAGAACATTCAAGGCGCAGATCCTTCAGGACTTTACCATGCGCTGGTCGATGTCTTCATTTACGATGCCGCAGATAAGATCAGGAAACCTGCTGCAGATGCCGCAAATTCATTTACCTCTGCTGAACTATACGGGACATTTATAAAGGGTATTGAAACCCTCACTAATGTCCCTGGGGTCAATGTTAAAGATGCACGCCGCAAAATAGCTGATAAACTGATAGAAGATAATAGTTATAAGTTCTGACATTCATTGGCGTCGCATTGTTAATAATGTTGTTAATCAGGTGTTTATACCAAAAAAGGCTGTCCCGGAATTTGGGAACAGCCTTTTTTAATAGTATGTATAAAAAGATCACCTAATCTATTGAAAATTACTGAACTGGTTCAGATTGTTCAAGTTTTGTAACATTTACCACAATTTCATCTTTGTCAGCAACATAATCAACTGTGATCAAATCACTTTCAGTAAGTTTGGTTTTAATAATCTCCTCTGCAAGGGTATCTTCAATATATTTCTGAATTGCACGCTTGAGTGGGCGGGCGCCAAACTGAACATCCCAACCTTTTTCAGCGATATAATCTTTTGCCGACGGAGTAATTAAAATCTGGTAACCAAGGTTTTTTATCCGGTCGTACAATTGCTTAAGTTCAATATCGATGATTTTATGAATGTCTTCACGTTCGAGTGATTCAAAGATTATCACATCATCGATTCTGTTTATGAATTCAGGGGCAAATGCCTTTTTAAGCGCATTTTCAATAACTCCTTTTGCATAATCACTTGAGGCAGCCTGTTTTGCTGAAGTTGCAAAACCAACACCTTGTCCAAAATCCTTCAATTGCCTTGACCCAATATTGGAGGTCATGATTACAATGGAATTTTTAAAATCTACCCGTCGGCCGAAACTATCTGTCAGCATACCATCGTCAAGCACCTGTAACAGCAAGTGGAAGACATCCGGATGTGCTTTTTCTATTTCATCCAGAAGAACGATTGAATATGGACGGCGTCGAATCTTTTCAGTCAATTGTCCGCCCTCCTCGTATCCAACATATCCCGGCGGGGCGCCGATAAGCCGTGACACTGCAAATTTTTCCATGTATTCACTCATATCAATGCGAACCAGCGCATCTTCAGTATCAAATAAATACCTTGACAACACCTTTGCCAGGTGGGTTTTCCCGACACCTGTCGGACCCAGGAAAATGAATGTACCGATCGGCTTGTTCGGATCCTTGAGCCCGGCGCGGTTACGTCGAATGGCTTTGACCACCTTTCGGATTGCTTCATTTTGTCCGATGACCGAATTTTCCAGTTCAGCTTCCATGTTGATCAGACGGTCACTTTCATTTTTTGCGATTCGTTGCATGGGGATACCTGTCATCATGGCAACAACCTCTGCCACATTTTCCTCTGCAACTGTTTGACGGTTCAGTTTAGCATTTTCATCCCATTTCTTTTTCTCTCGCTCCAGACTGTCCTGAAGTTTTCGCTCGGTATCGCGGAGGTCAGCGGCTTCTTCGAATTTCTGACTGTTAATGGCAGACATCTTCAGTTTCCGTGTCTCTTCAATCTGGTTTTCAACTTTCACGATCTCATCCGGGACATTGATGTTGGAAATATGCACCCGGGCCCCTGCTTCATCAAGCGCGTCAATGGCCTTATCAGGAAGGTACCGGTCGGTAATATATCTGTTTGTGAGGGCGACACAGGCTTTAATGGCATCATCTGTATATTTCACCAGGTGATGATCTTCATATTTTTCCTTGATATTATTGAGGATTTCAACAGTCTCCTCAGGAGAGGTCGGGTCAACGAGCACTTTTTGAAATCTGCGTTCAAGCGCTCCATCCTTTTCAATATATTGCCGGTACTCATCCAGTGTGGTTGCTCCGATGCATTGAATGTCACCGCGTGCCAGCGCCGGTTTGAACATATTAGAGGCATCGAGTGAACCGGATGCATTACCAGCGCCTACAATCGTGTGTATTTCATCAATAAAAACGATGATGTTTGGATTTTTTTCAAGTTCATTGAGCACCGCCTTCATTCGCTCTTCGAATTGCCCGCGGTACTTTGTGCCTGCAACAAGCGAAGCGAGGTCAAGGGAAACAAGGCGTTTGTTGAACAATGCACGTGATACCTTGCGCTGAACAATCCTGAGTGCAAGCCCTTCTGCAATAGCCGATTTGCCAACACCTGGCTCACCGATCAAAATCGGATTATTTTTTTTACGCCGGCTCAAAATCTGGGCAATGCGTTGTAATTCCTTCTCCCGACCCACAATGGGATCTAGCCGGCCTTCTTCGGCTGCCTTGGTGATATCCCGACCAAAATTATCCAATACCGGAGTCTTTGACTTTGAATCCTGTGGTTTTTTGGAACTTCCGCTGAAGCTTTTCCCGCCCTCCTCCGGATCCTCATCTTCATCATCTTTCGGTAGAATATCCTGCGGATCAAATCGGGGCTCTTCATTTCCACTTGTCAGAATTGCTTTAAGCTCGTCTTTAACAGCGTTATAACTAACTCCGTTCATTGAAAAGGTTTTTGTAACAAGGTTGTTTTCATCTTTTAAAATGGCCAACAAAAGATGTTCAGTGCCAATAAGTTCACTGTTAAATAGTTTTGCTTCAAGATAGGTAATTTTTAACGCCCTTTCAGCTTGCTTGATCAGAGGGATGTTTTCACTTCCCGTGGGCTTCTCTTTATGACTGGCAACAGCCAATTCAATTTTTTTTCTGATCTCTGCAAGATCGACACCAAGATTACGTAAAATGCGGATGGCCAATCCTTCCCCTTCCCGGATGATGCCTAACAGAAGATGCTCCAAACCAATGTAATCATTACCTAATCGTTGGGCCTCTTCACGGCTGTATATCAAAACGTCTTTTACACGTTGTGAGAATTTTGCTTCCATAAGATGCTCTTTATCAAGATAAGTTGAAAACTATGACAAAAATCGAACCACTTTAAAATTTGCAAAAATGGCAACGCAATCAAAAATACGATCGAATTCATTAAATAAACGCTGAATGCCCTTAATTTATTAACACTTTCATGTTAGTAAGAGTGGAAAATAATTAACCTCCGGCCATGGTTATAAGATCGAAATTTGTTATCTTCGTAACCTAATAACAGATATTTTATCTATCTGATAATTAATTGCATAACTAATGGTTAGAGACGAAATGGAATCGGGAGAAAAAATAGTTCAGGTCAACATTGAAAATCAGATGAAAACCGCCTACATTGATTATTCAATGTCGGTGATTGTACAGAGAGCATTACCCGATGTGCGGGATGGTTTGAAACCAGTTCACAGGCGGGTTTTATTTGGAATGTATGAGTTGGGAGTCCTTTCAAACAGGGCATATAAGAAATCGGCAAGGATAGTAGGGGAGGTCCTCGGAAAATTTCATCCCCATGGTGATACTTCGGTATATGATGCCATGGTCAGAATGGCCCAGGAGTGGAGTTTGCGCTATCCACTGGTTGACGGGCAGGGTAATTTTGGTTCAATGGATGGAGATAGTCCGGCCGCAATGCGATATACAGAAGCTCGTCTGCAAAAGATCGCAGAAGAAATGGTTGCCGACATTGAAAAAGATACTGTTGATTTTCAGTTTAATTTTGATGATACCCTGAAGGAGCCAACCGTGATGCCTTCACGGATTCCAAACCTTCTGATCAATGGTGCATCCGGCATTGCAGTTGGGATGGCTACCAATATGGCCCCTCACAACCTGAGTGAAGTCGTTGATGGCATTATTGCTTACATTGATAACAGGGACATTACAATTCCTGAATTGATGAAATACATTAAAGCCCCTGATTTTCCAACAGGAGGGATCATTTATGGATACGACGGCGTTAAAGATGCTTTCGAAACTGGCAGGGGAAGGATTGTGGTTCGCGGGGAGACAACAATTGAACAGGATGATCACGGACGAGAGAAAATCATTGTTACTTCAGTGCCATACCAGGTTAACAAGGCTGAAATGATCAAAAAAACAGCCGATCTGGTAAATGATAAGAAGATTGAAGGTATTTCTGATATCCGCGATGAATCGGACAGGAACGGGGTTCGCATCGTGTATGAACTCAAACGTGAAGCTATTACAAATGTGGTTCTGAATAAATTGTATCAGATGACCGCATTGCAGACCTCTTTCAATGTTAACAACATCGCACTTGTCAAAGGCCGGCCGATGATGCTTAATCTGAAAGACATGATCGTGCACTATGTTGAACACCGACATGAAGTTATTTTCCGCAGAACAAAATTTGACCTGGCCGAAGCGCTTAAAAGGGCTCATATTCTTGAAGGATTGCTCATTGCCCTTGACAACCTTGATGCTGTAATCGCCCTGATCAGGGCATCGCAGACACCTGATGAGGCCAAGGCCGGATTAATTGCAAATTTCGGACTGAGTGAAATCCAGGCCAAAGCGATCCTTGACATGCGTTTGCAGCGGCTGACCGGGCTTGAGCGTGATAAAATCAAGGAAGAGTACGCTGAACTGATGAAACTGATCGACTTCCTGAACAGTATTATTGCAGATGAATCGCTCAGGATGAACATTATCAAAGATGAACTGAGGGAGATCAAGGAAAAGTTTGGGGATGAGCCAAGGTCACAGATTGTTTATGCTGCCTCTGATTTCAGGATTGAAGATACAATCCCTGATGAAAATGTAGTGATCACCATCTCTCATATGGGTTATATCAAGCGGACTCCCCTATCTGAATATCGCGTACAAAATAGGGGAGGACGGGGTGTAAAGGGTTCGGAAATCAGGGATGAGGATTTTCTTGAACACCTCTTCGTAGCTACAAACCATAATTATTTACTCTTCTTTACTGAAAAGGGTAAGTGTTTCTGGCTCAGGGTATATGAAATTCCTGAAGGTGGAAAAACCTCCAAGGGCAGGGCAATACAAAATCTCATAAATATTGAACCTGACGATAAGGTGCGGGCTTTTATCAATGTAAAAAATCTGAAAGACGAAGAATACATTTCGTCAAATTTCATCATTCTTGCAACAAAAAAAGGCACCATAAAAAAAACGTCACTTGAAGCATATTCAAGGCCACGCCAAAATGGCATCAATGCTATCACCATCAATGAAGGTGATCAGCTGCTGGAAGCAAAGCTGACCCAGGGAACCGATGAGGTCGTTATGGCCTTAAAATCGGGACGTGCGATAAGGTTTAACGAAAAGACCGTTCGTCCGATGGGCCGTAATGCGGCAGGCGTTCGGGGGATTTCCTTCTCCGGTGCCAGCGATGAGGTTATTGGCATGATATGCATCCCGCTTGATAAAAAATGTGAGGTTCTTGTTGTTTCTGAAAATGGATATGGCAAGCGATCTGACCTTGATGATTACCGGATCACGAACAGAGGTGGAAAAGGAGTCAAGACCTTAAACATTACGGATAAAACCGGCGCAGTAATAGCTGTGAAGGATGTAACTGACAATGATGACCTGATGATCATCAACCGCTCAGGCGTAATCATCAGAATGGCTGTTGCCAACCTGAGGGTAATGGGACGGGCCACTCAGGGCGTCCGCCTGATTAAAATAGATGATGGTGATTCCATTGCAGCTGTTGCAAAAGTTGATGTGGAGGTTGCTGCGGTAAACGAAGATGACCTGACGATTGATTCTATTGAGAATTCAAATGACAGTATCAACGACATATCAGAGGATTCTGTTGTGAATAATAAAACAGATGATCCGGAAACTGAAAATTAATTTGACTTTCTTAGTTTATAATAGAAGTGTATTTTTTATCTTTGTCGGCTGAAAATCAATTCAAACCTATCATCCTAATACTCAAATCGATGAAAAAAATTGCATTACTTCTGGTATTGGTAACTGCCATTACCGTTGCATTTGGACAGAAAAACGTTCGTCAGACTGCATCTAATTACCTGAAATCTGGTAAATTAGATAAATCAATGGAAGCTATCAATCAATGTGTTCTGGATCCCAGTACGGCTCAGGATGCGAAAGCATGGCTTATCAGGGGAAATGTCTATCTTGAAATAGCAAACACCAAAGAAGAAAATTTTAAAAATCTTGATCCTGATCCTCTGGCTAAAGCGTTGGAGTCTTACCAAAAGGCTATCGAGTTTGATCCAAAAAAAGAGTATTACGATGAAATCTATGTTAAACTAAATTTGCAGCGGAATAGTTATTATAATGCCGGTGTTGATGAGTACAATAAAAAGAATTTCAAGCAGGCTATGGTGAACTTCGGAAAAGGAGCAGAGGTTCTTGAAATTGCCAAAGTTTCGGATACCATTTCGATATTAAATGCAGCCACTTGTGCATCTCTTGCAAACGAAAGCGAGGCAGCAAAAAAATATTATATTAAATTATTAAAGGAAGACTATAAGTCACCAGCTGTATTTATGACATTATCTGATTTATACCGTCAGGATAAAGATTCAACAAATGCATTGAAATATGTTCGGATGGGACAGCAGCTCTATCCCAACGATTTGAGATTGTTTTTGTCCGAAACAAATATCTACCTTACATTCAACAAAACAGATAAAGCGCTGAACAACCTTAAAGTTGCCCTGGCGAAGGATTCAACAAATTATTCTGTTGCATTTGCCCTTGGGACGATTTACGACAATATTTCAAACGACAGCAGTAAAACGGTTGCACAGCGCAATGAGGCATTTGAAAATGCTGTTGCATCCTACAAAAATGCCATCAGATTATTTCCTGAGTATTTTGAAGGTAATTACAACCTGGGAGCCTTGTTTGTAAATAAAGCCGCTTCAATTAACGATGAAGCCAATAAATTACCACTTGACGCTACTACACAATATGAGAAGTTAAAGAAGGAGGCAGACAACTACCTTGAACAAGCTTTACCATATCTGGAAAAAGCAACTGAACTACAACCTGCTGATCTAAATACATTGATTTCGCTAAAACAAATTTATGCACGCACCAACAAAACAGACAAGATGAAAGAGGTGCAGGAAAAAATAAACGCTGCCCAGCAAAAATAGGGCAGGCTAAAAAATACCAGGAGAATAAATGAAGATCGATATTCTCCTGTTATTTTTATAATTACTATTTAACATAATATTAATTATAAGACGATTATATTTTTAAAAACACTGGTTATCAATTGACGGAAATATTCCTATTTTTGCCACCTAACTTAATGCTTCCGAATGAAAATTGCTGTAACAGGCGCCAGCGGACATGTTGGTGTAAATTTATGTAAGGCCCTTCTTGATCAGGGTCACCAGGTAAAGGCGCTTACCCATCATAATATTAAGGGAATTGATAAAATGCCCGTTCATATTGTTCATGGTGATGTTTTAGATAAGAACTCTCTGCCACCTCTCCTTGAAGATGTTGAAGTTGTATTTCACCTGGCAGCCAGGATATCAATAACAGGAGACCGGGATGGCATGGTTCAGCGGATCAATGCAGAAGGAACGAGAAATCTGTTGTCGGCAGCAACTGACCTCCGGGTTAAAAGATTTATCCATTTCAGTTCCATTCATGCTTTTCAGCAACATCCACAACACCTGCCGCTCGATGAAACCAGGCCGCTGGTTGAACTGGAAGGGTTTGCCTATGATCGTTCCAAAGCAGCAGGTGAACGTGCTGTTATGGATGCTGTTAAAAATGGATTTGATGCATTGGTATTAAGTCCTACTGCCATCATTGGTCCGGCAGATCCTGAACCATCGCTTATCGGGACCGCGGTTGTTGATATTTATAATCATAAAATTCCCTCTCTTGTTCCCGGAGGTTATGATTGGGTTGATGTAAGGGATGTTGTTGGAGCTGCGATAACGGCTATTGATAAAGGGAGAGCTGGCGAAAAGTACCTGCTTTCGGGTCATTGGCACAGTTTGCAGGAATTTTCCGGATTAATCCAGCTGCATTCGGGGAGAAAAACGATCAGTACAGTCTTACCAATCTGGATCGCCAGATTCGGGTTGCCATTTATTACCTTATACAGCAAATTTTCAGGAACCAAACCATTGTATACCAGCGAATCGCTGACAATCATCACTGAAGGCAACAGAATGATCAGCAATGTTAAAGCCAGAAATGAACTGAACTTTAATCCACGTCCCCTGACTGACACCATCAATGATTTCTTAATCTGGCTCAAGGCAAACGCCTATATCCAATAACTGCTCATTCCATGAAAGAATCCACTTTTTTTATGATCGTTTATGCCTGGATTGCCATAGCGATTTTTATTTTTCCGGTAGTCATCAGAATCGTAGCGCCCTATGGCCGGCACACAACAAGAAAATGGGGCGCCATGATCGACAACCGTGCAGGATGGATACTTATGGAACTTCCGGCATTGCTTGTCTTTGCCGGTTTTTACCTCTTTGGCACAGGTACTCACCCGACTGTTACCTGGGTTTTCTTTTCACTATGGATATTTCATTATGTTAACCGCACGTTGGTATTTCCCTTCAGGCTGAGAACCAGGGGTAAAAAAATGCCATTAGCCATCGTGTTTATGGCCATTGGATTTAATTTTGTCAATGGATTTCTCAATGGATACTATCTTGGATCCATGGCAACCGAGGCCGAATACCCTATATCATACATAGCTGACCCGAGATTTATTGGCGGTATTGTTTTATTTGTTTTTGGTATGTTTATCAACTGGCAGTCTGATAATATTCTGATTCACCTGAGAAAGCCGGGAGAGACGGGATATGTAATTCCTCAGAAAGGATTTTTCAAGTGGGTTTCATGCCCAAACCATTTTGGTGAAATAGTTGAATGGTCAGGGTTTGCTTTAATGACATGGAGTTCGCCTGCCCTTGCATTTGCTGTGTGGACTCTGGTAAACCTGATGCCAAGGGCACTACACCATCACAAATGGTATAAAGAAACTTTTTCAGAATATCCTTCGCGGCGGAAAGCTTTACTGCCATTCATCATGTAAGGTTATAAATACACCGATGGGAACCGCTTCTGGCCGAAGTGGTTCCCATCCCGTTTTCCTATTGGCCGTAGCCAACCGGAGCGTTCAAGTTACGGTTATTGTGGTTGATCTATTTAAGGTGGGGTGACCCCTCCCCTTTCGTTCCGGCCCTTTTCTGAAATTGCTCTTGCGGGCTATCCCCGATTTTGGACCCTGCTCTAAAAACATACTTTAATTTGGTTCATACCTTGCGGTACATTCCTCGTTTAAGCGTGGTCGGGAGTGCCTGGTACCTTGCGGATCCTACTTTCGCCTTCCTGTTTTTGAGTCAGACCTTTTATCGCTCACTTGAATGCCAAATATACAGCAGCAAAACAGGTGAAAGCAAATTTTTCAGGAAGCGGATATAAACAACTTACTCACAATGGTTATTAACAATTTGTTAATAACTATTCATTTGCAACAATTTAAATATCAGGCTATTATTTCGAATATAACAATGGATGTAAAAAAAATGTTAATAAACTGTTCATTACTCAACAGTAACTGTCAATCCACGCATTGTCATTTCATTACATAAAGGTTTTATTTCAGAAAAAGCTCCTGCTTTTACACCGCATTTCCCTTTAAAATGGGCAATCATAGCGCACTGTTCGGCCTGCTCTGGTTCATGATCGCAAACTTCAACCAACGACTGGATGACAAAATCAAAAGTGTTCACGTCATCATTAAAAAGAATCAGATCGCGAAGAGTCCCGTTTTGATCCTTATCGATTGGGGAAGGATTTTCTTTATGTTTTACCATTAAATTGGAATTTCAACTGCAAAATTACTAATATTATGGGTTCAAACATGTACTTTTGGTTTAACAAAACGACCGAATGATAGAATTTACAGAATTTGTACTCTCACTTGAAGATCGCCTTAAAAAGCCCCTTCCAGGCCGGTCGGCACAATTAAAAATGTCGTCGCTTAGGAGAATTCAGGATCTTTTAAAATTATCGCCATCACAGGATGTAACCCAAAGCAGTGTATTAATTCTGTTTTATCCGACTGAAGGTGAAATTGGTTTGGTATTGATGCTGCGTCCTGAATACAAAGGAGTACATAGTGGTCAAATAAGTTTACCAGGCGGAAAGTTTGAAGATGATGATGAAAGTTTGATTTATACCGCCTTGCGTGAGGCAAAGGAGGAAATTGGCATCGATCCATCTCATGTTCAGGTCATCGGACAGTTAACGGAGATGTATATCCCCCCTAGTCGTTTTATGGTCACTCCCATTGTTGGTTATCAGGCTTTTAAACCCAAATTTACGGCTGATCCAAAAGAGGTTGCCCAGATCATTGAAATCAGGCTGTCTGATTTATTGGATGACCGTAAAGTGCAAATAAAAAAAATCAAACTCAGCATGGGACTTTCGTTAAAGGTACCCTCTTTTTTTATTGATGGTCATGTAATATGGGGTGCAACAGCAATGATTTTAAGCGAATTAAAGGAATTGTCCTCCGAAATTATCATGATAACCCGATCAGGAGAGCATAAAGAATAATAAAAATTTTTATTATTTACCTGTCGCTGGTTTCGTAAAGGAAAACGTCCCGGGGATTCTGCCGGCAATGTACTGCCTGATGAGGGTACCATTAACATTATATTGACAGGCTGTGCCATTCTGCACATAATCTTTGGCATCACTGACAAAAATATTTCCTGTAACAGGATGAATTTCAAGCCCATAAAGGCGGCGTTCGTTGGAGGGAATGAGAGGTTGAACAGGGAGTCCGGCTGCAGAAATTGGCATTTGAAACACCCCACCTTTTAAAAAATACAAGGTGTCCATTGTGTGATTTATACACAATCGACTGGGAACCTGCTTTGTATCAAAGAAGGTGAATTGTTTTTCAATCCGGAACGAAATTGGGTCGATTCGTAAAAGTGAAGGGGCTTCAAAATAATCATATCCTCCTGAGCAAAGGATCCATACTTTTTTTTCTTTATCGATCACAATACCAACCGGTTCTTTCCCTGTGACAAGGCTATCAACAATGGAATCAGTCTGCGTGTCTATTTTTAAAATCTGGGCTTTTCTTTGAAAACTTGGTTTACTGAAATCTCCAATAGAAGCAATAAGCATATATTTTTCATACAGTACCTGGTTCTCAGTCCAGGTTGAGGTTTGAATACTGCCTGAAACAGAATTGTTCTGAAGATCGATAACAGAAATGCTATTTTGCAGGTTGGTAACATAGGCTTTATTGGAATCGATAACCTCCATGTAGCGTGGGTAAAAAAGTCCTGTAATTGATTTTACTGATTTAAAATCTTTTAAGGAAACAACTTCAATATTGTTTGAGTTATTTACAATAACATAACCCAAATTCCCAATGATTTTCATTGATTGCGCGACATCACCCAATCCTCTGCCATTTGATTTCCTGAAAATACTCTGTACTGCTTTGTTTGTTTTATTATCCACAAAGGTTACCGAGGCATTTCCCCAGTTGTAATTGCCCTCATTAATTATAAAAATTCCATCTTCGTAGTTTACAGAAACTACAGTAGTATCGGGATCTTCAATTGTTTTTTCACGCACGGGATCTTTGGAGCATGATGTGCTAAAAAAAACAAAAACAAGACTGGAATACAGAAGTGAGATCCAATAAATGGGATAACGGTTTTTATTCACGTCAGGTGATTTAACATGTATTCTATTGATTTCGCCCGCCAGAGAGTGAAAGTTTCAGCGTGAATGCATAATTTATTCCGGGCATCGGTCGGCTTGCTATTGATTGGTAATCGAGATTAAACAGATTATTAATTTCAAACTGTAAAGATAGAATAAAATTTCTCAAACCGAGGTTTTTCCCAAAAATAACAGACGACATACTATAAGCAGGCATATAGGAAAGATTGTCCTTCCCCGTATATCTCCGGCTAATGAAAGAAAAGTTATAGATAAAATAGAATTTCCAGCGCTCCAGTGAAATTGTTGAATTAAAATTATGAACAGGAATATAAATCAACTGTTTCCCTATTTTGTTATCATTTACAATGTTGGTTTTTTCGTAAGTTGAGCGACAGTAATTATAGTTATTATCAAAGCTCAGTTTGAATCGCATTATTTCCGATCTGATGTTGAAACCCACTTCAAGTCCTCTGGCGAGCACTTCCCCGACATTCTCTGGTTTCCACAGGTTACTGCCCTCAACAGGCTGCCATATAATCATTTCGTAAATCCAGGAATAATACCCTGTGAGGTTGGCTTCGATAAAAAGCCGGTTATTATTTGTGGTAAAATTGAAGGTAGATCCAATTTCGGATGTATAATTCACCTCGGGCTTCAGATCAGGATTTCCGGAAAGTTCCCAGAACAGATCGTTCAATGTAGGATACCGGTAATTTCTGGCAAGATTAGCAGAAAAGGCAAGGTTAATATTGTTGAAGGGTCGATATTCAGCTCCTATGGCCGGTACAAACGGAATAAATTTCCCATCAATCAAATCCTCCCTGAGGACCAATGAAGCGTTGATTTTTTTTCCGATATTATAATTCATTTCAAGGAAAAAACTCACGGTACGCCTGGTTTTTAATTCGTTGTATGAGTCGGAATAGACCCAATCTGCGGTATAATCCATTCCGGGTTTAATGGTTAAATTCTTTATCCCGTTATATGAAAACCTGATCCTGTTAATCCAGGAATAGTAAGTATGGGTAACATTGAGGAGGGAGTCCTGGATGTAGTTCATATACTGTGAAACAAGCGCTGACCTGATAAGCAGGTTATATTTTTTTTCAATAAACTTATATTCAAGAATCGCCCGGAGCGCATTATCCTGCTGGGATTCCGCATTTTTATTATCAGTTTGTGTCGCAGTAGCAGGAAGTTTCCGATTATTATTATTATACCAGAACTTAGCAGAAAACAGGTGCCTGTCATTCAGTTTCCAAAAAAACTCCTGAGCGACATCATAGAATTTGTTTGAGGCATTCTTCTGGTAGCTAACCTCTCCAATATCATTTGTATATGAAAAATCATTCAATGCAGAAGCAAAACTAAATTTAGAATGCGATTGAAAAGATTTGGTACCTGCGGTTATTTTAGCATTGGTGGTATAACTATTAAAACTGGCAACAGTTTGTGCGAGGGTGCCGCTGTAACGATTATTCCAGTCGGGATTTGTTACAAGGTCAATGACTCCACCGAAAGCGCCACTGGTTCGTGAGATACCTGCAGCGCCGTATAAAATTTCCAGCCCATCGAATTGAGAAATTGGTATTTGAGAAAAATCGACCTGACCAAGCATCGGTGAATTGAGGTTGATTCCATTCCATTCAACCTGGGTGTGCTGGGCCGTTGTTCCTCTGAAAGAAGATGTTGCCAGCGTATTATTGCCATAGGATTTTATGAAAATCGTTGAGTGTTGTGACAGGATTGTGGATAGATTGGCGCTCAATTGGGGCATCAGGATGGCCGAGTCCAATTTTGATCTTTTAAAACCTTTGTTATCGAGGACGAAACTTGATTTGATTTCGAATTCGGGCAAATGCAATGTATCACCCAAATTCTGGGCAATGATCTTCAGGGTGAGGTAAGGTGACCCAAGGAAAAGAATGCAGAAAAGTAGGTATTTGCTGTTTTTTATCAAATCCAGGATGGTCCTCAGATGACTAATTCTTTACGATTTTTTTTGTAATAATGGTTCCATCATTCAATGAAAAGCGGGCAATGTAGAGACCTGCAGTAAATGAAGAAAAGTCGAATTGTTCTTTGTCGGAAAAGGCTTGTTCCAGGAGAATCCTGCCGCTCAAATCGGAAATTTTTAATCCGACCTCGCCTTTTTCCATTGTACTGACCGACATTTCAGAAGTAACAGGATTGGGATAAATCAGAACTTCTGTTACTTTCTTTTCGCCATCAAATCCGTTTGCCGAGTTATGTATAACACCCAGGCCATCAAGATCAAAACCTCCTGTATCAAAGGGAGTCGGCCATGGATCATTCACCTTATGTCCTTGTGAATCGAAGACGGCATATGCTGTTTCCAAACATCCCCCTACATCGATAATCCTGATATGGGTAATATTTTGCAGGTCGATCGCAGCGCTATCAAGAATATCATCCAGATCGAAGGGAGTGCCAAATTCCATCCTGTATTTCCCGGCCAGGTTGTTAATTTTTGTTGCATCGACTGTGCCGAAAGTGGAAACCTGTTCATTTTCAGATGTGAGAGAAACAGACGGGAACCTAACGAAATGCTGGCCATCAGAGCTTACCTCAACAAATGCCAGTTCAAGAAATGAGTCACTGAATGAGTTTTCAAAAACGGCAAAATCAGGACCCGGTCGATTCACGATAGGTAAATCAAATGAAAGCAATGCGGTTCCCCGGTCACCGAGACTCACCACTGAACCATCGGCACGGCCGGTGGCATATGAGTTGGTTCCATAAGTTGTTTTATTGGCCCCATTGTAAGTTAAACCTGAATCGACCATGTTGATAAATCCTCTTTCAATGATGCAGGAGGAGGCCCAACTAACAAAAGATACACTATCCTTGTGCATGGCTGATGTACCTGGCTGGTCAACAGGTGGATGGTATTGTGCATTAATTCCGGTAGGAAAAAACTGCATAAGCATTAATAACCATAAACCGGAGCGAGCTATTTTCATTCTGTCATGTTTTTCACTGACTTTGCCACACAAATGTAGAAAAAAAACAAATCGTTTATTAATAATTCTTACATTTGCAATGATAGTTCATCCTGCAAATAAAGCTGTAATGAGCACAAAACGAGTTATTTCCATCGGATTAATCCTGACTTTTTTCATCATGATTTGCATCACTACATCCTGTAATTCAGGGAAAGCAGTGTGTGATTCAAACCACCTGAGAAAACCACCGAAACTAAAGAAAAACAGAAGCAATTATGGTGTGGTTTACGAGCATAAATCAAAACCAGTTGGTAAAAATTATGTAGTCCGAAATCGCAGGTAAATTCCTATTCGTAAAAGTCGCTATGTTCAGGATAATACATTGACTCTTTGGAAATATCGGGAGGAAAGGTAAAAAATGTTATTAATCCTTTGGCGCACAATACATTATCACAATTATACAACCCAACTTCGATATCGGCAAGGTTTCTCCTCATCTGTTTTACTTTTGCACGCAACATGATTGGTCCCTGGTTTATCGCAACAGTTTTGAGATAGCGAAACTCGGCTTTTGA
>Ga0247841_10002148_pt1 | contig 40541 bp, 43 predicted proteins | sample LaCruzMarch2015__2_FD_192410 | JGI IMG/M metagenome (GOLD analysis project Ga0247841, IMG submission 192410) | Freshwater microbial communities from meromictic Lake La Cruz, Castile-La Mancha, Spain - LaCruzMarch2015_18m | ecosystem: Environmental > Aquatic > Freshwater > Lake | place: Spain...
GAATCTATACTTACTAAAAGCGGGAAGCAGATATTGGATAATTTCATAAAGTTAAAATGATCAAAGACCTTATAAAGCGGCTGGTTAATAAAAAAGATTTAACTGCCCAAGAGATGCAGCAGGTAATGCGCGAGATCCTAAGCGGCGCAACCGAAACCGCTGATATCATTAATTTCCTGACCTCGTTGAATGAGAAAGGCGAGACAGTCGGAGAGTTAACTGCGGCGGTAAATGAAATGCTTAAATATGTCGAGCCGATTATCATAGATACCGATAATATATTAGATACCTGCGGTACCGGAGGGGATAAGAAAGGAACTTTTAATATCTCAACAATTACTGCATTGGTTGCAAGCGGAGCCGGCATTACCGTGGCTAAACACGGTAATCGTTCAGTATCCAGTAAATGCGGCAGCGCGGATATTTTAGAGGCCTTAGGTGTAGATATTAATATGAATAAAGCCAAGATCAAGAAATGCCTTAAAGAGATCGGTATCGCTTTTTTGTTTGCGCCAAATCTGCATCCGGCAATGAAAAATGTCATGCCGGCAAGAAAACAGATCGCCGGTAAGACCATGTTTAATATCTTGGGTCCTCTGATTAACCCGGCGCGCGCGACTAACCAGTTAATCGGGGTATATTCTAAAGAATGGACCAGGCCATTGGCGCAGGTTTTATATAATCTTGGCTCCAGGCATGTTTTAGTGGTACATGGCGCAGACGGTTTGGATGAAGTAACAACTACTGAGAAGACCTTTGTTTCCGAGGTAAATAACGGTGTATTAAGAGATTATGAAATAACTCCGGAAGATTTTGGCTTGCCTCGTGCTAAAGCCGGAGATTTAGTTGGAGGCCTGATCCAGGAGAATGTCAAAATTTTCCAGGATATATTAGGCGGTAAAAAGGGAAAAGCCCGGGATATTGTTTTATTAAATGCCGGTTGCGCTATTTATGCCGCTGATAAAACTAACACTATCGCCGAAGGAATAAAATTGGCTGAAGAATCCATTGATTCAAAGGCGGCATTAAGGAAACTGGAATTATTAAAGGAGTATTCACACTAAGATGGCTAAAGTTGATGCCTTGAAAGAGATCGTCACAAAGAAAAAAGAAAGAATCGCTTTATCTAAACAACAACTGCCTGAGGAAGATTTAAAAGCAAAATTAACCGGTCTTGCTCCTTGCCGTCCATTCAGGGAGGCAATCAGCAAGCCGCGTCAGATCTCGCTTATCGCTGAGATTAAACAATCTTCTCCTTCAAAAGGCATGATCCGCCAGAATTTTAACTTGCAGGAGATTGCCCGGAGCTACCAGGAGGCAGGAGTGCAGGCAGTTTCCGTATTGACCGAGGAAGATTTCTTCGGGGGAAACCCGCTTTATATTAATGAAGTAAAAAACATAATTACCGCTCCGGTTTTAAGAAAAGATTTTATTTTGGAAAGCTATCAGGTGTATGAGTCGCGTTATTTAGGGGCGGATGCGATTTTATTGATCACTGATTTATTGACCAAGGATAAACTGATGGAGTTAATGCAGGTTGCCGACAGCCTTGGCATGGATTATTTAGTGGAAGTGCATGATGAAAAAGAACTTAAAAAAGTGTTAACCCTAAAAGTTCCTGTCATCGGAATAAATAACCGCAATCTGCATACCCTTGAGGTTGATTTTAAGACTACGGAGAAATTGTTTACTTTAATCCCGAGAGACAAAGTGGTGGTTGTGGAGAGCGGGATAAAGAATTATCAGGATGTTTTGTTCCTGAAAATACTCGGAGCAAGCAGTGTATTGATCGGCACTGTTTTTATGGAAGCTGAAGATATAAAGAAAAAAGTAGAAGAGGTAATGGGGTGGTAAAGGTTAAGATTTGCGGGATAACTAATTTGGAAGATGCCCTGGCCGCTTTATTTAGCGGAGCGGATGCCCTGGGTTTTGTTTTTTACAAAAAGAGCCCCCGCTATATCAGCCCGCTTAAAGCCAGCAATATCTCGCGTATTCTGCCTAAAAAGATTTGCCGGGTAGGGGTTTTTGTAGACGAGGATATTAAGACGGTAAAGAAGATCGCCAGGCTTTGCGATTTGGATATGCTGCAGTTCCATGGACAGGAATCTAACGCGTATTGCCGGAAATTCAAAGGTTATAAAATTATTAAAGCCTTTGCTGTTAAGGATGGGCTGGATTTAGCTAAAATATCAGCATATAAGGGCTGCGGCTGTCTTTTTGATACTTATTCAAAAAACCGCTTTGGCGGTACAGGCAAAAAGTTTAACTGGAATTTATTAAGAAATCTGGATAAAATAAAGCGTCCTGTTTTTCTTTCCGGAGGTTTAACTACCGGCAATGTAGGCAAGGCAGTTAAACTATTAAAACCCGATTGGGTAGATGTTTCAAGCGCGTTAGAGTTAAGCCCGGGTAAGAAGGATCATAAAAAGATCAAAAAGTTTATTCAGGCCAGCCGCAAGTTTTAGAAAGGTGGATTGGTATGAAGAAATGTCCATTTTGCCGGGAAGCGATTCAAGACGATGCCATAAAATGCAAACATTGCGGCGAGTTTTTGAATAAAAAGAAAAAATACTTAAATTGCCTATGGGGCTGCCTGGTTGCTTTATTTATATTTATCATCTTAGGCAATATTTTTCTTTATTTAGTTTTTAGTTTGTTTAAAGAGGCGATGGGTAGGGCTTCATTGATGGGGGTTAATCTGCCGCATTTTTACCTGCCCTTGAATGCGCAGGATGTGCAGATTATGTTTAGAGATTTAGGGGAAGGTTTTCGTATCTTCTGGGAGAATATTACCGGAGGATCGTTAAGTAATTATCAGAGGATTTACTTATAATGCAAAAGATTTTACCGGATAAAACAGGGCATTTTGGCAGTTTCGGAGGCAGGTTTGTTCCTGAGACGCTGATCTATGCCCTGGATGAGCTGGAAAAAGAATACCTAGCGGTTAAAAAAGATAAAAGTTTCCGTAAGGAGTTATCTAATTATCTTAGTGAATACGCCGGCCGGCCAACTCCGTTATATCTGGCTGAAAATTTAAGCAAATACCTCGGGATAAAAAAGGTTTATTTAAAAAGAGAGGATCTTTTGCATACCGGCGCGCATAAGATAAATAATACTCTGGGGCAGGTTATTTTGGCGAAGAGGATGGGCAAGAAAAGAGTTATCGCCGAAACAGGTGCGGGCCAACATGGAGTAGCTACGGCAACGGTTGCGGCATTGTTCGGATTAGAATGTGATATATATATGGGCCAGGAGGATATCCAGCGCCAGGGGCTAAATGTTTTGCGCATGAAGCTATTGGGCGCACGGGTGGTTCCGGTAAAGAGCGGCACTAAAACCTTAAAAGACGCCATGACTGAGGCCTTGCGCGATTGGGTAACTAATGTGCGTAATACCTATTATATTATCGGTACGGTTGCCGGGCCGCATCCGTATCCTGCTATGGTGCGTGATTTCCAATCGGTAATCGGCAAAGAAGCAAAGCTGCAGATTTTGAAGAAAGAAAAAAGATTGCCGGATTATCTGGTGGCTTGTGTTGGCGGCGGGAGTAATGCTATGGGCCTGTTTTATCCTTTTTTTAAAGATAAATCTGTGAAGATGATTGGCGTGGAAGCCGCGGGCTTAGGGTTGTCTTCAGGAAAACATTCCGCAAGTCTTGTGGGTGGCTCGCCCGGAGTTTTGCATGGCTGCAAATCCGATGTCCTGGAGGATAAATTCGGTCAGATTAAAAATGCGCATTCCGTGGCTGCCGGTTTGGATTATCCCGGGGTTGGTCCGGAGCATGCCTATTATAAAGAGATCAAGAGGGCACATTATGTGGCAGTCAGCGATAAAGAGGCCCTGGAAGGATTTAAATTACTATCTGAGATTGAGGGGATTATCCCGGCGCTGGAATCCGCGCATGCTATTGCCTATTTAAAAAAATCAGGAAAAAGCATAAAGAAGGATTCAGTAGTTATTGTTTGTTTGTCCGGAAGAGGGGATAAGGATCTGCATGAATCGTATTGATAAAAAGTTTATCGAACTTAGGAAAAAGAATAAAAAAGCTTTTGTCGCTTTTATTACCGCGGGCTATCCTGATTTAGCTACGACAGCCAAGCTTGTCCTGGAGCTTGAGAAAAGAGGGGTTGATATAATTGAATTAGGGGTGCCTTTTTCTGATCCCCTGGCTGATGGCCCGGTAATCCAGGAGGCCTCTATATATTCCCTTAAAAAGAAAACAAATTTAATAAAGATTTTAGGCCTAGTAAAAACTTTACGCAAAAATACAGATTTACCGATTTGCCTTATGAGCTATTACAACCCCATATTTTGTCTTGGTGATAAGAATTTCGTGGATAAGGCTATAGCTGCGGGGGTTGATGGAGTGATTATTCCGGATTTACCTCCTGAGGAGGCAAAAGAATTTATCAGCTACGCTAATAAAAAAGGCTTAGCTAATATTTGTTTTCTTGCGCCCACTAGTTCGCAAATGCGGATTAAGGCTATATCTAAAATAGCCAAAGGCTTTATTTACTATGTTTCTTTAACCGGGGTTACCGGAAGCCGTAAGAGCCTGGCAGCGGATTTAAAAACTAATTTAACTAAGATTAAGAAAGTAGCGCGTATCCCGGTTTGTGTGGGGTTTGGCATTTCTAACGCAGAGCAACTAAAACAGGTGCAAAAAATTTGCGATGGAGGGATTATCGGCAGTGCTATTGTAAATAAGATACGGGAAAATATTACCCGCAAGGATTTAGTTAAAAGGGTGGGTAATTTTGTTGAAAGGTTCAATGTTTAGAAAAACTAAGTTAAATAATGGTTTAAGAATAATTACTAAACGCCTAAGCGGCGTGGGAAGCCTTTCTTTGGGGATTTGGATTAACATCGGCGGCCGCTATGAATCAGCAGCGCATAAAGGTATTTCGCATTACCTGGAGCATCTGCTTTTTAAGGGCAGTAAAAAATACTCCTGCCGGGAGATTAAAGAATCAATTGAGGGGGTGGGGGGCGCCTTAAACGGTTTTACCTCCGAAGAGCTTACTTGTTATCTGGTTAAGATTCCCAGCCGTTATCTGGTTAAGGCCCTGGATATTTTATCCGACATGGTGGCTGCTCCATGCTTGAAACAGGAGGATATCAAAAAAGAAAGAACGGTTATCCTGGAAGAGTTAAAGATGTACAGGGATCTTCCGCAAAGCTATGTTTATGAGCTGCTGGATGAGCTGCTTTGGCCGCATCAGGCGATTGGCTCTCCGGTAATCGGGACAGTTGAATCAGTAAGAAATATTGCCCGCGATGACTTGAGTCATTTTCAAAAGACACATTATACTCCTGCTAATATTGTAATCAGCGCCGCAGGATTAATAGACCATAATCTATTGGTAAAAAGAGTTTCAGCTATCTTCGCTGAGAAAAATCCCGGAGGGCTAAATGCGTTTACGGCTGCTATAGAAGCCCAGGATAAACAGCAGCTTAATATTTTTCATAAGGGCACTGAACAGACGCATATGGCCTTGGGGTTTCATGGTTTAAAACGCGACCATCCTTTAAGGCATGCCCAGGCGCTGATGCATATAATTTTAGGGGCAAACATGTCCAGCCGTCTTTTTAATGAGGTAAGAGAAAAAAGAGGGTTGGCTTATGAGATCGGCACCGGCCTGAAGCGTTATCATGATACCGGAGCATTTCTAGTGCACGCCGGCATAGATAACCACAAAGTTGCCCCCTGCCTGGAATTAATTTTTAAGGAATTAGCTAAAATTAAAAATAAGCTGGTGACTGTCGATGAGTTTAAGCGGGCTAAAGAATTCTATCTGGGCCAGCTGATGCTGGCTTTAGAGGATACTATGGAGTATATGCTTTGGATGGGCGAGAGTATGGCATGTCTGGATAAAATATATACATTAAAGGATGTGATTGAAGAGGTCAATAATGTAGGTATCGAAGATTTACGAAAAGTCGCTCAGCAGATATTTAAACGTGAGAAGATAAATTTGGCCCTCATTGGCCCGATAGAAAAAGAAAAAAAGAGGATTTATTCAAAACTTAATTTAGGATAATCATGGAGCAGTTAGGTATTTCCTGGGGAATCATAATCATTGTAATCATTCTAGCCGCGCTTTCTTTTTTCTTTTCAGCCTCTGAAACCTCAATCATAGGTTTAAGCAAAATTCGCCTGCGTCATATGCTGCAGAAGGGGGTTAAGCGCGCCCAAAGCGTCCAACGCCTGGTGACTAAACTGGATAAAGTAATCGCTGCCATACTTATCGGCAATAATATAGTTAATATCGCCATATCTTCAATAGTTACGGGTATATTTGTGCAGCTTTACGGATACCGTTGGGGCGTAGTTGCCTCTACCTTCACCACAACCATGATATTGCTTATTTTCTGTGAAGTAACCCCGAAAATACTTTCGGCAAAACATTCAGAGAAAGTGGCGCTTGTTGCTGCTCCTTTAATGGAGGCTGTGATTGTAATCCTGAATCCGCTGATTGTATTTTTCATCGGTATCAGCAATTTTATACTTAAAATATTTGGAGTGGGTCCTTCCAAGCGTTCGCCTTTGATCACCGAGGAAGAGTTGCGTACGATGATTGAGATGGGGAAAGAGGAAGGGGTTTTAAGCGAAGAAGAACGCAAGATGCTGCACCGTATCTTTGAATTCGGAGATACTAAACTTAGCGATGTAATGGTTACAAAGGATAAAATGGTAGCGGTTAATATTAATACTAATTCCGACGACCTGCTTAATTTATTTGTGGAAGAAGGGCATGCTCGGCTTCCGGTATATAGCGGTTCACTGGATAATATTGTAGGCATAGTCTACGCGCGGGACCTGCTTTATATATTAAGAGAAAAAGGGCTATTCTTATTGCAGGACCTGGTACATGATGCCTGTTATGTCCCGGAGTCGATGCGCGTTAGCGAACTTTTAAAGAGATTTCAGGCAGAGAATATCCAGATTGCTATTGTTACAGATAAAGATAAGAAATCTTTGGGTCTGGTTACCTTAGAGGATCTGCTGGAAGAGATTGTTGGCGAAATCGAAGAGAAACATCCCAAGCACAAGAAGGCCTAGAGGTAAGAATTGTTTGACATAAAAATTTAGCTGTGATAATATTAACCTAGTAGTTAACATGCATGTTGCATAAAAAGGAGGAACAAATGGCAGAAACAGGATATTGCGTAAAATGTAAAGGCAAGAAGGATATGAAAGATGAACAGAAGGTAACTATGAAGAATGGCCGCGCAGCAATGAAAGGCAAATGCCCTGAGTGCGGAACCGGAATGTATAAAATCTTAGGAAAAAGTAAATAATCACTTCCTGATAGGAGTTTAAAAATAGAGTCAAAACAGTTAGCTCAAGCCATTGCCCGGGCTGCTAAATCTATAAAAGCCGAGGATGTTGTTATTCTGGATGTTTCAAAAATAGCCGGTTTCTGCGATTATTTTGTTATCGCCAGCGGTAATTCTTTAAGGCAAACCGGCGCAATTGCCCAGGCAATTCATGATGATTTGGAAAAAATCGGGATAAAATCTCTCTCAAGGATTGCTCGTGGCGATGAATCCGGTTGGATAGCTTTAGATTATGTTTCGGTAATCGCCCACTCTTTTTATAAACCCATGAGAGAGTTTTATTCTTTAGAGAGCCTGTGGTCTGACGCTAAGAAAGTTCGTGTTTCTGCCGCAAAGAAATGATTTTGTGTTATTAGCTTGCCGTTTTTGTAATCTTCTTTTCTAAAAAACTAAAATGCAGAGAAATATTCAGGAAGAACTGATAGCCTTGGTGAACCGCGCGTTGCGGACAGGTGAGTTAGACAAACTTGTCCAGGAAGAAATTATCCTGGATTTTCCTACTGACAACCGTTTTGGCGACTTTACCACTAATATAGCTTTAAAGTTAAGTAAGGCGCTTAAGAATTCCCCCCGTCAGATTGCCGCAGCATTAATTGAATTAATCCAGAAAGAAATCTCAAAATCAGAATTAAAAGACCTGATTGCCCAGGTAAAGGTTGAGGGAGCCGGTTTCATAAATTTTTATCTTGATGCGAATTATTTTTACAATCAGTTAAGCAAAATAATTAATCAAGGCAAGGATGCCTTAAGGGTTGATTTAGGCAAAGGCAAAAAAGCATTAATTGAGTTTGTCAGCGCTAATCCCACCGGTTCTTTATCGGTTGCCCATGCCCGTCAGGCAGCGGTAGGTGATTGCCTGGCCAATATTTTGGAATTTCTTAACTTTGACATACAGCGTGAGTATTACCTTAATGACGAGGGTAACCAGATTAATATTCTTGGTAAATCGGTGCAGCTGCGCCGGGAAGAGTTAGCTGGTAGAAGAGCAGAATTCCCTGAGAATTATTATCAGGGTGATTACATATATGATATCGCCAAAGAAGCGGATAAGTATAAAATTAGCGACGCAGCCTTAGGTGATTTTGCGGCTGATTACATACTGAAGATAATAAAGCAGGAACTGTTTGATTTCGGGGTTAATTTTGATTGCTGGTATTCGCAGAAGGAGCTTGCTAAGAGCGGAAAGGTAGAGCAGGCCTTTAGCCAATTAAAAGAAAAAAGTTACTTGTTTGAGCAGGATGGGGCGCTCTGGTTTAAGTCAACTGCTTTTGGCGATGATAAAGACAGGGTGATTATTAAAAGCGACGGCAGCCAGACATACCTGGCTCCGGATATCGCGTATCATCAGGATAAATTTAACCGTGGTTTCAGCTGGTTGGTTAATCTTTGGGGGCCGGATCATCATGGCTACATTAATCGCATCAAGGCTTCAATACAAGCCTTTGGACATTCTCCGGATAGCTTATCAGTAATCATTGTCCAACTGGCAACCATCTTTCGTAATGGCCAGCCTGTGCAAATGTCCACCCGGCGCGGACAATACATTACTTTACGTGAAGTTTTGGATGAAGTAGGCTCAGATGCCGCCAGATTCTTCTTTTTAATGCGCCGTACATCCAGTCATTTGGATTTTGACCTTGAGGTGGCTAAGAAACAGAGCGCGGAAAATCCCGTATATTACGTGCAGTACGCTCACGCGCGGATTTGCAGCATATTACGGAGTGCTACTACTCAAAATGAAGGTGATTTAGACCTTTCTGTGCTCAAAGAGAAGGAAGAACTGAATCTTATAAAGAAGATGCTTGAGTTTAAGACGATTCTCAACATATGTTTGATTACTTGCGATCCTTATATGGTTACGGTTTATCTCCAGGAGTTGTCTGAAACTTTCCATAAGTTCTATGATCTGCACCGGGTTTTAGGGCAGAGTGATGCGCTTACCAGCGCAAGGCTTGCCCTGATTAAAGGGGTAAAGATTGTTTTATCCTGCGGATTAGAATTATTAGGCGTAAGCCAACCAGAAAGTATGTGAGTGCTTAAGTTATGGAGAAGCTAAATAACCTATCGACATAACTTAATGCACGAACATATCCCGCTGATTGTGCTTTTTCACTTTGTGAAAAAGCACGGCGGGACAATGTTTAATATATATGTCCTCTCATAAAGTTTTAAGTTTAGCCACTCCGCACATCCACCTGCAAAATCAACTGTCCAAAGAATTAGGCATCTCTAAAATCCTGGCCCAGGTTTTGGTTAACCGTAAAGTAAAATCTACTGCCGAAGCAGAAAAATTCCTTAAGGCCGGCATGGATGATTTACTTAGTCCGCAATTATTTTCCGATATGCCTAAGGCAGTTGCCTTAGTTAAGAAGGCAGTGGAGAATAAAGAGAAGGTCATGGTTTTTGGAGACTATGATGTTGACGGCATAACCAGCACGGTTTTAATCAAGAATATGCTTGTTTCATTGGGCCTGGATGTCCTGCATCATATCCCGCATCGTATTACCGAAGGCTATGGTTTAAATAAAGAGATAATCACTTTTGCCAAAGAAAATAAGGTCAAGCTTATGATTACCGCTGACTGCGGAACAGCTAATCATAAAGAAGTGGAAGGTTTGAGGCAGGCAAATATCGATGTAATTGTTACTGACCACCATGAGCCGCAGGGCGTAGGTTTACCCGCAGCCTCAAGCTTGATTAATCCTAAGCTTAAGAATTCCGGCTATCCTTTTAGGGATTTAGCAGGAGTGGGAGTAGCTTATAAATTTTGCCAGGCGATAAGCGGTTCTTTGCTTAGCGAAGATTTAGACCTGGTTACTTTAGGTACTATTGCTGATAGCGTTCCCTTAAACGGAGAGAATCGCATTATTGCCAAAGAAGGGTTATTGCGTTTGCCGGATACCAAAAGAGAGGGGCTGCGCGCAATAATTGATAATGCGGGGATTAAAAACAAAAAGTTTAATTCTACTTATGTAAGTTTTATTATTGCTCCGCGTTTAAATGCCTCCGGCAGGATGGGGAGCGCCGAATTGTCTTTAAAACTGTTGATGAGCCAAAGTTATGCAGAGGCTCAAGGCTTAGCCAGAGAGCTTGAGCAGTTTAACCGCCAGCGTCAGAAAGTGGAAGCTAAGATTTTAGAAGAAGCGGAGGAGATGATTAACCGCGAAATGAATTTTAAGGAGCAAAAGGTAATTGTAATTGCCAAAGATGATTGGCATCAGGGTGTGTTGGGGATCGTTGCTTCAAAGCTTGCTGACAGGTTTTGCCGTCCGGCAATAGTGATATCGCTAAATGAAAATTTATGCAAGGGTTCGGCGCGTTCAATTAAAAATTTCCATCTTTTTGACGCCTTGGTGGATTGTAAAGAACTTTTGGATAGCTTTGGCGGGCATGCCCATGCTGCCGGGTTGTTAATTACTAAAGATAATATTGATGAATTCAGGAAGAGCATTAATAAGCTGGCCAATGATCGCCTGGATTTTGATGATTTGCTTCCTAGTATAGATATTGACGCGGAGCTTTTTTTGAGTGATTTAAATGAGCCGATGGTCAGGGAGCTGGAATCTTTAGAGCCATTTGGCATGGCGAATCCTGAGCCTTTATTTTATACGCGCGGCCTTAAGCTAAAAGGCCAGGTGCAAAGTTTAAGCCGTGAGACGCTTAAATTTTGGGTATCTGACGGCAAGGCTACTTGTCAGGTTATTGGTTTTGGAATGGCTGGCTTGCTAAATAGCCTTGTGCAGGCAGAGACATTCGATTTGGTTTATACCCCGAAGATAGACAGCTGGCGGCAGGATGAATCCTTGATCCTTGAGGCCAAAGATATATTCTTTAAATAGTGGGTTTAACTCTGGGGACGGCTTTTTTGAAATCGCCTTTTTTGATGCATTTAGTGCAGATAAAGACACTTTGAGGTATACCTTTAACCAGTATGCGCATCTTCTGAAGATTAGGAAGAAATTTGCGCTTTGACCAGCGGGCGATCTTTGAACCGGTTCCGCCTTTAGCTTTATACTGGCCTTTTCTGGCTAAAACTTTTCCGTTAAGTGAGCCTTTTTGGCAGATTACACATTTTTTAAGCATTTTTAGAACTCCTTTTTGAGTACCTTAATTTAAAATTTGGCGAAATCCTTACGAGTAAAACGAGTAAGGAAAGTTTTTCTTTAAGTTTATTAAGTATACTTGAAATTACGGTATTGTCAAGAATGAATAACGAAATTGAACGAGATCTAGGAGAACAGCCGATTGCCAAGATTATGGCTGAGCATGGATTTAAGCCCCATGATTTGGTGAGCAGCTCAACTGAACAGATCACGCATAAGATGGTCAGCCGCGCGGCAAAAGGCAGGCGTTTGAATTTGAAAATCCAATACCGGCTGCTTAATGTCTTGAACAAGGCTGCGGGGAAACAGTATACGTTAAAGGATCTTTTTAATTATTGAAGCCTTTTCCATGGAAGATAAACTGTTCAGCATGATCCGTAAGAATAAAAGGAGGTGGGGATGAAGAAGAATAAAGTGATTGGGCTGTTATTGCTGGTCCTTGCGGTTTACACAATTTTAGGCATGATTTTAGCCAATAACAATTACTGGAGCGTCTATAATTACGTAACATTAGTATTCTTTGTGCTAAGTGGTATTGCCTTATTGAAAGAAAAATAATTGATATGGGGTAGCAGGAAGAATACTAATTGCTTGTAATTTTGGGATTGGAGTAAGATAATACATCTATAAAGAAGGAGGGGATATGAGCAAGATTAATGTAAAGGCGTTTGGGTTGGCATGTGGTGTCCTTTGGGGCTGCGGGATGTTAATCTTAGGATTAATCGATACAGCTTCTACCTGGGGTGATGCCTGGGGAGAGGTAGCTGCAAGCGTTTATCTGGGTTATACCCCGACAATTTTAGGAAGCATTATTTTGGGTATTTGGGGTTTTGTGACTGCTGGAATATGGGGACTTATCCTGGCTAAACTATATAATAAGTTCTCTAAGTAGTAAAGTTTGGGATTATTTTTAAAGGGCTGGGCTTATTAAGTCCAGCCCTTTTTGTTTGCTTACAATTTTGAAGTTTGTGATAGAATATAATAAACAATCAACCATTTTGCTTTTGCGGTACTGGAAGCAATAAAGAGGAGGAGAAAAAAATGGCAATAGTTAATTATTCATTTCAAAAGAATCTCAAGGAGCAGGCAAGAAAAAAGAAACAAGAGGAGAAAAGATTGCTGAAGCTAAATAAGAAGATGGCCAAGTTAAAAGAAACTCCGGAACTCGCCAAGCTTCCTTAAGCTGCTTGATTTGTAATGGGAGCATGTAAAACCCCTTGAATCTATGGATAAGAGGATAATAAAAAAAGAGACTAAGAAGATTATAAGTTTTCTTACCATTGGCAGTGTTTTGAGCGTGGTTGCCTATTTGTTTATCTTTATTTACGTAAAAACCACAATAGGCCTGCTTCTAGGTATATTTATCTTGATGTGGTGTCCGGCAGTTTCCGCATTTATCACTCAATTGATTTATGAGCGGAATCTGCGTGGTTTTGGTTGGGGCCTGGGGAATTTATCCTGGTATTTATTAAGTTATTTCTTGCCTGCGGTCAGCGGAGTTTTTGCCTATGGGTTTATCTGGGTAACCGGGTTAGGCCGGATTAACCTAAACTATCAGTTTAATTTCTTTCACCTTGCGATTGTTGGGACAATTATACATATTGTTTTTGCCGCAGGAGAAGAGATCGGCTGGCGGGGTTTTTTTGTTCCCAATCTGTTTAAGGTTATGGGTTTTACCAGGACTTGCTTACTAAGCGGGATTATCTGGTCAGTCTGGCATTTTCCCCTGGTAATGCTTGGTAAATACCTAAGTAATATTCCGCCTGCAATAAGTCTTGTGCAACTGACAATTGTATTATTAGCGATGAGTTTTATTATCAACTGGATACGCCTTAAATCAGGGAGCGTTTGGCCGGCAGTCTTATTGCACGCCAGCCATAATTTTTATATGCAGAACCTTTTTGATCCTATGACGAAGCTTACAAGCCCGCTTGCGCAATATTTCTCAGGTGAAAACGGATTTGCATTGATAACGGTATATGGTTTAGCAGGATTTATATTCTGGAAAAAGAGGACTAACCTAAGCAGATAAAATGAATTCAGAGAAAATTATCAGTGTTTCAGTATTAACTGGCCCCTTGAAAGATCAGAAAGTCCTTGTTAAGTCAGGTTCGCCTGTATTGATAGGCAGGGGGGATGATGCGGCGATTAAAATTACTTATGATGATTATTGCTCAAGAATGCACGCGTTAATTTATCGGGAGAATGACCTTTGCTTTATTGAAGATTTGAATAGCATAAACGGGACACTTTTAAATAATATTATTATCCGCCGGAAAAATGAATTAAAAGATAAAGACGTTATAGGGTTAGGGGATACTAAACTAATTGTCTTATTCAATGATTCCTTAAGTGATTCTCCTAAACAAGAGAGTATCGCGCCGGATTTAGTTACTAAAATAAAAGCCGGAGATTCTATATACGGCCGTTATGAAGTATATCGTATTCTGGAAGGCGGCATGGGGATTGCCTGTGCCTGCTATGACAATATAAACCGGGCCCCTTATGTTTTAAAGACCCTTCAAAGAAAATATTTAGTTTCCCCGAAAAATCAGGCCTTTTTTGAAAGAGAAGCGCTTGCCTGGATAGAGTTAGGTAAATATCCCCATATTGTCAGTGCCTACGTAGTTATACGGATAGAAAACTACCCCTTTATTGTCCTTGATTATATCGCGCCGGACGAAAATGGAAGAAATACTTTAAGCCATTACTTGAATAATTTAACCCTGCCTGAAATCATCAAATACTCCATAGAGTTTTGTTACGGCATGGAATATGCTTATGCAAAGGGGATTAAAGCTCATGGAAATATAAAACCTGAAAATATTATGATTACTTCAGATAAAACCGTAAAGATAACTGATTTTGGGGAAGCAAAATTATCGCAAGAGTTTGAGTTTAACGAACATATTCCGGAAAACGAGAAGTCAGATTTGAGTATCTTCAAAAACAAAGGTGGCGTAACAAGCGGAACGCTTCCTTATATGGCCCCTGAACAATTTGATGGCCATATAGATCAAATAAGCGATATCTATTCTTTTGGCATTGTTCTCTATCAAATGGCAGCATGCGGGGCATTACCTTTTGCCGGCAGTAATCCATTGGAATATGAGAAGGCGCATAAAGATGGAACAATCCCCCATTTTGATTCTCCTCTTTTTGCTATTATTACGAAATGTTTAGAAAAAGACCCCAATAAAAGATATGTAAATTTTACAGCAATGAGAGTAGATTTAGAAGCCCTGCTTTTAAAGGAAACAGGAAAGAAAATAACTCCGCTTGAAGGCGCTAAATTAGAGGCTTCGGAGATGTTGAATAAGGGTGTTGCTTTATATTTTCTCGGCAAGCACGAAGGCGGGATCGCTTGTTATGATAAAGCTATAGCAATTAATCCGGCGTATTCAGATGCCTATTATAATCGCGGAAATGCCCATTACGATAAAGGTAATCTTGAGCAGGCTATCTCTGACTATAGCAAGGCCATAGAAATTAACCCTGTATATCTTAAGGCCTATTACAACCGGGGAGTTTTCTATCATAGCAAGGGTAATCTTGTGCAGGCTATTTCTGATTACAATAAAATTATAGCAATTAATCCGGCGCATTCAGATGCCTATTATAATCGCGGAATTGCCTATCATAAAAAAGGCGACCTTGAGCAAGCTATCTCTGATTACAGCAAAGCCATCGAAATCAACCCTGTATATCCCAAAGCCTATTGTAACCGGGGAAATGCCTATTATGATAAAGGCAAATTTGAGCAAGCTATCTATGATTACAACAAAGCCATCGAAATCAACCCTAAAGATGCTGAAGCCTATAACAACCGGGGAATTACTTACCATAAAAAAGGCAAATTTGAGCTAGCTATCTCTGACTATAGCAAAGCCATAGAGATTGATTCTAAATATGCTGAGGCCTATAACAATCGGGGCATTGTCTATCATAAAAAAGGCGAACTTGAGCAAGCTATCTCTGATTACAGCAAAGCCATAGAAATTGACCCTAAAGATGCTGAAGCCTATAACGACCGGGGAATTACCTATCATGTTAGAGGTAAGCTTGAGCAGGCTATCTCTGACTATAGCAAAGCCATAGAGATTGATTCTAAATATTCTGAGGCCTATAACAATCGGGGCATTGTCTATCATAAAAAAGGCGATCTTGACTTAGCTATCTCTGACTATAGCAAAGCCATAGAGATTGATTCTAAATATGCTGAGGCCTATAACAATCGGGGAATTGCTTATCACAAAAAAGGCAAACCTGTGCTAGCTATCGCTGATTACACCAAGGTCATAGAAATCAACCCTGCATATTCCAAAGCCTACTGTAACCGGGGAAGTGTCTATCACGATAAAGATGATCTCGTGCAAGCTATCTCTGATTATAGTAAGGGCATAGAAATTAATCCTAAAGATGCTGAAGCTTATAACAGCCGGGGAATTACCTATCATGTCAGAGGCAAGCTTGAGTTAGCTATCGCTGATTACACCAAGGCCATAGAAATCAACCCTGCATATTCCAAAGCCTACTGTAATCGGGGAAGTGTATATTATGATAAAGGCGATCTTGAGTTAGCTATCGCTGATTACACCAAGGCCATAGAAATCAACCCTGCATATTCCAAGGCCTATTGTAACAGGGGGGCTGCCTATCTCTTAAAAAAGGACTACGATAAAAGCTGGAAAGATGTACATAGGGCAGAAGAATTAGGGTATAAAATTCCCTTTGGTTTTATTAATGATTTAAAAAAGGTTTCTGGCAGAGGAGCATGATATGTTGAATTCTAATTTAGTGTACTCTACTTTACAGGGGTCAATTTGCCCGGGATGCGGAAAAGTGATTGGTAGCTGTGTGTGCCGGGATATGAAGAAGGCGTTTGTGCCCAGTACTAATGGCGTTGTGCGCTTGCGTTATGAGGCTAAGGCGCGTAAAGGTAAGGGGATGACACTGATTACCGGTTTAGCTTTAAGTGAATCCGGGCTTTTGGATTTAGCCAAGAAATTAAAACAGCGCTTTGGCACAGGCGGTTCGGTCAAAGATTATACTATTGAGTTACAGGGCGATTTTCGCGAGCAGGCAGCGCAGGAATTGCGCAAGCTTGGTTTTCTTAAATGATGGAAAAGATTTCAAGAGATTACGAAGTTGGGGACCAGGCTATAGATAGTTTAATAAGCGAGCTTGTTAAATTGTCCGGATCTGTTGAAACCGAAAATTTATTGCGTGAAATATTAACAACTACTATTAAGTTGGGCAAAGAGTCTAGCGATAAAGGAGACCTTAAGCTTGTAAATAACGCGCTAAAGGAGCTGCGTTATTCTTTTAAGATTTTTTCTCCTTATAGGGCGATTAAGAAAGTAATCATCTTTGGCTCAGCCAGATCAAGGATTAATTCAGCCGAATATAAGATGGCTGAAGAGTTTTCCCGTAAGCTTTCTGAAAAAGGTTATATGATTGTAACCGGAGGCGGCCCCGGTGTAATGGAGGCAGGTAATAAGGGCGCCGGAAGCGGCAAAGATTTTGCTTTAAACATCCGGCTGCCTTTTGAGCAGAAGCCAAATCCGTATATTGATGAAAAAGAAAAGCTGATTAACTTTAAGTATTTTTTTACCCGAAAACTTATTTTCGTAAAAGAAACTGACGCAACCGCACTTTTTCCGGGTGGCTTTGGCACGCTTGATGAAGGTTTTGAAATGATTACTTTGGTACAAACCGGTAAGTCCCGGCCCCGTCCAATAGTTTTAATGGAGCCAAGAGGCTCAACTTATTGGGCTACGTGGATGCATTTTGTAAAGAGACAATTAGTCAGGAATGGGTTTATTAAAAAAGAAGATCTTAATCTTATTAATATCGTAAAGTCTGTTGATGCGGCAGTCAAATATATTGAGGATTTTTACAGGGTATACCACTCAATAAGATATGTTTCGGGTTTGGCTGTTTTAAGGTTAAACAGGGAGATTTCCGAAAAGACGCTAAAGCTTATAAATAAAAAATTTAAAGATATTTTAATTAGCGGTGAAGTCATGGTTTCTCCTCCTACGAGCAAAGAGATCCAGGAAGGAGAGTTTCTTAAGTTACCCAGGTTAGTAATGAATTTTAACATGCGGGATTTTGGCAGGCTCTGTGAAATGATCCACTTTATTAATAGAGATTAAGTTACTTATGGATAAAGTTTTAGAGGGATTAAATAAAGAGCAGGTGCAGGCGGTTAAGCATGGTGACGGCCCGCTTTTGATTATCGCCGGAGCGGGCACAGGCAAGACCAGGGTGATTACGCAGCGTATTGGCTGGTTGATTAACCAGGGCCTGGCAAAGACCGATGAAATTTTAGCGCTTACCTTTACGGATAAAGCGGCTAAAGAGATGCAGGAGAGGGTGGATATCCTGATGCCTTATGGTTACACGGATATTTGGATCTCTACTTTTCACGCTTTTGGTGACCGCCTCCTGCGCGAGAATGCTTTAGTTGCCGGTTTGAACCCGGATTTTAAGGTGCTTGCCCAGCCAGAGGCCGCGGTATTCTTCCGGGAACATCTTTTTGAGTTCACGCTTAATTATTACCGGCCGTTATCTGAACCCACGCGTTTTATTGAAGCGCTGATTTCATTTTTCAGCCGGGCAAAAGATGAAGATATTTCAGCAAGAGAATATTTAAAATATGCCCAGGATTTTCTGATTCAGGCTAAGGCTAATCTAGAAGATAAGGCCAATGAAGAGCTGGCAGTGCAGCAGATGGAAGTGGCAGTCGCTTACGTTAAATACCAGGAGCTTTTAGCTAAAGAAGGCCTGGTTGATTTCGGCAATCAATTTTATTTAAGCCTGCAACTTTTGCGCGAACATCCCTTGGTTCTACAAAATTATCAAAAACAATTTAAATATATTTTGGTGGATGAATTCCAGGATACGAATTTCGCGCAATTTCAGATTGTGAAACTTTTGGCAGGTGTAGTTAAGAATATAACCGTAGTCGCTGATGATGATCAGTGTATTTACCGTTGGCGTGGGGCTGCCTATAGCAATGTGCTTAATTTTATAGAGGAGTATCCTAAGGCAGAGAAGATTACCTTGATCCAGAATTACCGTTCCACTCAACCTATCCTGGATAGTTCTTATCAATTAATCCAATATAATAATCCGGAGCGTTTTGAGGTAAAAGCAAAGATTGACAAGCACCTTATTGGTTTAACCAAAAGGGGCTCAAAACCTACGCATTTACACTTTGATACCCATTCAGCCGAAACCGATAATGTAAGTAAGATTATACAAGATAAAGTAAGTATAGGTAAGTTTAAGTATAGGGATTTTGCCATTCTCGTGCGTTCTAATTCTGATGCTCAGGGTTTTATCCAGTCATTAAATATGCAGAATATTCCCTGGCAGTTTAGCGGTAATCAGGGGCTATATGGACGGGAAGAGGTTAAGTTGTGTATTAATTTTCTGCGCGTAATTGCCAATCCTTCAGATTCTTTAAGTTTGTATTATTTAGTGAGCTCTGAGGTTTATAAAGTTAATCTGGCGGATTTAACATTATGTAATCACTTCAGTCTCCGGAGAAACCGTTCGCTTTATGATGTATTTAGTAATTTAGAGCAGATTCCGGAGTTAGGCCAGTTAAAGGATGAGACTAAGGAAAAGATAAAACAGGTACTTACGGATATTGAGAAATTTTTGCAGATTTCCCGCGATGAGACAACCGGCAGGTTGCTTTATAGTTTTCTTACTGATACGGGTTATCTTAAATTCCTGACGCATAATCCCAGCTTAGAAAAAGAAACTAAGATTCAGAATATCGCTAAGTTTTTTAACCAGGTGCGCGATTTTGAACTCGTGGCTAAAGAGGACAGGGTAATCAGTTTTATCCGGCATCTTAATTTGCTCATCGAGTCGGGGGATGACCCGCCGACAGTTGAAGCAGACCTGGACCAGGACGCGGTGAATATCTTAACTATACATAAAGCTAAAGGTTTGGAGTTTAGGGTGGTATTTTTAGTCAGCCTAGTGCAGGGGAAATTCCCGCTTCCCAGGCGCTCTCAGCAAATTGAATTGCCCGATGTCTTGATCAAGGAGGTTCTCCCTACGGGAGATTTTCATGTTCAGGAGGAGCGCCGGCTTTTTTATGTAGGGATGACCCGGGCCAAAGAAGAATTATATTTAACCAGCGCCGAAGATTACGGAGGCAAACGGTTACGTAAGGTAAGCCAGTTTGTGCTTGAGGCTTTGGGTAAGCAGTCCGGAGAAGGTACTGAAAAGAAAAAAACCGCCGCCATTGAGAGTATTAAGCGTTTTGCCCCGGCAAAAGAGTTGCCTAAATCCGCCCCTCAAAAGATCCCGGAAGATAAGTTAGTCAGCTTAAGTTACTATCAGATCGATGATTATCTTACTTGTCCTTTAAAATACAAATATGTAAATATCCTGCGTGTGCCGATTATGGAGCATCATACGGTTATCTACGGCCGGGCAATGCATGAGGCAGTCAGCCAATACCTGCTGCGTAAGCTTAACGGCGATAAAGTTGCTATGAATGAAATTTTGGATTGTTTCGAAGCTAATTTTGATCCTCAGGGATTTCTTGATATCAGCCATCAGGGGGAGCGTTTTCGCATCGGTAGGGAGGCCTTAGCCAGGTTTTATAAGAATGAAGAAAGCCATAAGTCAATCCCCAAGTTTATAGAAAAAGATTTTTCTTTTGTAATCGGGGATAATAAGATTACCGGCAGGTTTGACCGTATAGATATGGAGGAGGATGGTGCGGTAATTATGGATTTCAAGACTTCAGCGATTAAGACCCAGAAGGATGCGGATAAACGGGTTAAGGAAAGCAAACAGCTTGCGCTTTATGCCTTGGCGTATCAGCATGTATTCGGGGTTTTTCCGATTGCGGTAGAGTTATACTTCTTGGAGTCAGGGATTATTGGCAGGTATGAACTTACTGAAGGTGATTTAGATGACGTGAAAGAGGATATTTTGGAGGTTTCCGCGGGAATCCGCCAACAGAATTATCCGGCTAAGCCCGAATACAAGGCCTGCACCTATTGCGCCTATAATCAAATCTGCCCGCACGCGGTAATCCGGTAATCCAGTTGATCCAATCACCACGCGTCTGTCTTGTCTTGTTTCACGCAGGGACGCTTGTTTGCCCCGGCGTAGCAAACTTCGCTCGGGTTTCGCCTCGCTCTGCCTAGACATTTATTGTGGGCAACCTTGCCCGCTCGGCCTGCAAACGCCCTGCTTAGAAACAAGCCAAGCCATACGCTAAGATTTACGGCTTTTGCTGGAGGCACATTAGAAGATTTTCGGCATTGCTATTTTATGTTAGTGTGCAAGGCTTTACGGCGAGTGTAGGCAATGCCTTCTTGCGTGAGGAGCCTGTGCTGCCGGAGCGAGACGTAAACCGTAGCACACGGCGAAAATCTTCGTGCCGGAAGCAAAAGACGGAAAACTTAGCGCACGCGGATAATTTCGTTCTATCTAACCTATATTAACAGGCTTATTGAGCAGCAACTAAAAGTTTGACAAGCCCTCCTATTTGGGCTATAGTCAGATAAGAGTATGAAGGCAATTATTTCTATAGGAATTTGGTTAGGTAGCGGGTTATTGACTATTCTGCTTTTCTTTGTGGTTTTTGTCTTAAATATCCTGCTTTTTCCTTTCGATAAGAATAAGAAAGTTACCCATGCGCAGTGTTTTTGGTGGTCAGATGCCGTGATTAGCTTAAACCCTTATTGGAATGTAAAGGTAAGAGGGCTTGAGAATATTAATCACAAAAGAACTTATGTGGTGATCTCTAACCACCAGAGTATGGCTGACATCGTGGTGCTTTATCAGACCAAGATGCAATTTAAGTGGGTAGCCAAGGCAAGTTTGTTCAAGGTTCCTTTTATCGGTTGGTGTTTGGGATTGATCAAACATATCAGGCTTTTGCGTGGAGACTTTTCAAGCATAAAAGAGATTTATCACCAGGCAAGTAAATGGTTGCAAAAGGATATGTCCGTATTATTTTTCCCGGAAGGCACGCGCAGCACCAGCGATAAGATGAATGAATTTCAAAACGGGGCTTTTAAGCTGGCGATTAAAGAGAAGAAGCCAATCCTGCCAATTTGTTTAATCGGCACGCGTGATGCGATTCCTAAGGGTAGTTGGATTTTTAAGACTAAAGTTTCGGTCAAGCTTATTGTGTTGCCGGCAGTAGAGACTGATGGGTTTGGCCCCGGAGATTTTGTTTTGCTTAGAGATACTATACGCCAGAAGATTGAGGCCGCTGCTACTTTAAACCATGCTAGTAAGTAAATCATCCCTATTTTTGGTAATTCTTGTGTTTTCTTTGTTTGGGTGTAGCCATCTGCCGAAGAGAGAGGTTCTTTATCAGGCATCCACTATTCAGGCGCTTTCTGCCGGTGATTATGATGGGCAGATAACACTTTGCGAGCTTAAGGAACATGGGAATTTTGGTTTGGGGACATTCCAGGGCTTAGAAGGGGAAATGGTGGCATTGGATGGCCTGTTCTATCAGGTTAAGGTTGATGGCCGTGTTCACCTGGTGAATAAGGCTGAAGGGATTCCTTTTGCGCAGGTAACCTTTTTTGATACTGATCGAACATTCACTGTTGCTAATGAATTAAGTTATGCGGATCTAAGCCAGTATTTGGATAAATTATTGTCCTCTAAAAATATTTTCTATGCAGTAAAAATTAGCGGCCTGTTTAAATATGTGAAGACCAGAAGCGTGCCTAAACAAGCTAAGCCGTATCCAGGGCTTGATCAGGCAGTTAAAGAGCAAAAGGTATTTGAGTTCCATAATATAAAGGGAACTATAGTGGGTTTTCGTTCGCCGGAATATTCCAAAAGTTTTAGTGTTAGCGGTTATCATCTGCATTTTATTAGCGCAGACAGAAGAAGCGGCGGGCATTTACTGGATTTTCAGGCATCCAGAGTTAAAATTGAAATTGATGAGACTGCGGATTTTTATTTAAGCCTTCCGACAAATCAGGAATTTCTTGGCCTTAATCTTGATGTAGAAGAAACAAAGGCAGGGGTAAGTGAATAAAAGGGGGCAGGCATATGCAGAAAATATTTAAAGTTTTATTTATAATTGTTGCCATGTTCCTGGTTATCTTTGTTGTTGCCAGTATTTTATTCGGCCTTTATGCGCCCAAGATTGTTGAAGAACAAATCCGGCAGAATCTGAAAGTTAAAGCCAGCCTGGGCAAAATAAGCATAACTCCTCCTTTTACTATTACACTTGAGAGCTTAGAGATCGGGAGCCTGGCGAATATAAAGAAAATATCTTTTTCGCCGAATTTAATCGCTTTATTATTTGGCAAAGTAGTTATCCATGGCTTAACTATACTCGAGCCAATTATCAACCTTGAGCAGTCTGCGGATGGAAAATTAAACCTGCCGGTTTTAGAGCAGAAGGGCGGAAAGCCTCCGGAAATTTATCCAACTAGCCTTAAAATACGGGATGCAAAAATAATTTTTACGGATAAAAAAGTAAGCGCCGCAGGCTATCAGGTGATTGTTAATAAATTAAACATAAGCGTTGCTAAGGTTTCTCTTCCCGTGACATCGCTGGCGACAAATTTTAGCCTGAGCTGCCAGCTGACAAACTCCGCGGGTAAGGCTTTTGGCGATATTGTTTTTTCCGGATGGCTGGATTATTTGGCTAAAGATATGGATGCCAAATTAGAAATTAAAGACTTGGATGTAACTAATTTTTCTCCTTACTATGGAAATTTTATCTCAAATAAAAAACTCCTGTCAGTAAAACTTAATCTTGGTTCAACTTTTAAGGCTAAGAATAACGCCTTGAATATTAATACGGACTTTAATCTTTCCAATCTTGTTTATGAAGAAAGCCAGGAGCAGGAGATGAGTCTGGATTTAACGAAAAATGCCCTGGATCTGTTTACTGATAGCAAGGGCAATTTGCATTTAGTTTTTGATATTGATACCAAGCTGGATAACCCGGCCTTAAGCCAGGATAAGTTAAAAAGTATAATCTTGAAAGCGGCGATGAAGAACCTTAGCAACCAGTCGCCGGAACAAATTGCTGACAAAGTAAATAATATAATAGATAAGTTTAAGGGTTATGGTAAAGGGCTAAAGGAGATATTTGGAAAGTAGGATAAAGTAATGGATGAAGCAAAAACTAAATCATTGAGGAGTATTGAGGAAAAAATGGAAAATTTGGATAGCGGTTCTTTGCGCTACCATATTTTAGAGAGTGCTAAGAACTTTAAGCGTTCATGGATTGAACTGGGCCGTTCTCTTTACTCCGTTTGGAAAGATAAGATGTACAAGGAGTGGGGCTATGTAAATTTTGATGTTTATGTCAGCCGCGAGATAGGCATACGTAAACAGACGGCAATGAAGTTGCTTAAGTCGTATTACTTTTTGGAAAAAGAAGAGCCGCAATATTTGAAGAATGATTACGCTGATGCAAGCCAGGCTGCAAATATTCCCAGTTATGAGTCAGTGGATATCCTGCGCCAGGCAAAAAATAAAAAAGTATTAGATGAGCATGATTATAATAATCTTAAAAAAGAAATTTTTGAAAAAGGCAGGGACGCCCAGGAGCTAAAGAAGAATCTAGGGGTAATTATCAGGCAGCGTCAGGAGTTGGATCCGCAAGAGGCTCAGGAAAAAAGAAAACTGGCTATTGTCAGGAGGCTAGTGGGGCAGCTGCGTATGTTGAAGCAGGAAGTAGAGGTTTTGAAAATGCTTCCTATGCCTTTAATTAAAGAGCTGGACGCCTTAATTAAGAAGATTGATGCTGAGATGATTGCTTGATGGTTAAATAAAGGGGAGGAGTAGTCTCTATGGCAACTATTGCTAAGGAAATGACGGCCTTAGAGAAAAAGATGTTTGTTTTGGGGGTGCGCGAAGAAGATATTGTAGAGAGTTTTATCCGTTCAAGCGGACCCGGCGGCCAGAATGTTAATAAAACCGCTACTTGTGTATATTTGAAACATCTGCCTACGGGCCTGGAGGTAAAATGCCAACGCCAGCGTTATCAGCTGCTTAACCGTAATCTGGCCAGGCATATCCTTTTAAGCAAGATTGAAAATAGAATTAAACATGATCTTTTGCAAAAGCAATCACTTAAGGCCAAGATTATGCGCCAGACGCGCAAGAAACCGAAAAGAATAAAACTAAGGATCCTTGAACATAAGCGCAAGCATTCAGAGAAGAAGTCTACGCGTAGAAAAATCCGCGAAATTGAGATTGCATAACTATATTCTTATGATACAATATTCAAAATAAAAAAAACTGCCGGTTGGCAGTCAAGGGAGAGAATATGGAGTATGGTGTAAGTTTTATGAGCGGCTTGATTTCATTGGTTTTAACGATTTGGCTGGTATGTTTTAGCGTTTTAGTGCTCCAAAAGCTGGATAAGATAATTGAGCTATTGAAAAAGAAGTAGCCTTTGATTAAATCCATTGACTTGCTGGGTGAGTTATCGTATAATATTGCGAATTAGAAAGGGAGGGAAGAAAATTGGTTTTGGTAAAGGAAAAGAAAGCAAAATTGATTAATGATTTTAAGATGCATTCCAGGGATACCGGTTCTGCCGAGGTTCAGATAGCTATTTTAACCGAGAGGATTAATGATTTAGGGGATCACTTTAAATCACATAAGAAGGATTTACATTCTCGCCATGGACTATTGATACTAGTAAGTAGGCGCCGCAAACTCCTCAAATATCTCAAGGACAAGGATGTAAAGAAGTACGAAGAGGTCCTGGGAAAACTTACCCTGAGAAAGTAAGGCCCCAAAATATTTCACCTATTAAATAAAGAAAGAGTCGAATAATGCAAAATAAAAGCTTGAAAATTAAATTTGGTAAGCATGACCTAATTCTGGAAACCGGTAAAATAGCTAAGCAGGCCAACGGCTCGGTTACCGTTACTTATGGGGCAACCGTGATTTTAGTTACCGCCTGTATGTCTAAAGGTATAAAAGAAGGCCAGGATTTTTTCCCTCTGACCGTAGAATATCAGGAAAAAACTTATGCCGCCGGTAGGTTCCCCGGAGGATTTTTTAAGCGCGAGGGCAGGCCTTCGGAAAATGAGATTTTAGGTTCCCGTCTTATTGACCGTCCAATACGGCCTTTATTTCCTGAAGGATTTTTAAATGAAGTCCAGGTTATGGCTATTGTCCTTTCAAGCGATGGCGAGAATGACCCGAATGTCCTGGCTTTGATTGGTGCAAGTGCGGCTTTATCTATTTCAGATATTCCTTTTAAAGGCCCTTTAGCCAGCTGTCGGGTAGCCAGAATAAATAACGAGTTTGTTTTAAATCCCACTTATGCCGAACTTGAGAACGCGGACCTGGAAGTAGTAGTGGCCGGAAATAGCAGCGGTGTAGTGATGCTTGAGTCAAAAGCCAAAGAGGTCTCTGAAGAGGTGTACCTTGAGGCGGTAAAATTTGGGATGGAGAACTTAAGGCCTATACTCAGTATGCAAGAAGAATTCTGCCGTCTTTATGGCGCGGAAAAAGCGAAGGTTGAACTTAAATTGATTGATCCGGCTTTAATGCAGAAGATCGAATCACTTTCCCGGGAAAAATTAAATAAGGTCTATAAGCTGAGCAAAAAAGAAGAGCGTGAAGAGGCGGTTGCCTTATTGACCAAGGAATTAGAATCACAGTTAACCACTGAAGGGTTTCTTGCGGCGGATATTCATACCGGCCTGCATGAAGTAGAGAAGAAGCAGGTGCGCAAGATGGTTATTGATGAGAATATTCGTATTGACGGCCGTTCTTTTAAAGAGATTCGTCCGATCAGCTGTGAAGTGTCTGTGCTCCCGCGTACACATGGCTCAAGCCTTTTTACCCGCGGGCAAACTCAGAGTTTAGCCATAACTACTTTAGGTACGGGTGATGACGAGCAGTTGATTGAGTCATTAGAGGGGGAGAAAAAGAAATCTTTTATGTTACATTATAATTTTCCTTCTTTTAGCGTTGGTGAAACAAGGCCTATACGCGGCCCCGGTAGGCGCGAGATCGGCCACGGTGCTTTAGCAGAAAAGTCTTTACTTGCGGTATTGCCGTCAAAAGAAAAGTTCCCTTATACAGTAAGAGTCGTTTCCGAAATCTTGGAGTCCAATGGTTCAAGCAGTATGGCTTCTGTGTGTGCCGCTACCTTATCGTTAATGGATGCAGGCGTACCGATTAAAGAAGCCGTAGGTGGGGTGGCTTTAGGTTTAGTTAAAGAAGGTAATAAAACGGCGATCCTGACGGATATAGCCGGATTAGAGGATCATTTTGGCGATATGGATTTTAAGGTTGCCGGGACACGCCAGGGGGTTACTGCTGTGCAGCTGGACCTTAAAATTGACGGGATTACCTTGGAGCTGCTTAAGGATTGCCTTGCGCAGTCCAAGGAGGCAAGATTCTTTATCTTGGATAAAATGAGCACTGCGTTAAACAGCCCAAGAGAAGAGCTTTCCAGCTTTGCGCCGCGCATTGATGTTTTAAAGATTAATACCGAAAAGATCGGCGAACTTATCGGCCCGGGAGGCAAAAACATTAAAGCTATAATTGCCGCTACAGGCGCCAGTATTGATATAAAAGATGATGGTACGGTTTTGGTTGGTTCAACCGACGCAAGTAAATCTGATGCGGCGATAAAAATGATCAGGGCGATTACTGATGATGTAGAAGTTGGCCGGATTTACTTTGGCAAGGTAAAACGTATTATGCAGTTTGGCGTATTTGTAGAGATCGCCCCGCGTAAAGAAGGGCTGGTGCATGTTTCTGAGTTATCAAGCACTTTTGTGAAAAAGGTTGAGGATATAGTAAAAGTTGGTGATGAATTTAAAGTCAAGGTTATTGGTGTTGATGAGCTGGGCCGGATTAATTTAAGCAAAAAGCAGGCTGAGCAAAGCAGTTAATTTAGAAGTGAGAGAAAGAAGATTAAATGAGGTCAAGGGCGTTATTTTAGTAGCGGTTGGGCTGATGGTTTTGGCTAGCCTACTCCGCTTTGATCGCTCTGACCTTGTTTTTTTTACTTCGCATCCAAATTTCCCCCCTAAAAACCTACTGGGAGTTTTCGGCGCCTATTTAGGCGGGTTTCTTGTATTCCTATTCGGGAATATTTCAAGTTTTATTATCCCTCTTTTAGTCATCACTCTGGGGGTAAAATTCTTCCGCCAGGATAAGCCTTATCTGAGCATCCCGCGCATTATGGGTATGTTTGTTTTGCTTGTCTCCTTAAGTTCGCTTATCGGCATGTTTAATTTGAGCAATGATTTACTCCGCTTCCATACTGCGGGTTTTTTAGGCGCGCTTACTTCTAATTTTGTAACCGCATATTTCAGCCGCTTAGGCGGTTTCATTATTTTTCTTACCTTTGTTATTCTTTCCCTGGCCCTGGTTACGGAAATCCTTATTTCCTCGCTTTTCTTAAATACACTTGAAAAATCAAAATCTTTTTTCTCAAGGGTGTTCAGTCTTTCTAGTAAGCAAAAGGCTACTTTGGTTAAGGTTAAACAAAGCATTTTGAACAAGAGTAACCTTGCGTTTAAGAAAGAAGAGCAGCAGTCTACGTCTTCTAAACCTAAAATATTTATGCCTGAGGCCAGCAGGCCGAAGATCCAGATTAAGACTAAACCTCAGGCTGAGGAAGTAAAGGTGAAGGCCAAAGAATTAAAGATTGGCGATTATCATTTGCCTTCCGTAGATTTGCTGGATGAGGCGCCTGTGCCGGATACCAAACAAATGAAAGAGGACCTTGAGGCCAGCGCCAGGATCCTGGAGGATACTTTAACAGATTTTGGAATTATGGCCAAGGTTACGGATATTATCCGTGGGCCGGTAATCACACGCTATGAACTTGAGCCTGCCCCGGGAGTAAAGATTAACCGTATTGAGGCTTTAAGTGATGATATTGCTTTGGCAATTAAGGCCCAGTCAGTAAGGATTATCGCGCCTATCCCGGGAAAGGGGCGGGTTGGGGTAGAAGTCCCTAATTTGCATAGTGCTTTAGTTTGTATTAAAGATTTACTTACTTCAGCGGAATATCATAAACAGAAATCGTCTTTGGCTTTGGCTTTAGGCAAAGACATTACGGGAAGATCCGTGTTTGGTGACTTGGATGATATGCCGCATCTTTTGATTGCCGGGACTACCGGTTCAGGAAAAACCGTATGCGTGAATACCTGTATTTTATCCTTGCTTTTTAGGGGCTCACCTAATGAGTTGAAGTTTTTAATGATCGATCCAAAAATGGTTGAGCTTATGCCTTTTAACGGCCTGCCGCATCTTTTATGCCCGGTGGTTACCGATGCCAAGAAGGCGGCGGTTGCGCTTAATTGGGTAGTAGGGCAAATGGAGGATCGTTATAAACTTTTGGCTAAGGTTGGAGTGAGGAATATCGAAGCTTACAATGAGAAACAGGAAAAAATTCCTTACATTGTTGTTATTGTAGATGAATTTGCGGATTTAATGACTGTGGCGCGTGATCAGATTGAAAATGCGATTACCCGTCTGGCGCAGTTGTCGCGTGCGGTAGGGATACACCTGATTTTGGCTACGCAGCGGCCAAGTGTTGATGTAATTACCGGGGTAATTAAAGCAAATTTACCGGCGCGTATATCTTTTAAGGTTGCTTCCAAAGTTGATTCGCGCACAGTCTTGGATATGAACGGCGCGGAGACTTTGTTAGGCAAGGGGGATATGTTATTTCTGCAGCCCGGTAAAGAAGACCTTATTCGTATTCAGGGGGCCTTGGTCAAAGATGAAGAGATTGAAAGGGTGGTAGGGTTTATTAAGGCGCAAGGCGAACCGGCTTATGATGACCAGATCCTTAAGGAACAGCAAAAAAACAGCTTAGCCGGGGGTGGTGAGAAGGATGAACTTTATGATGAGGCGGTGCGTGTGATAATGGAAAGCAATCAGGCTTCGGTTTCCATATTACAGAGGCGCATGCGTTTAGGTTATACGCGTGCCGCACGTATTATAGATATTATGGAGTTAGAGGGCTTAGTCGGTCCATATGAGGGAAGTAAGCCACGCAGGATTTTAGTTGACCGGGAGGCTTGGCTCAGAGATTTGACAGGCGGCAATACCCCGCGTTTATAAGGTATTACGCGGGTACGCTCTTGTGAGCGACACCCCGCGCGTATAAGGAGACAGAAAAAACATGAACATCGAAACAGCCGGTGCCCGGCTAAAGAAAATCCGTCAGGAAAGAGGATTGAGCCTTGAGGATATTCAGAAGAAGACTAAGGTTCATCTTAATGTTTTACGCGCGATTGAAGGTGATAGCATTTCGGATTTAAGCCCGATCTATCTTAAGGGTTTTATCAAGATTTATTGTAATTGCCTCGGGCTTGACCTTAAGGAGTATTTGGGTGAGACTAGCCAGACCCATAAACCGGTATTAAATGCTGCCGTCGGTAGGGATATAGGAGAGCGCGTTGAAAAAAAACCTACTTTGGCAAAAGAATTTTCCGTTAAGTTAAGCGCGATCAAGCCTTCGGACGGATTTAAGAAAATAATCGTATTTGCGGTAATCGCGGTAATTTTTATATTTTTAGCGGCTAAGCTGATTAGGATTATTTCTTCCTGGCACAAGAACGCATCAGCTAAAGCCAGGATTTTTATACCCATCCCCAAGGCCAAGGTTAAGCGTGAACTCTTGCCTAAAGAAGCAATAAATAAATCTTCAGCAAAAAATATCCCCAAACAGGCCAAGGCGCAGAAGGAGTTGCCGCAAGGTTTTATGCTTGGTATATTCGCCCGTGATAAATCATGGGTCTCTGCCAAGGTGGATGGCAAAGTTGTTTTTCACGGTGTGCTTGCGCGCGGTAGATCTGAAACCTGGCAGGCCAAGGAAAAGATTGAATTATCCCTTGGAGATGCCGGGGCGGTAGAATTACAGGTTAATGACCAGCGTTTTACCAAGCTTGGACGGCGGGGGCAGTCTTTAAAGAATATAATTATCAATAAAGAAGGCTTGAAGATCGCCCGATGAAACAAAAGCTGGGGATATTAACCTTAGGCTGTCCGAGGAATCTGGTGGACGCCGAAAGTCTGGCCGGAAGGCTTAATTCCAAAGGTTATTCTATAGTTGATGATATCTCCGAAGCCGAAGTGGCCCTGGTAAATACCTGTGCCTTTATTGAAGAGGCAAGGCGGGAGTCGGTTGATGCCATACTTGAGCTGATAGAGCTTAAAAAGAAGGGCAAGCTAAAGAAGATAATTGTTTATGGGTGTCTTGCGCAGCGTTACAAAGATTTAAATAAAGAGCTGCCGGAGGTAGATGCCTTTGTAGGAGCGCTTGAGCTTAACCATGAGGCAAGAAGATTTGCCTTAACCCCGAAGCACTATGCTTATTTAAAAATATGCGAAGGTTGTGTAAATAATTGCAGCTATTGTATTATTCCTAAGATTAAAGGTAAGCTCGTCAGCCTGGATGAGAAGACAATTATTCAGAAGGTTAAAGATTTTAACCGGCAGAAGATCTCCGAGCTTAATATTATCGGACAGGATATTACCGGTTTTGGGTTAGATTTATGCGGTAAAAACCAATTAACCGGGATTTTAAGTAAAATAATCCGTAATGCCCCCGATATTGGATGGATACGTCTTTTATATTTAAATCCTGAACGCATAAGCGATGAGCTACTCGAATTAATCAGTTCGCATGAGCAGGTATGCAAATACATTGATTTACCTATACAGCATATCAATAACCGCATACTAAAGCTGATGAACCGTAAGGTTACTAAAAAAGAAATAATTTCCTTAATTGAAAAGATCAGGAAGGTTATTCCCGGAGTTTGTTTACGTACCTCGCTTATCGTAGGTTTTCCTTCAGAGACAGATAAGGAGTTTGAGGAGCTGTTGGGTTTTATGAGGGAAGTAAAATTTGACAGGCTGGGAGCTTTTATTTATTCCCGGGAAGAAGATACTCCTGCGTATAGTTTTAAGGGGCAAATTACCCAAGAACTAAAACAGGAGAGGTTTGATGCTATTATGGCCGCGCAGCAGGTGATAGCTACTGCTGTAAATGCCAAGTTTTTGGGTAAGTGCGTACGTGTGCTTATTGAAGAAAGACAAGATGGCGCATATATCGGGCGCAGCCAGCTGGATGCCCCGGAGGTAGACGGTTTGGTTTATGTGAATGCCAAGCGCCTGCTGAAGAAAGGTGAATTTACAGAGGTTAGAATAACAGATACTTTGGAGTATGATTTAGTAGGGGAGGCTATATAATGAATCTTGCCAATCGTTTGACCATGTCGAGAATTTTATTAACTTTTGTGTTTATGTTTTTTTTGTTTTGCAATGGCCTTTGGGCTAAGGCCATTAGCCTGGTGGTTTTTATCCTGGCTGCTTTATCAGATTACTTTGACGGTATGATTGCGCAACGCAGGAATATGGTGACGGATTTTGGCAGGTTGATGGATCCCATCGCCGATAAAATCCTGGTGTTGGCGGCTTTTGCGGCATTTGTGCAGTTACAGCTGATTGATGCCTGGATGTTTGTGATTATTATCGCGCGTGAAATTATGATTACTTCTTTGCGCCTGTTTGCCTTAAACAAAGGTAAGGTGCTCTCTGCGGCACGCGCCGGAAAACATAAAACAGTGTTACAGATGGCAGTGATATTTACTATTCTTGGTTTTATCCTGCTTAAAGAAATAGTACTCAAATATTCTACCTGGAATCCTGCCTGGGAGAAGATTTTCCGCCAGGGGATATTTTTCCTTATGTTACTTACCGTGGGCTTGACTCTTTATTCCGGACTGTCATATCTTTGGGAAAACCGTAAGATAATTACCCGGCTATGAGGCCTGGCGCATTGCGCGATTTACTGATTAAGTTAATTAGCACATTCTTTTTTATCGGATATTTACCTTTGATCCCGGGGACATTCGGTAGCATCGCCGGGGTAGGTATATTTTATCTGCTTGCCGGAGGCAGCCGGAGCGGTTATTTCCTGTTTGTCTTTTGCATAATGATCTTAGGGTTACTAACCAGCGGAAAAGCGGAAAAGCTGTTAAACAAGAAAGACCCGGGCTGTATCGTTATTGATGAAGTAATGGGCATGCTTATTGCCCTTAGTTTCTTACCGGCCGATCCAAAGATAGTCGTTTTAGCTTTTCTTATATTCCGTATTCTTGATATGCTCAAACCTTTTCCCGCAGGAAAGTTGCAGGATTTGCATGGAGCAATTGGTGTGATGGGTGATGATTTAGTTGCAGGTATCTATACTAACATCGTGCTTCAGGTAATTTTAAATTTTCCTAGGACTGTATAAGTTGGCCCTCCCGGGCCAAGCGTGCTTTCAAATAAAGTAATCCTTCCGCATTTAAGTTCCCAACTTGCATTAATTACATCTTTTTCTACTTTGTCAAAAGCTTTTTTTAAATCAGAAGTAACGAGACGGGATTTTATGCGTCCGATGGTAATATGCGCGCGGAAAGATCGCTCTTCTTGGGGTATTCCTGATACCGGAAGTTTTGTTTCTAATTGTTTTGCAAGTTGTTTTAGCTCTAAAGGTGGTTGATTTGTTCCTATCCAAACTATCCGTGGAGCATGCGCGTTAGGGAAAACTCCCAGAGCCTCCAGTTTAATTTTAAAACCGGAAGCTGTTTTTGTTATTTCTGTGATTAATTGTTTGATCTGGATTAGTTGTTCAGAAGATATATCGCCGAGGAATCTTAGCGTAAGATGCAGGTTTTGCGATTTGACCCAGTTGATTTGAAGTTTTTCAGCTTCTAATTTATCCTGTATTTTGGAAAGAGCGTCTTTAATTGCTATGGGCAGCTCAATAGCTATAAATGCGCGCATAATAAACGCAAAGCCTCTTGGATTGTTTTCTTGCGGATTTCTTTTCGGCTGCCCGGAAAAGAAAATGCCCGGCAGATGTTTTTATTTTTTACGGACAGGCAGATAAAGACAGTGCCTATTGGTTTATTTATGGTTGCGCCAGTCGGCCCGGCAAGGCCGGTTATACTGATGCCTAAATCTGCTTTTGATTTTTTACGGATGTTCTTGGCCATAGATATTGCAACCTGGCGGGAGACAGCGCCGTATTTAGAGATGAGTTTTGCGGGAATTTGCAGTATTGCTTCTTTGGATTTGTTACTGTAAGCAACTACCCCCAGAAGGAAATAATTCGAGGCGCCCGGGTTTTTAGTTAACTGGCCGCAAAGCAGGCCTCCGGTGCAGGATTCGGCTATAGCGATAGTTTTCCCCTGCTTAAGTAATTTTTTATGGATCTTAGTTAATATTTTATCTGGCATTATCGCTATTATAGCCGTTTTTAATTATATTGACAAGCCCGGTTTTTCTGGTAAGATATAAACAATTAATCTTTAGGGCAAGGTGAAAATCCTTACCGGCGGTTTAGCCCGCGAGCAGACGCAAGATTTTGGCGTCAGCAGATCTGGTGAAATTCCAGGGCCGATGGTCGCGCGCAAGCGCGCACCAAACTATCCAATTAGTTTGAGTGTAAAGTCCAGATGGAAAAAGATTAAAATTAATACGCCCAAAGATTGTCTTTGGGTTGTTTTTTTATTGAGGCTAGCATGTTTAATGACATATCTGAGATTATCGAAGATTTAAAATCGGGCAAGATGGTTATTGTGGTTGATGACGAAGACCGCGAGAATGAGGGTGATCTGGTAATGGCCTCTTCATTTGTTAAGCCCGAAGACATAAACTTTATGGCCAAGTTTGGCCGTGGGCTTATTTGCGTGCCCATGGAGGAGGAAAGGCTGCGTTTATTAGAGCTTGACCCTATGCTTAAGAATACCTTACAAGCCAATGCCGAAGATCCTTTTAAGACTGCCTGGATGATTTCTGTTGATGCCGCCAAGGGTGTTACTACGGGAATCTCTGCTTATGACCGGGCCAGGACAATTGAGGTTTTAATTAATGCACGAAGCCGTCCGGAAGATCTGGCGCGCCCCGGGCATATCTTTCCTTTGCGTTCGCGGCGGGGAGGTGTTTTGGTCAGGGCAGGGCATACTGAAGCAAGTTTGGATTTGATGCGTCTTGCCGGACTTTATCCGGCAGGAGTGATTTGTGAGATTATGAATGACGATGGTTCTATGGCACGCTTGCCGCAGCTTCTGGAGTTTGCTCATAAACATGCTTTAAAGATTTGTACTATTGCCAGCCTTATTGAATATCGCCGCAGAAAAGAGAAGCTGGTTGAGGTAATAGTTGAGACTAAGTTGCCGACTAAATTTGGAGAGTTCAGATTAATTATTTACCGTGATAAGACCTGTGACCAGACGCATCTGGCGCTTTGTATGGGGAAATGGTCGGATGAAGCAATATTGGTACGCGTGCATTCGGAGTGTTTAACGGGGGATGTTTTTGGTTCATTGCGCTGTGATTGCGGCAAGCAATTAGAAAAGGCTATGCAGACTATTTCTCTCGAGAAAAAAGGCGTAATCCTTTATATGCACCAGGAGGGTCGGGGTATAGGCCTGGTTGAGAAATTGCGCGCCTATAATCTTCAGGATAAAGGAATGGATACGGTTGAGGCAAATGAAGCATTAGGGCATAAAGCCGACCTGCGCGATTATGGCATTGGCGCCCAGATCCTTGTAGACTTGGGGATTAAGCAGATAAGGTTGTTAACTAATAATCCGCGTAAAATTGTTGGCCTGGAAGGATACGGCTTGAAGGTTTGTGAACGCGTGCCCTTAGAGATTGAGCCTAATGCGGAGAATTATAAATATCTTAAGACAAAAAAAGAAAAGATGGGGCATCAGATAGACATTTAACGAAAGGAGAATAAGATGGTAAAAGTGATTGAAGGTAATTTGTTGGCAAAAGGAAAATCTTTCGGGTTGGTGGCTTCGCGGTTCAATGATTTTATGACTAAGGAGCTGGTAAGCGGCTGTATTGATACGTTGACAAGACATGGCGCAGATGATAAGAATATTACTGTGGCCTGGGTTCCCGGGGCGTTTGAGGTTCCGGCTATTGCGCAGAAAATGGCTAAAAGCAAATCATTTGATGCCTTGATTTGTTTAGGTACGGTTATCCGGGGGGCGACTCCGCATTTTGATTATATTGCTTCTGAAGTGGCAAAAGGCGTAGCCAAGGTTTCTTTGGATAGCGGAATTCCGGTTATCTTTGGTATAATTACCGCCGATAGTATTGAGCAGGCAGTGGAACGTTCAGGCTCTAAGGATGGCAATAAGGGCCGTGACGCAGCGCTTTCGGCTATTGAGATGGTGAATTTAACAGAACAGTTGAAATAATAATCCCATGCGTAAACGCACTAAGGCTCGTGAATATGTATTGCAAATGCTCTATCAGGTGGATATTACCCGGGGCAACTGGCAGGAGACTCTGAAAAGTTTTTGGGAGTCCAATGAACAGGAAAATATTCCATCTGAACTTAAGGATTTTTCCGCGGAACTGCTCGGAGGAGTAGTTGAGCATATGCAGGAGATTGATAAAAAGATTAGTAAATATGCTGCAAACTGGCAGCTTGAACGTATGGCATTTGTAGACCGTAATATCATGCGTTTAGGTTGTTTTGAGCTTATTTTCCGCGAGGATATCCCGCCGAAAGTAACAATAAATGAAGCAGTAGAACTGGCCAAGAAATATTCCGGATCTGAATCTGGCAAATTTGTCAATGCCATATTGGATCAAATAAAAATCGAGAAAGAAAAAAAGTGAAATACGCTGATTTGCATGTGCATACCTCTGAGAGCGATGGCACATTAACGCCTAAGCAATTAGTTAGAGAGGCGCTTTACCGCGGGCTTTCAGCTATTGCCATAGTTGACCACGATACGGTAGGGGGGATCCTCGAGGCTGAGGTTGCGGCGCAGGGTGCGGACTTAGAGGTTATTGCCGGCATCGAGTTAACTGCGCAATATGAGGGCCAGGAGATTCATATACTCGGTTATTTTCTGGATTTACAGAATAAGGCATTACTTGAGAAACTGAATTTAGTGCAACTTAACCGTATTGAACGCGTGCATAAAATTGTAAATAATTTAGAACAGCAGGGGGTAAAGCTTAATGCCCAGGATGTTTTTGATATCTCCGGCAAAGGTACCGTAGGCAGGATGCATATTGCCCGGGCATTAGTTAAAGGTGGCTGGGTTACTACTACGGCTGAAGCGTTCCGCAAATACATAGGGGATAAATCTCCGGCCTATGTTTTAGGTTTTAGCCTTTCTCCGGTTGAGGCAATAAATCTGATTAAAGGTGCCGGGGGCGTAGCTGTCTTGGCGCATCCGTACATATTGCACGATGACGCATTGATTACCGAACTTGCCGGTTATGGATTACAAGGTATAGAGGTTTATTATCCCGAGCATTCCCAGTCTATGGTTAATTTTTATCTGGATTTGGCTAGAAAACTTAATCTTTTGGTCACCGGAGGCTCGGACTTTCACGGTAGCGTAAAACCTGACATAAAATTAGGGACAATTAAAATACCTATTGAGCTGGTGGAAAAGTTACGCCAGGTCAGAGGATGATTAATAAAACAGATGAATATTATATGGGGCTGGCTTTAAAGTTGGCCCTTAAGGCAAAGGGTAAGACTTCTCCCAATCCTCTGGTAGGCGCATTAGTGGTAAAGGATGGAAAGATTATCGGCAAAGGTTTTCATGCTAAGGCCGGCCTGGCACATGCGGAGATTGTCGCTTTGGATGAAGCAGGTAACAATACCAAAGGGGCTACTTTGTTTGTTACGCTTGAGCCGTGCGCGCATACGGGCCGCACCCCGCCTTGTGTTAATCGTATAATCCAAAGCGGCATAAAAGAGGTAGTTGTCGGCATGATTGACCCCAACCCCTTAAATAATGGCAAGGGTGTTTTGTTACTTAAGCAGGGTAATATTAAGGTAAAACTGGGAGTTTTAAATGAACAGTTAAGAAAGATTAATGAGGGTTTTATAAAATATATTGCTACTGGTATTCCTTTTATTACGGTCAAAGTTGCCGAGTCCCTTGATGGCCGTATTGCTACTTTCACCGGTGATTCCAAATGGATTACTTCGGATAAGTCGCGAGTTTTTGCGCATAAGATACGCAATGATTATGATGCGATTATGGTGGGAGTAAATACCGTGTTGCGGGACAACCCGCGCCTTAACGCTGTATCATCGCAGAGGCAGCTAGTTAAGATAATTATTGATAGTAATTTAAGCACGCCTGAAAATGCCAATATTTTCTCAGGGCAAAGTAAGGTAATTATTGTTACTTTGCCGAGCCGGCCAGGCCAAGAGACAGAAAATCGTAAGAGTTTATCTGCTAAAGCCATAGTCCTTGAGGTTAAAGAAAAGGACGGTCAGATTAATCTGCGCGATGCGCTTAAGAAATTAGCCCGGTTAAAAATCAGCAATATTATTGTTGAAGGCGGAGGCACGCTTATTGGTTCGCTCTTTGATGAGAGGCTGGTAGATAAGATATTATTTTTTATCAGTCCTAAAATTATCGGGGGTAAGAATGCGGTTTCTTCGGTAATGGGCAAAGGGGTAAAGCGGGTTGACCAGGCAATAAAGCTGGGCGAGTTAAAGATCAGGCGTTTCGCAGAAGATTTGCTCATTGAGGCAAATATAAAATAAATGTTTACGGGTATAGTTGAGGAATTAGGCAAAGTCAAAAGAATGATGCGTTCAGGCAGGATTATGGTGCTTGAGGTTTCGGCACAGAAAACCCTGCAGGATACCTTGGTTGGGGATAGCGTTGCGGTTAATGGCGTATGCCTTACGGTAACTTTTCTTAGCAGTAATTCGTTTAGTTTTGAAGTTATGTGCGAAACCTTTAAAGAAACAAATCTTGGGTTGCTTAAAGTCGGCGAAGAAGTAAACCTTGAGCGCAGCCTTAAACTGGGAGATAGGGTATCCGGGCATTTTGTCAGCGGCCATATTGATTGTTTAGGTTTGGTACGCAGTAAAGGGTTACGTTGCGGTAACCTGGCATTTGAGGTCGCAATTCCCAGCAGTTTTATGCGTTACTGTTTGCCCAAGGGCTCGGTTTCTCTGGATGGGATAAGTTTGACTTTAGCCGAAAGGCGTGCGAATATTCTTAGTGTTTATGTTATTCCTCATACCCTTAAGAACACTACCTTAAGCTTTAAGGGCCCGTCTGATAAGTTGAATGTAGAATTTGACATCCTCGCTAAAAAAACAGCCATATAATCCTTTCTGTTATTGCGAAGTCTATAAATTTCTGGTATACTATTTTATTAGGTATTTTACAGCACCCAACGTTAATATGGCACCTGGCGCTTATTTGAATTGCGCCAGTGTTCACTAGTGTGAAAATTGTGTTGATGTCAGATGTAATACGGGGCGTGGCTCAGTTTGGCTAGAGCGCTTGAATGGGGTTCAAGAGGTCACAGGTTCAAGTCCTGTCGCCCCGACTTAAATGAGGCCCAAACTTACGGAACGTTAGTGAACGTAAGTTTGCTGGCCGAATTTATTCCTTGCTCGTACTTACTCGCAAGGAATAAATTATAAATTGTTAGCGAAATACTTGCTTGCAAAGCAAGCAAGTAAATCCCTGCGAATAAGTATGCGCAAGGATTATGGCTATGAAAAAACAGCTGCATGTTTATTACTCAGGCAAGGTTCAGGGTATAGGTTTTCGTTATACCATCCAAGATATTGCCAGTTCCTTTAAGGTTTGCGGCTGGGTTAAGAATTTAAGCGACAGCCGCGTAGAAGTATTGGCAGAAGCTGAAGAAGATACCCTGGGTAGTTTTCTTGAACAAATCAATCAGCGTTTTTCCCGTTATATCAAAGAAGCGAATGCAGAATGGCAGCCGGCAAGCGGCGAATTCCGCGACTTTCTAATTACATTCTAATCCCTGTTGAATAGCCCATATGTATATCCAAATCAAAAATAAGATTAAACTGATAAGAGAAAAACTAAGAAAACATGATTATTCTTATTATGTTTTAAGCCAACCGCAGGTTTCTGACAAAGAATATGATGATTTAATGATTGAGCTTAAAACGCTTGAAGATAAATATCCGCAACTGCGTACTGATGATTCTCCCAGCCAGCGCCTTAGCGCAGGGATAAGCCCGGGCTTTAAGACGGTAAAACATAAAGCCGGAATGTTCTCTTTGGATAATACTTATTCTATTGATGAATTAGCCAGCTGGGATGAGCGCCTGCGTAAAGGTTTGGGCAATGATTGTGGTTATGAATATGTGGTGGAGCTTAAGATTGACGGAGTAAGCGCTAATTTAACTTATCTAAAAGGTAAACTTGCGATAGGCTCAACGCGCGGGGATGGGCAGATGGGCGAAGACGTAACCGCTAACATAAAAACAATTCGCGCTATTCCTTTAATTTTATTGGGTAATCATCTTCCGGATTTTATTGAGATTCGCGGTGAAGTGTATATGGATAAGAATAATTTTTCACAGGTCAATGAGGAGCGTATGGATAAAGGAGAGGCCTTGTTTGCTAATCCGCGCAATGCTACCAGTGGTTCCCTTAAATTGCTGGATAGCAGCGTTGTTGCTAAAAGGCATCTTAATTTCTTCGCGCATTCTTTGGGTGCATGCAGCAGCCAAAGTATAGATACTCAATGGGATTTTTTAGCTAAGCTTAAAGATTGGGGTGTACGGACAAATACGCATTCTGCGCTTTGCCGTAACATAGACGAAGTGATTGCTTATTGCCATAAGTGGCAACAGAAGCGGGATGAATTAAACTACGAAATTGACGGAGTAGTAGTTAAGTTAAATAGCCTAGCTCAACAGAAGGATTTGGGCTTTACTGCTAAAAGTCCGCGTTGGGCGGTAGCTTATAAGTTTGCCGCCCGGCAGGCAACTACGGAAGTAATTGCGATTAAGGTTAATGTCGGCCGCACGGGCGTAATTACTCCAACGGCAGAGCTTAAACCGGTAGAGTGTTCCGGGGTAATCATAAGCAACGCTACTTTGCATAATTTTGATGAGATAGAGAGGTTGGGAATACGGGTGGGTGACAGGGTGCTTATTGAACGTGCAGGAGATGTAATCCCGAAAGTGGTAAAAGTGGTGGAGCAAAAAGGAAAGAAGCCTTATAATATCCCTGTAAAATGTCCTGCCTGCGGAGAGAAGATTGTAAAGGAAAAGGAAGAGGATGTAGCCTATCGTTG
>Ga0247841_10002150_pt1 | contig 40521 bp, 29 predicted proteins | sample LaCruzMarch2015__2_FD_192410 | JGI IMG/M metagenome (GOLD analysis project Ga0247841, IMG submission 192410) | Freshwater microbial communities from meromictic Lake La Cruz, Castile-La Mancha, Spain - LaCruzMarch2015_18m | ecosystem: Environmental > Aquatic > Freshwater > Lake | place: Spain...
CAAAGACCTGCGCGGCAACAACGTTGCATCGGGTGTATATTTGTATGAACTCAGGGCGGGCGACAAGTTCCGCGACCTGAAGAAAATGGTTCTGCTGAAGTAAGCAGTTTCTTTATGAGAGCGGGGAGCAATCCCCGCTCTCTCTTTTCTTCTGAATTGTTTTTTTCTCAAAATAAAGCGACAAACAAAGGGAGTCATTCATGAATATAACTGACTATATCATCCTGATCATTTATTTAATTGGCATGTTGTACATCGGATTTTATTTTGAGAAAAAAGCGTCTGCAGGCATCGACGCATATTTTCTGGGAAATCGTTCGCTGTCCTGGTGGTTATTAGGTTCTTCTGGCATGTCCGGCAATTTTGACGTGACCGGAACGATGATCAATACGGCATTCATCTTCGCTATCGGAGCTGCCGGTTTTTACATTGAATTCCGCGGCGGAGTCACATTGATTATGGCATTTTTATTAGCCTTCATGGGAAAATGGAATCGGCGCGCGCGCGTCATGACGATTGCAGAATGGATGTTCTTCAGATTTGGCGATCGTCGCGACGGACACGTTGCACGGATTATAGGAGCCGTTTCGCAGCTGGTTTTTGCCGTTGCGATGGTGACTTATTTCGTCATCGGTTCCGGTAAATTCTTTGCCGAGTTTTTCAACATTCCCCCGATGTTCGGAATCAGTCCGGACATGATTGCAGCTATCGGATTAATCATCCTGACAATGGGTTATACCGTCTCATCCGGACTTTATGCGGTCGTATGGACGGATTTTATTCAAAGCGTGATTATTTTTATTACGATTGCGTTCATCGCCGTGATGGTTTTCACTAAAGTTCCTCTTCAAGATAAATTTAAAATTTCCTTCCCGCTCAGACCGGGAGAATATAAAGAAGAAATTGCCAAGACCGATTGGCCAAAGATTTCGCGGGACCTTCCATCGGACTCTTTGCGATTGAACTATACTACGCCGAAAAATCAAATGATTTCGACGATCGTCAGCAAAGAGGCAATCGGGCAACAACTTCCGACATTGCCGGAAAAATTCGAGGTTCAATTCAGTGTAAAAAGGAATCAGTTCCAGTCTAAAACAGTAAGTCGTCAGGAATGGACAAGCGTGAAGCCACGATGGAACCTAAATTTTCCGAAACACGCCGATTATTCTATCTACAATTTCTTCGGTATCGCGATTCTTTTCTATCTTCTGAAAGTGTTTCTGGAAGGAAGTGGCGGAACCGGTGGCTACATGATTCAACGTTATTTTGCCGCCAAAAGCGACCGCGAAGCCGGCCTGCTCTCCATTTTCTGGACTTTCCTGCTCTCTTTCAGATGGTTGTTCATCGGCTCGATCGCGATTTTGGGCATTTACTATTTTAACAACATCGACACGAGTATTCAGTCGATGGACCCGGAAAAAGTCTTGCCGATCGTTATTCACCAGATGATCCCAAAGGGATTGAAAGGATTGATGGTTGCCGGAATGATGGCTGCGGCGATGTCAACTTTTAGCGCGACGATCAACGCAGGTGCTACTTACTGGGTTAAAGATATTTACCAGACTTACATGAATCCGAACGCATCGCAACGGCGATTGGTTTGGCATAGCAAGATTTCGTCAATCATCATCGTGTTAATCGGCGTCGGTTTCGCGTTTACGATCCGGAATATCAATGAAATCTGGGGTTGGATTACGATGAGCATCGGCTCCGGTTTACTGATTCCATTCTTGGCAAGATGGTACTGGTGGCGGCTGAATGGTTATGGTTTTTCATGGGCAGTTGTCGTCGGAATGACGGCAGCAGTTGTTCAGAAATTAGTCTTTCCATATCTGCCGGAATACATTTCATTCCTGATCATCAATGCGATCGTTGCCGTCACATTGGTTGTCGTGACATTGTTAACACCTGCTCCGGAAGATAAAGTGCTGGAAAATTTCTACAACATTACTAAGCCGTTTGGATTCTGGGGAAAATATAAATCCAGGATGGCGTCTTCGGCGCAGAAAGAACTGACGAGAGAACACAAATTGGATATTTTTACTCTTTTGTTGGCTGTGCCGTGGCAGGTTTGTCTATTTCTGATGTGGATGACGCTCGTTATGAAACGCTTCGACACTTTTTGGATTCTGTTTGGAGCAACGGTTGTTTTATCCGTAGCCCTTTACTTTGTCTGGTTCAAGAATTTGTCAAAAGATGTGAAACCAATCGAAAAGGAATTACTTAAGTAAGCAGACGATAAAAACCGGAAGTCCGGATTAAATGAGATGGAACTGTACAGGATATAGATAAACAATGAATTCTTTTTCAGATGATTTACTAAATAAAATGACCAAAATGGGATTTACGGTCTATGAGGCGAAAAGCTATTTAGGGCTTCTCAAACATAATCCCGCAACTGGTTATGAACTGAGCAAAGAGACGAACGTTCCCCGCTCCGTCATTTATTCCGTACTGGACAAACTGGAAATGATGGGGCTGGTCAGTAATATCCATGACAAACCGCGCCGGTATGTGCCGCTATCGCCCAAACAAATGTTGTCGAAATTAGAGACAGATTTCTCGACAAAACTCATGACATTTTCTTCCGAACTGTTGAAGTTTAACAATAAACCCGAGACTGAAGGATTTTGGAATATCAATGGCTACGAATCACTCATGATGACATGCGTTTCACTAATCCGAGAGGCAAAGGAAACGATTTTTATATCCGGGTGGCGCCGTGAAATTGATCGGTTGAAAGAGCCGCTGTTAGCCGCTAAAAAACGCGGCGTTGACATCATCATTTTTTCATTTACGGAGGTTTCCAAATCACTTGGTCAGGTGTTTGCCTACGGCATCGACGAGGAAAAATTATCTTCCATCTGGGATCATAAAATGATTCTCGTAACCGATTCGAGCAATCTCATCATGGGCCCTGCCAACATCGATAAACAGGAACAGGCGATCTGGACGCAAAACAAAGCGGTGCTGACGATCGCGATCAACTACATCATTCTTGACATCACACTTTATGGGCAAAGGATGAAACTTGATATTTCGGATACTGTCGTTAAACTCATGACGACGCGTGTCGATTACCTGGATCATCTCATCGAACTGAGTATTCCAACCGAAAAGTGAGTCGTATAAATGACAAAATGGATCAGCAATATTCCGAAGAAAATTCTCGCGGTGATCGGCGGATTAATGATCCTTTTCATTACTTTTAGACCGACTATGCAAAACACTTCGCAATCGTTGAACGGAAAATGGCTGATGCGGTACGATCCCGAAAATATCGGGTTGCAGTCAGGATTTGAAAAATGCGATACCAACTACAATGATTGGCATTCCGTCACGATTCCGACATTCTGGGATGATTCAGGTTATGACGGCATCGGCTGGTTTGTCCTGAAGTTTATCCCAAAACGTAATCTGAAAAGCCACAAAGTCGCGCTCGTATTTGAATCAGTCGATGACAATGCCATCGTGTTTCTGAATGGAAAACGCGTCTATGAGCATACCGGCGCGAACGTCCGATTCTATTTCGACGTGACTTCGGAAATGAAAATCGGCGAAGAGAATTTATTGGTCGTTAGAGTAGAAGATACAGGTGGAGCGGGAGGACTCAACGGCAACGTTTCCATTAAAACATATCAGAACGAAACTGATTTGCTCATGACGGAATATTCCAAGCAGGAAGCGATTCCCGTTCCAGAATGGGTGAAAGACGCGGTCATTTACGAATTATATGTTCGAACCTACAGTGCCAAAGGGACGTTCGATGCCGTCACAACTGACATCCCGCGACTCCAAAAACTCGGCATCAGTTGCATTTGGCTCATGCCGATTTTCCCGGTTGGTGAAACGAATCGAAAAGGTACGTTGGGCAGTCCGTATGCCATCCGCAATTTTACGAGAGTGAATCCCGAATTCGGGACGGAGTCAGATTTCCACGAATTGATTCAAGCGGCGCATCAGGCAGGCATTCGCGTGATCCTTGACATCGCCTGCAACCATTCAGCATGGGACAATCCGTGGCTTTCCGAACATCCGGACTGGTACACACAAGATTCGTCCGGGAAAATTATTTCGCCGAATGAAGATTGGACGGACGTTGCCGATCTGAATTATGACAACGACGACTTGCGTAAAGCGATGATCGAAGCGCTGGAATCCTGGGTGAAAAATTTTAATATTGACGGCTATCGAATGGATGTTGCCGAAATGGTTCCAAACGATTTTTGGGAAGAGGCTTTACCGCGATTACAAAAGATCAAACCGGATATTCTGATGCTCGCGGAAGGAGATCAACCGGGACTACATTCGTCCGCTTTTCATTTGACTTACGCATGGAACACGCGGCACATTCTACATAAAATCCTCGTTACCGGAAGTCCGGCAAACGATTTATTCAAAGACCTCGAAAAGGAATATTATCGTTACCCGAAGAACTCGGTCAGGATGAGATTTACCGAAAACCACGACGAACCGAGATCGGCTACGTTTTTCGGAAAACAACAGGCAAGAGTCGCCGCCGCGATTGTATTTACGCTTCCCGGCGTGCTGATGATCTATAACGGACAAGAAATCGGCGAGAGCATTGTTCCGTCGCTTTTTGAAAAAAGTGGAATAAACTGGAAACGCGGAGATTTGGCCACGGAAAATCTCTTCTCGGATTTGATCGCACTTCGAAGATCGTCAATATCACTTCGGCGAGGCAGTTTTTCACCGCTGATCAACTCATTGCCGGAAAAAATCGTTTCATTCATGAGATTTACCGAAGCGGAAACAATACTGACAATCGTCAATATGTCGCCTGAAATCGAGTCGTGTAAAATTTCGCTTAAAGACATTTACCGAAAATCCACAGAAAAAAATCTTCATTTGAAGATTGGAAATCCGGAATTTTCCATAAAAAACGATACGCTGTCTGTTCGTTTGAAACCGGGCGATTTTGGTATTTTCAAAGTTGAATAAAGGATGTTAATGACCGACAGGAATCGATTATGAGACCAATCAGACTTATTGCCGTCGCTTTTCTGATCATTTTAACCGCCGGATTTTCGAACGCACAGGTCGTTTACTCGGATCCGCAATACCCGACTGAGCGGGATTCAATTGTGATTTACTTTAATGCCTCTCAGGGGAACGCCGGTTTAATGAATTATACGGGAGATATCTATGCTCATACTGGTGTAATCACCGATTCCAGTACTATAAGCAGCGATTGGCGCTACGTTGTGACTCCCTGGGCTGGCAATACTGGAGCCAATACAGCGAAAAACAAACTCGAGCGTATCTCGGCCAATTTGTATAAACTGACTATCGGCTATCCGCGGACTTATTACGTCTGGCATACAACCGGAGCAACGATTCCTGATACCGAAACGATTCTGAAATTGGCCTTCGTCTTTCGGAATTCGGATGGTTCAAAAGAAGGTAAAGATGTTGGTGGTGCCGATATTTTTCACACTCTCTACAAACGTGGTCTGACAGTCGTGATATCGGAACCTGTGGTCGATTTGAGTTACGAACATCCGTTACGTTCTCCGATATTTGCCGAACCGGAAGACACCGTTCGGATCGTTGCAAACGCCGCCGCTTTGAATACAGAAGTCACTTCGCTGGAACTGTTTTTAAATCGTCAGTCGCAGTATTCAACAAGCGATTCGTTATTGAATTTCGATCTTGTCCTGGAAAATGCAATCACCGGCACAAACCTCGTTGAAATCATTGGAAAAGATACTGCAAATGTCAGTGATACAGCCTCATTTTATATCGTAGTCAATCCAAATCCGCGAAACCTGCCACCACCGATTTCGACTGTTCCGGGAATTAACTATATCGATGATAATACAGCCGTTTTAGCGCTTTTCGCTCCGAACAAACAATTTGTCTATCTGATCGGTGATTTCAACGATTGGAAAGTCGATACATCTTTCCTCATGAATCGATATGAATCTTCGGCTGACAGTGTTCTGTTCTGGATAAAACTCGAATCGCTTATCGCCGGAACAGAATACGCTTTTCAGTATTTCGTGGATGGGACGCTCCGTATCGCTGATCCTTATACGGAAAAAGTATTGGATCCGTGGAACGATAGTTATATTTTAACGACGACTTATCCCGATCTAAAACCTTATCCAAAAAACAAAACGTCTGAACCGGTTGCAACATTCCAAACGGGAAAATCTGCGTTTAACTGGCAGACGACTTCGTACAATAAACCGGCGAAACACGAATTGATCATTTATGAATTACTGATACGCGATTTTCTGGCGAATCACGATTACAATACGCTGACCGACACACTGGATTATCTGCAAAATCTTGGAATCAATGCGATTGAACTGATGCCGATCAATGAGTTTGAAGGCAATCTGTCGTGGGGATATAATCCGTCATTTTACTTTGCGCTCGATAAATATTATGGATCTGCAGATGCTCTTAAAAATTTGATCAACGAATGTCATCGTCGCGGGATTGCTGTCATTCAGGATATTGTGCTGAATCATTCCTACGGTCAATCACCGCTTGTGCGGTTGTATTGGAATTCTGCGCTGAATCGGCCTTCCGCCGAAAATCCGTGGTATAACCAGATTTCACCGAATTCATCTTATTCATGGGGTTACGATTTTAATCACGAAAGTCCGAATACGAAGGCGTTTGTAGATCGGGTGTTGCAATACTGGGTGACAGAATTTCATATTGATGGATTCCGATTTGATTTCACAAAGGGCTTCACAAATAAAACGGGTGACGGCAGTGCGTATGATGATTCGAGGATTTCCATTTTAAAACGAATGTCGGATGAAATTTGGAAAACAGATTCGACCGTTTATATAATTCTTGAACACTTCGCGGATAATTCGGAAGAAAAGGTGCTGACGAATTATGGAATGCTCGTCTGGGGCAACTCCAACTGGAATTATGCTCAGTCGGCGATGGGATATACCAACGAATCGGATTTCTCATGGGGATTTTATAAAACGCGTGGTTTTTCCATACCGGGCGTCGTCACATATATGGAGAGTCACGATGAAGAGCGCCTGATGTTTAAAAATAAAACCTACGGAAATTCATCTGGCAGTTACAGCATCAAGAACGAAGTAACCGCGCTGAACCGGATAAAATTAGATATGGCCTTTTTCTTGACATTGCCCGGGCCGAAAATGATCTGGCAGTTCGAAGAACTTGGCTACGATTTTTCAATCGAGTTAAACGGGCGAACCGGTGTAAAACCGATCCACTGGGATTATTTCGATGATGAAAACCGGTTGAAATTGTACAAAACGATTCAGGTTCTATTGAATCTTCGCCGTGAAAATGAATTATTTAAAAGTCCGGAAACCAGCGTCGAACTTAACGTTTCCGGCGCAACGAAACGGATTCGTATGTCACATACGACAATGAGCGCCGTGATTCTCGGAAATTTCGATGTTGTCAGCCGTTCCATAGATCCCGGCTTCTATCAACCGGGAAAATGGTATGAATATTTTACGGGCGACAGTCTGGAATTGACAAATCTGAACGATCCGATCACATTAGGTCCCGGCGAACTAAAACTCTACACGACGAAGAAAATGACCGAACCCGAAGAAGGAATCCTTTCCACAATTCCGACGACAGCGTCAATACCTTCCCAATTTACGTTACTTGGGAATTATCCAAATCCGTTTAATGCTTCAACGAAAATCCGGTATGAGGTCGAGAAACCGTCGAATCTCCGGATTGAAATATATTCAATCGACGGGCGGCAGGTTTTCTCAAAAGAACTCGGAATCCAGCAACCGGGACGATATGAATTCCTGTGGGACGGAAATGATTTCTCCGGTAAAAATGTTGCCTCAGGCGTTTTCCTGACGGTTCTGAAAAGATCTGATCAGAGGCTTACCGGCAAGATATTGCTTATAAAGTGAACAGTCATTTCTCGTCCAGTTATTCATCGGATAAGTCGGTTGAACTTTTATTTGGTCAGCCGAGTATAAGGAGTTAAATTGTACCGGAGTTGATTATGAAAGAGAAAAAGAAAATAGAAAAAACCGACAATAGTAAATTTTGGCAGGAAGTCAAGTCATGGGGAATTGTTTTACTGATTGCCCTGGGACTGAAGGCGACCATCATCGAAGCCTACCAGATTCCAACCGGATCGATGGAAGACACCATCCTGATAGGCGATTTTATGTTGGGAAAGAAATTCGTGTACGGAACCCGGACGCCAGATTGGATTGGAATTCCGTGGACGAAGATTGGATTTCACATTCCATGGTTTCGCCTGCCGTCGTTTAGGAAGCCCCAGCAGGGCGAAGTCGTCATTTTTAAATATCCTGTCGATCCATCGTTGAATTATGTCAAACGCTGTGTCGCCGGTCCCGGACAAACTCTGGAAGTGCGCGATAAAGTTTTAATCGTGGATGGAAAAGTATTCGAAAATCCACCGCATTCTAAATTTATCTCTCCCGTGATTTATCCGTCGGAGTGGGAAGATCCGGATATCTTTCCACGGAACGCCGGAAATAAAGATAACTACGGACCGATCTATGTACCTGCCAAGGGGGACACACTCTGGTTCGGAAAGGTCCCGAACGATATTATCCGCAACTGCACTCAGTTGAAAAATCACACGTTTTCCGCGAGTAGCGATCGGATGATCATCGACGGGAAAACAGTTCAATATTATGTCGTCGAACAGGATCACTATTTCATGATGGGCGATAACCGAGATAATAGTTGGGACAGCCGCTTTTGGGGATTTGTTCCGTTCAACAACATTCTGGGACAGGGATTGATCATTTACCTTTCCTGGGATAAAGAAATGCCGCTCTATCGGTTGACTCACAAAATCCGGTGGAATCGTATCGGCGATTTGGTTTTGTAAAAAAGAACTTGCAGTTCGATTTTTTTTCTTTTAATTTCGCCTCAAGCGTTAAGCGAAGAAGTTTCCCATTATTATGAGTCCCGAAAATACTAAAAACCTTAGCATTTATATCCACGTTCCATTTTGTAAACGAAAATGCCGGTACTGTGCGTTCGCTTCCGAGGATTGTGACTTTGACAGAATCGATCCATATGTTCGCGCTCTGATACAAGAAATCAATTTGCAATCCGAGTATTTAATGAAAAATCCTGAACTGGTATCGATATATATCGGCGGCGGGAGCCCAAATCTTCTAAAACCGGAGCATATTTTCGACATTCTTTGTGCATTTCAAAAATATGTCAAATTAGACTCGTTGCAGGAATTTACCATCGAAGTCAATCCGGGCGGCATCAACTCCGGGCTTCTCTCAAAGTATCGGGAAGCAGGCATTAATCGGATCAGCATCGGTTGCCAATCGATTCACGATCGGGAGTTGAAAACGCTCGGTCGAATTCACACATCTAAAAATATTATCGATGCGGTCCAATTTGCGAGCGATTGTGGTTTTTCTCAAAGAAGTCTGGATTTTATCTATGGAATTCCGGGGCAGACACTCGAATCCTGGTCGGAGACACTGCATCGGGCAATCTTGACCGGCGTTGAACATATTTCACTCTACAACCTGATCTTCGAAAAAGGCACGGTATTATACACGATGCGGGAAAAGGGGAAGATAAAACCGCTGGATGAAGGCCTCGAATGGCAAATGTATGATCTGGCACATCAGATGCTGGCGTCTTCAGGTTATATCCACTATGAAATATCGAACTGGGCGAAATCCGGCTGCGAAGCGATCCATAATTCGGTTTATTGGAGCGGTGGAAAATATCTGGGTTTTGGCGCCGCGGCTCATTCGTTTGATGGCGAACGAAGATGGTGGAATTATTCTGCGGTCGATGATTATCTCCGGAAAATATCGGACGGTAAATTGCCGATAGAAAACTCCGAATCACTGACCGAAGCAAATGTCCTTGCTGAATATGTTCTGTTGCGGCTTCGGACAATGGACGGAATGAATTTTCAGGATTTGGAAAGATCGACCGGAATGACATCGGCGAAAATACTTGAAAAATTAAGAGACAAATTGAAACTGCCCGATCTCGAACAATATGGTCGGATAACCGACAATCGTTTGGTACTTAATCATCACGGTTGGTTTATCTGCGACTATATCATTGAAAACGTCTTGACGGTCATTGAGGAGAAATTATGATGGTTATCAAAACATTGGACGATATTCCTAAGAAGGGAATCGAGGGCGTCGGTGTCGAAGCGGTCTCGAAGCAGGTTCTGCTTTCGCAATCTGACGGAGCGCTTCATTTCACGATGCGTCGATTTGAAATCGAACCGGGCGGTTTTTCGTTTTATCATACGCATGATTTCGAACATGAGATTTACATTCTCGCCGGAGAAGGCGTTGTAAGGAACGATCATTCCGAAACACCAATCCATCAGGATATGGTGATTTTGGTCATGCCCAACGAAATCCACCAGATTATCAATCGTGGTCAAACGAATTTGATTTTTATCTGTGTCGTTCCGACTGCTACTTAATCCTGTTTGGTCTATTTTTGAGGTTCGGATTTCATAATACGGAACATCGCGTGAGAATCGCCGATGATTTTCATGAAACCGAGAAAGACAATAAAAAATTCAAGTCGTCCGAGAAACATACCGAAAATTTCCGTCCACAGTACTATATGAGGAGATGAGACGGATGTTATACCAATCGATAGTCCTACTGTGCCAATTGCGGAAGCAAATTCGAATAGAGATTCCCTGAGTCCGTAACCGTGTGCCGCAAGAATTCCCGAACCGATTATGAAAGTAGCAAGGTAGAGAAATAAATAATTTGATACTTGCCTAATTCGTACGTCGCTGATATAATCTTTTTGTTCGCCTTGCCACACGTAATTCCCGAAGACGGTCGTCCGGGGAAAAAGCGGTCGGCGGATTTCCCATAGAAGAGACTTGAATAGCAGGTAAATACGGTACTGTTTAATACCACCGGCCGTGGAACAGGTGCCGCCGCCGATGATCATTAAGACAATTAATACAAGAATTCCCAAACCATTCCAATTGGTATAACTTACGGTTGAAAAACCGGTGGTCGTCAGTGCTGAAACAGTTTCAAAAATTGCGACGCGGATACTCTTTCCGAATGTAGGATAAAGCCCTCGGCAGACAAAAATAAAGAGAATGAGTGACGAGACAGGTATTAAAAAAGCCATTAAACGGACTTCACCATTACGGGTAACGGTTTTCAATTTTCCTTTTAAAAAAAGGTACGCCGTCAGGAAGTTCAAATTGCCCATAATCATCAACGCTATCGTTATCGCTTCGATTGTAGCGGAATTCCAGTGACCGATGCTTTCTGGTTTGTCTGAAAATCCACCGGTTGAGATTGCGGGAAATGCATGGTTGATAGCTTCAAAAGGAGTCATCCCGGCCAAACAGTATGCCGCAACGCCTACGATTGCGTATCCTGAATAAATTCGCAGAACTAATTTAGATGACCGGCGGACATTTGGAACAAGCTGGTCTGTCCGTCCTTCGGCGATTGTAAATCCCGGACCGGCAGGTTCGGTGATGGATGCAAGTATGATGATTGCGAAACCCGCGCCGCCTGCGAGTTGCATGATACTACGCCAAAGCAGTATCAAATGCGATGCTTTAGTAACGTCAACTACCGATAGTCCGGTCGTTGTATATCCGCTGACAGATTCAAAGACTGCCTGAGTGAATCCCAGTTTGTTAATGATCATTAGAGGAAAGGCGGAAAACACACAGATCATAATCCAGCTGATCAAAACGATAACGCCACCTTCCTGTACTGTCAGAACGATAGGTTCACGCGGTCGCAGAGGAATCCACATCATCATTCCCATTCCGAAGATTATGGCCGCTGGTATAATGAATCCCAACCTGTATATCTGTTCTTCCGGCCACGCTAAAAGAGCGATAAGCGGTGTCAACATCAACAAACCGCCCAGCATAAAGATCATTCCGGTGTAGGAAAAAATTGCCCGATAGCGTTGTCTAAGCGCGTAGTCGGTTCGCATACCTCTATTTGTCATTATTCAGACTCTCCAGTCAGTTTTTTCAACACCTGACTATAATTTTCCGGCAGAGTCATGACGATTAACCGATCGGCACTCTGGAGAATGGTCGCTCCACGCGGCACGATAGTTTCATCATCGCGTAAAATTACCGCCACGAGAGAATTTTCCGGCATGGCGATATCCCGAAGCGTTTGCCCGATAACCGGTGAATTTTCATTCAGCAGGAGTTCCATAACGTTCACTTTCCCTTCTCCGACGGGAATCAAGTTTGTGATTTCATCAAAACTCGCTCTTTGTTCGATCAGGCTCGATAGGATGTACGTAGTAGAAAGAGCGGTTTTAATTCCGAGTTGCCGAAAAACTTCTTCGTTGTCCGGATCGTTCACCAATGCAAGTGTCCGCGGGATGTGAAATTGCAGATCAGCTAATTGGCAAATAACTAAGTTATCTTCATCGTTTGGAGTGATTGCCAGAATGGCGTTGGCCGTATTAGCGCCTGCTTCTTCCAGAATTTGTGGATCGCTTCCGTCGCCATGCACTACAGTGACTTTCAAACGTCGTGAGAGTCGGACGCATTCATCATGGTCGCGGTTTATTACGGTGACTATATATCCTTTGGAAACAAAGGTTCTGCAGAGGAAGTATATGACTTTTCCTCCGCCAACGATTAGAATTTTCATAATCCGATCCCTTCTTTTTTAATGATCGGAGATGTCATGATCGATTCCAGAAAAACATCACCCGCGATCAATGTCGGGGAAATCGTTTCGATGCCGAGATGATGGTAAACCTTCTCGCGTTTTGGATCGAAAACGCGTGCCATGACTCTGGGAACATGGAATAGTTTTTTTGCGACCTGAGCGACCATTACGTTCACGTTATCCTCGTGTGTCGTCGCGATCAAGACATCCGCCTGATCCGTTTTGGCTTGTTTCAGCACGTCAAATTCGGTGGCATCACCTTCGAGCCGAAAGCCGCTATATTCAGAGGAGAGTGCGTCGAAGGCAGATTCTCTGCTGTCGATTACAACGACACTGTGACCGCTATGACTCAATTTATTGGCGATATAGGAACCTAAGCGTCCACAACCGACGATAATTACAAAATATCTTAGGTCAGACGACATATGTCTTTCCTTTCCCTTTTCTTTTTATGCGGGTTGGTTAATGAATGATATTACTTTTCGGTTTCCATGTAGTTGACCGATTTAGATTAATCCTTGCAGGTTCATAGGTAGGGTCAAGCGATAAAGCTGCCCGGTAGTTTTTTTGCGCTTCAAGGATGTCGTCTTGTATTTCTAAAATGGCGCCGAGCAAATTAAATGCTTCGGGTCGGGAAGGATCGAGCGAAATGGCCGTCCGCAAGTGTTCGATTGATGCATCGAAGTGCCTCTCACAGATACATTTCTTGGCAAACTCGATAGAGGACGCATAGTTGGCGACTTTCTGTTTATCGATCTGATCTCTGTCGATCACCCGGGAAACCAATTCCCGTATTTCGTTTGGCGCGAACGGTTTTTGGATAAAATCCACTGCGCCGAGTTTGATCGTCTCAACTGCCGAGTCGATCGTGCCATGAGCTGTGATAATAATGACGCGAATATCCGGTCTGATCTCGCGAATCTGCCGTAGCACTTCGACGCCGTCGATCCCGGGCATCTTGAGATCTAAAAGAATCAGGTTGAAATCTTTTTCTTTCAGTTTAGCGAGCGCTTCTTCTCCATTGACAGCGGTGTCCACTTCCGCCTTAAGCACCTCTAATGACTGAGAGAGAGTCAGGCGGATGTTTTTCTCATCATCGACAATTAATATTGATTTAACGTTCATTGTATAATCCTCCAACTGATTAGTTTATTCTGAAACTGGCAGAGAAAAGGTAAAGGTACTTCCTTCTCCGGGGATTGAATCCACCCAGATCGTACCTCCATGAGCGCGGACAATTTCCTTACAGATTGCCAATCCGAGACCGGTACCGCCAAAGTCCTTCTGGCTCTTGGCTTGCATAAACTTGTCAAAGATTTTAGATTGGTATTCGTACGGAATGCCAGCACCGTCATCATTGATGGAAATATGGATTTGAGGTCCAATGTGCTCGGCAGAAATGCGAATGTGTCCGCCGGTACTGGTGTACCGGAAAGCGTTAGAGATCAGATTTGTCAGCACCCAGGTTATTTTGTTGGGATCCGCTATTATATCGGGAAGATCTTCCGGTATTTTCATGGAAAGATCGACCGATTTTGCCTCTGCCTGTGTTTTTAATATAATCACGGCTTTTTCACAAAGTTTCTGGACTTGGACTCGGTCAAAATCCATTTTTATCTTTCCGGCCTCGATTTTTGAAAGGTCTAACAGGTCGGTGACAAGCGCTTTAAGTCGTAATAAATCTTCATGGGCGGCTATCAGAAGTTGTTGCTCCTTCTCATTGATTTTATCCATTGTTTTTTCCATGAGAAGATCGATGCTCATGGTAACGCTGGTAAGAGGCGACCGTAGTTCGTGCGAAGCGGTCATAACGAAATCGCTTTTAAGACGGTCGAGTTCTTTGAGTTTGGTTACATCGCGCAAAAGCAGTACGACTCCCAGCATCGCATTGTTTTTTGTACGAACAGGTGTAACTGAAAACTGGTAATAATGTTGTGTTTCGTTCTGCTGAATTGAAATTACGTTTTTACTCTCCTCAATTTGCGGAGGTTTTCCCGATTCTGCCGACTGCTTTACATACTCGAACAGTTGTTCGTCTCTGACGATTTCCAGAAAATGTTTACCCTGACTTTCGTTTGGTTCTATGCTAAGTATTTTTGCAGCAGTTGGGTTGATACTGGTTACCTTAAATTCGGCGTCAACAACAATGATACCGTCGTCGATGCTTCGAAGGATACTTTCACTCTTTCGTTTCTCGGCAACGATCTGCTCGATATTCAGGTCATGATATGTTTTCAATTTATTAGCCATGGTATTGAACTCGACAGCCAACCGGCCTAATTCATCTGAAGAATCGGTCGAAATCTCGACGTCATAACTACCTTTTGCAATTTTTTGTGTTGCCTCCATAATTTGCTGAAGCGGTTTGACAAGGAGCTTTGAAAGCAATAAACTAAATCCTAATCCTACCGCTATCGCGACCATCCCGATGATTATCATGGACCAAATGGCTTTTTCTGCAACATATTGTGCTCGCTCGCTCGCTTGAAACATGGCTTCCTGATTGATTTCGCGCAGGCGAACACATGTATTACGAACCGACTTGAAGGAAGGAAGTATGACTTCGTGATAGAGCCGCCCCGCTTTTTGCGGATTTTCCAGCGAGAGTTGCCTTAGTTTTTCACAATTGACCAGATAAGAAGTATATCCTGAGTCGATGGTCGTGACGATTCGATCTTCGCCATTAACGGTGATATTATCCTTCGCCCGACTAAGCCATTGTAGAAACAGGCTTTCATTTTCACGGAATTGTTTCAATCCTTCGTTATCATAACCGACGATCAACAGAAGTATTGCGCTATCCTGTCGTTCAATGGCATCGATCATGTTTTCTGCTGCGAGAATACTTTTATAGTTTTCCCTCAGAATGGCGTCACTGGCTCTGCCTAAATTGAGCAGGTTAATAAAAGCCCATATGAGTACGACGACCGTCAGAAATAGAGCTGTTCCATAGCCGAGGAGTATTTTTTTTCGAAGAGTTTTAATCATAGGGGAATTTTACCGTTGTTCAGTTTCGACCACGTGTTAACGTGCTTTTCATGCGGTGATATTACAAATATTTTAAGAAATATACAATTTTCGGTTAATGAGGTTCTGAAAGGACGTACATCTTAGGGATGGTTAAAATAGGGTAAATGATTTCCTGATTTTCTAAATAGCACTTGACTGCGGTTGATCCGCGATTTTTCATTAGCGTTTAGATCATAAAATAAAAGATTCTGAAATCTTATGTCTTTTTGTAGATTAGTTCGTGAACGAATTGATTGCGATCATCGATGATGAACCGGATATTCGCGAATTAGTCGCGATTCATCTGAAAAAGGCTGGTTTTCGGACGGTTCTCTTCCCGGATGCGAGACGGTTTTTCGATTGGCAGAAGAACAACCTTCCCAACCTCATCGTTCTCGATCTGATGTTGCCGGATATGGATGGCACGGAAGTTTGCAAGATCATCAAAAACGATGAACGACTGGCTCATATTCCGGTCATCATGCTGACCGCCCGGACCGATGAGATCGATAAAGTGCTGGGACTCGAGATCGGCGCTGACGATTATGTGACAAAACCTTTTTCACCCAAGGAATTAGTCGCCCGCGTTAAAGCCGTTCTGCGTCGGACGGAAACGACCGCTCCGGAAAAGACAGTTGTTAATTTTGAAGGACTATCTATCGATTTTGATAAATATGAAATTTCAATTGACGGAAAACCGGTCAATCTGACGCCAACGGAATTTCACATCCTGAAGATCCTGACGCGAAAGCCCGGCTATGTGTTCAACAGGGACCGTATCCTTCAGGAATTATGGGGAGAGGACAAGATCGTCATTGCCCGGACGATCGACGTTCATATCAAGAATCTCCGCGATAAACTGGGAAAATACGGCCAATGCATTCAAAATTTGCGGGGAGTCGGATACAGGATTCAACTATGAAGAAAACATTTTTCTCGAAAATATTCACCGGCTACCTGATCGTTATTCTTTCGTTGACCGGATTGATCCTTTTCGCATCGCTCCGGTTGATCCGGACACAAACCATCAACACGCTTTCAATCCAGATGGTCAATTATAATCATGTCTTGGCGCAGGGATTCGCGCCGCTAATTAAAAATCATGATTATACTCAGTTAGATCGATTGACAAAAAAATACCGGGCGGAAACAACGACACGGATTACCGTGATCGATACGACCGGCAAGGTAGTCGCCGACTCCGAAAAAGATCCGAAACAGATGAACAACCATCTTTATCGCCCGGAAATACGCACGGCGCTGTCCGGTGAGGTTGGTTCGGATATTCGGTTCAGCGGTACGGTGGATTCCGAAATGCTGTACGTCGCGACGCCGTTGATCCAAAACGGACAAACGACCGCCATCATTCGATCGAGTATTTATTTAAGTGATGTCAGGACGATGATCGTCGGATTCAAACAACGCTTGCTCAGAATTATGCTCGCCTGTGTTTTTCTCGCATTGGCGATTTCATATCTGTTGGCGAAAAATACGATCCGTCCGATCCGGCTGCTCGTAAAAGCATCCCGGAAGATCACGGGCGGCGATTTCGATCAGAAAGTTCACTGGGCAAAAAACGATGAGTTCAAGGAATTGGCCGAGAGTTTCAATCACATGACCTCGGAAATTCAACGCCTGTTCGATGATATTTCTCTCCGGCACAACGAAATTAAAACGATCATATCGTCGATCCAATCGGGATTGACGGCGCTGGACGCGTCCGGTAAAGTGACATTCTTCAACGATTCATTTTCCGAAATCGCTCATGGTCAACCGATCGACGGGCGGTTCTACTGGGAAATTATCCGCGAACCGGCTTTCATCGATTTTGTCAAGAAAACGACAGAGAGCCGAATCGGTTCTTCTGCGGAGATCGAGATCGATGGGCGGCCGTTCCTTTGCAGTTCGACGTTTATCGACGTCAACAGCGAAATTATTCTCCTCTTTTCCGACATCTCTGAAATGAAGGCGCTTCAGAAACTGAAAAAGGATTTTATCGTCAACGTTTCGCATGAACTCCGAACACCGCTGACCGCGATCAAAGGTTTTGTCGAAACGCTTCAGGATGAGACGGATGAAGAGAAACGCCGATACATCGACATCATTTCACGACATACCGACCGATTGATCGCCATCGTGAACGATCTGCTGAATTTAGCGGAGATCGAAGATCGGCCGGTGCTGCAGATCGAGAAAGTGGATTTACAGGCGCTGGTGAAAGACACGATTCACCTTTTCGAGAAGAAGATCGCCGAAAAGGGCTTGAATATTGAGGACGATATTTCCGAACAGGCGAGGATGCTCGACGCCGATCCTTTTCGGCTGCAACAGGTTTTTATCAACCTGATCGACAATGCGGTCAAATATACCGATAAGGGCGTCATCGCCATTTCCGCTCAGAAAGTCGGTCGGGAAATCCGTATTGAAATCCGCGATACCGGCATCGGCATTGCCAGAGAACATTTACCGCGCCTCTTTGAGCGCTTTTACGTCGCCGATAAGTCGCGTTCGCGTCAACTCGGCGGTACCGGATTGGGGCTGTCCATCGCGCGTCATATCGTTCTCCTGCACAACGGAAGGATTCACGCCGAGAGCGTTCCGGGCGTCGGAACGACGTTCATCGTCGAACTGCCGGAATAAAAGTTCCGGGTTTCACGAATCGTGATCTTCGATTCGGATTCTTCATCACGATTGAATCAATCCAAACTACCTAATTAACCTAATCTACCTAATCTACCTCTTAAATAGCTATTGACATTTTCAATTTCTCGTGTTAGAATTGCGATAGTTAATTATTGTAAAAAGCAATCGCAAAAATGGCACTTTCTTTCAGACAGCATTTTATTCCGGCGTCAGGTTTAGTCGGAAGCAATTTGACTTAAGGAAATTCAGAGGCGTCACACCGACGCCAACGATAGAAAGAGAAACACCCAAAAAAAGGAGAAAAAATGGGTAATGAAAACCGAGTCTCGTTCGTCGTACCGCCTGAAGCCATTCAGACGGCGCGGGAATCCAATGGCGTCACAGCATCGGCGCTCAAAGCGTATCTGATCGCTTTAACCCCTGCAGAGCGTCGGAAACTTTTGAAGATGGGAGACAAAACGCTGGCATTTGTTGAGAAAATCTGCGAATATGCCGCTGATGCGCCTGAATTTGTTCCGGCATTTCTGAATGTTGTAGAGATGAATAACGATCTCAACAACGCGACCGGCCTGAACACAGTATATCGTCCGATGCTTGAAACTGTTGGAAACCTGAGCGATACTATCCTTGCCAGCGGAAGCGACGCATACAAGGCGGCTTTGCTCTATTACAATTCGGTCAAATCGGCAGCGAAGAACAATGTTCCCAACGCTAAAGCGATTTATGAAGACCTGAAAAAACGGTTTGAAAGTCAAGGTAAGACGGTCGAGCCATCGACCACAGCAACGCCGACAGAGTAAACTCCGGCGTCTTTTAGTTTCCATTTAGTTTAAAAGCGAGGGTAACGCCGGATCGAGATCGGCGACGCCTGAAAAAACGAACACAATCGTTAGTTCAATCCCTGCCGCCCGGGGTATGCGCTTCGGGCGGCGTGTTTTTATCGTTGAATCGGGAAGGGCCGGGGGTATATCGATAACCCCCAAGGCCATATCAGGATACCCCTAAGGCATATCCGGAACCCCCAAGCCTATATCAAATACTCGAACGGCCATATCGTTTGCCAACTCACGAGTCTTTTTTACTCGCGCGGTCATATCATTTGCCAACGCACGAGTCTTTTTTACTCGAACGGTCATATCATTTGCCAACTCGCGAGCCTTTTTTACTCGAATGGTCATATCAAACACTCGACAGTTCATGAAATTTGCTCGCGAGTTAGTACCGGAGGCTCGAATGGTCATATCCGGAACCCTCAAGGGCATATCAATTACCAGTGTGGGTACAGCCGATCTGGGTCTGTTAATATTTACAGAAACCCGTTACTATTTTCCTTGTGCTTTTACCCGATTATATGTACTATTTCAGCGTTGTTTGATTATAGATGATTGCGGATCGATCTTTTAATGACGGCATGAACGTGAAATGTGCTATGCGGTTTTCTTAAAGGAAGTTAAGTTTTGAGGGAGAAAAAATGACCAGAGGCAAAACGACCCAGGCAAACGGAAAAAAACAAGACTCTATCGAAACTATTCTCTGGCAAGCGGCGGATAAACTTCATAAAAATATAGACGCCGCCGAATATAAACACGTAGTCCTTGGACTCATTTTTCTAAAATATATATCCGACGTCTTTGAAGTTCTTCATAACAAATTAGTCAAGGGCGATGGTGATCTCCAGGGCGCAGACCCGGAAGACCCATACGAATATACTGCTGAAAAAGTTTTCTTCGTTCCGCCTATCGCACGGTGGAAAAACATACAGGACAATGCCAAAAAAACAGAAATCGTACTTGAGAACGGTAAGAAAGTCGATATTGGCGGATATGTCGATGAAGCCATGGAAGCAATCGAACGCCGGAACGCCTCGCTGAAAGGTGTGCTTCCCAAAGTATATGCCCGACAAAATCTCGACCGGCAATCTCTCGGCGGATTAATCGATTTGATCGGCGGCATCGCACTTGGAGACGAATTTTCACGAAGTAAGGACTTGCTGGGAAAGGTTTATGAATATTTCCTCGGACAGTTTGCTCTTGCGGAAGGCAAAAAGGGTGGACAGTTCTATACGCCCCGGAGCGTTGTCTGCCTGCTGGTGGAAATGCTTCAACCGTACGAGGGGCGCGTCTTCGATCCCTGTTGCGGTTCCGGCGGGATGTTCGTTCAAAGTGAAAGGTTCATTCATGCTCATCGGGATCACTACCGGAAGAACGGAAACAACGGTCTTGAACTCGATCCATCCGAACGTATCAGCATCTTTGGGCAGGAATCCAACCGAACAACCTGGCAACTGTGCAAAATGAACCTCGCCATCCGAGGCATCGACAGTTCCAATATCCGCTGGAATAACGAGGGGTCTTTCCTCAACGATGCCCATAAAGACCTGAAAGCGGATTTTATTATCGCCAACCCACCGTTCAACGATTCGGATTGGTCTGGTCAAATACTCAGAGAAGACGCGCGCTGGAAATACGGCGTACCACCAGCCGGAAATGCCAATTACGCCTGGATTCAACACTTTATCTATCACACTTCGCCGACTGGTATGGCAGGCTTTGTGCTGGCAAAAGGTTCGCTCACGTCTAAAACCAGCGGTGAAGGCGAAATCCGAAAAGCCATAATTGAGGCGGGTCTTCTCGACTGCATCGTCAATCTGCCGGCAAAACTTTTCCTGAACACACAGATTCCCGCCTGTCTCTGGTTCCTGTCCCGTAGAAAAGAAGGCCGACTCGATAAAGTCTTGTTTATCGACGCCCGCAATCTCGGTTTTCTGATCAATCGCCGGACAAAAGATTTTACAAATGAGGACATTTCCAAAATCTCTGAAACCTATCATCAATGGCGGAATAAATCGGAGAATTACGCTGACGTGCCGGGATTCTGTAAGTCTGTCACTCTGGACGAAATCCGGCAGAAGGATTATGTCCTGACGCCCGGGCGTTATATTGGCCTGCCGGAAGATGAAGACGACTTCGATTTCGCGGAACGCTTCGGCAAACTGAAAGCGGAACTGGAAGAGCAGATGAAGGAAGAGACGCGTTTGAATGAGATCATTTGGGAGAACCTTGATAAAATAGTGATGAAGCCGTGAAAACAAGTATTGACGAACAAAAAAATATTCATTATATTACTTCCGACAGACCCGCCACGCCTCTGCTGAAAAGTAAGCGCAACCATGGCGGGTTTTCTTTATTTAAAGGTGAGCGGTGGAACCTTACATAAAGCCTCCTCTTCTTTATACCGATCAGGTCGCACTTTTCAAAAAGCGTGGACTTGCCATTGCATCCGACGAGGAGGCTGTCAAGTTCTTACAACACGTTAATTACTACCGGTTCAGCGCCTATTGTCTCCCCTTTAAGCGGCACGGCGATGTCTTTTTCGCCGATACTGCATTTGAAAAAATCGTCGATTTGTACTTTTTAGATCAGGAACTCCGCAATGCGATGCTTGCTTTAATTTCACCAATTGAAATTTATCTCAGAACCAGATTGGTATATGAATTAAGTCATGGCTGGGGTGCGTTCGCTCATTACGATAAAATCCTTTTTCGTCGAAATTTTAAACATCCGGAATGGATATCGGCTCTTGAAGAGGAAATTGGTCGCGCAAAGGAAACATTCATTGACCATTATAAATCAAAATACTCCGGTTTTCCACGCCTGCCTCTCTGGATGACTTGTGAGATCATGAGTTTTGGTAGTCTTTCTCTTCTGTACGCCGGTTTATTGCCGGATCCGCAACGAACAATTTGCTCGGTTTTCAATGTCCATCATGAAGTACTTAAAACATGGCTCCATGTCATCGCCTATGTTCGCAATGTCTGTGCTCATCACGGACGCCTTTGGAATCGCGAATTAGCCATCAGACCGGAAATACCCCGTAAAGATAGTGACTGGGTTTCATTGAATCTTGACAACCGATTCCTTTTCGCTGTCATGGCAGTCCTGGAGTGGATTTGCCGGAAATCCGCTTTGCCGCTCACTCCGCTGGTGAACATTCATGACATCATGCGCCGGATTTCAACGATTGACCCGCGTTTTGCGAGAATGATGGGAATTCCCACAGAAAGGAAGATGGGTATGTGCTGGGGAGTGAAGGAATGAGCGAGTGGAAGGAATATTTTTTTTCTGATGCTTTAGAAATATGTCCAACGGTTTCTCTTAAAGGAACCGAAATCTATTCATTTGTTGAAATGAAGGATTTAAACAATGGTAAAAAATTTTGTTATCCTTCAGTAGAAAGGAAACTATCAAGCGGTTCTAGATTTCAAGATAGAGATACTTTATTTGCGCGAATCACACCATGCCTTGAAAACGGCAAAATTTGTCAGGTAACCCGATTAAGAAATGGCGTTGGCTTCGGGTCAACAGAATTCCTAGTTTTTCGTGGTAAGAAAGATATTACGGACAATGATTTTGTGTTCTACTTATCGCGAAGTGAAGAAGTTCGTTCTTTTGCCGAACAGAACTTCGATGGTACATCTGGTCGTCAGCGAGTTCCAAAATCAACATTCGACAACCTATTAATCGCAATCCCGCCGCTTCCCGAACAGCGCGCCATCGCCGGTGTGCTTTCCAGCCTTGACGACAAAATCGATCTTCTGCACCGACAGAACAAGACGCTGGAAGGCATGGCCGAGGCGCTCTGGCGGAAAATGTTTGTGGAAGAGGCTGATCCGGGATGGAAGAAGGGAAAGTTAGGAGATTTTATTACTACGATTGAATCGGGGAGAAGACCAAAAGGAGGTATAAATCCTGATTTGAATTATGGAATTCCGAGTATTGGTGCAGAAAACATAAACGGACTTGGTAATTATGAATTCAATAAAACGAAATATGTTACTGAAGAATTTTACGATAGAATGAGCAGTGGTAAAATTCAAGATTACGACATTTTGATTTATAAAGATGGTGCTTATATCGGTAAAAAATCAATGTTTGGTAACGGTTTCCCGTTTAAAAAATGTTGTGTAAATGAGCATGTTTTTATATTAAGAACACATGATATTGATTCTCAGATTTTTCTCTACTTTCTTCTGGAACAAGAAGAACTGGAACAATTAAATGCAAATTCTGCACAACCGGGTCTCAATCAAGATGCAATGAAATCGTTCGAAATATTTATCCCGGATAAAAATCTTGTGAATATTTTTGGAGAATTAGTAAAACCGATGATTGACAAAATATTTTCAAATTCTATCCAAATCCGTACACTATCTAAGATACGCGATACGCTGTTGCCAAAACTAATGAGCGGGAAAGTGAGGGTGGAGGCATGATAGAAATCCACAAGAATCTATTTGTCGGCAATGAAACCGATTATGAACAATCTGTAAAAGGACAACGGGATTGGTATATTATTCATGCCTGTAAGGAACCGTACCATAGGGCTTTGCTTGGTTATAAGGGAAGAGGAGCCCCGAAAAACCACCCCGAATATCTCTATGCAATAAGAAATAACAGGTTGTTCCTAAATATTGTGGATGTTGATGATCCGACATATATCTCTGAAATAATTATTAATGAATCCTTGAAGTTTATCGATGCGGCATTACGTACGGGTAAAAAATGCTTAGTCCATTGCAACATTGGCGAAAGCCGCTCTCCATCTATCGGACTGTTATACTTGGCTTATAAGTCCATAATACATGTAGGCTCCTTTATTGAAGCAGAACAATCATATCGGCTCATATATCCTGCATATAACCCAAAGAACGGGATACGTAGTTTTCTTCAGATGAATTGGCATAAATATGAGGGGAAAGGGGTAGATATATGACCAAAACATACACCGTCGCAAAATTCTGGAAATGCGCCTTGCAGGTGAATCCCTCTGATTACATCGCGTATCGCGGGCAGGAACATGGCCTCTGTGAAGAGGATTTTAACAACCGGCTTGTTCAAATTTGCAGAGAAGAAAGTATAAAAGTGATCGGGCTTGCTAACCATGGCAATGTCGATGCTGTTGACGTCATCCGATCTTTAATGAATGAACATGATATTATTGTTTTCCCCGGCTTTGAGATTTCATCAACGGAAAGGGTCCATTTTGTATGCCTCTTTCCAGAGATAACAACTAAAGATCAACTTAACCGCTATTTGGGAAGTCTTAAATTGACTGAGGTGGCTGATGGCGTACGACCATCAAATCTTAGCGCCAATGATTTGATTCGACAAGTGGATGAACTTGGAGGTTTTGTCTTTGCAGCGCATGTTACCCTCGAAAGTGGACTTTTAAGGCAAAAGTTGAATCATGTTTGGGCTAATCCTATTCTTCGGGCTGTGCAAATTCCGGGTGCTTTCGATGATGTCCCTGACAACTACCGGGACATTCTACTATATAAAAATCCAGATTATAAACGAGATAGATCGATCGGAATCATAAATGCGAAGGATGTGGCCTCACCTGAAGACCTGAAAGACCCGTCTGCTTCCTGTCTGATAAAAATGACGGCTCCTTCCTTTCAATCCTTCAAAACAGCTTTTCTTGACCCCGACTCCAGAATCCGTTTGAATAGCGATGTTCAGGAACATTTCTATTCTCGTATAGAACGTGTTACCGTCACCGGAGGATTTCTGGACGGTATCGATATTAACCCGCTTTCTGACCACCTCAATGCAGTTATCGGCGGTAGAGGCACAGGGAAATCCACACTTCTCGAATGTCTGCGTTATGTCCTTGATAAGCGGCCTTTAGGAAAAGAATCTCAAAAAAAGCATGATGAAATCATCAAAGAGAATCTGGGTAAAGCAAATGGTCGGATAGAAATTTCTGTCCGTTCCTCAACCCGAAATGGACAGAGGTATATTATCAGTCGTAAATATCCCGATCCTGTTATTATCAAAGACGAGAGTGGCAATGTTTCTAATTACACAGTTCTGGACATTCTCCCGGAGGTAGAAATATTCGGGCAAAATGAAATTCTCGAAATAGCACAGGATAAAGACGGTTTATTTCAAATAATCCAGCGTTTTTTACCAGAATCTATCAAAGGATCAGAACTTAAAATTGCTGTAATCCAGCGTAAACTTGAAGATAATGTATCACGGCTAATAAAAGCCGAGGAAAGTCTTTCAGAACTTCAGGGGAAAATAGCTCAGCTCCCAAAATTGGAAGAAGAAGCCAATCAATACAAGAAACTTGGAGTTGAAGATATTTCAAAGGTTGTTCCTAAACTTGAAAGGGAAAGAACACTTTTTGTCAGAATCCAGGAAGAATTGAAAACCATTTCCTCTGCAATTGACACAGTAGAAAATAGCCTGCCGGATACGATTTTCATTAGTGATAACATCATTTGTGAACTGCCTCATAGTGAAGATTTTAAGAGTATCAGGCTATCGTTTAATGAGTTGAAAGCAAAGTACGCAGAACAAATACAGGCGATGAGAGCTACTTATACTAAATATCAGACTAAAATTATGGCTGATATTGAAGGTATAAAAATAAAGATTCAGGATGAAGAATTAAAACTTGAAAAATCGTTCAAAACACTCCCATCACTTGAAGGGAAAAGTGGTAAGGAAATTGGAGTTGCATATCAGAATCTTCTAAAAAGGATAGAACAGGTTAAACCTACAGAAGCTCAAATCAAAGCCCTTAAAAAGAGCATTGAGGCGTTTCAGCAGGAAAGACGAAACATTCTTTCAGAATTATCCGAACTCCGTTCTAATCGCAGTAGTGAATTAAGCCGGGCTATAAAATCGCTCAATAAAATACTAGATAGAAAATTGAAAATCACGATCATACCCGAAGGCAGCCGAAAAGCGCTTAAAGACTTTATTCTTGAATGTAATTTGGAGGGAATTGGAGAAAAACGGCTGGCATGGATTGATACAGCCGATGCGCTCAGTCCGTTATCTCTTGTAAGTGCAATTCGAGGAAGCAAGGAGAAACTGATCGGCTCAAATTGGGGAGTAACTCCTAACACTGCAGAAGCGTTGCTCAGACTTAGCCCATCTCAATTGTATAAACTTGAAGGTCTTGGGTTGCCTGATTTAGTCAATATTGAACTGAATGTATCTCACACGAGAGAGCAATACAAAGATATTAAAAATCTTTCCACTGGTCAGCAGTGTACAGCAATCCTGCATCTACTCATGTTAGAAAGTAGAGATCCGCTCATTATGGATCAGCCAGAAGACAATCTTGACAATGCTTTTATAGCGGAAAGAATTGTAACCGAATTACGAGCATCAAAGATTGAGAGACAGTTTCTATTTGCTACCCATAATGCGAATATACCGGTTTTTGGTGATGCCGAGTGGATAGGCATTCTTGAATCAACCAGCGAGGGGGCGACCTTGCCGAATGAGCGGCAGGGTTCCATCGATTCAATTACAGTACGGGACAGAGCTGCAGAGATATTAGAAGGCGGAAAAACAGCCTTCCTGCAACGAAAAGAGAAATATGGATATGAATAAGAATTTTTTCATGTCAACCTTCACCGAATCCGACATCGAATCCTTATCCATCGGGCAATTCATGCGACAGGGATTTTCCCATATCCCCGGCGCTCTGCTGAATCCCGACTCGCCGGAGAAGTCGAATGAACTGTCATTCCTGGTTTCTGAGACTTCACCCGGTTACGGACTCGGTAAACGTAAAGACTACACTTCGGTTATTCTCGAATCGGTACTGATAAATGCGATTCAGCGCTTAAATCCGCTGGCTTCGGATTATGCGCGCGAGCAGGCATTCAAGGCCGTGGTCTCGGTCTATTCGCCGTCGCTCATCGACGCCAACGAAACCTTTCATTCCATGCTGACGGAGGGCGTAAAGGTTACGATTCAAAAAGAGGGACAGGAACACGGCGAGCGGATTTGGTTGATTGATTTCCAGCATACGGAAAACAACACATTTCACACAGTCAACCAATTTACAGTGGTTTCAGCCTCTCCGAATCACCGGGGCGTCATCAAGAGGCCGGACGTTATCATGTTTGTGAACGGACTTCCGCTTGTCGTGATGGAACTGAAAAATCCGGCTAACGAGCGTACTTCGATCCGGAACGCCTTCGATCAGATCCAGACTTACCAATCAGTCATCCCGGCGCTTTTTTATTACAACGTCTTTTGCGTTATTTCAGATGGACTGGAAGCCAAAGCGGGGACAATTTCGTCGCCGTTCAGTCGTTACCATGCATGGAAGAGTCCTGCCACTGCGGGAACCGGGGAATCTTCCGTGCCGGTCAATCCGATAGAAACACTTATCAGCGGCATGCTAAATCATGCGACGCTACTGGATTTAATCCGCAATTTTATCGTATTCCAGAAAGAAAAACATACCGATACCAAATCGGGAATCATCCAGATCATAACGGTAAAGAAACTCGCCGCTTATCATCAATATTACGCCGTCAATAAAGCCGTTGGTAGTTCCCGGATTGCCGCATCAATGGCCGGCAATCGGAAAGCGGGCGTCATCTGGCATACGCAGGGTTCGGGCAAGAGTCTTTCGATGGTCTTTTATACCGGTAAACTGATCCGCCAATTGGATAATCCGACGATTGTAGTCATCACAGACCGCACCGATCTGGATGACCAGCTTTTCGATACGTTTGCCGGATGTGCGCAACTGCTGGGACAGACGCCGGTTCAGGCGAATTCCCGTGAAAACCTCAAATCACTGTTGAAAGTCGCTTCCGGTGGAATCGTCTTTACGACTATCCAGAAATTCTTTCCCGATAATCCGGCTGAGGACATGCCGAAGTATGATCGGCTTTCCGACCGGCGCAATATTTTTGTCATTGCCGACGAAGCTCACCGTACTCAGTATGGATTCAAAGCAAAAGTTGTCAGTTCAAACGGTACATCGGAAAAAGAAACCGAAAAGAACGGCGTTCGCATCACCTATGGTTTTGCCAAATATCTGCGGGATGCAATTCCGAATGCGACTTTCATCGGATTTACCGGTACGCCGATTGAAAATGTTGACATCAATACTCCCGCAGTATTCGGTAACTACATAGACATTTACGATATTGCTCAATCTGTCGGGGATGGCGCTACTTTGAAAATCTATTACGAGAGTCGTCTCGCTAAGGTGAATATCACGGAAGAAGGGCGTCGGTTGATTGCGGAGTTTGATGCTTCCGCTGAATCCGAAATGGAGGACTGGAGCGAATCGCAAAAGGCCAAGGCAAAGTGGACCAAGTTAGAGGCCATCGTTGGGCATCCCATCCGGCAGAAGAATTTAGCGCGTGATATTGTGAATCACTTTGAGAAACGCTCGGAGGTGTTGGATGGCAAAGCCATGATCGTGGTAATGAGCCGCCGCATCGCCGTTGATCTGTATCGGGAAATTATTGCCTTGCGCCCTGAATGGCATAGTGAAGACCGAAAACTTGGAGCCCTTAAGGTTGTTATGACTTCCGCTTCGTCGGACAAAATGGCCTTCGATCCGGAAGACCCGGAAGGTTTAGTGATTCCCGCTTGTCATCGCACTAACAAGGATGACCGGCAACTACTCTCAGACCGCATGAAAGACCCGACCGATTCACTTAAAATGGTGATTGTGTGTGATATGTGGCTGACCGGTTTCGACGTGCCGTGTTTGCATACGATGTATATAGACAAATTGATGAAAGGCCATTCGCTCATGCAGGCAATTGCACGCGTAAACCGGGTATTCATGGATAAACCCGGCGGACTCATTGTGGACTATATCGGCATTGGCGATGCGCTGAAAGAGGCTTTGGCTTTTTATTCGAGTTCCGGTGGCAGAGGCAATCCGGCTGAGACTCAGGCGAAGGCGCTGGAAATGCTGTTTGAAAAAATAGAAGTCGTGCGTCAGATGTTTTACGGATTGGAGTACTACCGGTTTTTCACATCAGGAACTTCCGAAAAGCTTTCCATTATCCTGCAATCGGAAGAACACATTCTTGCTCTGGAAAACGGAAAGGAGCGGTATCTCAGGGAATCGGCGGCGCTTTCCCGCTTGTTTGCACTGTCGCTCCCACACGACGAAGTGTTAGCTTTGAAAGACGAAATCGCTTTTTTTATGGCTGTCCGGGCGCGATTGATGAAGTTTTCCGCCGGAGAAGATGCCGAAGGAAAAGTAAACGTCGAATCTGTCATTCGTCAAATCGTTAATCAGTCCGTCGAATCCTCTGAAGTGCTGGATATATTTGCCTCCGCGGGAGTTAAAAGGCCTGAAATCTCACTTCTGTCTGAGGAATTTCTGCATGAAATCTCAGAAATGAAGCATCGGAATCTGGCATTTGAACTGATGAAGAAGATTTTAAACGATGAGATTCGAATCCGACTCAAGTACAACCTGACGGAAGGGAAAAGTCTTTTGGAAATGCTCGAATCGTCGATCCTCAAATACCAGAACAATCTACTGACAACCGCTGAAATCATCGAAGAATTGCTCAAAATTGCTCGTCAAATCCGAACGATAGATGGACTTGCCGAGAAGTTGAACTTGTCAAAAGATGAATTTGCCTTTTATACCGCATTGGAAGTCAATGACAGCGCAGTAAAAGTGCTGGGTGATGAAACGCTGAAATCTATTGCGCGTGAAATTGCCGAAAAAGTACACAGGAACGCGACCATTGACTGGACGATGAAAGAGAGCGCGCGGGCAAAACTCATGGTCATTGTCAAACGCACTCTCAATAAATTCGGCTATCCACCTGATAAACAGCAGAAAGCCATCGATACTGTCATGAAACAGGCGGAAGTCCTTGCTGATTACTGGGTGGAGAATTGATGACGTATTTCGATTTTAATTCAGCCCTCTCGAATGCATCATCTATGATGATGTGCTCGAGGTGGCCGAGTGGTTTATGACGGCAGACTGTAAATCTGTTTCCCGAGTAATCGGGACGCGGGTTCGAATCCCGCCCTCTCCGCAATTGAAAGGGCTTATCAGTAATGATAAGCCCTTCTAACGGATCGATACTCTTTAAAACAAAATCTGACACATATTTCTAATTCTCTTTTCGTCTCTTTTCGTGGTCATCTCTTTCTTTTCCGTGTGTTTCGTAGTTCAGAAACTTGAGATGCAAATACCGTCGTTTATTGCCACTTTTAAGTCGTGGATTCAATTCACGCGATAATAACTCCGGACTTTAGTCCGTCAGTGTTGGGCTAAAGCCCATTTTAAGAGTCTATCCTTATCCACGCGCTAAAGCGCGTGGCAATAGTGACATTCCAATAAAAATATCTGAAACATATATCTCATTCTTATTCGTCTTTTTTCGTCTCTTTTCGTGGTCATCTCTTTCTTTTCCGTGTCCTACCGTGGTTAAGAAACTCGAGGCCTAAATACAGACATTTATTGCCACGACTTTTAAGTCGTGGATTCAATGCGTGATAAAAACTCCGGACTTTAGTCCGTCCATGTTGGGCTAAAGCCCATTTTAAGAGTCTATCCTTATCCACGCGCTAAAGCGCGTGGCAATAGTGTCTATTTCTTATTTCGTCTTCTTTCGTGTTTTTCGTGGTCATCTCTTTCTTTTTCCCGTTTCGTCATTTCCTCAAACCTGACGATAAAACAAACTCTGAAACATATGTCTATTTTCTATTTCTTATTTCGTCTTTTTTCGTCTCTTTTCGTGGTTATCTCTTTCTTTTCCGTGTCCTACCGTGGTTAAGAAACTCGAGGCCTAAATACAGACATTTATTGCCACGACTTTTAAGTCGTGGATTCAATTCACGCGATAATAACTCCGGACTTTAGTCCGTCAATGTTGGGCTAAAGCCCAGGCTTTCTCTCGGAATTGAACAAGATTCTTCGTCGCCAATGACTGTCAGGCATTTGATTATTCGTGGATTCCTGTCCGGTAATCGTGTTGCTGCATGATTTGCACGGCTCCTCAGAATGACAGCATGGATTCACCATATCCACGCGCTCTGCTAATCCTTTATTCATTCGATTCTTTTTCAGCATGTTTTACTCTTCTGCGCAGACTATAGGCTTTCGAATAGGCTTTCTCGTAGGCTTTCATTTTGTCACTTTGTCTATAGACCTTTTTATAGGCTTTACGTTTTTCGCAATGTTCATATGCTTTTCGGTAGGCTTTCATTTTATCGCTTTGTCTATAAACCTTACTTCGGGCTTTCTGTTCTTCACTTAGGTGATAGGTTTTTTGGTAGGCTTTATTATAGGCTTTCCATTTTTCGGTTTGGCTATAGGCTTTTTTGTAGGCTTTACGCTTTTCGGTTTGGTTATAGGCTTTTTGGTAGGCTTTATATTTATCGCTTTGTTTATAAGCCTCATACTTGGCTTTTCCTTTTTCACTCTGGTGATAGGCTCTCTGGCTGGCTTTATATTTTCCACTTTTTATATACGCCGCAAGCCAGGCTTTTCCTTTTTCACTTTGGCAATAGGCTTTCTGGCTGGCTTTAAATTTCTCACTCTGACTATAGGCTTTATTGTAGGCTTTAAATTTCTCACTATGTCGATAAGCGTTTGTATAAGCTTTATATTTTTCACTTTGTCTATAGGCTTTCTGATAGGCTTTCTGATAGGCTTTATATTTATCGCTCTGTCTATAGGCTTTCTGATGGGCTTTTTGGTAGGCTTTATATTTATCGCTTTGTTTATAAGCCTTACACTTGGCTTTTCCTTTTTCGCTCTGGTGATAGGCTCTCAGATAAGCACTCATGCAAATTTTACAACAACTCATTGTTTTGTCTTTTGATGCCTTATGTTTGTAAAATTCGCTCAGCGGTTTTTCGATACCGCATTTCGAACATTTCTTCATTACAGGTACTATGAAATTTTCAGGTTCTTTAGAAATCATTGCGCTTCCTTCCGATTGTCCTTTAAAGAGGAGTTCATTTATCAGATTGAACCTCCCTCAGGTCACTTCTTATGTTGCTTATTCCGGATTTTTACCATTGATTTAACTTTAGCCATTTTTCTTTTATTTGTCAATCAGATTCTTACCGATCACGCCTCTATGCTCTGCATTGAGATGCCTGAAGTACATACCATTGCCACGACTTTTAAGTCGTGGATTCAATTCACGCGATAATAACTCCGGACTTTAGTCCATCAATGTTGGGCTAAAGCCCATTTTAAGAGTCTATCCTTTTCCACGCGCTAAAGCACGTGGCAATAGTGACATTCCAATAAAAAAAATCTGAAACATATGTCTATTTCCTATTTCTTATTTCGTCTTCTTTCGTGTTTTTCGTGGTCATCTCTTTCTTTTTCCCGTTTCGTCATTTCCTGAGACCTGACGATAAAACAAACTCTGAAACATATGTCTATTTCCTATTTCTTCTTTCGTCTTCTTTCGTCTCTTTTCGTGGTCATCTCTTTCTTTTCCGTGTGTTTCGTGAGCAGTTCTTGCGAAGCCAAACTAGTTTGTCAGCCAATTAAAAAATTCCTTTATATTCTCTGTTGCCTCTGTGGTGAATTTTTTTCATCTCCCTGAAATCTTAACCGAAAATTAACCGATTCCTGACTCCTTCTTCATTTTCAATGTGTAGATACTGGCGTGAAAAAGAAGATGTTTAACAAGAAAGAAGACACTCGAAGGAGGTTCAATTGAAGAGAAGAGCAATTTGGTTATCGGTCGTTTTGATGCTGGTCGGCATTCTGCCGTCCGGGATCGTCGCCGGTGAACTGGATTTGTTGGTGAACGAATTAGTGGAAAAAGGTGTGATCAGTCCCGGACGTGCACAGGAAATCTTGATCCTGTCCGAGGAAGAGATGCGGACACAATTGGCAAAAGCCGAAGTATCGACGCTTCCGAAATGGATCCAGACCTTTAACCTGAAAGGCGATTTTCGCCTTCGCGATCAATGGGAACAGCGTGAAGGCGGAGATGCCAGAAATCGTGCTCGTTATCGGTTCCGTCTGGGCGGAGAAGCGGAAGTAGTTTCCGGACTGAATATCGGATTCGGACTGGCTTCCGGTGCCGCCGATCCACGCTCGACAAATCAAACGTTTGAAAATTCGTTCGAGACGAAAGCGATCATGCTGGATTACGCTTATGCCAGATATTCAGCCGCGAATTGGCTGACACTTACCGGTGGAAAAATAGGCGCCGGTTCGGTATTTTGGATGCCTTCCGATTATCTGTGGGATACCGACATCACGGTTGAAGGTTTGGCCGCTGGGTTGAAAATGAAAAACCTATTCCTGAACACCGGTTATTATTTCGTCGATGAGATCAAAGACGACAAGGATCCCGCGATGATCCTCATTCAGCCGGGAATCAATCTGGTGAAGGAAGGCGCGTTCTCATCTAATCTCGGAATGACTTATTATCAGTTCGGTCATGTGAAAGACGCGACATTGGATCATGCCAAATGGAGCAATACATATTATAAAGATGTGGACAATGTCAAGCATCTTTCCGGTAATTACAAGGTTGTCTCTATGGGCGGAGATCTGCAAGTTTATAATGTGCTTTTACCGGCGATCGGGATGTTTTGCGAATATAACCGGAACATAGCTGCTGACAGTCTGCAGAACGGATTTACTGTCGGATTCTTTGGCGGATATGATAAGATCAAGGACAAGAATCAGTGGCAGATCAAATATTCGTACCGCAACGTAGAAAAAGACTCGTGGTTAGATATATTTCCCGATTCTGACGCATACGGCGGTATGACGGGAATCGGCGGGAGCGAGATCGTTTTCCAATATGGTCTGATGAAAAATGTCATTCTTGGCGTCGATTATTACCGGATCGAGAATCTTTCCGGAACCCGTGTTCCGGAGCAGATAGTTCAAGTTGATTTCCAATTTAAATTCTAACTTAGAAAAGGTGTAAAATGAAAAAGATAATATCGATAACACTTCTTGTTTTGACAATAGCGCTGGCGGGATTTGCCGGTGAAAAGATTCGTCTCTCAGGTTCGACGACGGTTCTGCCAATCGCTCAACTGACGGCGGAAGAATTCATGAATTTCAATCCGGATGTAACACTGTCCGTTCAGGGCGGCGGTTCCGGTGTCGGAATTGCCTCATTGAATGACGGAGCCTGCAACATTGCGAATGCATCGCGTTCGATGAAGGATTCCGAAATCAAAAATGCCGTCAGTCGTGGTATCCATCCAACAGCACATGTAATCGCCATGGACGGAATCGCGATAGTTGTTCATCCGTCGAATCCGATCCAGAATCTGACGAAAGATCAAATCCGGAAGATTTATACCGGTAAAATAACAAACTGGAAACAGATCGGCGGAGCAGATAAAAAGATCGTCGTGCTTTCCCGTGATACGGCAAGCGGTACGTATGAAGCGTTTGCAAAACTGGCGCTGAATGACGAGAAAGTCCGGAAGGATGCGTTGTTAAATGCATCGAATAAGGCCATTGAAACAGCCGTCGAGACGACACCCGGCGCGATCGGTTATATCGGTTTCGGTTATATTACAAAGCGCGTCAAACTAATCACCGTCGATGGAATCACATGTTCTAAAGTGACAATCCTGTCAAAAGTGTATCCATATTCACGCCCGCTGTTCATGTACACGAACGGAAAACCAAAAGGGTGGGTTAAGAAATACATCGACTTCGTTCTCAGCAAAGAAGGACAGGAATTGGTGGAAACTGCCGGATATGTCGGCTTGAAATAACCCGGGATCAGGAATGACAGCGATGAGAAGTAAAATCTCCGAAAAAGCGTTCAAATACGGCTTCATGGGAATGGCATTCTCATCGCTACTGTTTCTGCTGGGAATTATCATCATCCTTTTTTCGGAAGGATTGCCGGTTTTCAGCACGGTCAGTCTGACGGGATTTATCAGCGGAACGTCGTGGTATCCAACGTCCGAGCCGCCGGAATTCGGTATCCTACCGCTGATTATAGGAACGCTTTGGGTGATGCTCGGCGCCATGTTAATCTGCATACCGATTGGTTTGGGAAGCGCATTGTATCTTCATGAAATCGCCGGAAGAAGACAAAAAGCGGTCCTCAAGCCGCTCATTGAATTACTGGCAAGTATTCCTTCAATTGTTTACGGTTTCTTTGGAATGATCGTCGTTGCGCCGTATCTGCAAAGAACTTTCGATCTTTCGACCGGACTTTGCTTGTTCACAGCAAGCCTGATTCTCGGGATCATGGCAGTTCCGACAGTTAGTAGTCTGGCGGAAGATGCGCTGAATTACGTTCCAAAGAGCTTCCGCGAAGCCGCATATGCCGTTGGTGCAAATCGCTGGCAGACGCTGACACAAATCATTTTACCGGCTGCCGGTTCGGGAATTTCAACGGCTATTATTCTGGGTATGAGCCGCGTTGTTGGAGAAACGATGACCGTCTTGATGGTAGCGGGCGGCGCGGCGATGATTCCGAAATCGATATTCGATCCGGTTCGCCCGATGACTTCAACGATTGCCGCGGAAATGGGCGAGGCGGCGATGGGAAGCGCGCATTATCACGCGCTTTTTGCCATCGGATTGATCTTGTTTCTAATAACGTTTGTCTTCAATATCCTCGCGGAAATAGTAAGTCGCCGCTATCGATTGAAACTGGGATTGGGACGATGAGGCGGAAGAATATAACACAGTTTTTCGGATTCGGATTTCTGTATCTGTCGATGCTGGTGGCGCTTTTGTCTCTCGGAGTGATCATTTATTTTATTTCGATCAATGGATTGAAAGTGCTGAGTTGGGAGTTTATAACACAGGTTCCGCGGCACGCAATGACACAAGGCGGAATTGCGCCCGCGTTTGTTGGAACAATCTATTTGACGATCGGTGCCGTTCTCTTTGCGCTTCCGATCAGCATCGCCTGTGCGATTTATCTATGCGAATACAGCCCGAAAAGCGTGATCATCAATGTAATCCGGATGAGCATCAACAATCTTGCGGGCGTTCCCTCGGTTGTATTCGGGTTGTTCGGATTAGCAGTTTTTGTAAAGTTCTTCGGATTCGGCGTTTCGATTCTTTCCGGCAGTCTGACGCTTGGGATCATGATTCTGCCGGGAATCATTTCGGCGGCGCAGGAAGCATTGCTTGCCGTGCCACAATCTTTACGCGAAGCATCGCTGGCATTGGGTGCAACGCAGTGGCAGACGATTCGAAAGATCGTTTTACCGACGGCTTTGCCGGGAATTCTTACCGGCGTGATCTTAAGCATTGGCCGTGCAGCGGGTGAAACCGCGCCAATCATGTTCACGGCAGCAACCTTTTACACACGCGGTTATCCGAAATCCATTTTTGACGAAGTGATGGCTCTGCCGTATCACATTTACGCTCTGATGACCGAAGGAACTTTTCCCGAACAGCAGACACTCATTGCTTATGGTTGCGCATTTCTTCTGATGCTGATCGTTCTGATCATTTCAGGATTTGCCATCTATTTAAGACAACGACAAAGGAGATATGATTTTGTCTGATATTATCCGAATGAAAGCTGAGCATGTCGATTTTTATTATAGCGCAAAGCAGACGCTCAAAGACGTCAGTATGAACATCTACGAAAACCGGGTGACGTCGATTATCGGGCCATCAGGTTGCGGGAAATCGACATTTATCCGCCTGTTGAATCGAATGAACGACCTGATCCCGAATACACGTCTTGAGGGAAAAGTCTATCTCGATGATATAAATATTTACGAACCGGAAACGGACATTGTCGAAATCCGGCGCAAAGTCGGAATGGTTTTTCAAAAACCAAATCCGTTTCCAAAATCCATTCGCGAAAATCTGAGTTTTGGATTGAAAGTGAATGGGATCAAGGATCGTGACATCATTGAAGAACGTGTTGAAAGATCGCTCACTGAGGCTGCTATTTGGGATGAAGTCAAAGACCGGCTCGACGAAAGCGCTCTGAGACTTTCCGGTGGTCAACAACAGCGGCTTTGTATTGCACGGTGTTTGTCCATTGAACCGGAAGTAATTTTATTTGACGAGCCGTGCGCGAGTCTCGACCCGATTTCCACGAAGCGCATTGAGGAACTGATCGAGAAACTGAAAAGCAAATATACGATCGTTATCGTAACGCACAATATGCAACAGGCGGCGCGTGTGTCGGATAATACGGCGTTCATGTACCTCGGAGAATTGATCGAATTCGGTTCAACGGAGAAAATTTTCACTGTTCCCGAAGACTCACGCACCGAAGAATATATTTCAGGAAAATTTGGTTAAACTTTGAATAAAAAAATGTTATTAAGGAAGGTAGATTAATGTTATCTGAAAAAATTAATGAACTTAAACGAGACATCATCGAGTATGGCGCCCACGTCGAAAACATGATCGAACGGAGCATCAAGGGTCTGTTGACGAAAAATGCCGAAATATTGAAAGAAGTCATGGAAAAGGACGAACAACGCGCCAATGAATTTGATCTTCAAATGGACGAACAGTGCATTAAAGTGATCGCTCAGTTCCAGCCGCGAGCGCGGGAATTACGGACGATCTTAATGATCATGAAAATGAGCAACGATTTCGAGCGACTTGGCGACGGTGCCGTTAATATCTGTAAAAGCGCGTTGTTCCTGATCGAGCGTCCTGCAGTCAAACCATTGGTCGATATTCCAGTGATGGCGCAAGAAGCGATTGGAATGCTAAAGGACGCTATCAATTCGTTTATCAATGGAGACGCAGAAACAGCCAAAGCCGTTTGTATGCGAGATAATATCGTTGATGATCTGCGGGATAAAGTGATCGGCGAATTGACGAATTATATGGCCAAAGATCCGTCAACCGTCGAACGCGCTCTCCAGTTGATCGATATTTCCCGTAAACTCGAACGTGTCGCCGACCTTTCGACCAACATCTGTGAAGATGTGATTTTCATGGTAAAGGGGAAATTGATCAAGCATCACAACGAATAGACCGAGTCAGGTCGATGAACGGATTTCTTTAATTGGATATTGTCGTGTACAAATCTGCATAATGTGATGATCTAAAACGGCTCTTTTTTATGTGAGATAAAATAATTATTCATTGCCTTATCGGATAAAAATGTAATAAATATTTTCAGGTCCTCGTTCAGAAAGAGGTTTTTAGTGAATCCTCATAATAAGAAAATACGTTTATTGTGTGAAATTGTTTATCCGATTGTTCATTTTGGACATTAGTTATTGTCCAGTGATCTTAGTCAACGACATATATTGATCGGTATTGTTGTCCTTGACTAAACTTGCATCTTATTTTTATACCATGTAAAATTGATAGCAATCTATAAAATAGATCGTTAAAACATCCAATGAGACACAGTGAGATTGAGAAAACAGCAAAATCTGGGTGTTATGGTATGAACTATCCTAACACCAGTTGCATATTAAAAAACTCTACCTTATATTTTAACATGAAGAGCCTAAAAGCTTTTAACGATATGCACTCCATCAAAGAACTGAGTACTGATAACAAGAAGGTTGAAGCGGAGTTGAGAATCAAAGAAAGCGAACGGTGATTGACCATTTGTTCCTGTTAACTAAATCCCGAGTGAGACATGAAAAAGAAACCCGGCACCTCATCTGACACCATCGAATTGCACCACAACCCACGCTCGCTATTACACGCCGCGCTGATTGTCGCCGCATACCTCATCGCGTTCGTCATTCTCGACTTTTTTACGCAAATGTTTGAAGAACTCCCCGGGGTTGTCGCGTGGTATCCGCCTGCTGGGCTCGGTTTTGCCCTACTGTTGGTGTTCGGGGCGAGATTCGCGCCAGCGCTGGGTATAGCTTCACTCATAAGCAGTTTTTTCATCTATCGCATCCCTCAACCTCCCGAAGCCCTTTTTCTCTGGGCATTCCTGATATCTTTGATTTATGGCATTGCCGCCGCGTCCCTGCGCCATGGAATTGGCTTTGATTGGCAACTGCGAAAAATACGAGATGTGGCTGGTTTGATTTTCATGGCTGTATTTGTTTCAGCACTACTTGCCGTACTTTCCATTTCGGGTCCCGCCTTGAGTAGCAATATGCCGCGAAATGAATTTCTCAGCGCGATTTTCCACTGGTGGATTGGTGAGACGGTCGGCGTCCTGACCGTCACACCCTTTCTGCTTATCCATGTGATGCCAGGCCTGAAACGGTTTGCGGAAGGACAGCCGGTCAGGTTGCCCACACGTCGGTCATTTCCGCGTCCAAATCTCTCTACTATTGGACAAGCGTCCAGCCTTGTGTTTATACTCTACTGGGTTTTTAATACACACATTCTGGACCAGTTTCGACCCTTGTATCTGATTACCTTGCCGCTCATCTGGATTGCTCTGCATCGCGGCTTCAAGGGAGTCACCGTGGGAATCGTGGCGTTGAATTTTGGGGTGATCATAGCGCTGTGGGTTTTTCGATTCGACCTCGCACGACTGAGCGAACTGCAACTACTGATGATCGTCAATTGTATTATCGGTTTGCTTATGGGCGCAGTCGTCACCGAACGTAAAAGTTCTGAAAAAGATCTTCAGCAGATAACAAAAGACTGGGAAGAAACCTTCGATACAATAAACGAGGCTATTACCATTCACAATATGGATTATAATATCACCCGCTCGAATAAAGCAAGCGAAAGACTGCTTGGGAAAAACGCGCAGGAAATTTTGTCCGCAAAATGTTTTGCTTCCTATCATGGTAAAAACTGTCCTCCTAAAGGCTGCCCCAGCTGTGAGAGTTTGAATACCGGCAAACCCTCTGCGTTTGAAATTTTTGAGTCGCACCTGAATAAATTTCTTGAAGTAAAAGCTCTTCCGCGCCTTGACGAGAAAAACAACATGGTGGGTCTGGTGCATATTGTAAGGGACATCACCGAGCGAAAGCGCACGGAGGAGGCGCTACGAAACTCAGAAGTGCAATTTCGATCGATCTGGGAAAATAGCCGTGACGGTATGCGCCTGTGCGATTGCAACGGCAACATCGTCCGTGTCAATCAGGCTTTCTATCAGATGGCTGGTAAAACTAACGCTGAGATGGAAGGCAAACCATTATCGGTGATTTATAGTCCCGAAACCGGCGAACATATTCTCGCCAGTCACAGTAAACGCTTTCAAGCGGGCACCATCGTTCCGAACTTCGAACGCCGGATGACCCTCCATGATGGTAGAACCGTCTGGTTTGAAATATCTAACTCAACGGTCGAGATTGAAGGTCGCAAACTGCAACTCTCTATCTTCCGCGACATTTCAGAGCGCAAGCGGGCGGACGAGAGTAAGAAAAATCTGGAGGCGCAGCTTCAGCACGCCCAGAAACTTGAAAGTTTGGGTACGCTCGTCAGCGGCATCGCCCACGATTTCAATAACATCCTCGCGATCATCATCGGTCAGGCCTCTCTGATTGAAATGCGAGGGGTG
>Ga0247841_10002151_pt1 | contig 40516 bp, 37 predicted proteins | sample LaCruzMarch2015__2_FD_192410 | JGI IMG/M metagenome (GOLD analysis project Ga0247841, IMG submission 192410) | Freshwater microbial communities from meromictic Lake La Cruz, Castile-La Mancha, Spain - LaCruzMarch2015_18m | ecosystem: Environmental > Aquatic > Freshwater > Lake | place: Spain...
GGGGGCGATGCCGGCGCGGCGATCCGGGCGGCCGAAGCCAAGTACGCGACGACCTCAGCCATGGGCGTCTTGCCCATGTCCGCCCCCGGCGGGGCTTTCGCGCGCATCGGGTCCGGCGCGGTCTCGGGTGTTGCGGGCGGCGAGGCCGGGCGGGTGGTCAATAATCTGGCGCTGCCCGACCAGATGCAGACCCCGCTGTCGGCTGAGGACCTGGCCTTGCAGGCGGTCACCGGGTCGGTGCTGGCCATCGGCGGACCGCGGGGCGCCAATGCGGCGCGGTTGCACGCGGCCAGGGTGGAGTCGGCGAAGAGGGCCAGCCAGGGGGCGGCGCTGCTGGCCCAGTTGAACAAGCTGGCCGAGGCGAGCAAGGTCCGGGCGCGCGATCCCGCGCAGGCACAGGCGTTCTTCCAGTCCATCCTCAACGAGGGACGCGACGCGGTATGGATCAGCCCCAAGGCATTGGCCGAGTCGGGCCTGTCCGAGCGGATCATTGCGGAGATCCCTGGGGTCGCTGAACAGGTACAGACGGCGGTCGAGACCCAGCACGATATTCGGCTGCCGATCGCTGACCTCATGGCGCGCATGGCCGGGCCGGAGCTCGAGCAAGGCATCATCCCGCACGTCTCCACCGAGCCCGGCGGGTTCACCGCCAAGACGGCCGAAGCGTACTACCAGACCGGGGCGGCGGCGGAACTGCAAGCAGAGGTTGCCCGCGTGCTCGGCGACGATGCCGCGGCGCGGCCCTTCAAGGCGAGTGCCGAGCGGGTGAAGGCGGCGATCCTGGCAGACCTGGCCGAAGCCGGCCGGCACCCTGGGGCGCACGATGTCTACGCCACCTTGGTGTCGCAGTTCTACGCGGTCCAGGCGGCCCGGTTGGGGATGACGCCCGAGGCGCTCTACAAGGATTATCCGATCCGGGTTACTGCGCGCAGTGGGTCCGGAGAGGCGTTTGGGCAGGTGCTACCGGAAGCGATGCCATCAGGCATGGAGGCGGGAGACGGCGCGAAAGCGGCGGCGATGTACCGGGGAGAAGACCAGACGCGCGCCGTGTTGCTGGGGCAGGTTGAAGGGCAGTTGCTTGGCGAGCATCCCGCCACGAGTGATGCCGCGAAAGTATTGCGCGACGCCACTCTCTACGTCCGAAACGATGGTGGGCATACCGAAAGCGTAGATCAATCCGCGGCGAACCTCAAGGATGCCGGCGAGACACTGAGCCAGGACGCCACCGCGCCCCGCGGCAGTTTCTCCCCCGACACCCTGACCATTACCTTGCACCAGGGCGCAGATTTAAGCTCTTTCCTGCACGAGACCGGACACGCCTTCCTCGAACTGCAAACCCAACTCGCCACCCGGGTCGCCCACGAGGCGGACGGCTTTGGCGGTGCGTTGTCGGCAGGCGAGCGCGAACTGATCGCCGATACCCATGCGCTGTTGAAGTGGTTCGGGGTGCGGGACATGGACACTTGGCACGCGATGCCCTTCGAGGAGCGGCGCAGCCATCATGAGCAGTTCGCCCGCGGCTTCGAAGTGTACCTGCACGAGGGCAAGGCCCCGTCGCTGGAGTTAGCCGGGGTGTTCCAGCGCTTCCGCGCCTACCTCCTGGGCGTCTACCGCAACCTGCTGGATACCAACCTCGATGCCAACGGGAAGCGGCAGGGGCTGGGGGTCGGGCTGGACGTGAAGCTCAACGACGAGGTTCGCGGCGTGATGGATCGGATGATCGCCAGTGGGGACCAGATTCAGGCGGCCGAGCAGGGCCGCGCGCTCATGCCGCTGTTCGCGCGGGCGGATCAGGCCGGAATGACGGTGGAGGAGTTCCGCGACTACCAGGCCCTGGGGATCGACGCCACCAACACCGCGATCGAGGACCTGCAGGCGCGCGGCGTGCGGGACCTTCAGTGGATCGATCGAGCGCGCGGGCGGATGGTGCGCCAGTTGCAGCGTGAAGCCGCCGGGCTGCGGGCACAGGCCCAGATGGATGCGCGGCGCGAACTGCTGACCCAGCCGGTCTATCAGGCGTGGCAGTTCCTGACTAACCGCATCGGCGCGGATGACATGCTCCCCGCGGCTGTTGCGCGGGCCGACTACCTGGACGCGCGCAAGGCATGGAACCAGGACCTCGCCACCTGGGAGGCCCAGGCCCTGGCCGAAGCCAAGCAATCCGCGTGGGAATCGTCGGCCGAGGGTCAAACGCGGTACCGGCGCAAAGCCACCCTGGAGCGGGCACAGCGCAGGGTCGCAAAGCGTGAGGCTGCCGCCATCGCGGCCGATCTGGATGCGCGGCGGGCCGCGTGGAAGGCGGCGCACCCTGCCCCGGTGGAGTCCGGGCAGGCACCCAAGGCCAACACCAACGCCCTGGACCCGGAGCGCGACAGTCTGTTCCAGGCGATCGCCAAGCTGGGCGGGCTCAACAAGGACGAGGTGATTTCCACCTGGGGCACGGACCCTGCCGACAAGCCCACGGGCGGCGTGTTCGGCAAGCCGGTATGGCGGCGCGCGGGCGGGCGCTCTATTGACGGTATGGCTCAGGCGCTGGGCGAGCACGGTTACCTGACCCTCGACGCGCATGGCAAGCCGGACCTGGCCGAGTTCGAGCGGCTGTTTGATGCCGAGCTGCGCGGCAGTCCTCAGTATTCCACCCGCTTCGACCCCGATTTGGCCGTCGATGGGGGCGGCCCGGATTACGTCGTCAACCCCCAGGCGCTGGGCGCGGGGCGCATCAATCGCGCGGCCCTGTCCGACCTCCTGACCGACAGCGCCAGCGACCCGGCGGATAGCGCACGCATCGTCGCGGCGCTCGACGCGGCCAAGATGATCACCAACAAGGGCGGGCTGCATCCTGACGTGGTGGCAGACCTCGTGCCCGGACTCCACTCCGGTGAGGAGCTGGTGCGCGCCCTGGCCGATGCGACCCCGCTCCAGGAGGCCCTGACCGCGCGGACCGATGCCTTGATGCTGGAGCGACACGGCGACCTCGCCACCCCGCAGGCACTGGCCGAAGCGGCGGACCGCGCCATCTTCAATGACGTGCGCGCCCGGCTGGTCACCGTCGAAGCGAACGCCCTGGCCAAGGCCACCGGCCGGCCGCAGATTCTGACTCGAGCGGCCCAGGAGTTCGCTGGCGCGATGGTGGCCCGGCTGCGGGTGCGCGACATTCGCCCGGACCTCTACGCGGCCGGCGCGGCGCGGGCCGGCAAGGCAGCGGCCAAGGCCAGCCAAGGGGGCGACCTCGCGACCGCCGCGGCCGAGAAGCGTAATCAGGTGATCTTGATCCATGCCACCAAGGCTGCGTATGCGGCGAAGGCCGAAGCCGAAGGGGTGCGGCGCAAGCTCGCGAAGTTCGCCCGTGCGGCTGATGACCGGCTGAAGGGGACCTATGACCTCGACCTCGTGAACGCCGTGCGGGCCATCGTCGGGCAGTACGGCATCGCCCCAGGGAAGGCCGAGAGCGCGAGCGCCTACGTGGCCCGTCTCAAGGACTATGACCCCGACACCCACGCGAGCATCATCGAACAGGTTCAGGCGGCCGAGGCCAACGCCAAGCCGTTCAGGGATCTGACCGTTGATGACGTGCGGGCGCTCAAGGACGTGACCGACGACCTGTTGCACCTGGCCAAGCAGTCGCACCGGATCGAAGTCGACGGCGCCCTGATGTCGCGCAAGGCCATCGAAGCGAAGCTCCTGGAGCGGCTAACGGCCAAGGGGATCCCCGAGCACATGCCGGGCGAGACCTCCGCCGTCACCCCGGCTGAAACGCGGCTGGCACGGTTCCAGGAGGCGAAGGCGTTCCTCTCCCTGGTGGAGTTCTGGGCCATGCGCATGGACGGCACCATGCAGGACATCGGCCCCTTCCGTCGCTACATCTTCAACCTGGTGAAGGGACGCGCCGATGCCTACCGGGCGGATCAAGCGCGCGTTATGGCCGATCTGAAAGGACTGCTGGACGGCATCGCCCCCACCCTGAAGCCGCTGCTGGTGCACTCGCCTGAACTCAACTACACCTTCGGCAAGGACAAGAGCGGGGCGGGCATGAATGAAATCGTTCATGCGCTCCTGCACACCGGCAACGCCTCGAACAAGCGCAAGTTGCTGCTGGGTCGCGGCTGGGCTGAGCAACGCGCAGACGGCACGCTGGATACCGCGCGCTGGGATGCCTTCATCGCGCGGATGATCGCCGAGGGCAAGATCACGCAGGCACATTACGACTTCGCCCAGGGGGTTTGGGACCTCAACGAAGGCATGAAGCCGTTGGCCCAGAAAGCGCACCGCGATGTCTTCGGTCGGTACTTCGACGAGATCACGGCGGAGCCGGTACCGACCCCGTTCGGTGAGTACCGCGGCGGGTATGTCCCGGCGCAAGTGGATACCCGCATCGTCAAAGACCTCGCGCTTAAAAAGCTGGTGGAAGAGGAAAACGCCAACCTCGCCTTTGCCATGCCATCAACGCCTCGCGGGTTCACCAAGGGGCGCGTCGAGTACAACCGGCCGCTGCTCTTGGACCTTCGCTCGCTGTCACAGCACATCAACCAGGTCCTGCTGTTCTCGCATCTGGAAGTCCCGATCCGCGGCGTGAATCGCCTGCTCAAGGGCATCGGTGAGCCGCTGAACCGGGTGGACCCGGCCGCTATCAACGGCCTCTTAACCCCGTGGCTGGCTGTGACAGCGCGTCAGCAAGTGGTGACCCCGGTCAGCGCGGACGCGGGTATCTCGCGCATCGCCACCATGCTGCGTCAGCGTGCGGGCGCGGCAGCCATGACGGGCAACCTGCTGAACGGCTTCCAGCAACTCTTGACCGGCTTCCCGATGGCGGCGCGGCGCGTCGGCTGGGGGAACTTGCTACGGTCGACCGGGCACTACATGCGCAACCCGGCCGAGATGGTGCGCGCGGTCAGTTCAGCATCGTCCTACATGGATGGTCGCTTGAATGACCTTGTGCATTCCATGAGTGACGACATTCACGAGATTCTCATCAACCCAGGAAGGCTGGAGCGCGCCCAAGACTGGACCATGCGGCACTCGTACTTTTTCCAGCGTGGGGTCGATCTGGTGATGACCCCAATCACCTGGACTGCGGCCTATAACAAGGCGATGGGGGAAGGGAAAAGCACGGCGGACGCGACCGCGCTGGCAGACTCAACGGTGCGCACCAGTCAGGGCAGCTTCTTGCCAGAGGACGTGGCTCGGGTGGCGACCGGCAACGCCTGGTGGCGTGCGGCAACGCAGTTCTCCGACTACTTCACCATGTGGCGCGAGAGCATCGAGACCGAGCTTGTCACCGCGGATCGCAGCGGCGGGAAGGTCGCGAACGCGGGGCGAAAAGCGGAAGTCCTACTGATGGCGTTCCTGATCCCCGCGGTGGTCGGTGAGTTGGTGGCCCAAGGCTTTCGGGGCGGCCCCGCGGACGAGGACCGCGACGGGGAACTCTGGGACGACTGGCTCAAGCAGGTGTTCGTCTACGGTCCCATGAAGAACGCCTCGGCGATGATCCCGATCCTTGGGCCGAGCCTGGTAGCCGGAGCCAATGCCTTTAACGACCTGCCCTACGATGATCGCATGGCTACCAGCCCGACCGTAGGCATGATCGAGTCATCCGCAAAAGGGATGGTTGCGTTGCCCAAGCTCTTGACCCCAGAAGAGTTGACCCTGCGCAACGTGCGCGACATGGGCACGCTGGTATCCATGGCGCTGGGGCTTCCTGGCACCATCATCTCGCGACCACTCGGATACCTGGTGGGTGTTGAGAATGACCAGATCAGGCCGACCAGTGGCGCGGATGCTGTGCGTGGGGTGCTCACTGGCGTTGCCAGCCCGGACAGCAAAGTGCGCTAAACACGGAAACGCTCTAAATGACTATCCCTATCACGACTCGTAAAGCCGGCCCCTATTTCTGCGACGGAACCATTACCGAGTTTCCGTTTGCGTTCAAAGTGTTCTCAGAGTCGGAGTTGGTTGTTACCCATTATATTCTTACGACGGGCATTGAGACGCGGCTGTTGCTTTCGTCAGACTATACCGTGTCGCTCAATAGTGACCAGGAGACGAGCCCCGGAGGAACCATAACGACGATCGGCGCGCCATACCCTGACGGTGCGCTCGTGACCATTACTAGCGATATTCCAGCAACGCAAAATCTTGAGCTAACGTCGGGCGGCGGTTTTTACCCTGGGGTCATCAATAACGCATTAGACCGGATCACGATCATCATCCAGCAGGCGCTGGAAAAACTCTCGCGCGCGGTCATTGTTCCGGTCTCCAGCGCAATCTCACCCGATGCGCTCATCGCGCGCCTGGAAGCCATTGCAGCGGCGATGGCAGAATATCCTGCCGGAGTAACGCCCCCTGACATTACCTCGCAGGCCTATACCGCATTTACGACCGGGGGTGTTGCGGGTACCTTGACCCTGACGCCAACCGTCGCGCTGTCGAGCTATACCGCGGGGATTCGCTACCGCGTAAAGTTCAGCGCGGCTTCAACGGGCGCCGATACGCTCAATATCTCCGGGCTGGGCGCCAGGTCAATCAAGCAATACGACGCTGCGGGGGCAAAGGTCGCCGCCGTATTTGCATTAGGGACGCTGGCGGATGTTGAATATGACGGCACGCACATGGTGCTGATCGATCAGCTACCACCAGCAACCATGGCCTTGTCCCATGCGCTGATCTGTCAAACCGTGATTTCTGGTCCAGTCAATGCGCAAGGAGCGGCGAACCTGGGCGGAGCGATCGGAGCCACGTGGGTTTCTTCGAGTAATGTTTCGGCGTCCGATCCACTCGTCGTCACGGCGGCAAATGGCAAGTCTGCCGGCAATTTTCTGCCAAGCAATGTGATTGGCTGGTCGACGGAGCCGCTGCTCTGGACCGGGCTCTCGACCAACGGGACAATGTATTTATACGTGAATGTCTCTGAGTCTGGGGTCCTCACTGCTGGAGCGACCGTGTTTGCCCCGCTCTATCAAATGGGCGGCACGGCAAGGATTACCAACGGCGCTTACACTTATCTTATTCACCATGGGGAAATGCGGATCGGCACTGGCGCGGCGTCGGTCCCCGTCACGCGGGTTTTCGTCGGCGAAGTCACGGTAACCGGCGGTCAGGTGTCCGCCATCGTTTGGTATGCGTACAATGGATTCTATATGGGCGCGTGGACCGATATCCTTCCGGTCGCCAACACGCTCACCACCGTGACGCACGCACTGGGGGTCATCCCGCTGAAATGGGCTCTTGAGGCGAAATGTCTAACGGCTGAATCAATTTATGCCGTTGACGACGTGATTCAAGGACTGTATGGGAAAAACACCTCAAATACCCTAACCAGCCCAGTGAGTATGATCTTTACTCGCAAGACTGCGCGATTCAACTCTCCGGCGTCGACCTCCGCTACATGGATGGAACAGGAGGGTGTATTCCTAACCCGCACAAGATGGTCGTATCGCGTCACTGCAAGTCGGGGTTGGTAATATCGCGTAGTAGCGAAATGACGAAAAACAAGGTGAATGACGAATGACAGCAAGACGAATCAATAGCGACGGCCGACAGCTCATCCAGTCTTTCGAGTCCCTGCGCCTGACGGCCTACCACGGCGCGGCCGATCGCCCAGGGCTCTATACCATCGGCTGGGGCCACACTGGCACGGTCGAGGGGCGTGCTGTCGCGCTCGGCATGAAGATCACCGAAGATCAGGCGAACGCCCTGCTCGATGCCGACCTGAAGGGATTCGAGGAAGCGGTAGAGCGGCTTGCTCCTGGAGCAACGGATAGCGAATTTGCAGCGATGGTGAGCCTCTGCTTCAACATCGGATCGGGGGGGTTCCAGAAAAGCAGCGTGCGCCGGCTGCACCTGGCAGGCGATCTGACGGGCGCGGCAAACGCGTTCCGGTTGTGGTGCAAGGCGGGCCGTCCACCAAAGAAAGTCGCTGGCCTGGTGCGTCGGCGTGAGGCGGAGCGTGCCCTTTATCTTTCTGGGAGAGCGAAATGAGCGAAGACAAACCGGTTTACTTGGCTGGCACCATGCGTGACGCCTTCGAAAGTCCGACCGCTGGGGCTGCCATCTTGGCTTATATCATGGCGCGACTGGCTGAGCCGTCGACCTGGCGGGGCATCATGGCCTTGCTCACGTCGGTTGGCCTGGCGATCAGTCCAGAGCAGGCGGTCGCAATCACATCTGTCGGGATTGGCCTGATCGGTCTGATTGGTACCTTTGTGCCCGACAAACCAAAGGGGTAAGAGCCCATAAAGTGGGAATATCCTCACTTTGTGTTTATTGCTTTCAGTGACTTGAGACAGCGCGGTATTCCCAAATACCGCGCATATACTCATGATCTTTATTGATATTGGCCGTGGACTTATAGTCGATGCATCGATGGATTGACGGACGTGGCGGATGGCGCGGACGGCCGCTCAGGTCCCGGCGCTGCCGTGCTGCGCGGCCAGCCAGCGCCAATGGACCGCGAGCCGCTGGTAGGCGCAGACGAGCGCCGGATCGTCGTTGTCCGGATGCAGGCACAGCGCCTCGATATGGCGGACGACCGACTGAGCCAGCGACGCGGAGCGGGCGCGCACATACTCCCGGATCAGCGCGCTGAGCCGCCGTTCCAGCGTCGGCGGCTCGATCAGGGTCAGGTCGGACGCCGGCGCATCGGCCAGGTCCGGCTCGGCGAGCGGCAATGAAGGGTCGGAGGCTTCCAACAGGATGCTGCGGTCGATGCTGATCATGGCGCGGGTCTCCTCAAGTTCGGATTGACACAATCGCTAATAGGAACGATTCGCATTCATGGTAGGAGGCGCGGAACACGCTGTCAAGGTGCCAGTGCTGCGCCCAGCGCATCCCTCAGCGGACGGCGGCGCGGCCTGGTGGATGCGGCGCGCGCGACCGCGGTGCCGGGTACGCGACACCGAGTGGCGCGCCTTATCCACCCGACAGCGGAGCCGGTTTGGTAGGGTGGACAAGCGCAGCGCAGTCCACCAGCGGCGGCGCGGGATTCGGTGGACTGCGCTCGCGCTTGTCCACCCTTCGGCCGGAACGACGATCAACGCCAATCTGCCGCGCGCGCCCCAGCCCGCCGCGTCAACCCCCGTGGCGGTCCCCGGTGCGATAGGATGCGGTGAGTGTTCAAACCGCCTGAGGAGTTCCGGACCCCTTGACCAATTACCTCGATCCAGGTATGGCTGATGCCCGTGCGGAGCCTCGCGGCTGGCAAGCCCGACTCGAACTTGGGTTTGCCGCCCGGGCCGATCGGACCGTGCTCGCCCGGAAGCACCAATTCGGCCCGCTTACGGTCCAGCGTCCTTTCTATCCGGAGGGCGGCGTCTGCCATTGCTATCTGTTGCACCCGCCCGGCGGCGTGGTGGGCGGGGATCGGCTGGAGGTCGCGGTCCACGTGGGGGAGGGCGCCCATGCGCTCATCACCACCCCGGGTGCGGCCAAGTTCTACCGTAGCGCCGGTCCACGGGCGGAGCAGTTCCAGCGGTTGATGGTGGCCGCGGGCGGGGTGCTGGAGTGGTTTCCGCAGGAGAATATTCTGTTTTCCGGTGCCAACCTGCGTCTGCACACGGCGGTCGACTTGGCCGCGGGCGCCCGTTTTCTGGGCTGGGAAATCCAATGTCTGGGACGGCCCGCGGTGGCCGAGCGCTTCGCCGTCGGGCAGGCTGACCTGCGCCTCGACGTGCGGCGCGACGGCGTGCCGCTGCTCCTGGAACGGTTGTGGCTGAACCATGGGGAAGGGCTCGACGGCCCCACCGGTCTGCGCGGCTATCCGATCACCGGCACCTTGTTGGCAACCGGCGCCGCTGCTGGAGACTTGGCCGCGGTACGTATCCATACAGGTATGGCGGAGACCCCGTGGGGCGCGACCCTGGTCGGTGACCTGCTCGTCGTCCGTGTCCTTGCCCAGGGCAGCGAGCCCGTGCACTGGCTCTTCAACGCCTTATGGGGTTTGCTGCGGCCCCGGCTGCTCGGTCGTCCGGCCTGTGCGCCGCGGATCTGGTCAACTTGAGCGTCGGTGGCGGGTCTCGCTACGCTCCAAATGTTGCGACTGCCGTGCCTTGTTTTCTGGCGCTAACTTGTCTTGAATCGGATCTCCACTGTCGCTCCAAGTGCCGCGGCGGCTAGTTTCAGCGACTTCAAGGTCAGGTTAGAGCCCGTTTTCTCCATGCGTTGATACGCTTGGTAGGACTTGCCAAGCGTCGTTGCTACCTGCACTAACGATTTCTGCTGTTGCATACGCAGGGTGTGAAGCATGACTGGCGCGGCAACCTCAGGGCTAACCGCAATACCGATTTCGCCTTCCTGCATTTTCGAGGGAAGGGTGACTTCCTGAGCGTGAGCGGCCATGGCATTCAGAACGCCATCCAATGCCTCCCGAGCGTTAAAGATCGCTTCCTCTTCGGTTTCACCCCAGCTAAAGACGTTATCCAAGTCCCGAAAGGTCACAACAATGCCGTCCCCGTCATGCGACAAGGTTGCTCCGTAGACCAGTTCCAATGTATCGACCATGCTTGTCATGCCCTATCTCATAGGTCTTCGGCGCCGGGAAAACCCCGGCACTATCTCTATGTCATCATTTAATCGGCGCCCCGGTGTCGTTCCGGCGTACTCTCATGTGTGCATCCGCTTTTTAGAAAAAACCAGGAATAAAAGCTAGTAATAACTGAAAATATAAAATCTAACGATTGATAGTCTCTAATCTCTAGACACAGGGCCTTGATCATAAACCCGGCCACCGCGGGATCTGCACGGTCGCCGGTCCGCACAGCGGACCCTACAGGTCACGGTGTTACCGTAGGGTCCGCTGTGCGGACCGTCCGCGGCCGGCCGGAGCGATGATCAAGGCCAGACACAGTTTATAGCTTGTATCAGAAATGCACAACTTTTATTTTGTGCATCTCGGGCGACTGCGCCCCGGCACCGGCTTTTCCTCGCGCTTTGGGGCATACTTGGTTCCGGACTGCGCGGGCGCGCGACTGGCCGGCCGCGGAACGGACCTGCCCCATCGCCCGTCTGCCCCGACAACCAAACTCAGCGACCCCGATCCGGAGGCGGCCATGGATCTCACCCCCAGAGAGAAAGACAAGCTCCTGCTGTTCACCGCCGGCCTGGTCGCCGAGCGGCGTAAGGCACGGGGCGTCAAGCTCAATTATCCGGAGGCCGTGGCCTTTATCAGTTGCGCCATCCTGGAGGGCGCCCGCGACGGCTGCTCGGTCGCCGAGTTGATGAACCACGGCCGGACGCTGCTCACCCGCGAGGATGTGATGGACGGCATCCCGGAGCTGATCCACGAGGTTCAGGTCGAGGCGACCTTCCCGGACGGCACCAAGTTGGTGACGGTTCATGACCCCATTGTTTGACCCCACTGTTTGATCCCGTTGGGTGATCCGGTTCCGTGAGACCGGAATCAGCGTGTTTTCAGGAGTCCAGACCCATGATCCCAGGCGAACTGCTCCCCGCCGCCGGCGCCATCGAACTCAATGCCGGACGTCCGGTCCTCACCCTGGAGGTCGCCAATACCGGCGACCGGCCGATCCAGGTCGGCTCCCACTACCATTTTTTTGAGACCAATGCCGCGCTGCGCTTCGACCGCGCGTCGACCCGCGGCCGGCGGCTGGATATCCCGGCCGGTACCGCGGTGCGCTTCGAACCGGGCCAGAGCCGCACCGTCACGCTGGTGCCCTATGCCGGCAGTCGCCAGGTCTATGGTTTCAATGCCCGTGTGATGGGCGCACTGGATGGAGCCACGCCATGAGCCGCATCGATCGTGCCGCCTATGCTTCGCTTTACGGACCCACCGTCGGCGACCGGGTGCGCCTGGGTGACTCGGAGTTGATCATTCAGGTCGAAGCGGACCGGACCCACTATGGGGATGAGGTCAGCTTCGGCGGCGGTAAGGTGATCCGCGATGGGATGGGCCAATGTCAGCGCCAGGCGGCCGAGGTCGCCGATCTGGTCATCACCAATGCGCTGATCCTCGATCATTGGGGGATCGTCAAGGCCGATGTCGGGATCAAGGATGGGCGGATCGCCGGCATCGGCAAGGCCGGCAATCCGGACACCCAGGCAGGTGTCGACATCCTGATCGGTCCCGGCACCGAGATCATCGCGGGCGAGGGCCAAATCCTCACCGCCGGCGGCATCGATGCGCACATCCATTTCATCTGCCCGCAGCAGGTGGAGGACGCGTTGATGTCCGGGATCACCACCATGATCGGCGGCGGTACCGGGCCCGCGACCGGTACCAATGCCACCACCTGCACGCCGGGGCCCTGGAATCTCCATCGCATGTTGCAGGCGGCCGAGGGGTTGCCGGTCAATCTGGGCTTTCTCGGCAAGGGCAACGGCAGCCTGCCGCTTCCGCTGGAGGAACAGGTGCGCGCCGGGGCCATGGGGCTCAAACTGCATGAGGATTGGGGCACTACGCCGGCCGCTATCGACTGCTGCCTGGGGGTGGCCGAGCGCTACGATGTCCAGGTCGCTATCCATACCGATACCCTGAACGAGAGCGGCTTTGTCGAGGATACCATTGCCGCCTTCCAGGACCGCACCATCCACACCTATCACACGGAGGGCGCGGGCGGCGGCCATGCTCCGGATATCATCAAGGCCGCCGGCCTGCCCAATGTCCTGCCGTCATCGACCAATCCGACCAGGCCCTATACGGTCAATACGGTGGATGAGCATCTGGACATGCTGATGGTGTGCCATCATCTGTCGCCGTCCATCCCGGAGGATGTGGCCTTTGCCGAGTCGCGGATTCGCCGGGAGACCATTGCCGCCGAAGATATCCTTCACGATCTGGGTGCCTTCAGCATGATCTCGTCGGACAGCCAGGCGATGGGCCGGGTCGGCGAGGTTATTACGCGCACCTGGCAGACCGCGCACAAGATGAAGGTGCAGCGCGGTGCCCTGGCCGGCGACCCGGCGGAGCATGACAACGTTCGCGCCAAGCGTTATGTCGCCAAATACACCATCAATCCGGCCATCGCTCATGGTGTCGCTCACGAGGTCGGTTCAGTCGAACCGGGCAAGCTGGCCGATCTGGTGCTGTGGCGGCCGGCCTTCTTCGCCGCCAAGCCGAGCCTCATCATCAAGGGCGGGCTGATCGTCGCGGCGCCCATGGGCGACCCCAACGCCTCCATTCCCACGCCCCAGCCGGTCCATTACCGGCCCATGTTCGGTGCGTTCGGCGGCGCCCTGGGGGCGACCTGTATGACTTTTCTCTCGCAAGCGGCCGACGCGGCCGGGATCGCACAGCAGCTTGGGTTGCAGCGCTTGATCGGCACGGTGCGGGGCACCCGTGGTCTGCGTAAATCAGCCATGATCCACAACGACTGGCAGCCGTTGATCGAGGTCGACCCCCAGACGTATCAAGTTCGCGCGGATGGTCAGTTGCTCACCTGCGAGCCCGCCGCCGTGCTGCCCTTTGCCCAGCGGTATTTTCTGTTTTAGGTCGCCGAGGTACCCGCCATGTCCGCCGTCGCGCCGCTGGTGCATCACTGGACCCGAACCGAGTACGAGCACATGGTCGAATCGGGTGGCTTTGCCCCAGGCGCCCGGATCGAGTTGCTGGATGGAGAGATCATCGCGATGTCGCCTCAGGGACCCCAGCACGTCACTGCCACCCAACTGGTCGCCGAGGCCCTGCGCGAGCGTCTCCCGGCTGGTTACCTGGTGCGAGTCCAGGCACCCATTGCGCTCGATGACCGCTCCGAACCGGAGCCGGACATCTGCGTGGTGCGGGGCAAGGTCCGGGATTACGCTCGGTCCCATCCCTCCGCAGCCCTGCTGGTGATCGAGGTCTCAGACTCCAGCCTGGAGCAGCATCGCACCGTCAAGGCCCGCGCCTACGCTCGCAACGGCATCCCGGAATACTGGGTCGTCAACGTGAAAGAGCGGGTGATCGGGGTTTATACCAACCCGCGGGCGGGGGGCTATGGGCAGGTGCAGGTGCTGCGCGAGCTGGACGACATCGCCGCTGAGTCGATCGCGGGTGTGCGGATGGCCGTGGCCGATTTGTTGCCCTGATACCCAAGTCAACGCGTACCAGCCATGTACTCTCGGCGTCCTACAGTTGATCGAGCGGACCTGGAGCAACTGAAAGCGGTGCTTGAAGCTCAGGACGCCGACCTGGTCTGCGCCTGGCTCTTCGGCAGCACGGCCCGCGGGGAGGCGCGCGCGGACAGTGATCTGGATATCGGCGTCTTGTTCGAGACCGACCCGCCGCAGACGCTGGCCGGTTTGCACCTGGACCTGGCCGACGCATTGACTGAAGCGGCCGGGCGTCCGGTGGATCTGGTGGTGCTCAACCGCGCCCCGGTCGATCTGATCCATCGGGTGCTGCGCGACGGAGTTCTGCTGCTGGAGCGCAACAGGTCTGCACGTATTCGTTTCGAGGTGCGTGCCCGCAACGACTATTTCGACCTGCTGCCGCACCTGCTGCGGTATCGGCGGCTGACTCGGGAGGCTTCAGGATGACCGATGTGGAACTGGTCGCGAAGCGCCTGGCCTTCATCGAGACCTGCGTGCGCGAACTCCGGGAGATCGCCCGGCCGGAGTTGATCGCGACCGATGTGCGCGAGGAGCGCTTTATCATCCATACGCTGCAGCTTGCAATTCAGGCGGCGCTGGACGTGGCCTCACACATTGTCGCCGATGAGCGACTGGGTGAGCCCGAGAATAACGCCCAGTTGTTCAAGCTGCTGATCATCAATCGCTGGTTACCTGAGTCGCTGGGCGATAGCCTGCGCGCGATGGCGGGTTTTCGTAATATCCTGGTCCATGGTTACCAGTCGGTGGACAAAGCGCTGGTGCGCGATGTCGTCGAACACCGGCTGGAAGACCTGTTGACCTTTGTCGCCGAGATACGCGTCCGTTTGGTTCCCTGATGATTCAATTGACTCTCAAGACTGACCGATCGCCTGCACAGGCTCCCACCGTTACCCTGACCCGCGACCAACGACTGCGCAGCCGGCTGCGGGTGGTCCTGGACGATGGTCGGGAGGCTGGCATCCTGCTGCCGCGGGGGACGACGCTGCGCGACGGCGATGGCTTGGTGTCAGAGGATGGCTTGGTGGTGCGGGTGCGTGCCGCCGCCGAGTGTCTGTCGCGGGCGGATTGCGCGGACCCGCTGGTGCTCGCCAGGGTTTGCTATCACCTGGGCAATCGCCATGTGGCAGTGCAGATCAAGCCCGGACGGTTGTCCTATCTGCACGACCATGTCCTGGACGATCTGGTGCGCGGACTGGGGTTGGCGGTCGTGGTGGACCATGGGCCCTTCGAGCCGGAATCCGGTGCCTACGCCGGCCAGGGTCATGGGCACGCTCACGCGCATGATCACTGACCTGCCGCTGCTGCGCCTCATGCAGTTGGTGAGTCCGTCCCTGCCGATCGGGGGCTTCACCTATTCCCAGGGGATCGAATGGGCGGTGGAGACGGGCTGGTTGAAGACCGCGGCGGATTTGGATGGCTGGCTCGCCGATCAACTGCAGTCGAGTCTCGCGCGGGTGGACCTGCCCATGCTGTTGCGGATGCAGGCGGCGGCGGGCGCGCGTGACCCGCGGGTCATGACGGCCGCGATCGACCACTTGATCGCCGCCCGTGAGACCATGGAACTGCGTCTGGAGGAGAGCAACCGCGGCCGGGCGCTGGCCGATCTGCTGCTTGCCTGGGACTTGGCCGATGCGCGCGAGTGGCGGCCGGTGCTGGCGCGCAGTCAGGCAGCGGGCTTCGCCTTTGCCGCGGATGCCTGGGGTATCGCGCCGCGGCGCGCCGCTGCCGGCTACGCCTGGGCTTGGCTGGAGGGGCTGGTGTTGACGGCGGTCAAGTGTGTGCCGCTGGGTCAGACCCAGGGTCAGCAGGTCCTAGTCCGCTTGGCGGGCCTGATTCCGGCCGTCCTGGATCAGGCGCAGGCGTGCCCGGATGACGCCATTGGCGCGTCCTGTCCGGCGCTGGCCATTGCCAGCAGTGCGCACGAGACGCAGTACACCCGGCTGTTCCGGTCCTAAGCATTTGGGTCATTCACGGGTCGAACAAACGAGGTACAAATGGCTGAATCTTCCCCCCTGCGTGTCGGTGTCGGCGGCCCTGTCGGTTCCGGCAAGACGGCGCTGCTCGATGCCCTATGTAAAGGCCTGCGGGATCATTTCGAGATCGCGGTGGTGACCAATGACATCTATACCCGCGAGGATGCCGAGTTCCTGATCCGCTCCCAGGCGCTGCCGGCGGAGCGGATCATCGGAGTGGAAACCGGCGGTTGTCCCCACACCGCCATTCGCGAAGACGCGAGCATGAACCTGGCGGCGGTGGAGGACTTGCAAGCCCGATTTCCGAATCTGGACCTGATTTTCATCGAGAGCGGCGGCGACAATCTGGCCGCGACCTTCAGTCCGGAGTTGGCGGATCTGACGCTCTATGTCATCGACGTGGCCGAAGGGGAGAAAATCCCGCGCAAGGGCGGACCGGGGATCACCCGTTCAGACTTGCTGGTGATCAACAAGATCGACCTGGCGCCCTATGTGGGCGCGTCGCTGGAGGTCATGGAAGGTGATACCCGGCGGATGCGCGGGGAGCGGCCGTTCGTATTCACCAATCTGCGGGTGGGGCAGGGCGTGCCGACGATTGTCGCGTTCCTGTGCCGGGAGGGGATGCTGCCGGCTCGTCTGGAGTCCAAGGACAGATCCTTGGTGTAGGGGCGGGTTTGAAACCCGCCCTTACGTCCGGTTATCACGTCGGAGGGCTATAGAGGTCCGGGCCAGGACGGTCGGCAGCCAATCAGCGGGAATCACCGGATGATGTCGGTAATCTTCCAGTCGAAGCCTTCCAGTGACAGGCGCACGTTGGTTGGACCCTGACCCAACTCGCCGATGCGGATCAGGAAGCGGTTGTAGGACTCGAAAAAAGCGAAGTCGATTCCGCCCAGCAGGTAAGGCGGGGTCTGGTTGGTCGCGTCGGTGACCGCCTTACGCAAGGTTTCCTGGACCCAGGGCAGGGTGATGGCCTGGTCGAGTGCCGAGTCACCCAGACGTTCCAGGTTCTGGCGGATCCAGGCCATGGCGGCGTTGGCGTCGCCGCTGGGCAGCAGTTGGTCCGCGCCCGCGCCGATGCGTGCCTTGTAATTGGCGCGGATGGCCGGCAAGTCCACCAGAGCGGCCAGTTCGGTGGTATCTTCCTGACTCAGGGCGCTGTCCAGCTTGAAAACAGTGTAGTAGGGCCAAACGCCGAAGGCGATCAGGGCAAACAGGAGCAGATAGCCGATATACCGCATGGTCGAATCACTCGTTCGATTGAAGGGGGCCGTATTCTAGCGCGAAGAACGCGCCAACTCGCGGATCGCGCTGCCGGCCATTCGATGGGACCGAGATGCCGCGGCTACCCTATAATCAAATAACCATGTCCGCATCTGCGCGAGGTAGCCGTGGACGACTTGACCCAGAACCTTGCCTTAGCCCTCGGTGCCAGTTGGGCGAGCGGCATCAATCTCTACGCCGCGATCCTGGTGCTCGGGCTGATGGGGGCCAGTGGGACAGTCGATCTGCCGGCCGGCCTGGAGATCCTGGCCGATCCGCTGGTTCTGCTGGCTGCAGGCGCCATGTATCTCGTCGAGTTTTTCGCCGATAAGGTCCCCGGTGTGGATAGCATCTGGGATGCCGTGCATACCTTCATCCGCATCCCGGCCGGGGCACTGATGGCGCTGGGCGCGGTGGGTGATCTGGGTCCCCTGACCCCGTTGGGGGACACGGCCGCACTCCTGCTGGGCGGTGGTGTGGCCGCTGCCAGTCATGCCGCTAAGGCGGGCACCCGGGTACTGATCAATACCTCCCCGGAGCCTTTCACCAACTGGATCGCCTCGGTCACCGAGGACCTCGGGGTGATCGGCGGACTGCTGCTGGCGCTGAAGCACCCGGCGGTGTTCCTGGTCGCCCTGGCCCTGTTCTTCCTGCTCCTGATCTGGTTGCTCCCCAAGTTGTGGCACGCGCTCCAGCGGGTCTGGACGGCGCTGCGCAAGCATTTCGGCGGTGATCGGGCGCCGCCATCCCCAGTGGTCGCCACGCCTCGTACGGCCAGCGGCGCCGCGGTCGACGGTCGGCCACCAGCCGCGCCGTCCAAGGTCTGACCCCGATGGCTGCCGTTCCCTGTCGGCGCCCGGTGGATGCCGCCGATGGTCTCGAAGTCTATCTGGTCGGCGGCGCCGTGCGTGATCAGTTGGTCGGTCACGTCCCGACCGAATGGGATTATGTGGTGGTCGGCGCCACCGCGGATGACCTGATGCGGCGCGGTTTCAAGCAGGTCGGCCGGGATTTCCCCGTCTTCCTGCATCCGCAGACCAAGGACGAGTACGCCCTGGCCAGAACCGAGCGGAAAACCGCCCCCGGCTACCGCGGCTTTGTCGTGCACGCCGATCCGGCGGTGACCCTGGAGGAGGACCTGCGCCGCCGCGACCTGACCATCAATGCGCTGGCGCGCTCGGCGGAAGGCACCCTGATCGATCCCTTCGGCGGCCTGGCCGATCTGCAGGCGCGGGTGCTGCGTCACTGCTCCCCGGCGTTCACCGAGGACCCGGTGCGGATTCTGCGGGTCGCCCGTTTCGCCGCCCGTTTCGCGCCGCTGGGTTTCCGGGTCGCCGACCAGACCATGGATCTGATGCGCGCCATGGTCGCCGCCGGCGAGGTGGATGCTCTGGTTCCCGAGCGGGTGTGGCAGGAACTGAGCAAGGCGTTGGGCGAGACCCAACCTTCGCGGTTCTTCGAAGTCTTGCGCGCGTGCGGCGCCCTGGCCCGCCTGCTGCCCGAGTTGGACTGCCTGTGGGGTGTTCCCCAACCGGAAAAATGGCACCCGGAGATCGACACGGGCGTGCATGCCATGCTGGTGCTCGATATGGCGGCGCAACTCTCGCCGGACCTCGAGGTGCGTTTCGCCGCACTCTGCCACGATCTGGGCAAGGGCACCACGCCGGCGGCGATCTGGCCGAGTCATCACGGACACGAGGAACGCAGTGTCACGCTGCTGGAGGCCGTGTGTGATCGCTTGCGGGTTCCCAACCGCTACCGCGCGCTGGCGCGCATCACGGCCCGTTACCATGGACTGGTGCACACGGTCGAGGTGCTGCGGTCGGCCACGATCTTTGATCTCATGGAGCGGACCGACGCCTTTCGCCGCCCGGAGCGCTTCCGCCAGATGCTGACCGCCTGCGAGGCGGACTTCCGCGGCCGCACGGGCTACGCCGATCGCCCCTATCCCCAGGCCGGTGAACTGCGCCGGCTCTTCGATGCAGCGCTGGCGGTCGATGTGGCGGCGCTCGCCGTCGCGGCCGCGGAGTCCCGGCTCATCGCCCAGCAGATCCGTCAGGCCCGCATCACGGCCATTCGTCAGGCGCGTCTGGACCGCGCCACCCTCGAACCTGCCAGCCCCAGCCAGCCATGAACGTCGCTACCGAACGTCCGCTGACCCCCTTGGTTTCGCTCCGCGAGGTCAAGCCGCTGAGTCTGATCTTCGAGCGGCCCCTGGCCCTGTCACCCGGCTTCTGCGACGCTGTTTGTGAGCGCTTCGAGGCGCACCCGCACCACCAGTATGCCGGGCGGGTAGGGCAGTTGCGCACCGCTGATCCGAGCGTGAAGCGAACCACCGATCTGGTGGTCAGCAACAAACCGGATTGGCAGGATGTCGACCAGGAGTTTTTCCGCTCGCTGGCCGCGGCGATCAAGGAGTTTCGCGAGACCTTCCCTTACTTCAAGGGGCCGTTCAAGGACGAGGGCTATCAGGTCCAGCGGTATCTGCCGGGGGAGTATTACCACTGGCACGTGGACGGCGGCAGTCATGAACTCAGCCGGCGGCAACTCGTGGCGCTGTGGTATCTCAACGACTGCCCCGGCCCCGGTGGTGAGACCGAGTTTCTTCACCAGCAGGTGAGCGTGCGCCCGGAGCGCGGCAAACTGGTGCTGTTCCCCCCGTTCTGGACCCATGAGCACCGGGCGGCGGTCGTGCGGACCGGGGTCAAGTACATCGCGACGACCTGGGTGGTATTTGCCTGATGGCCGACATCCTACTGATCGGGGACGACGCACTACAGCGGGAACGCCTGGACCGGCTGCACCAGGCCATCGAGGCTCGCGGCTGGGTCATCGAACGGCTCGCGCCCTTTTGTTCCCAGCGGGACTGGCTGGAGCACTCACGACCGCGCGTCACCGCGGCCTCTTGTGTCATCGCGGTCTGGACTGCCACCTCGGCACGGGATCGCTGGACGGCCGTCGCGGCCGATGTGGCGCTGGAGCGGCGCACCCTGGTCTCCCTGGTGTTGGACCCGGTGGAGTTGCCGCGCGCCTTTCGCGGAATCGACTCGGTCGATCTCGTCGGGTGGGCGGGCGACGCCGAATCGCCGCTGCTGGATGCCCTGGACGCGGCGCTGCGGGTGATGCTGGGCCCGACTGCCAAACGACGGCCGACCGCCCCGATCCCGCTGCGGTCGGCGGTGTCCACCGCGTCCGCCGCCGCGGGGTCGGTGGTTGCGCTCCGCCCGGCAACCGACCAGAAAGCCGCGGTGATGGAGCGTCTGGAGCCGGTCCGGCGACAGGCCGAGTTGCCGGTCGCGGCGGACGCCCCCGCCGGGTGGATACGCGCCGACGCGCTATTCGACGGCCTCTACCCCCTGCCGCCGCCCGTGGTCGGCAGCGCGCCCGATCAGGACGAACCGGATACGGCCGCGGCATCGTCGCCCGGGTTGCGCGTCGGCTTGGTTGCCTGTGTCCTCGGGTGGGCCGTTGCCTGGGTCATCGGCCTCACGGCCATGGGGATCTATCTGCTGTCGGGTCTGTATGGCGCCGCGGCCTCCCGGATCGCGATCGATAATCCGCTCTTCAGCGCGGTGAGCGGTGCCGCGGTTGGTTTGATCGGTGCCGGTTTCATGATCTACGCCCTATCGCTGCGGCGCGTCAGGATGTCGTCATCGCAGCTTGGATTCGTTGTCTTTGGCTGGGGCTTCGGCGGCGGTTGTGGGTTATTGGCGGCGGCGCATTTCGGTCTGCCGGTGGTGGGTCGGTTCTACGGGGTGTTCGGATTCGACCTCGGTTGGGTGGTCGCGTGGGTGATCGCCGGGGCCATGGGAAGCTTCTTTACCTGGTTTGCGCTGCGACGCTCCAATCCATTTCTCACGCCCGTTCATCTCGCCGTGAGCGCGGGAGGCTTCACGCTGGGCGCGGTGGGCGGCGCGATTCTGGGCTGGCTGGTGGTTGCGCTCCCGGTCCTGGGTTGGGGTTGGCTGCGCGGTGACCCGGCAGCCGTCGCGCCGCCCGCCGACAGCCAGACCGTTATGCTGGTGGAACTCCTCAGTCTGGGGCTGATCGGCGCGGTCGCCGGCGCGGTGTATGGCGTCGGCGGCGCACTGGTGAACTTCAGCGCCTTGAACCGCCGCGGCGCGTCCCGCGACGGCAGGGCCGGGTAACACATCAGAAAAAGGTAAGCATCGAATACGACCGTTGTCGTTGTCGTTGTCGTTGTCGTTGTCGTTGTCGTAATCGGAGAAGCGACGCAATTTGGGCCTTAGGGCCTTGATCATCGTTCCGGCCGCAAGAAGACCGGAGGTCGAGGCGTTACCGTGAAAGTCGCGCAGCGACCCTGTGGGAGCGGCGTCCCGCCGCGATGGGGTCGGGCGTGTCACCACAGCGTTCGAGATCACCGCGGCACCGCATCGCGGCGGGACGCCGCTCCCACGCGGGCCATTCAGTGTACGGTTCCTAATCACGCAGCAATGCCATACAGCCCTTGGGGACGGCCGGTTCGACCTGAGGCTCGGTCTTTTTCTTTCCGGGTTTGCGCGCTTCGTCGCTGAACCACCAGGCAAGATCGGCCCCGCAGCCGTCACCCGCGGGCAGCGCCCCCTGGGGCTCGCACTGGGGACTGTCGGCCGGGCAGCGGATGCGCAGATGAAAGTGCGCGTCGTGACCCCGCCAGGGCCTGATCTTGCGCAGCCAGGCCCGTTCGCCCTGCACCTCGCGGCAGAGTGCGCGCTTGATGCCGGGGTTGACGAAGATGCGCTCTACCCCCGGATGGCGGGCGGCCGTCTCCAGCAGGAAGCGCTGCGGTTCGCCCCAGGCGCTACTCGTTTCCAACCCGCCGGGTTGGACCATGCTCCGCGGATCGGGCTGATTGTCCATCACCCGGCGTGCCCCGTCCGGCGAGGGTGCCAGGGTGAACCAGACATCCACATCCAACCCATTCTGATGGCTGCGATGCGAGGAGGCCATCCGGCCGCCGCGGGGTTGGCTGAGATCACCGATCATGACCAGACCGACCTGTTTGCGCGCCGCGGCTTGGCCCAGGTCGGTGACCATGCGCACCAGGGTCGGGTGCCCGTAATAGCGGTTGCGGTAGCGCCGCACGCTGACAAAACCGGCGCCCGACTCGGGAAGGGTGTCGGCACCGCCCACACAGCCGTTGGATGCACCGCCGATGACCTGCGTCGGCCCTGGGCTGGGCGTGGTGATCTCGGCCCAGGGCGTGGCCGCGCGCGTGGGCGAAGTCGCGAGCACGGCCAGAAGGGTGGCGGCCAGAACGAGCCGATGGGTGAGGGTGGCGCAATCACGGATGCGGTTCTGGTGCATGGTTGGAACTCTACTTGATCCAATCGATGAGGTTCATCAGCGGGTCTTCGTCTTTGGACGGCGCGATGACGCGGCCGCGGACACTGTGGCCGGCTGCCGCGACCGAGCCTGGATCGCCGGTGAGCAGTGGATGCCAACGAGGCAAGGGCCGTCCCTCGGCGATCCGCCGATAGGCACAGGTCTCGGGCAGCCAGGTGGCCGGGTTGAGCTCCGCGGGCACCAGTCTGACGCAGTCCGACACCTGACTGGAGCGGTTTGGATAGTCCCCGCAGCGACAGGTGTCCAGGTCGAGCAGTTGACAGGCGACGCGCGAGTAGACGATGTGCCCGGTCTCTTCCTCCTCGAACTTCTCGAGGCAGCACTTGGCGCACCCGTCGCACAGTGATTCCCACTGCTGCGCAGTCATTTCGTGCAGGGGTGTGGTTTCCCAGAAAGGGACGTCTTGGCTCATCGGCTCAAATCTCAGAACAGTTTCAGGCCGCATCTTGCCCCAGTTCGGGCGGAAAATGAACCTTGGGTTGCGGATACGCATCGTCCGTTGCGTGCTGTCGGGACAGACTGACAGGCTGTGGGAGCGGCACTGTCCCGCGTCCCGAGCACGGGTCCATCGTCATCGATCAGCCGCGACTCCGGTGACTCTGCTTTTCTGTCTTGCATTATCCGAGGACTCTCTGATGTCGTCACACCCCTTACGCATCGTCGTCATCGGCGGCTCCGCCGCCGGTCCCAAGGCTGCCGCCAAAGCGCGCCGGATGGATGAGTTCGCCGAGATCACGCTGATCCAGCGCGAACCCAACCTGTCGATGGCTTCCTGCGGTTTTCCCTACTATGTCGGCGGCACCTTCGATGACCGCAATCTGTTGATCTGCACGCCGGCCGGTATCGTGCGGGATCCTAATTTCTTCGAGAAGGCCAAGCGCATCACTGCCCTGGTTGAGACCGAGGCCATCGGGATCGACCGCGCCGAACAGACCGTGACCTATCGCCACCTGCCCACCGGCAACCAGCAGACCATCGCCTATGACCGACTGGTGATCGCCACCGGTGCCAAGCCGTTGCGTCCGCCGGTTCCGGGCATCGCACTCAAGGGCATTACGACACTGCATTCGCTGGCCGATGCCGATTTTCTGCGGGCGGTGCGCGATGAGAAAAAAGCCGCCAAGGCGGTCGTGGTCGGCGGCGGACTGATCGGCTTCGAGGTCTGCGAGGCGTTGCGTCTGGCCGGAATTCATACCACGGTCATCGAGAAGACCCGCCAGATCCTGCCCTTCCTGGACCCGGACCTGTCCAAGCTGGTGGAGAACCACATCCGCGCCAATGGTCCGGACATCATCGTCGGCAACGGCGTGGCCGAGTTTCTTGGTGAAGACGGGCGCCTCACCGGGGTCAAGCTGGACAACGGCACCGAACTGCCCTGCGAGGTCGCCGTCGTCTCCGTGGGGGTCAGGCCCAACGTCAGCCTCGCGGAGGCGGCCGGGATCGTCCTCGGGGAGACCGGCGGGATCGCGGTCAACGACTACATGCAGACCTCGGACCCGCTGATCTATGCGGTCGGCGACTGTGTCGAGTGCACCTCACTGATCACCGGTGCCAAGCTGCGCGCGCCCTATGGCGACATCGCCAACCTGCAGGGGCGGGTGGCCGGTCAGAATGTCATTGAGGAGGGTAGCGCCCGCTTCCCCGGAATCACCAAGACCGGCATCTGCAAGATTTTCGATTACACGGTCGGCTTTACCGGTCTCTCGGCGCAGCGGGCGCGGGAGCTGGGCTATGACATCGAGACCGCGACCATCGCCGGGCTCGACATCCCCGGCTATATGGGCGGCAAGCTGCTGATCAGCAAACTGGTGGCCGATCGCAAATCGGGCCGGGTCCTGGGTTTTCAGTGCATCGGCCCCGGTGACGCCAGTAAGCGGGTAGCGACCGTGGCGATGGCGCTGCGCGGCCAATTGACGGTGACTGACCTGGTCAATGCCGATCTGCCCTATGCTCCGCCGTACTCACTGGCCCTGGACCACGTCATCGTCGCGGCTCAGGTGCTGGAGAACAAGCTCATGGGCCGGATGCAGGGGCTGTCCGCTCGGGAAGTCAAGCAGCGTGTCGATCAGGGGGCCGATTGCTTCATCCTCGACACCCGCGGTCCGACTGAGTTCGAGGAACTGCGTCTCGGCATTGGCGAGACACTGATCCCGCTCGGTGCGCTGCGCGCGCGGCTCAACGAACTGCCGCAGGACAAAGACAAGGAGATCATTCTTTACTGCAAGATCTCACTGCGCGGCTACGAGGGTGCCGCCATCCTTCAGGCCTATGGCTGGCGCAACGTCAAGGTCATGGAGGGCGGCATCATGGCCTGGCCCTATCCGCGCGAGAAATAGCCTCTATCGCGGATGGTCCGCAAGATCGGCGCTGATCCGGTATGGATGGCCGAGCGCGTGCGCACGGCGGTGGATTGGGTCGTCAGTATCTGGAGCGCGACCAATGCCGAGTTTGGTTATGACCGCGCCACGCGCGCGGTCCTGGTCGGACACATGAAGCGGATTCCCCATGTTACGCGGCGACTCGCGGGCTTGATGTTTCAGGGTTGTTGCCCTTCCTGCGCTTCGACCGTCGCAACGAAACCGAGCAGTGCGGCCACTCTCTCTCGTGCTGGTCCATTCAGATTGGTGCCGTAGTGAGGGTCATAGTGTTCACAATCATCGGCCGCCAACCGGTAGCCGTCAGTCGGCCTGGTCCGCTGCCCCAGGTACAAGGCGAGACCTTCTTCAACCAGGAGCAGATTCCGGTTCCGGATGATCCGCACCGGCGTTCCGCGAATGTATTGCACGGTGTTCTGGAAGGCCGCAAGACGACGATGCAGCGTCTCGGCGGCCGTCCAGCCGGGTCTCGGTTCGGACAGGGGGCGCTCGGTCAACAGGGTGCGCGCCGTCGCGAACAAGTCCGCGGCCTCTCCCTCGGCCCCTTCGCCGCGGGCGGCAGCCCGCTCCGCGACCCAGAGCCCGAAGGCGCGCAGGCGCTTAGGGTGGTATTCGAACCATTTCTTCAGCACCGTGAGGCGCAGGACATCGGCCTGTCCGGTGCGGTCGATCTCAGCGAGGATCGCGGCGAGTTGGTCTTGAACGCGTGATGGCATTGATTATGTTCCTGCAAAACGGACTGACAGCGCATCCGCCCGCGCAGACAGCGATTCCGAATTCGGGCGGCATCGCATCGCGCGACCCTGATGTCGCGCGGACCTTCCACAGTCACTGTGAGCGTCGTTGTGGATAGCCTGTGCTCAAGCCGGGTTGAACCCTGACTGGTCAGCGGGTTAGCGGGGCCGGTCAACGATTGATCACCTCCGGTTGCGCTGTGTCGCAGCCGCCGCGCGGACCTTCCACAGTCACTGTGACCGTCTCTGTGGATAGTCTGTGCTCAAGACGGGTGCAACCCTGATCAGCCAGTCGGTTAGCAGGGCCGGTCAATGATTGATCACCCAGGAGCCGGATCGCAGCGCGGCGCGCGATGCCGCCGCTTTCGCGATGAGACCTTGGGCTCAGGACCCATCGACGAGCAGGTAACCGCGCCGGCGGCGGCGTTTGCTGATCGCTTCGAGGCGGGCCAGGCCTGCCTCATAGGACTGCACACCGGAGCTGTACATCCGGCCGCGGTGCGAGCCCAGGCTGCCCCAGACCGTGATCAGAGTCCAGTCGCCAAACAGGTCGCGGATCAGGTGCGCCTGGTAGTAACGGGCCTTTTCCTGGTGAATCCAGCGATACATCGGGGGGTCACTTCATTGCTGTTGGCGATCGGAGACGCGGGTGATCAGGACGCTCGCCGCGGGTGTCGCGCGCTCGGCCTGCGCCCTGCCGACGCGGGAATGGTCAGCATCCGCGCTCCCGCGCCGCGTCCTGGATGGTATCATTCGATCTCCCCGAGCCTGTCTTTCGACCCTGATTCTAACTGAATCAAGGCGTCGCGGCAGTGTCCTTGTGTCGTTTGCCCTGTCTGTCCCCGAATCCACGAGACCCCGCATGACCGAATCCCCTCGTACTGTCCGCATCATGGATACCACGCTGCGTGACGGCGAACAGACTCAGGGGGTGTCCTTTTCCCCGGACGAGAAGACCAATATCGCCAAGGTCCTGTTGGATCTGGTGCGGGTGGACCGCATCGAGGTCGCCTCGGCGCGGGTCTCCCCTGGTGAGCTGGACGCGGTGGCCAACATCGTCGACTGGGCGGCGCGCCGCGGGCTGGCCGAACGGGTGGAAGTGCTGGGTTTTGTCGATGGCGGGCGCAGCGTGGACTGGATCACCCGGGCGGGCGGACGGGTGCTCAATCTGCTGGCCAAGGGCAGCGAAAAACACTGCGTGGGCCAACTTGGCAAGACGCTGGACACGCACGCCGCGGACGTGCGCGAGACGGTCGGTCTGGCGCTGGCGCGGGGGCTCAAGGTCAACTGCTACCTGGAAGACTGGTCCAATGGCTACCAGGACAAGCCGGCCTATGTCTATGGCCTGGTCGAGCGGCTGGCGGACGTGGGCATCGCACACTTCATGCTCCCCGACACCCTGGGGGTGATGACGCCGGAGCGGGTCTTCTGCGCCATGAGCGACATGATGTTGCGCTTTCCGGGGCTGCTGTTCGATTTCCACCCCCATAACGACTATGGTCTGGGCACCGCCAATTGCCTGGCCGCTGCCCAGGCGGGCGTCGCGGCCGTGCACTGCACCGTGAATTGCCTGGGCGAGCGGGCCGGCAATGCCTCGCTGGCCGAGGTCGCCGTCAACCTGCGCGATCAGCTTGGGTTCGAGATCGGGATCGACGAGACCCATCTGGCGCGGGTCAGCGAGCTGGTGGAGTATTTCTCCGGCAAACGCGTCGCCGACAACGCGCCGATCGTCGGCGCCGATGTCTTCACCCAGACCGCGGGTATTCACGCCGACGGGGACAAGAAGGGCAGCCTCTACCACACCCGCCTTTCGCCGGAGCGTTTCGCCCGGCGGCGCAAATACGCCTTGGGCAAGCTCGCGGGCAAGGCGTCCCTGGCCAAGAACCTGGAGCGCCTGGATATCAGTCTCTCCGAGGAGAACCAGCGCCGGGTGCTGGCCCGCATCGTCGAGTTGGGCGATTCCAAAAAGACCATCACCACCGAGGATCTGCCGTTCATCATCGCCGAGGTGCTGGACAGCAAGGATTACAACCACGCGCAGTTGCTGGCCTGCAATGTCTCATCGAGCCTGGAGCTGGAATCCACGGCCAGCATCAAGATCTGTCTGGGTGATGAGGTGGTGAACGCGGCGGGGAGCGGCAACGGCGCCTTCGATGCCTTCATCAACGCCCTGACCAAGCCGCTCAAACGGCACGGGATCACCCTGCCTGAGCTCAAGGACTATGAGGTGCGTATCCCCAAGGGCGGGCGCGCCGATGCGCTGACCGAGTGCATCATCACCTGGGAAACCGAGCGCGGCAGCATCAAGACCCGCGGCGTCCACGCCAACCAGGTCTTCGCCGCCATCGCCGCCACCATGCGGATGCTCAATATGCTGATGCACGGCGCCGCGGCAGAGCGCCCGGTGGATGTACCGGACGCGGTGGTCTGAGCTTAAGTCGTTACCGGGAAAGGACTTACCGATGTGTAGGGGCGATTTTAATCGCCCCTACAGCCCTACAGCCCTATGGATTTTGCAGGCATGCGCAGGCAGGATGTTTATTCCCGTGAATTGTCCTGCATAATCTGGATCACTGGACCGGCCACCCCGCACGGCTCGACCGCGATCTGGCGCACCCCTGCGGCAGCGTGGGCTACGCCAAGGAAGAACTGTGAACCGGGATCGAATCTCGGCGAGGCATTCGCGGTATACTTTGGACACGTTACGTGCGGTAGCCCACCAGTCGTCCCTGCGGCCACTGCCAGATCGAACTGGCGAAGCGCCCGATACCATAGCGTGGGCAGGAACAACATGGGGTTGGACGGAGACGCAGTATGGAGTGGTTGCGGGATGTGCCCGGATTCGGGGCTTTGGTGGATGGCCTCACTTGGGCCATCAGTCGATTCGACAACAAGGATCTGGCGTTCGCGATTGCCTTTGCTATCCTTTTGTTGGCCTTGGGGATCTGGGCTTTTTTGTACCTCCGGCGCCATCGCCCCTGGCTGCGACCGATTCGCCGTCTGTCCGCTGAGTTGCGGAGGCTGCGCGGCGACAACCTGGACGCGAGCGAGCACCTGGCCAGAGCGGACGGGGTCTTTCAGTCGGAACCGGCGATTGCTTCGCTCTGGGGGGAATACCGGAAGAATCTGAAACCGAACCCCCAGTCAGACGGCTTCTTGAACCTGATCGATCCGCGTCTGTGGTTCACGGTGGAGTCCCTGCCGGGGCGCGGCTACGAACAGTGGTGCGCCACCTGGGCTGGCGTCTTCTTGACCGTGGGCCTGCTCTTCACCTTCATCGGCCTGTCCGCCGCCCTGCTCAAGGTCGGCAGCATCAACGGGGCAGACTCCACGGCGATGAAGGCCGCCATCACCGGCATTCTGGGCGTCAGTTCCGCCAAATTCATCACCTCTATCGCTGGGCTCCTCGCTTATATTGGGTTCAGCCTCGTCACCCGCCATTACCAATCTATCCAACAGGCCGCCGCCCGTGAACTGGCCGATGCGGTGCAGCATCTCAGCCTGCCGCTGACGCCTGAACTGCTCCTGTACGAACAGAACGACACCGCGCGCCGGCAACTCACGCGGATGGAGCGGCTGACCGACGATCTGGCGGTCGCGATCGACGCAAAGATGGAACAGCGCCTGAAGACCCTCGCCACTGACCTTGGTCAACATCTTGGGACGATGCAGAAGGACCTGCCCGGGGCCACAGCTGCGCCCATCGTGGACGCAATCCAGAACATGAGCCAGGCCGTCGCACAAGAATTTTCAAAGCAGATTCAACAGACCGCCGACGGGGAGATCAACACGGTGGCCGAGCGGTTTACTGCCGTCGCCAACGAACTGGCAAGTATCAAGGGCGATATGGGCGCTGTCGGCAAAACATTTGGCGTGGACATCAGCAACGCCGCGCTGGTTCTGCGCGAAGCCGCAGGGAAGATGGGCGAGGGGCTTGATGACCGCTCGCAGCAATTGGCTGAGACGATCGGCCAGTTTGGCGGCAAACTCGACGGCATCTCATCCACCTTAAGCAGGGTTCCGGACAACATCGACCGTGCCCTCAAGACGACCTTGGATAACCTGACCGACGCGATCGGGACTCTGGTGAACCGCTTGACGGAGGGTGGCGAAAGCGGCGCATCGGCCTTGACTGCCGGTGGCGAGGAGGCCGGGAACAGGCTCAAGGCGTCCGCTGGTCAAGCCGGCCAAGACCTACAGGAAAGGGTCGGCGAGGTCAGCGGGAAACTCGACAGCATCGCCAGCGCGTTGGGTCAGGTTCCTGCCGATATCAGCCGCTCGCTGAACGAAACGATGAGCAAGCTCACCGAAGCCATCGACACTTTGGTGGGCCGGCTAACCGCGGGCGGCGAAAGCGGCGCATCGGCGTTGACTGCCGGCGGTGAGGAGGCCGGAAACAGGCTCAAGGCATCCGCAACTGAAGCCGGGCAGGACCTAAAGGACAAAATCGGTGATGTCAGCGGTAAACTCGACAGTATCGCCGGGGCCTTGGGTCAGGTCCCGGCCGACATCAGTCGTACGCTGAGTGAGACACTCACGAAACTCACCGCAGCAGTCGATGAGTTGACCGGTCGGTTGGCGCAGGGAGGAAGCGATGGCGGGGATGCGCTGCGTGAAGGCGGCCAACAGGCCGGGGCGGAGATCGAGAGGACTGTTGGGCGGGCCGGCAACGAGTTCGACCGATTGGTCACACAGGCTACCGGCAAGCTGGTCGAGCAACTTTCCGCGGCTCAGGCAGGGCTTGAATCGGCCATCCAAGACCTTGCAAGCCGGCTCCAGACGGTGGAGGCCAGCCTCAAGACACTGCCGGGCGCGGTCGCCACCCAGGTCCAGCACCTCGACGCGGCGGGCCAGACCTTCAAGGCCGCGGGTCTGACCGTCACCGATGCCGGCAATGCCTTACAGCAGGCAACTCAACCGCTGCTGCAGACCGCGACGACCATTCAAACGAGCATTGACCAGATCCGGCAGGGGGTGGCTGCGGCGGCAGAGATTCACCAGCAAGCCAGTCAATTCAGTCAATCGGCACTGGACGGACTCAAGAGTGCCGCCAACGCGGCGGATCGTACCTTCCAAACCCATGTGGAGCGGTTCGGCGCCGCGGATGTTGAGTTAGCGAAGGCCGTTTCAACCCTCCGAATTGGCGTGGAACAGGTCGTTTCCGGGACTGAAAAAGCGTTCGCGGACTATGATCGAAACATTGCCCGTGCGGTCGGTAACCTAACGCTCTGGGGGGAGGGACTTGAAGCCTCGGTGAAAGATCTTGTTGAGTCCGTAACGGAGTTGGGGAAAGCGGTGAAGCAGCCACTTTGGGCGTCCGGACTTGGCAACTCAGTAAGAGATCTCGCTGGGTCCGTAACGGACTTGGGAAACGCGGTTAAGCAGCCGCCGCGTCGCTCGTTCTAGGCTTGGGGTTCAGTCAGAATGTTTCGTCGCTCACTCCCTAACACCCAGGCCGGCGAAGAACGCAAAGACCTCTTCGGCCCGGTGGCGGACCTCATGGTGGGTGTGATCTTCATCTTTATTATCCTACTGATCGGTCTTGCGCTGCACCTGCAACCCCCGGACTACCAGCGTTTACTCGACCGTAATGCTCAACTTGAGGCGGAGAACGATCGCTTGAAGGTGTTTGTCCGCTATGTGCGCGACCAACAGATGAATGCGCTGTTCGCGCGTATAGCCGCCGCCAATGAGACCCGCGCACAGATGTTGGAGGACATGCGGGGCCGGTTGCATGTGCTTGGTATCGAGGTCACGATTGACCCCACCAATGGGACCCTGAAGCTACCGGCGGGCGGGCTCTTCCTGACCGGGCAGGCTGAGCCCACCCATCAGGGCCGGGAGACGATCCGTAAGCTCGGCGAGGTACTGACGGCGACCTTGCCCTGTTATAGCAATGTGCGCGCCGCAGACCATCCCGCGCCCGGATGTGCGGAGATCAACTTCTACAGCACCTTGAGTTCTGCGTACATCGAGGGTCATACAGATGTCGTTGCCTTCAGTGCGACTGCCGGACGCTTTCGCGATAATTGGGACCTGTCCGCGGGCCGTGCTATCGAGACCTTCAAGCTCCTGAGGGAGATCAATCCTCTCCTGCGCGACCTGCGCAATCAGGATGGCGATGCACTGCTTGGTGTCAGTGGCTATGCCGAGACCCGTCCCGCTACTCGGGCAGAAGACCGCCAGCAGGATGCAGTGCGTGACTTGGACCGACGCATTGAGGTGCGATTAACGATGACCGCGAACGAGGCTGCGGTGCGCCAAGCCATGGATGAACTGAGCCGACAACTTGAGGTGGTCAATGACCTCATCCCATGAAACCATCGAAGTTCCGCGGTGCAGTCTAAAGACCGAGTTGAGCAAGGTCAGCAGGCCGCCACGTTTTGTGCTGTCCAGTAAACTGGCTATTGAGCCGGTCTTGGAGGAACTTGAAAAGCGGATTGGCGGCGTACCCCTGGAGTTGAGGCCGCCGCGTGATTTCCTAAAAGAGTCGGAGGAACTCCTCATTGTGGGGCAAGGCGATATCTCGGGACTCAGCCGGCGGCAGCGGTGGGCTGTTCCCTATTTCCTCTGGAACTCAGAGCGGGAATGGTGGAAGAACACGGTATTGATTGACGATTTTCTCGCATGGGCGGACCGAGAAGGCAAAGCTGCACCCGGACGACTCTGGGGCCACTATCTATTGAACATGAACCCTGAGTCGGTTGCCACTCAGCGCCTCGCCCACTGGCTGGATGCTCGATCTGACAAGCTCGCACCGGCCTTGCGCGATTTTTCAAGAAACTGCAATCTGTTCAAGCCGGAGCAGGCGATTGCCAAGTTCGCAGGATCATTGCTTGCGGGTCCTTTTCTGATCGACGAGATCATCGACCTGCGGGTTGATCGTGAAAAGCTGCTGAAATCTGCCTGCCTGTTAAGCGTGTTCAAAACGCTTGGCCAGCGCCTCCGCGACTACCACCATTCGTCCGTCGTTCCTCAGACGCTGAAGCACCTTCTGGCCGATCTGCGTGAAAACCCGATTCATAAGATGCAAGGTCACGCCGGCTTGGGTCAAGCCGCGCAGACATCCTTAGTCGAGGGATTGGTCATTTGGGCGGATCGACAAGGGGACGCGGCTATCATTCCGACCTTAGACTTCTTGCATATTCTTATTGGTGACCCGAGACTATACGGGGCGCGTTGGACTGAGATAGATTCAGGTGTGCGTCAGACGGTCGAGCGATGGCTAACCGATATCACGTTAGAGACTTTTTTTGAAGTATTCAAAAGCCAACCAACAGCAAATCCTAAAATGGTAGCAGAGAGGGAAATATTCTGGCGCGGATATAGAAAGAAGATCTCTCGCGCTTGGCTAATTACGGGAATCAATGGGCGAGCCATCGCAGAACGCCTGTTGGGAAAATCTTTCGGGCAGTTCGGGAGTAGTGCTGAAGCAGATCATCTTGGGCTAATGATGCAAATGGGAAGCTATGTGATTCTAGAAATGAATCAGAACGGCAGAACACTCTTCTGGCCGATGAGCGATGCAGCGATGCCGGATTTCTATCAAGTTGAATACAAACGCGGCGCACTGATCGATCTGTGCCGGCAGGCGACTCTGGCCTCGGGAGACGGCGGCCGCTTTCACATGACACATCCCAACCCACCTGGGCAGAAGATGTATTGGCAGTCCAAGTATGAAGACAAAATCTCGAAGGTAATCGGCGTATCGCGCTCGGCAATCCTCACGCCTCCGCCAATTCCCGCAACACCTCAGGATGCCGCTGCGCCACCCTGAGCAGCGTCTTGGCTGCACCGCTCGGCTGGCGCCGGCCTTGTTCCCACTCCTGCAGCGTGCGTACCGACACGCCCAAGAGTGCGGCAAACTGGGCGGGCGACAGGCCGGAGTTCTGGCGGGCGGCGATGATCGGCGAGTACACCACTGTCCCCAGGCCCGCGTTCATCTGACGGATAGATTCCAATAGCTTCTCGCCCAGTTCTTCGCCGGTCATGCTGTCATTCGTTACCATGTTGGATCGACTCCTGAATGGCCTTCAGCAGGCGCGCCGGAATATCCCCACGCACTGCCTTGGCGTAAATCACCAGCAGGTAAATCACGCCGTTTTCCAGCCGGTTGAAATAAATCACCCGAACCCCGCCACGCTTACCCATCCCCACCCGTGTCCAGCGCACCTTACGGCATCCCCCGGAACCGGGAATCACATCTCCGGCGTGCGGATTTCCCGCGAGCCAGGCACAGAAGTCACCCCGCTCGTCTTCAGACCAAATGCCCTTGGCGTCTGCACTGAAAAGCGGGGTCTCGATGACGGTGTACATGCGGGAGGATGATACGGCGTTGACGAGTAAACACAAGGGGCTGATCCGACGTAGGCTTGCATAGCCCGCCTGGTGATCGAGTGGTCTAGCCGCTACGCGCCCGCCACGGACTAGCTGGTGGCCTTGCCGAGGGATCGCGCGCCACCGGGACCTTCGGGGCGGGTCCGTATCGGATGGTTTCGGCTTAGAGTCGCGAGAGGGAATACACTGGGCACGAGCCCGACGGACCTTCCCCACAACCCTCCCCAGGGCGCGGGCAAGGGCCTGGACGCACCCCAACTTACCCCTGCAAACGGTTCTGCCAGATGATGCGATTTCGACTTGCCGGCACACTGGATGACGCCGGATGGCTCTTTGAGTTGTTCCGTAAGGGCGCTCTTCCTTTCGCCCGCGAGGCACCGGTTGCCTTGTCCGATTGGCCGCAGGCCGCCCTATCGCATCCCGGCATAGCCTTGTTGTTGGCGCTGTTGGATACACAGGAGGCTCAGTGTGAGGGCGAGTCGCTGCGCCTGACCCACGACCGAGTCGCGGGCCTCAGCCGACCCGAGGCGGTCCGGCTTGGGCTGCCGCCGGTGGTTCCCTTGACGCTCTTTCTGTCGCACGACGCGCCCATCGGCGAGCCCTCCTTCGCGTTGCGTGTCGAGTGGTTCCAACGCGGCGGAGCGCCCATCTTCGGCGCGCGCCGCACGGGCACGGGGCTGACGGTCACCGCCGGGCGCTTCCTGATCCTGGACCCGCTTTACTCGGCCCTGGAGGCAATCAATGCAGTGAACGCGGCGAGCGGCGACGCCTCGCCGCAGGGGCTGGACCGGCGCATGGCCGCCTATGCCCGCTTCAAGGGCCACCTGATCCGACTCACCGGCGACCTGCGCGCCGATGAGTATCTGCGGGGGCTCACCATCCATCAGGCCACCGGGATCGGGATCGACCTGGAACCCGGCGATGCGACGGCGCCCTTCCTGCCGACCCTTTACGGTGATCGCCCCGAGGATGCGACGACCGCCGACCCGCAAGATCAAGGCCCGATCCCTGAACTCGGCCGGGAACCCGACCGGGAGCCGCTGCTGCCACAACACCACGCCAAGCAATTCCAGAAGCGCTTTCTCGATCAGGGGGCGCGGAGTCATTTCACCCTGGGCAACGGCGTCTACACGGTGCTGGATACCCCGGTCGCCGCGGCGCTGCAAGTCCTGGAGCGTGTCAACCGCGCCGACGCCACCACCCGCCAGGCATTCCGTCAGGACCCCTTGGCCTTCCTCACGTCAGCTATTGAGGAGGCTGGGGGTGACTGCGGCGTCATCTGCGACCTGCGGGGCTATGGCGAGAGGGTGGTCGGCGTCGGGGACTGGGTACCGCCGAGTTTCTCCTTTCCATTGGCAGTGTCCCGTGACTGGTTCCCGGCCGAGGAGTCCGAGGTTTTCACCATCCAAATCCCTGGCGATACCCCTTTGGTGGTACGGGCGGAGGAAATCAAGGTTCTCAAGGATTTGATGGTTCAGGCCCAAGAATCAGGCGACACGACCTGTGAATTTAATGGACGACCCTTGCAGCTTACGGATGATCTGGTGCAGACCGTTCAAGGTCTTGCCGGGCGGATGTCGCCGGTAACCCGTGATGTCGCAGAGGAAGGAATGGGGTCGGGGGAGTCCAAAGGAGCCGCTATCACCAAGGACAACGAGGAGCTGCTGACCTTCTTGGCAGAGCAGAGTCGTCAGCGCGGCCAATTCACACCGGGTCTCCCCCGGTCTCTCGTCACTGTCCCGATGCCCCACCAGACATCGGGTCTTGGCTGGCTGCAAGCGGGTTACCTCGCGGGCGCGCCGGGGCTCTTGCTGGCCGACGACATGGGGCTCGGCAAGACATGTCGTGCGCTCCGTGGTGGACATTCGGAGTGTCGCTCTTGCTGGCCGACGACATGGGGCTCGGCAAGACCTACCAAGTCCTCGCTTTTCTGCGCTGGCTGCGTGAACAGTCCCTCGACGGTCGGCGCCCGGCGCTGGGACCCTTCTTGGTCGTCGCCCCCAAGACCCTATTGGGTAACTGGCGCGATGAGGTGAGCGCGCACCTCGGCGCGGCTGCCCTGGGTCGCGAGGTGCACGCCTACGAACGCGGGCTGCGCGACCTCAAGCTGCATACGGGCGCCGGCAACGATACGACCTTACGACGCCAAACGCTCGACTGGAAAACGATCGAGTCCGCCGATCTGGTGTTGACTACCTACGAGACGCTGCGCGATTACCATCTTTCGTTCGGTAAGGTGCGATTCTCGGTGATCGTCTACGACGAGGTGCAGAAGCTCAAGAACCCGGCCTCGCTGATGAACCGGGGCGCCAAGGCTCAGCAAGGCAAATTCACGCTCTTGATGACGGGTACCCCGATTGAGAATAGCCTGCTGGACCTTTGGACGCTGCTGGATATCGCCTGGCCGGGGTTCCTGGGGTTGAGCGCGCGGGAGTTCCTGGCTCACCATCGGGGCAACGACCCGGAGCGACGAGAGAAACTGAAGCGGCGCCTGGTCGAGCCCACTGTCCTTTCGGACCAGGTGACGCCAATTCCGGCCATTATGCTGCGCCGCTTCAAGCAGGACAATCTGGAGGGGCTACCCGAGCGACGGATCGAGGCGACCCAAGACCTCATGCCCGCGGAGCAGCAGGCCGCCTACGACGCTGTGCGGACGGCAATCCGCGCGCGCCCCCAAGGCACGCTTGAGGGGCTGCAACAACTGCGGGCGATCTCGCTGCACCCGCGGCTTGGCCAGCCGCCAGAATCCGCGGTGGAGGATGGGCCATTCATCGCCGCCTCGGCCCGGTTTACGCGCCTGTTCGTGATCCTGGACCGTGTCCATGCGCAGCGCGAAAAGGCCCTGATTTTCGTGGAGCTACGGGAAGCCCAGCGGGCACTCTACGACTTGATCCGCCGTCGCTACAGCCTTCCCTCACCCCTTCCCGAAACGATCAACGGCGCCACGGCGAGCCCGGTGCGCGACCGTATCCGGCGTGAGTTCCAGAAGCGGCGCGGCTTCGATGTGCTGCTCCTTGGCCCTAAGGCCGCGGGCTTCGGTCTCACACTCACAGCCGCCAATCACGTCATCCATCTCAACCGTTGGTGGAATCCGGCGGTAGAAGATCAGTGCAGTGACCGGGTCTATCGGATTGGCCAGGACAAGCCCGTGACCATTTATCTGCCCCAGGCGATTCACTCCGAGCTGGGCGAGCGCTCGTTCGACAGCCTATTGCACGGGCTGCTGGATGAGAAACGGTCCTTGAGCCGGGAGATCGTGATCCCGGTGCAATTCAATGACCAGGACTTCCGCGCGCTGTTCGAGAAGAGCCTGAGTGATGGTGAAACCGAGCCAACAATTTGTGATCACATCGACGGCATGGATTGGCGGGGTTTCGAGTTGTGGATCGCCGATGAGTTGAAGCGCGCCGGATTCAGTGTCGAGATCACGTCGGGAAGTGGGGACGGCGGGGTGGATGTCATTGGGGTTCCGCGTGATGGGGGGGACGCCCGCTGTTTGTTCAGTGTAAACATACGGGGCACGGGATGAAGGCGATGATCGACGAGCGCGCAGTGCATGACCTTGTGCGAGCGCGGGCGACTCACTGCCATACCTATCCCGATCCGATTCTAGCGGCAGTGACCAACGGCCGATTCTCTCTGGCGGCAGAGAGTCTTGCCTTAGAGAACCGCGTACGGCTGTTTGACTCGGCGCGTTTGCCGACGCTGGGACGGGTCTTGGTCGAACTCAGTGATGGGGCGGCTCGATAAACGGAGTTGCTGGCGTGCCAGCGGCCAGCAGTTCCAATTAGGAAATGGACTCAGCATCGCCGACGTTGCCCGCTGGGCGCGCCCGTGCAACTCTGGTTCGCTCGGGTCTTGCTGCGGCGGCTGCCGGGCGAGAACTTACCGCAACTGCACGATTTTGCGGAGGTCGAGACGATGCTTTCCGAACACGTTGACGAGTGGACGCAGAAGTGGAAGCGGGAAGGCTTGCGGGAGGGCTTGCGGGAAGGCGAGCGGGCGGGGAAGCTGGAAGGCAAGAGCGATGCGCTGAAACGCCTGCTCCGAGTCCGTTTTGGTGAACTGCCCCCTTGGGCGCAGGCGCGTATTGACGCGGCGACCCTCGGCCAGTTGGACGCCTGGCTGGACGGCCTCTTCCTGGCCGCGACCCTGGAGATCCTGCTTGGCGGCCAGCCGCCGGGGTCGCGCCCGCCCGCGGGTTGAGCGGTATTCGCGCGACTTGGCTCAGCGCCGCGGGCCGGATTAGGCGTGTGCCGTCCGGCCGTTTGCCGCAAGACCCGTGACGTCCCGGTAGGGTGGGAGGGGCATCCAGCCCACGGGGTCAGCAAGCGACAGCCCGCGGCTTTGCCGGAGCCACAACCCCTGCTTGCTGTCGGTAAGACGGTCGCTTCGGGCGCCGTGTTATCCACCCCGACCAGACGCATTGGACAGGAGGCTCTCGTATGGGATCTTGAGGCCATGGTGCAGCCGTTGCACCATGCGCAGGCTGAGCGAGCGCTTGCGGTTCAGCACCTCCGAGACGCGTCCGCTCGATCCAATGAAAGGCTCCAGGTCTTTCGCCGCCAGACCTTGTTGATCCATGCGGAATTTGATGGCATCCACCGGGTCGGCAGGGCCGATGGAGTAATGTCGGTTCTCGTAAGCCTCGACCAACGTCACGAGCACCTCCATCTCATCCGCCTCGGGCGTCCCTGGAGCTGCTTGGAAAATGGACTCCAGCCGCTCGAACGCGGCGCGTAAGTCCGCGTCATTGCGTATCGGCTTAATAGTCATTCACGGTCTCCGCATCGACACGGTCGTATTGGGCATGGGTGCCCACAAACTTTACCCAGGCGATCCCGGCGCGGTATTGCATTTCTACCACCAACCGGTATTTGTTGCCGGCAATATTGAACACCACTCGGTTATTGCCGCAAATGCTCGCGTTACGGTATTGATTTTTAATGTCCTGGGGGGAAGCCCAAACCGCGTGAGTCGCCTCGTCGTGCCAACTTTCCAGCGGCCCGCGCGCATCGGCATGGGGGGGCAGATCCCAAAACTTCCTCAGCGTGCTTTTCGCGATGACGCGCATGGGGTCATTTTAGCTCCCAAATCGGGAGACGCAAGCTGCTTGGTCGAGTCGGCGGGCAGTTTACCCGCCGACCTGCTCCAACGTAAGGCGCTGAAATGTTGAGGTTCGTTCCTCACCCCAACCTACGGCATTGCGATGTTTTCGGGTTCGGAGCGAATACAGGGCTTGGGTCATCGTTCCGATCACTGGAGGCCGAGGCTTACCGTGAAAGTGCGTAGTCAGGCCATCCTGGCCTGACGGCGTCGGGACTGGAACGGTCAGGGCTGGAAGCCCTGACTACGCAGCGGTCGAGAGGACTTTCATCTTCCGGGGTGGCTTGATGTTCCTTCCATGCCCGGATGAGCTGACCGCCCCCTCAATGCACCCGCACCCCCGCCGCTTCCAACTCCGCGAGGACCGGCGTCAGTTCCGCAATCTCCGTGGCGTCGTCGCTGACCTGGAGGTAGCGGCGCAGGTCGGCCGCGGCGGCCGGGGTATAGCCCAGTTCGCGGTAGATCAGGCCGCGGTCACGCAGGTCGTCCGGCGCGTCCGGCTGCAGGGCCAGGAGTCCATCGACCGCGATGAGCGCCTGTCCCAGGTCACCGTCGCGCAGGAAGATCACCTTCAGGTTGGCCAGCATCCGCACCAGGATCTCCCGCCGGGTGGCCGGCCGCAACAGGGCCGGATTCGCCGCGACCGTCACGGCCCCGCAGCCGTAGACATCGTCCAGGCGGCGGTCCAGATCCTCCAGATCGAGTGAGGCGCCGCGACTGAAGGGGTCCAGGACCAGCATCGCGTCCCCGGCCGCGACCCGCACCAGGAAGTGACCCGGAAACCCGACGCCGAAGGCGGGTATGCCGACCTGACGCGCCACTTCCACATAGATCAGGGACAGACTGATCGGGATGCCGGTGCGCCGTTCCAGCACCTGATCCAGAAAGCTGTTGCGGGGGTCGTAGAAGTCCTCCAGATTACCGCCGAATCCCTCCTGATCGAACAGAAAGCGGTTGAGTGCCCGCACCCGGTGCGTCAGGTCCGCATCACGCGGCACGCTGGAGACCGCGGCGATGCAGAGGCTTTCAAACCGACGCAGCGACCGGTCGGCATCCAATGTCGGCTGGAACAGACGGCTGATCGCCAGCGCGGCGCGCGGCAGATCGATCGCCGCATCCGGGAGTTGGGCCAACAGGGTGAGTTCTTCTTGGGCTCGCTGCATGGTGATCTCCTGGCTGCTGTAGTGAAGTCCCGACAGTGCATCCGCCGGGGCGTTCCGTCAACCCGTTGGTCTTAGGTATCCGGCGCGCAGTTCAGCCGCGACTGCCGTGGATGGGATACCCCAAGGCCCCGGCTCGGTATACTGTGTTCCCGTCCAAATCTCACGAACCAGACGATCCCAAT
>Ga0247841_10002152_pt1 | contig 40507 bp, 33 predicted proteins | sample LaCruzMarch2015__2_FD_192410 | JGI IMG/M metagenome (GOLD analysis project Ga0247841, IMG submission 192410) | Freshwater microbial communities from meromictic Lake La Cruz, Castile-La Mancha, Spain - LaCruzMarch2015_18m | ecosystem: Environmental > Aquatic > Freshwater > Lake | place: Spain...
TGATATCATAATCAGCATCGTTTTCACGCAGCTCAGGATTTTCGAGAACATTTCTGAATCCGAGTAATTCATCTGCCGACAATTCGCTGATAACGGTAAGGAAAGCTTTGTCGTTATCGAATACATACTCTTCTTTCACGGTTTGAGCAGAATCAGGATACACGAGTTCAAGAGCTATTTTGATTGCTACTTCCTGGGGGAGATTGGATATGATAGTATCAGAGTCATCTCGCGCAAAAAGCGCACTGATCTCTGTATCGACCTTTCTTTCCATAATTGTCGCAATCTCATTTTCCATCACATTTTCCCAACGACCAATAGCATCATCAACGTTAGTGGAAGTAAGCATCTTTTCAAATGCGGTCTGACGAAGTGTCTGATCGTCTATCGAATTATCTTCAAACAACTTGATGATATCGTAATTGCCATTACCCCGATCATCATATCCGAGGAGTTCATCAGCTGATAAGCTGGCGATCACTTCCTGATACGTAGACATAGAGATACCGGAAAAATCATAGTTTTCTTTCATCTCATCTTCATAGTCACATTCTACCAGCTGTAGCGCAATTTTGATCGCATACAACGGAGGAAAGCAATTTGTGATACTGCTCACGTTGCAGACTTCGAATAACTCCTTGATTTCTGCGGAATAATCGCGAGCAATGATCTGTTTGATTTCATCATCACTGAGATTGTCTACCCGATTGATCGTGGCAATGATATTGGCACTACCTGCAAGAATCTTAGCAAACGCTTTCTGGCGTAGTTCAGTCTCTGTGGGATAGTATTGTTCCAAAAATCGCACCATGTCGGTATCCGCAGACTCATAATACTCGATGGTGATCTCATCTTCATCGGTAGATTTTTGCAAATCCACGAACGAATCTTCGATACTTTCATCAGGTGTTGTGGGTTTCATGCGATATCCCAACAACTCATATGCGGACAATCGGTTGATTATCGTCATGAGAACATCTTTGCTGTAGTTTGTGAAACGAAAAATCCAAAGCGGATTTTGGGAAATAATCTTATCCAAAAGTAAACTGGACATAGTCCATGTAGTGCTTTTAGTATGATATTCCATGAACGTATCGATAATATTGTACGTACCAGATTCCAAGATTTTGATTATCTGATCATTGGCCAATTGACAATTTTTTATCTTTTCGTGAAGATCCCAAATGGTTGTTGCAAATAATGATGTATACAATTGTTTTGCAATGTATTGCACATCATCATCACTCAAATAGTCTTCAACATTATCTTTGATATTTTCTACATCCCAAATCTGATTTTTTGATAATGGGGCGAGTGATTGTATCAAAGTGTTTAGATGGCGCACTCTAGCTTCTTTTTCCTCCATTGTAGGAACACGAGCTTTTTGTGGTGGTGTAGCTACTCTTGATGGCATTGTCGGTTCTGATGGCTTATATTGCCTGGAGACCTCTTGTGTCTGTCCACCATGATTATGATTGTTTGCAGACCTTTTGTGCAAAAAATACGCAACAACAGCAAACAAAATCATAACACCAAGAAAAATAAAAAAGGAAGTGAAAGATTCCATAATAATAATTATTTGTTTTTGACATTATATTATCCTAGTTTGTCAAAGCTAAGATAAGATAAACTATTTTTATTTTTGGTTAGTTTATCAATATATACCTCAAGTAATTTTGTACAATTACCAAACTACTATGATGTTAAGGATCTCTTGTTTTCATGTTTTGCTATTTTTTGTTTTACATATTTTATAGTTATTATAATAATAAAGTCAATCTTATTTATATATACTTAATAAGCTTTGTTTTATTATTTTTAAAGCAATTAAATAGACTTGACTTTTTTATTAAAAAAAATATAAGTTTAGTTGAATACTAAATATATTGTGAGTATTGAAAACTAAACAGTAAAACAAAATTTATACGACATGGAAAAAAATGAAAAAAAAGACATTGGTAAAATCGAAACCAATGTACGTGAAACTCTTGGCTTAGCCAAAGATTTCTCACCCCAGGAAGAAGAAGCTGCGCTGAGACTAAAGGCTGATGCGTTTATCACCGCACTCTTACAAGGTGATGCCACGAGCAATGAAAAACAGACGGCTATCTACACCCTGGCCTCACGCGAACAACAAAATGTCATTGATCTGGGAAAAGGCTTCTCAATACGCCTGAAAGATCTCAAAGCTGGTGATGATGGAAAAGAAATCTCGACCATCATCGAAAAATTGGGTGCTGATTTTGACAAGATTAACCCGGGTAATGTTGACTGGAAAGTTGCTCCACAAAAAGGCATCAAAAAAATGCTGAGTAAAATTCCCTTGATCGGAAGTAGTATATCCAGATACTGGGAACAGTATGAGGATGTCATGGGAATGATCAATGAGAATATCGCCATGGTGGAAAAACTCCTCGACAAAAAGGAACAAGACATCATCCTGATCAACACCCGGAAAGACGCTTTTCTTGGCAGTATGGGCGAGTACCATAAAGCCATAATCGCAGGAACAATCATCAAAGAAACTCTCGAAAAGAGAATCGAAGAAGAACCTGACGAAGAAAGAAGGCGTTTTATGCAGGAAAACTGGCTGTATCCTCTGAGCAAGAGGATTATGGCACTTCAGGAATCTTATCTGAGCAGTTTCGATTCGGCTATTTCAGCTGAGTTGGTCGCCAGAGGACACCGGGAGCTTATCATGGATCTGCGTGAAAAAAACAAAATCGCCATGATCCGCCTGCAAACTGGTGTATGGCTTGCTGCTGAACTCTATGATCAGAAAAAGCTTTTAGATAGCTCCAGAGCTCTCAAAGAAGCCAACAAAAATCTGGCTGATACCGTTCACCGGATGTTGGGTACTTATCAGGCTGAAATTCAGAAAGAAGCTACCGATTCATTCCAGGCTTTTGAGCAATGGCAGGCTCACATGCAGCAAACCATCCAACTCTACACTGATGCAAAAGACTTCAGGGTCAAGGCACTCACTGTATTGGATGAAAAAATCACCAAGTTTGGTGAGCTTATGCAGACTGCTGAAAAGAAGGCAAAAGAAATCCAGGAAGCAAGTGCTACGCAACCAAAGTTCTTGGAATAAACCTGCAATGCATATGTATCAATGATCAGGGAGTGTATTACTCCCTGATTTTTTTTATTAAAAAATTAAAAAAAATCGCCATGAACACATGACGATGTATATGTATACTTCACTATGTACAATTACATAGTTTCGAGCTTCGTGGTATCGTATGACGACAAATTTCCCACCAAATCAATCGTTATTCCATTAATCGAATGACGACGTACCATTTCTCCTATAAGAATACCATTGAATTCTTCTGATGGTATTGAAGCACAATAAACCCTCATTTCCTCATTGATTTTGTTTCTTATTGTTTCTTCACGTATTTCTGCTTCATAAATTTCCACAGGAAAGCTATGCAACAAAGAAATTCTGAGATACCTTTCTATGGTCTTAAAATCCGTCACCACACCATCTGTACTATCGAATTCAAAACCAATACCAAAGATAATGTTTTTTTTCTTTCCGTCTTTAAAAACCACCTTGAGATTTATTGTTTCAATCCCAATCTGTTTTTTCAGAAAAAGAAATTTGTCTGTTATTGGATTCATAAATATCCAAAGATCGACATCCTTCAATACGCTAAGATTTCTCGTTTTTGACCGGAAATTGTATCTCATTCGGATAACTTTCCTATTTAAAGGTGCTTTTATCCAAAATCGAAAGCATTTGTAATACCACACACCCATTCCGATAAATCCGAGAACCAGCACAATAACACTCAGAACATTTACTAAATTTTTCATTATTTTATTTATTTGTTTTTTATACTATAATTATTTTATACTAAATGTCAATAGTAGTTAATAATAAAGTATTGTGGCCAATATCATAGGTAAAGTCTGATTTTTATAAAATTTTTTACATTATAAAAAAACTGTCACCTAGATACAGGCGACAGCTTTGGTACCTTTGTAATGATTTTTTTTATTATAGTCGCGCCTAGCACAATTGAGGTATAGTTGCCCACTTGGTCTGCGACAATTTAGATATGTCTACATAGACGATAGTCATCCATTTTTCTTTTTCCAACTCCTTAATTAAATCAAGAACAACCTTTTTTTTGTTGTTTTTAAACTCTTGGGAAGTGGTCCTATAGACAACAAGCTTCAATTTATCTATCAGCATATCTTCTATTTTCATCTGCAGTTGTTCTGGATCTGTAAGATACAGATGTCCAAATTTTTCTACAATTTCTGTAATTGCCTTTCTTCTTTTAAACTTAATATTCACTTGCACATCAACAGCGGCACGAAGATTACCCTTAGTTAACAGTGAATTTAAGCCATCCCTAGAAATAAAAATATTCATAGAAGGCAAATTTACTGTTCTCCATGCGCAAAATAGAGAAGCGAAAAAAGATTTTTTGTTTTTCATTTTCTTTGGTTTTTTGTTTTATATTTTATATATATTTCTTATTGAATGTCAATAGTAATTAATAATAAAATATTGTGACTAATAGGAGAGCTAAAGTCTGATTTTTATAAATTTTTTTTCATTTAAAAAAAAGTTGCCGGGATATACCCAGCAACCATCATTGTGTGTTGATTTTAATTCTCTTGTGGAATCACAACTTTAAAAATAAAACCATACTCCGACTCTTTTAAATTAATTTTTACAATAGATGTTTCAATAAAATTGACTTCGCTTCTAGGAAAAATAAATCCTCTATTTTCAATTACTCTAATTTTCCCTGATAACCTATTTTGCACTACAGCTACCTCATTTTCTTTTGTTTTGATGTATATGTTTAATTTTTTAAGAATCTTTTTATACACTCCATAATAAATGAAGTAATATAATAGATTACAAATTACCCTTAAACCTACTATTACTAAATAAAACCGAAAGAAAGCGATCAAAAAATAAATTATAGTTTCCATTTTTTTTGTTTAAAGATTTTTTATTTTTTATAATATATAATATATATTTATATATAAATGTCAAGTCTTTTTTATATTAAAATATTGTTAATAATAACTTAGTTAAGGTCTAGTTTTAAAGTAGTTTTTACAAAATTTTTTCATTAAAAAAAAAGTTGCCAGGATATACCCGACAACCGTTGGTGTGTGTTCAAACGTATTATTTCTCGGAGCTGAATTCAGCAACGAGCTTTTCCAACTTTGCCATATCGGCTTTGGTGGCATCTTTCCCTGTGAGGAATTTTACCATCAGACCGATCCCGGCAAGGGTGTTTCCACCACCGGAAGTTATAAACTCCTGAACCAGGGATTTTACTTCGGTGGAGACATTTTCGGCAGCTCCCATAACTTCCATCGCGGTTTTTTGACCGTTCAGGTAAGCTGTTACGAGTTCTTTTGCTTCTTCACGAATTACATTGCGGTCATCACCACCATTGCCCAATGCTTTGAGTTGAATGAATTTGCCCTGGCCATCAGTGAATGATTTCATCATATGGGCTACGGTTTGACCGTCACCCCAGATGTTCATGTTAGCCTTACTAAAGGCTTCACCAATTGAATGAGCAAATGCAATACCAACCTCTTTTTCGGCATTGATACCGGCAAGAGTAGTTTCAAGAGTCACTGAAATCTTTTCGAATTCAGCCTTATACTTGAGTTCTTTACCGGTAACTTCAACCTGTTGAGCATTCACCTCCACCTGGGCTTTGGAAACATTAACAGGAACCATCTTCACGGCTTCATCGCCCTTTGCTTCAAATTCCTTGGCTGTTAAGCCAGCTTTTGCTTTCACCGTGATGGCTTCAGCTTCATTTTCAGCGGCTTCTTTGTTGGCTGCGGCAATCGTTTTTGTTTTGTAGGCCTCAACGTCAGTTTTTACATTTTCGTTGATCAGGGTTGTTTCGGCAATAGCCTCCTGATTTACGACAGTAACTTTTTTCTGACGATTGACTTCTGCAACCTTATTTACGGTAACAACCGCCTGGTTGGCTTCAGCAGCTTTTGCTTCAGCTTCGGCTTTTTCAGTTTCAACAACAGCCTTTTCCTTATTTTTGGTAAGGATGGTTTTCTCTTTGTCAACCTGAGCAACCTGAACGGCTTTCTCCTTTTCCTGTTCCTGCACGGCAACCGTTTGTTCCTTGGTCAGATTGGCTACTTCAATTGCCTGATCTTTCTGCACCTCAGCAGTTTTTACAGCCTTTTCTTTTTCCTGGGCTCTTACGGCTACCTTTTCTTCTGAAGCAAGCTCGGCTTCTCTTGCCAGACGTTCCTGTTCAGCCTTGTTTTTCCTGGCTGTGGATTCGTTCTCTGCCTGCAGCGTCAGAACTTTATTCTGCCTTTCGGCTGTGGATTGCTCTTCATTCACCTTCAGATCATTGATCTGTTTGGTTGTTTCCAGGTTACGTATGGCAATCTCAACCTCAGCCTTTTTTTCAATGTCGTTTTTGGCGACAATGGCTTCGTTAGTTTGCTCTGCAACAGTGCGGGCACCCTTGGCGTTGAAAATGTTTTTCAGGTCAAGGTTGGTATAATCTGCCTGATCCAACTTGGAACAAGTAGTTGTCTCCAGTGTCAAACCGTTTGGTGTAAGGTCTTTTTCAACCAATTTTTGTACACTCTCTGCAAACGCTTGACGATTTGCATGTAAATCAAGCAGATCGCTTTGCGCAGCTACAGATCGTAATGCAGAAACCAGTTTTTCTTCAACCAGTTGTTTCAGATTATCAGGGTTCGTTCCCCGGTGACCCAAAGAAGTTGCAGCATTGATTACTGATTTTTCTTCTTTTTCTACCTTGATATAAAACTCGATCTGCACATCAGCACGAAGATTATCCTTGGTAATAAGTGCATCATCTCCTCTTCGGGTTACAATGATTTTCATGGTTTCCGTGAGTACTTCCATCAGTTCGTGGAACATTGGAATGAAGATAGCGCCTCCATTGAGAATTACTTTCTGTCCTCCCATACCGGTACGAACAAACGCCATGTTTGATGGTGTTTTGATGTACAATTTGGTAAGCAGGTACAGAATCGCACCGATAATAAGTACCACAATACCCAATGTGGAGATCATGAATGCTGATGTACCAGATATCAAACTGGAAGGCAGAAAGATTGGGCCAATCAAAAAGATCAGACCCGCAATGATTAACAATACAGCTCCAAATCCTGATTTTTGATTGGAAACTCTGTAATTTTGATTTGAATCGTTCATAAGGTTTTTTTTAAAATTTTTGTTTAACAATGAAATAATTATTTACTTAATTGGCTTGCAGGTATTACCAAAAATTCTCCGTCCTGCGAGGAGTAAGATAGAATCAAGACTTTTGTGTCAGGCGGAATAGCATCTTTACATGATGGATCAAGCCGAGCTACAAGTGTCTGTAAATTATGATATTTATCATACAATGTGATTGTACCAGAGCTAGAAGTCACTGTATAGCGAACTTCTGCTTCTCTGTTGATAAAATCAGAGAGTGTTTCTCCATAGCTTTCGCTTTTGGGCATAACTTTTGCTATAAGTTTAGCCAAAAACCCGGTAAGGGTAAGTGATGAAAATAAGGCAATACCTGCAGAGATGATAACTAAAATATTGATGGAATCAAAAAGTCCTTTCCAAACAGCATTTAGTGTAATCCCTACAAAACCAAATATCATCAACCAACAAAAACCAAGTATAGATAAAGGCACCTTGCCTATACCTAAAGCGCTAAGCATGAGATTGATAGTGCTCACATCATGACTTGTGTCGATATCATGATCAAGGTCATGTGGCATCGCATTATCTCCGCCAACATGAACATCGACATCGTGATCGATATCATGATCCATACCTACATCATGGTCTACATTGACATCATGATCCCCAAGAGAACCAAGCAAGCTTAGTCCCAAAAGGACAAGAGCCAATACAATAGGAAGTACAAAAACTAAATTTTGCCATTCCAAAAGGTTTGTAACTGTCATCTTTTTTTGTAAATTTAATTGTTAATACTGTTAAATACCACACACGGTTGACTTTTTATATATTTGCTATATAAAGTCAAGTTAATTTTTTATAATATATTTTTGTCATTGACTATTGTTTTTATTTCTTTATAAAATGTTTATAAATAAAAACAGATGAATAGATCAAAAGAAATCATCCAACACATTATTGATGGTATATCGATTGAAGAGTTGTGTGGTACTATTTATACTATTCCACTACAAGATATCGATGAAACTATCAGAACAATTGATCAAGAACTCAAACATCAGTTGATTTATCACGCTACGCTTATCCATGACAGCATGCGTTCACATCACAACATGGGGAGTATGAGCACTATTACTACAGAGTTTGTTTTGATTGAAAAGTATTTGAAGTACCTTGTTTATGACAAGCTTTCTGTTTATGAGCGATTGTATTTATCCATTATAAGATTCTTTGTCGATACAGAACAAGATGAAGAATTGAATAATTGCATACGTACTATCCAGGGAAAACAACAGGAGATAGTCACGTACAATACTATACTCATACTCAAATCAAAACGATTCTTTACTCACTTGGAAGCATACCAAAACTGGACGAGTGCATTGACACAATCTGTACCAAGACTCATCGAAAAATATGGTCCAGAACATGCCAATCTCATGTATTCTATTTCCAAATTAGTTTTGCATGCTGCAGAGTTTTTGACTGCACAAAGGCAACTGGAAAGTACTATCAAGCTCCAGATACAGAATAACCACGTAGTTATAACTGATATCTTGCATATAGTAACGGTCTCCCAGAGTCTGGCAAAAAACACGATCTCTGCACAACAATTTTTTGAGCAGGAATATGTCGGCAGTGTCAAAATACTGAAAAAATATACCAATAAAGGATGAGCTCACTGAGTATTTCAGTGAGTTTTTTTTATTTTATCTTAGCTTTTTTTTAATTCTTTCACGGACCGTCGGGTCACCTTATTTACCAAGAGACAATTATAGTAACTGAGGGCCTCACCTGATAAGGTAAGGAAACAAAAGGAGGGTTTGACTATATAGCTCATAGAATCTCCTTAGCTCTTTTTTTTAGTTCTTCTGCTACATCTTGCGATACCCATTCCAAACGATAAAATACATCTTCATTTTTATATCTGATAATTTTTACTCAGTTTTCTCATATTTTTTTAGATCTTCGTATATCATAGATTTGCCTGGTATCATGACTCGGTCAATCAATTTCTATCCCTAATAATAATTTTGAACAATAAAAATCTAAGATAAAAGAATTAATCATCTTCTGTCTGATAAACTTATATCATCAAGGTCTATCTTTCAAAACTCAAAATCGTATTTTTTTTTCAGCTTTTGTCATTGGACTTCTATTCTCTTTCGCTCGACCTTTATTTGAACTGTTATATGGAATGTATGGTAAATGATCCGTCATCCTACATATATAATTTAAAATTTATTTTAATTTATTTTTTGGCAAACCCTCCATCCGCATCGGCGGATACCTCCTCCCTTATCAGGGAGGTCTATGGTTACTCACTTTCTACAAACATCGTCTTGCTCCTATATTGCATTGCTTCAGCTAAATGGTTGAGAGTAACTCACTCCTGCCCTTGAATGTCAGCGATAGTCCTCGCGAGTTTAATCATACGATGAACTATCCTCGTGGAGAGTGTTAACTTTCTCGATGCTTCGGAAAGAAAATTTTTGCAAGTATCATCGAGAGGAATTAACTGATCGATATGTTTTGATGTGATTTGTGCGTTGGCGGTGATAGAAAGTCAGATAAATCTTTGTTGTTGGATTCTCCATGCACTGATGACCTTGTCTCTGATGCTGTTTGAACTTTCTTCTGTAATGTTGGTCAAAATTTTATCAATATCCTCTCTCGGAATTTCCAGCACCATATCTATCCTATCCAAGAGCGGTCAAGAAATTTTGGATTGGTATCTTTTGATATCCATATGCGAACACGCACAGGCTTTTTCGGGATCTTTATAATACCCGCATATGCAAGGATTCATCGCAGCGACGAACATAAAATTTGCCGGATATTGGATAGTGCCTGAGACGCGTGAAATTACAACACTCTTGTCTTCCAATGGTTGGCGAAGCACCTCGAGTACTTCTCTAGGAAACTCAGTCAACTCATCAAAAAATAATATTCACTTGTGCGCTAAACTTATCTCACCTGGAGTAAGACGCGATCATCCCCCTGTAATGGAAATCTTGGAAGCTGTATGATGAACCTGACGAAATGGTCTTTGGGTAATTAATGGCGTGTCTTTGGAAAGCTTTCCTACAATAGAATATATCTGACTCACTTCAAGAATTTCCTCGAATCCTAGTGGTGGTAAAATACTTGGTAATGCCTTGCTAAGCAAGGTTTTTCCACTTCCTGGTGCTCACACCATAAGCAGATTATGAAATCCTGCTGCCGCGATTGCGAGTGCCCTCTTAGCGATAAGATGTCCTTTAATCTGTGCAAAATCAACTTCGTGTTCTTTGTTTTGCTCATAAAGATATTCGATGTCTTTGGCTTGCGTGATCCTAGGAATCTCTTTACCATACACAAAATATTCAACAATTTGGGTGAATTTTTCTACAGGATAAATGGTGATGCCAGGTACATATTCAAGTTCATAGGTATTTTCTTGTGGGACGAAAAAGTGTTTATATCATTTTTGCATAGCACTTATAACGCATGGCAACAATCAATTAACTCTCTTTATGTTTCCATCGAGTCCGAGCTCTCAAAAAAACAAAAAATTATCTGTATTGAGCGAAATATTTTCTTCATAGATAAGCAATAAAATTGCAACTGCCATCGGCAGATCAAAACTTGTTCCTACCTTTTTGATATCTGAAGGGGAAAGATTGAGAACTATTTTTCTCCTAGGTAAGTCTATACAAGCATTGCGAAAAGTCGCTCTGAGACGTTCTTTGGATTCTTTGATCGCAGCATCTGGAAGTCCCACAATCTCTATCGTCGGCAATGATTTACTAGAATCAGCTTCGACTATAATCTCATGTCCTTCAAGTCAGACATTGGCATATGTTTTCACTTTTTGGATCATACTAAAAAAAAAGATGCTAAAAATTGAGCATCTCATTCCTCATGATTACATGACCTTGGCAACAATGATGGAATTATAAAAAAATATTAAAAAATTTCAAGATTATTTTGTCTTGTATGCACAGCCAAAGAGTTGATGAAAAATCTGTGATATGTCTTTGGTTTTTGGAGGGAGTTTTTTTGTCTGCATATCAAAGAGTGATGGATTGTAGTGATGAGTATACGCCTGGTAAAAATCCTTGACATGTATTTTGAGTCCCTTGTGGATGAATGTATCTACCTTATGTTTTTTGATGATGATTTTTGCAGTCGACAAGGGTATAGAGAAGATATCTAGAATTTCCTCAAGTGAACGATAGGGCTTTCCCATATATTAATTTTACATTTAAAATTTTAGATTACTATCAGCTTATATAACTCCATTTTGTTTTCAACAAAAAAAACCTGGGATATACCCAGGATTTATCTATGTGCAGAAATGTTTATTTGAAGTAAACTTCAGCATCCTGCGAGTACAGTCTGAACATCTTTTTGATGGTTTCAATTTCCTCCTGCAACAACGCAAAGTTTTGCGTATCATGAGTTGTTGTCACCAAACCCTTCATCCGGCCAGTAGATGATTTATAGTATTCTGTCTGTGAAAAGAGGAAACCATCTTCACCTATATAGCAGGCTACTGATCCGATTATTGAATCCCAGATCAATATTGTCTTTCCATTCTGATCGTGCCCTAATCTTACGTACTCCATCATTCTGATACTTTGGATGAGTTGTTGCTCATCTTCTGTACATGATGATTTGAATACATTGTAAAACATGGATTTCAGAATTACATTGATAATACATTGTGCTACATTCATAATTTTACGTTTTTTTAACGATATTTGTTCAATAAATTGTTGAGGAAGTGACCCTGCTGGAATATTTCGTCCGGTAAGGTTCCTCCATCTTTTTTGATGTCATCAATGACTGCATCAATAGATAGCCCCACCACGCGTGAGGTGATGATAATAGCCACTGCGGCGTCCTCAGGACCACCTTTGAAGCCAGAGATAGAAACATGAAGTTCTTCTCCTGTCAGTTCCAGAAAGAAACCTACACAGCCGGCAAATTTGAGGTTTTGGATATCCTCACTGTCCTGCGAGGTTTTGTGGGCATACACCTCGGTTCTTGTTGACTTTTCAGCAGCCAAAAACCTTGCAAATGGTAATGGGTTTTTAACTATAACATCAAGCAACTCTCTTGTCCCTAAAATCCGCAAAAGGATCCAGATACCAACTCTTCCCTCGGGATCAGGTCGAATGTCTTGAGGTAGACTGGTAAGATAATCGAAAATCTCATTGCCAAGAGCAGAGACTAGTTTTTCTTTTTCCTGTACATCAAATGTATTCATATATTTTTTTTTATTGTTGATTTTCTTTATATATATTTACTATTAAATGTCAATACATTATAAATGAGCGTAAAATAGAAAAAGGCCAGCGAATACGCTGACCCCTATGCAAAAAACCTACATCGGTAAGCATACCTATTTTTAATAATAAATCAATATAGTTTTACTCAAGATCTCCAGTTTTTTTTCATAAAAAAAAAGAGCCATTTGGCTCCTCTTTTTACAGAAAAAAATTTAATTAATTTTTTTCTTCAATGGACATGTAGTAATCCCCAATACTGTGTAGAGACCACAAAAGCCAACAATACTAGTAATCAAAGATATCGCTGCAATTACCAGTAAAACCATACCCAAAGTCCCTTGGATGATATTGGTAAAATACAAGGCAACAAGTACTACAAAAATCATTACTCTTACAATTCTGTCTGTCATTCCAATGTTTTTTTTCATAGATGTACTATAAAATAATAAAAAACACGTATTGCTTTTATTTTAGTGATGTTGTGGAACAATACAAGTTGAGCACATATTTTAGTACATTATTCTTTTTGTGAGAGGAGCATATCAAATTCTTTGAGTACACGTATGAGATGCATTTGGAGTTCTTTTATTTTGTAGGTAGGCAAGGAGACTCCTTGTTTACCAAATCCACTATATGTCTGTGATGTAAACCATTCTCTGATTTGAAAACTCTTGATCCCTCTAAACGCACTCAGTGAAATCTTAAATACTTCTGATCATTTTTTTATACTCCCATATTCTTTCAACGCATAATTTCCTACATCGATAGATTGGACAATAGCATTGAGCTGTATCGTTTCTTGTTGATTGAACGTAAGTAGAGAAGTACCTTTTGCTATACGAACTACTAGTTCAGATTTTTGTTGAGTGACCTCTAAACTAAGATAATTATTTTCACCCGTTTGTATCTTGTGAATCATGAACTATTTTCTATATAAAACATGTATACATTTATCGTGAAGCTTTTATTATTTTATCGCGAGCAAAGCGAGCTTGTATCATTATCTTTTCATCGCCTCAATCTTCAATGATTTGGGCATTTTCTCTATAGCATATCTTAGTGCTGTTCTTGGCATATTTTTTTTATGTTTCATGACATATGCAAAAACTTTCTTTTCATGAGACTGACTTGCTGCCTTCAGCATCCAGCCATATCACTTTTGAACCATATCGTCAGTATCCAAAAGTAATGCATCTGCGATTTGGAAGATATCGTCTAAAAATTTTCCTTGCTTTGCTGGGACGATAAAGGTCACTGCAGCAGCTCTTTTGACTCGTCTATTTGATGACTTCGTCCTTTTTTTGAGTTCGGAAACATATTGTGGATATTGTTGGATAAACTCACCTACAGTATGATTACAAAATGTATCACACTTGGCTCGATTGTTAATATATTTTTGTATCCATCATGTAAATATAATGAAATCTTCTGGTTGGTATTGTTTTCTCATAGCATAGCTTCGATGACATGCAATGAATGCCTCTTCACTATAATCTGATTTGAAAAGTTCTTCACAAAGTCAGAATAAAGTTCTTTTGTCTAAATTTTTGATTTCTTGAAATTTTTCTTTGGCAATTTTCTGTACTATAGGACTTGATACACCATAAAATTTTACCGGTTCTTTAAAAAAACGATGAGCACTTTCTTGTACGTGAGGAGTGCTTAATTTTTTAAGTTCCTGTCTTAGGGTTGTAAGAAATTTTATTTGATTATCCATCAGAAATTATCGCTAAAAAAACAAGAAAACTTTATTTCACGATACCCAGTCATTTCCATTGTATAAGGAGCACTTCATCATCTTCTTTGTCATCTTCATCATCATCGTCGTCGTCATTGTCATACTCATCATCATCTTCTTGATCCTTTGGTAGGGATAAAGATACGCTACTATACAACCCATAAAGATATTTAGTATATTCTTCAGTAAACACCATACTACATTATCTATAGATATAAAAAATTATTAATTTTTTTGTGTCAATCACTCATCTTTCATATGTAACACAGCTAGAATTTTTCCTTCAAACTTTTCTTTTGTTACTGGTTTTATTATAATAGCATCAAACACTTCTTTCATTACTTTTTCACGATCAAAATAGACATTTGCGGTATATGCTATTAGCTTAGGAGAATTTCAATTATATCTGGACTTTATCGTCTGAGAGGTTTCTACTCAATTGATTCATGGTAACTCTATATCCATAAGAACAAGATCAAACAATTCTTTTTTAACTATTTCTATTGCGCTCAATCCATCGCCAGCAAAAGATATATTTCTCTTATCTATTCACATTTTTGTCAAATAAATTTTTGCTAAGCTATAGCTAGAAGCATCATCATCAACAATCAGTATTTTTTTATCTTCTAGTGATCAATACTTCATTGAATTCATAGGTGTTTTCTAAAATAAAATAATATTGCTATATATCAAAAATCACAAGGATTGAATTTTGTTTCTTGTGGTTAGTTTATTGCTATCTTTGTAAGATATCTTGCTGCATAGTAAATAAGCATTGATTGGATACCAATATATACCAAGACGAGAAAGAAAATCAATTGACCGGGAAGCTGGGTATACATAAGCAATGTCACATTGACTATCATTGCTCCGATACTTGCTACAATCCAGTACATATAATCAGTTTTACTGAATATCTTTTTCAACATAGGTACTCTGTGTGCATAAAAAATCATAGCTGTACTAAAAACATTTCGAAAGATTCCCCAACTCGCTACTGAGCCTATATCCCCATTGAAGTAGGAAAATAAACTTATATATATTGCAAAATTTATTACGAGAAAAACGAAAAGGTTTTGTATAACGCTATTGTATCAGACCTTTTTAAGTAAAAAAACATTACTTATAAATGTTCCTATTACTGCCCGATACAACAAATGATTGACTGTTGCAAAATTACCGACATGTGTTATGTAATATATAATAAGCACTACGATGAGGATGATATTAAAAAATTCAAGCACTTGTTTGGTCCAAGATGGCATTGCTATCAAAAAATTATAAATTACCTCCATAGTTTTAGAGGTAAAATATTTTTGAGGTGCGGTAATCCTTTCGCCTGCGAGAATACGCCTTACAGAGATATTTTTTTTCTTTTCATCAGTTTGTGGTGTATATTGAGAAACTTTATATATGAGATAATAGAGTCAGGTAAGAACAACACTATTAATAGTTAATGCTACATATATATTTTTTACCTGATCAAATATCACGAGAAATATCGTTCCCAAAAGAAGAACTTTTCATGTATATCGAAGATGCTTTTCTACGGTTTGATATAAACCAACCAAAAAAACAAAGAATGCAACGACTCCTAGATGAAATATTCGAAGCATAGAAAAAACTTGAAAAAGGATACTTCGTCATCAAAGTGCAAGTGCGATAATAAGGAGAAGCAGAATACAAAAATAAAATCCCAGTTGAAAAACCGATTTTCCATCTTTATAATCAGCTATATAGGAAAAAAACCAAAACAATAAATTTACGGTAAGTAATCATAATGCAGTATTTATGAGATCCATACCGAAGTAGTTCAAAAGGCCAAACAATCCCGCAAGAATAATAGTTCGTGCAAAATAAAGTGAATATTTTTGGAGAACCTCAGATCATTTGATTTTGATAGTATTTGTCGCTCCATAATATCAAAAAAATATCCCCAGAAACATCAATGGTATAAAAGCAAGATACCATAATCCTATACCATAAAAAAATAATACAAAACCTATTATAACAACGGAAAGGAGCAAGAGAGCCATATAAATTATGAGCAACTAAATATAAACCAGGAACGAGAAATAAGGAGGATATACCTTGTACCCTGTTTCAGGGCATATTTTATAATGCGAAATTTGTCTTTATTATCTGGATACAAACATAATGCAATCCTATCGCAATCACTATAAATAGAAGTAATCTACCGATAGATTTATTTCTCATCTGCCTTAAAACAGCATTTATCATTCACCAAATTCCTATACTTATAAGAGAGAATCCCAATCCAAACTTATTGGGAGCAAAGAGATAAAGTTCATTTATTACCCCATATATACCTAGCAAAGCTACAATAACAAGCAAAATAAACTCTATAATATCATACAATTTATATGATAATCATCCAAAATCACGTAATTTATGTATTACATCTTTTTTGAATAACTTTAGAACAACAGCCCATATACCAAGAATTACATAATTTTGGTTTTTTGTTGGTATGTCTATATGGAGAAATTTAAGCATTTGAATATTTTCCATCCTTTCTAATTCTTGAGTAACATCTGCTTCAGTAACTAAAGAATCTGAGCCAATAGATTGATTAAGCGTTAGATTATTTGTATATCGCTCTGTATTTAGGGGTTCAATCACGATAAATATTTCTTTGACCGTATCTTTTATTTTCTCCAAATTTGCTCACATATTCTGTTTCCTAAGTTCTTCTGTAAGTGATTTTAGTTTTTTGATCGTTTTTGTTTTTTTTACATCATTGGAGGCTACGGTGCCAACTGTTCTTTTCATTGTCTCATCTATTTTTTCAAATACCCTGGAAATAATTGTTTTTGCTGACTGTAGTGCCACATCCTCATATACTTTATTTTCTTGTTCTAATTCTTTCTGAATTTGTTCTCTAATTTTTAATTTTCTTTCTAAGGTATCATCTTTCGCATGAGTTATTATATCAGACATCATTTTCTCAGATATTGGTATGTTGTAGTTGTTAATAGATTTTACCTCAAATCATATAAATGAAAAAAAATTACATGCCTCTTGAATGTCTTCATATTTCGTGACTATCTCTATTTCTTGAAGATTTAATTTGCTTGTAAAATATATATCTCCAAATGTTTTTTTATCCTGATAAAATTCTTTGAGATCAAGAATCAAAATACCCTGTTGTTCGAGAAATTTTCTTGCAAGTAGTTGATCATCTATACACATCAACATCTCAACGGGATATTTCTCTTTTCTCTCTTGTTTGATACCATTTAGACTAAAAGTCATCACAAAAATATTAGGTAAAAAGCCATAAATTCCTCTAAGTTTATGCTTTTATATTGAAATTTCAAAAAAAATCAATATATATATGCAACGTAACAAACGGGTTTTGTTACATTAAAGTTTTTATATTGTTGAACTTATATCGATTTTTTTTAATCGACGATGAGTGTTTATTATCACCAATTTATACTTTATATGTAAGACGCTATGAAGAATACTCTGTATCAGTAGATTTTATAGCATCGAATCTTGCCATCACAAGCAGATGTATACTTACATTTTTTTTATAGACATGATATCTCAGCAAAACATATAACTATCTATATCATTAAACAAAGGACAGCACTCTCCTAGTCCTTTTTTCTTCTACTGATTTAACTATGAGCATACTATAACTATCATGTAGTATGAAATATATATTTTTTTAGCTCTATAGCGATACATACGTACAATGGAAACACATATTGGTGACAAGGATATTGAAGAAGTGAATCTAGACAAAAAACAACAACTTTTAGACCGTCTCAAAAGCAAACAAGACTATGAGACGCTCTTGTTAGATATGTTTAGGATTGGAGATCTAAAAGAATGAGAATATAATAAACTCAATTCTGAATCTCAAGCAGCATATGCTCAGTTTAAAAAAGATTTGGAAACACACAAAAACACAAATTAGACAATATTGTTATTATACAACAATTTCTCTTTTATTTTTTTACTGGGTTTATTATGAAAAAGATGCTCTGGCTTCTCTTCTTGGTTCTTATGTTAGGAGTAGGTTTTCTTTATATCCTTAAAAATCCGTCATTATTGGCGTCTCAAATTATATTATCTACACTCAATATCGATCTATCAGAACCCGCTATAGAATGAATTGACATCGATTTAACTAATTGTACCAGTTATTTTGATGGGTGTAATACGTGTTCGGTTCAAAGCTGAACCATTGGATGATGTACAAAAATGTTTTGTGAAACTCCAGCCGAACCACAATGTCTGGAATATATATGGACAGGCATGGATCTTACTAATTGTACCAGTTATTTTGATGGGTGTAACAATTGTACGGTAGAAAATGGCAAACCAAGTGCGTGTACATTGATGTATTGTGAAACTCCCAGCGAACCAAAATGTTTGGTCTTCGCTTCCGGCGCAGATACGACAAGTATGGCTAATCCTGCCTCAGTCAACTGTACAACTAAATGATGAACGCTCAATATCGTCACTCAAACTGATGGTAGTCAACTAGGTATGTGTACTTTAGCCAATGGTGATGTGTGTGAAGAACGAGCATATATGAGAGGCGAATGTGGAGTTCCCCAACAAGAACAAACGAGCCCTACCAATCCAGGTAATGAAGAAGAAGCAACTATGTGTACTATGCAATATGAACCGGTCTGTGCAAGTGTGGAAGTACAATGTATAAAAGCACCATGTCCACCGGTACAGCAAACATTTGGGAATAAATGTATGATGAACGCAAATAAAAAAGCATTCTTTTTACATGATGGCGAATGCACAACTAAATAATGAATAATTAATAATGAATAATGTATGAATCATCTTATTACAAACTATTGTAAAATACAATAGTTTGTACTCAAACAAATATCTTCATCATTCATCGTGCATCATTCATTAAATTTTACTAAGTAAAATTTTCAATCATGGAACAAATTATCTGAAATTCTTTCCTAGATCAGTACTTCGATGAAAATACGATGTCTTTCCATATCAAAGAAGGCCGTCCTTTCTTGAAAAAAAAATGAACACCAGGAAACTGGAAACCTGTTCTTGAAGACAAATCTATGTCCAAAGAGGAAATGAAAAAGTTTATCGAGGATATTTATAAAGAAATAGAAAGCAGAGATGATGGATTTTTGGAAATAGATAGAGCACTGTCTAAAGTACTTCAACTCGGACCATATAGAATCGTAATCGTGTATCCTCCCATTTCTGATGGATTGGAGATGACCATTGTAAAACCAATCAAGAAGTTAAGCATGGAAGAATATAATCTCGATAAAGAAGTATTTGATCTCTTAAGATATCAGGCAAAAGGTATTTTGATATCATGATCTCCAGGAAGTGGAAAGACCACCTTTGCTCAAGCACTTATAGGCGTCTATCATGAAGATAATAATATCATAAAGACACTTGAATCACCTCGTGATCTGCTCGTATCTGATGATATTGTACAATACAGTTTCACGTATTGAACACATGATGAAGTAAGAGATATTTTACTCCTTTCGAGACCTGATTATACGGTCTATGACGAAGTAAGAAACAAATCTGATTTTGAATTATATAAAGACCTCAGACTGACAGGAATCGGATTGGTTGGCGTAATCCATGCAACGAGACCTGTCGATAGCATCCAAAGATTCTTGGGTACTATTGAAATGGGCATCATCCCACAAGTTATCGATACGGTTGTCTATATCAGCAAATGAGTTGTTGAAGAGATTTATACCCTCCAACTTACGGTAAAAGTACCGGAATGAATGGAGTCAGAGGATCTTGCAAGGCCAGTTATTATCATAACAAGTTTTCTTACTAAACAAGTAGAATACGAAATATATACCTTTGGAGAACAAATAGTAGTTATGCCGCTTACTGGTGATATGGATGGTGAATGAAAGGTACAAAGCAAAGGTAAATCAGCAGTATCTGAATATGCTAAACATACAATCACCCAAAAACTTACCCAGCTTTTACCCTGCGATTTCTTATTGAAAATCAAGTGATCTTCCAATCTCGATATCTATGTTCCTGAAGAATCTAAATGACGTGTTATCGGAAAAGCATGAGCAAACATCAATGATTTAGAAAAAAACATGTGACTAAAAATAAATCTCAAAAGTTTTGATGACCTCCCTCTTTTGGAGGTGAAAACAGAAGTAAATATACAAAAGAAAAATGCTGCAATAGATATTTTCTTCCCAGAAGAATTTGCCAACCAAAACATTTGTTTCCTTATCGGGGATGAGGTTGCTTATTTTATGGCAGATACCCATGGAGCCCTTACCATCAAAGCCAAAGAACTTGTCAAAAACATCAGCAGAAAAGGATTTGTTATCGTAGATACTAACAAACTCTAGAAACAATTTGAAATTTTAAATTTAGAAAACTAGTGAAGTACTTACGTTTTAAAATTGTAAATTCAAAATTCTGAATTCAAAATTAATATTTTTAGTTATTTAGATACATAGTATGAACAATTTCCATTTCTCAAAAATCATCGCAGGTGTAGGACCAACTTTAGCTAAAGAAACTGTACTTTCAAAAGTCATCAATATGGTAGACGTCTTTAGAATCTCTTTGTCTGGAGGTTTTGATGACAATAATAAAAAATATATAGATACCATTATGAAGTTGGATAATAGTAAAACTATTATGATGGAGACAAGATGATCAGATATCAGAGTCAAAAATGTTTTGGATATCAAAGTCAAAGCAAGACAAACCATAGAGATAGAATATAGTGAATATGCGCAAGAACATGATAAAAGAATATTTGTAGATGCATCGTTTCTTAGAGAGTTGAAAGTTTGACAAGTGATTAAATTTCAGCAAAGTGGGGTCGTAGTCAAAATAAAATCTAATAAAGAAACTGCTACCATGTGTGAAGTCATTGAATGAGGATGGATCATCCAGTATGATAGAGTTTTCTTTCAAAATTATGATCTCAAACTTCCATTTTTGGGCGAAAGAGACAAAAAAGATATCTTGTGGTGATTGGAATATGGTATTCATGTCATGGCTCCTTCTGTAGTAAAAACAAGAGATGATATCATAGAACTGAAACAATTCCTAGCGACCAAAAATGCAGATAAAATGAAAATCCTTGCAAAGATAGAAACTGAAGAAGCATTGGAAAATTTAGATGAAATTTTAGATATCTCAGATGGATTGATTTTCGTTTTTGAAAAGATAGAGAAAGCTATGAAAGCATTGAAAATGAATGAAGAAATGTTGGTAAAACAATGCAAGATTCTCGGTAAACCAGCAATTGTAACCTTTGTTGGTAAGTTTGAAAAAAATAAATACCAATTGATTAATGAAACACAGTTGAAAAAATTTTCTACCATGGCAGCAGATGGATATATGCTTGATGTCTTACTTCAAGAGGAGGATCCGCTAACTATGATTACTCAACTTTCTGATACCTTGGATAGTCTAGAATTGAAAATCGTACCACAAGAGCTCACACGTTTCTATGCAAACAATGAATTTATGGTCAGAGATTACATCTTGTACAATGCACATAGAGCTACCCAGGAAGTAGATGTAAGAGCATTTGTCTTATATACAGAAAACGGGTATTCAGCATGAAGATTATCAAGTTTAAAACCAAGAGTACCTATCATCGCATTCACCAAAAGTGACGAAAATTATAGATATCTCAATATGCTTCGAGGAGTAAGAGGATATAAAATATCACAATCTTTTAGTTATGAAAATCTCAAAAGAATAGGAAAAGAAATGATCAGAATTATTTTTAAAGGAAATATTTCTCTCGATGATAAAATCATTATTGTCCAAGCAAATGAATCTATAGGTGATGAAAAAACTGGCATGATTAATGGGTTAGAATTATATAAATTTAAAAACATATAAAAAAATTGAGAATTGAAAATTGAGAGGTGGAGACGTTATGGTTTCCACTTTTTTTTCTACCTCATTCCCGCCCAACTCTTCCTCCTCATTCCCGCGAAGGCAGGAATCCAGCCTGCCTGCGGTAGGTAGGTTTGCTTAGTATGGATTCCGGCTGCAACACTTAACCTTATGACTTCGCATAAGACAAGCGCCGGAATGAGGTACATACGTGTGGGGGTGGGCATCTCATGAAGGAAGATATTTTACAGGAAGCGCTATATGACAATAATCGGCTAAAGAACTATCTTTACTCAACATATCCCCAAAAAAACCATAAATATATATACTATGGCTATTTTTTTATAAAAAAAAATCATCCGCATTTACGCTTAAAATAGATATTTTTTTGTATATTTTTTTTAATGATTTTTCCGTTGCAATAAAGTGAGGATACTATATATAGTGGCTACCTTTTTCTGTATACCACAATATATTGTATATTCCATATATTTTCGGTAAACTGTAAATACTAAAAAACATAATTAAAAATTAATCCCCTTCGAGGGCAAGTAATTAATGATGAATAATGTATGAACTATCTTATTATCATCTATATACTATTTATACTAGTCTATAATAAGACAAATTCCCACACTGTTCACTGTTAGTTGTTCACTACTCACTGAGTTTTAATTATTAGAGGAACAAAATATGGCTATCTACAAAGTAAGGAAAAGAAATGGAGCTATTATCGACTTTGATATCAGCAGAATAGAATTGGCCATTAAACGTGCGATAGAGGCTGTTGGTGGTACAGATTTCAAAGAGGTAGCAAACCTTGCTAAAAAAGTAAGTAAAGAAGTAGAAAAAAAAGTGGGTAAAGAAATCCCAAACGTAGAAGCTATCCAAGATACTGTAGAACAAATCCTAGTAAAAGAGGGACACGATACGGTTGCTAAAGCATACATATTATACCGTCAAAAAAGATTAGAATCAAGAGCACAAGAAAGTGTAGTCGTTGAAGTAGGAAAAACTATGGACGAATACCTTGATCAAAGCGACTGGAGAGTAAATGCAAATAGTAATCAATGATATTCACTCGGAGGACTTATCCTCAATATCTCAGGAAAAGTTATTGCTAACTACTGGTTGAGTCATATTTATCCCGCTGACATTGGAACCGCACATAGGACATGAGATTTTCATATACACGATCTAGATATGTTTTCTGGATACTGTGCAGGACGAAGTCTTAGACAATTACTCGAAGAAGGATTCAATGGATTGACCAATAGAGTACAATCAGCACCACCAAAAAACCTTCAAGCTGCCGTCAATCAAATGATTAATTTTTTCTGAACATTACAAAACGAATGGGCTTGAGCACAAGCGTTCTCTTCTTTTGATACCTATTTGGCTCCATTCATACATAAATATAAAGTAGAACAAGAAAAAGAACTTGATGATATGGGCATAGTTTTTGCAAGCCCTGAAGCAAAAAAAGATGTTATAGATAAAAAAACATATAAATATGTCACGCAACAGATGCAAAACTTTATTTTTGGATTAAATGTTCCTTCACGTTGGTGAACACAAACACCATTTACCAATATTACCCTAGACCGAACATGCCCAGAAGATCTCAAAGAAAAATCGTTGATGCTCGGAGGGATAGAAAAGTGATATTATCCAAAAAAATTCAGTGAGCTTGAAGAAGAAATGAGACTTCTCAATAGAATACTTATTGAAGTATATACCGCAGGAGATTGGACAGGTTCAGTATTTACCTTTCCTATTCCGACCTATAATGTTACTGAAGACTTTCCACGAGATGATCCAGATATCGATCTTCTCTTCGAAATGACCGCTAAATATGGGATTCCTTACTTCCAAAACTTTGTATGATCTCAATTCAAAGTCTCCAAAGATAAAGATGGTAATGTAACTAAAGAAGATAATCCGGATGCATATAAACCAGGGGCTGTGAGATCTATGTGTTGTAGATTACAACTTGATCTTTCTCAGTTGGAAAAAAGATGAGGAGGACTTTTCTGATCAGCCGAGATGACTGGTTCTATCTGAGTAGTTACTATCAATATGGCGAGAATCTGATATAATTTCAAAGAAGATAAAGAATGATTTAAAAACCAAGTCCGTTATCTTATGAATTTGGCAAAAATATCTCTTGAACTCAAAAGAAAAGAGATTACAAAATGGTTAGACGCATGATTATATCCTTACACAAAAAGATATCTTCACTCCTTTAGAAACCACTTCTCTACTATTGGTCTCAACGGCATGAATGAAGCTATCCAAAACTTTACTAACGGCAAAGAAGACATATCTACTATTGAAGGAAAAAAGTTTGCTACAGAAATCTTAGATTTTATGAGAGATATACTCAAACAGTATCAAGAGGAAACGGAAAATCTCTACAATCTTGAAGCAACACCAGCAGAATGAACTACCTATAGATTTGCAAAAGAAGATAAAAAACAAATTCCAAATATTATCCAAGCAGGGACAGATGATGCACCATATTATACCAATTCTACTCAACTACCTGTAGGCTATACCGATGATCCTTTTGAAGCACTTGAGCAACAGAATGAAATACAATGTAAATATACGTGAGGAACTGTTCTTCACCTCTATATGGGAGAAAGAGTTTCTGATGCACAAGCATGTAAACAACTCGTCAAAAAAGTTATATCAAACTACCAACTTCCGTATATTACTATATCACCGGTCTTCTCCATCTGTCCAAAACATGGATATGTTATAGGAGAACATGATTATTGTCCAAAGTGTGATAAAGAACTTGGATATACAGGAGACGAATTTAATATGGATATCAGACAAAAGCATACCTCAGATCCGGAGAAACTTAGAGTCATAAGAGAGAAAAAAATATAAACTAAGATACGAGGAACAAGGACAATGGGACAAGGAAACAATTATTTCTCTCCCCTAGTCCCTTGTCCCTAGTACCTAAGAATCCCCTTTTATCTTCTTTACTATTTGTCGCCATGCAAACATTCTACAACAAAGACGGACTCGAAATTCATAGAACTCCATGTCAAGTATTCACTCGTGTAATGGGATACCTCAGACCGGTAAGTCATTATAATATCGGTAAAAAATCAGAATTTTATAGTAGAAAGTACTTCAATGAACAAAAAACAGCTAACTCAACATTTGTTAGACAATTTGCGCCACAAATGGAATTTGTAGGATGTGGATGTGAAGCATAAATCAATTATCGCATGGCAAAAAAAACACTAAGATGGAAATATCCCATCTTAGTAAGATAGCTCAACTAGTTATATTTAAGTAAAGTTATAAGACAGAATACATGTATTCTGTCTTATAAAAACTTTATAATTACTACCCGAATAATTCCCGCATACCATGGAATTATTGAGGTAGTAATTATATATTCTTCAATACAAAATAAGAAGAATATTTTCTAAGGAGAATATACTTTTTATTTACCTAGAAAATACGATGCTCTATACAGACCTTGTCTATGGAGATGTACATATAGACGAACCTATTGTTTTGGAAATTATACAAAGTCCTTATATACAAAGATTGAAATGAATTGATCAATCTTGATATTTTGAACAATTTTTTCCTTGATGTTCATTTAAACGTTTTGAACATTCTATATGAGTATATATATTACTCAAAAATTATTGAGCATCACTAGAAGAACAAATTTCTGGACTCATTCACGACCTTTCTCATTGAGTATTTTCCCATTGTTTGGATTATATTTTTGATGAATGAAATCAAAAAGAACAAAACCACCAGGACAATATTTTTGATGATTTTATAAAAAAAACTGATATCCCTGACATATTGACCAAATACTGACTATCACTTGAAAACATTTTGAATGATGATAGACATCCATTGAAAGAAAATAATTTGCCTGATATATGTGCGGATAGAATAGATTACTCTTTAAGGACATTTGTACATTTCGACAAGGGATCAGCACAAAACATCTTAGATCACTTGAAAGTAAAAAACAATATCTGGTATTTCGATGATTTACCATATGCAAAAGAATTTGCAGAGATGTTTAAAAGAATCAATGATGTTTATTTTTCTGGTAGACAGTCCGCTATCATGTTTCAGACGGTTAGCGATCTTTGTAAATATGCTTGGGAAAAATGATATCTTGAAAAGGATGATTTTTATACTACTGATGATGTGGTTTTGGACAAAATTAAAAAACAACTACATAGTGATGCACAGCTTTTTTTGTATCGACAACGCATGAATAATGAAATAGTATGTAATGAATCCACTGAAAATTTTGATGGACATATTTTCTGTAAAAATAGAGTTGCAGATCCTTTTTTTGAAGAAAATTGAAAATTACTAAGAGTCTCTGATATTGATAATAGCTGGAAAGAAATTATAAAAGATACCCATAAGGCCAAGGAATATTTTTTGAAATTTGAAAAATAGCATTTATTTTTTGATATATATATCATGGTGAGTCTTTGAGCTTTTGCAATCATTGTTAATGAAGATACCCATGTACTCCTCTGCCATAGAAATGATTATGATTTATGGAATCTGCCTGGAGGAAAGGTTGAGATTTGAGAATCTCCTTGGGAAGCCGTAATTCGTGAAGTAAAAGAAGAGACAGGGCTGGATGTAGAAATATCCCAATTTTTGTGACTCTATTATAAACCAGAAAAAGATGATTTGGTTTTCCAATTTGTATGTAAAATAGTATGATGAGAAATAAGATTGAATGAAGAAGCAAATCAGATTCTCTATTTTAATAAGGATGAATTACCCGACAATACTTCTGGCAAACAAATAGAAAGAATCCATGATTATTTTGCTGGGAGTAAAGAATATATCATGAAAAAACAGTTTTGACCATGATCTATAGACATTATACAACAAGGAATGCTTTAATTAGTAATTATATAGTAAGCGTGAAAATAGCAGGCATACAACAGTCAACTATGATAGATTACCCAGGCAAAATAGCTTGTGTAGTCTTTACGCAATGATGTAATTTTCGTTGTCATTTTTGTCATAACCCCGAATGTGTATTGCCAGAAAAAATGTTGTTATTTCAAAATGATCTCATCCCCGAAGAAGCGTTTTTCAATTTTCTCAAGGCAAGAAAATGACTCCTCGATGGGGTCAGTATCTGTTGATGAGAGCCAACATTATGGCCTGATCTCTATGATTTTGCCAAGAAAATAAAAGATATGGGGTTTCTCGTGAAATTGGATACCAACGGAAGAGATTATCAAATCGTCAAAAGGATGATCCAGGATAAAATTTTGGATTATGTAGCGGTAGACTTGAAGCACTCACTCCATAGCTATGAAGATGCTATTGGTGTCGCTCAGCCGCCAGAGTTTTATCATAGTTATCAAAAACTCTTAAAGATATTATTGGAAAGCAAAATAGATTATGAGTACAGAACTACCGTTGCTAAAGGACTCCATACTGCTGATGACATTGAGAATATGGCAGTGTATATTAGAGGTGCTAAGCATTATTATCTCCAAAACTATATCTGAGGAAATACCCTCAATCCCAACTTTTGATGAACACCATTTAGCGATGAAGAGCTTGAAGCATTCAAAAAAATAGCTGAACAGTATGTCCAGCATTGTGAGATAAGGAAATAAACTTCAATACTCATTTGGAATCAGGGACGTGGTACTGGTTCCTAGCACCTTCTCCCCCATATCTATACAGAAAAGTGTTCTATACAGTCCTTATAGCCATCAAGATATGCTTTGTGCATATTTTTTTTGTTGATATCTAAGACATTGAGTGGGATGTCCTTGTAAAAAAGATGGTCGACATTAGACATATTTTCTATGGTATGATTTCTGAGGAGGATTTCAAAAGAGACGGAGAGATTATCAAAAATCGTTTTTATTTTTTGATGCTCTTTAAATTTATTGAGCGCTATACCGATAATCTTATGCTTGGGATATCTCTTTTTTGCTCTATCTACAGGGAAGTTATTGCTTGCTCATCCATCCATCAGGATATAATTTTGATACTGCACGACAGGAAATATTCCTGGTATGGCTATACTCCCAAGTAAGATAGGTATCAGGTCTCCGGTATCAAATAATTGGAAAGTACCGGTATTGGTGTCCGTAGTTCAGATATAGATTGGTATCTTTAGGTCAGTAATATGTTGAGGAAGATCTTTGGTGAATTTTTTTTCAAGATAATTGGGTTTCAATAAACTTTGTCTGGATAAGATATTGATGGAAGATATGCCAAAAGAACGGTCATTCAAAAACATATCATAGATCTCTTGTGCTGAATAGCCAGCTGACCAATAACTTCCTATAAGTGCTCATGCACTTACGCCGTATATCGCTTCGATCTTCTCTTTATAGCCCAATTCTTCTAGTCATTTTAAAATACCGAGTGCATAAAATCCTCTCGTCCCTCATCATGAGATGACTAAGGTATATTTTTTCTTTTTTTTGGAAAAGAAGGAAAATAATTTCATAAAAAACTGATTGATAATTTAAAATGGGGACAGGTGATAGGTATGAGGGACGAGGGATAAGGAACAAGGAAAAAAAATCTCTTCACCTTTTCCTTCCCCCTAGTCCCTATCACCTCTTGTTATTTTATAATTTCAGCTCGATCACCTGGCTTAGCTCACGCAGCATTTGCTTCATCTATATCGATATGAAAATCCAATGCATAATCATCTTTTGCCCTCACCGCAACATGTTCAAAAATCACTCCTCTGACGCCTCCTATCTGCATACGTACTTCATCACCACTTTTGATTCCCAATTCTTGTGCCTCTTTGACAGTACAATGGAGATGTCTTTGTGCTACCAGCGCAAAGGGGCCATAGATTTCACCCACCGGTCCTACAATTTTTATATATCCTAGATCATTCGTTTCTCCTGATATTCTAATGGGTGCAGATAGTCATAGCATGAAGGTATCACCGATACTGAGTTCTACTTGAGTCGTTTTTCTGTTGGGACCAACTACTCTTACCTTCTCTATGCTTCATTTCTCTCCGACAAGCGTTACGAATTCTTGTGCAGCATATTGTCCTGGTTGGGTGATATCTTTAAATTTTTTGAGTTCATATCATTTGCCGAAAAGTTTTTCGACATCACTTGGAGAAAGATGTATATGTCTATTTGAAATTCCTATAGGGATTCTCATATTAAAATAATTACATAATAAAATGATGATTTATATATTCAGTTTATCTACAATATTTTCTATTTGCTGATCAAGCTCTTCACGTGTGCCGTTATTCACAAAAACGTAATCAGCCATTTGCATACACTTTGCTACGTTTTGTTTGGTTGGGTCCGTATTTTCCATCTCTCTCTGTTCGTTCATGATAAAGGTATCATAGGTAATTTTGTCTGTTTCGCTCCCTCTCAACACCGCTCTTTCATATCTTATTTTGGGATCTGCATCGACAGCAAAGAGGTAAAATGTTCCTCTATCTTGTGTTTTGAGTACATTCACTTCACCCACGGCTCTTATACTTTCTATAATACTATCTCTTCCACTGATTTTTGCCTGTTCATATAATTGTTCTATAATATATGAAGGACTATGGGTTGCACGTAAATTATTGGCCACGATTACCATACTATCCCTATTTACTGGCATGCCTATCTTTTCTATTTCCTGAATCAAATATGCTCTTACAGAAAAATGTAGAAATCATTTTTTCTGAACCAAATAATCTACAATAGTTCATTTCCCTGCACCTAATGTTCATGTAATTCAAATAATAATCATGATAAAATAATTTTAAATTTTAAATGATGAATTTTACATGAAAGATGTATCTATATATACTCTCTAGTGACGTACAATTGTTTTACACTACTCAACACTATATAATAGTAGTATAATAACAATTTCAGTCTTATAGTAAACAATATTTTTGGGTTTGAAAAACACTCTAGACTTGTGTATAACTCTATTATTTAGGGACGAGGGCACAGGGCTGAGGGACAAGGAAGATAGGGACGAGTACCTCATCGCATTTAGCTATTTCCATATCCCAATATTTCGTTTTCCAATTTCCATTTACCTCGTCCCCATTTTTTTACCTTCTACTTATTTACCTATGCGAGAACAAATACAAAAATATTATGCTGACAAAAAAATATTTTGGAGAATTATTATTTTTCTTATTTTGATTCTTATTATCATATTTCAGGTGAGTGGAGAAAAAAAATGAATGAAAAGTATAGCTTATGGGAAAATAAATTTTGCTTGAGAAGTGATGCCAATCCAATGAAAGTATCAGTTAAATATTGAGAGATTTGATAGGGAAATAGCATTATTACATATGAATCCCGCACAATTTATTATACTATATAAAAGATGGAATCTGATTATCCCAATGATAGAAAAAGAACTCAAAAAGGCAGGTCTCCCTGATGACCTAAAATATATACCCATCATCGAAAGTGCATTGAGAGACAATGTTACAAGCTCAGCTGGTGCTGCATGATTGTGGCAATTGATGCCAGCTACTGCCCAAAAATATTGATTGTTAGTAAATAGTGGTGTCGACGAGAGATTTGATGTGCAAAAATCAAGCACTGCAGCTCTACGTCATCTTAGCTACTTGCATACCTTATTTCCTAATCGAACCCTTGCGCTTGCTGCATACAATAGGGGGGAAAATGGTTTACAGAGAAGTTTAGAAAGCCAATATAGTACCAACTATTATGATCTTTGGTTAAATAATGAAACATCAAGATATGTATTTAGGTTGCTTGCTATGAAATATGTACGAGAACATAAATATATCTTCTTTGATCGCGACACGCTGGGAGATATGTATCGTCCTTTTGTAACCAAAGACATGAGTGTTAAACAACTACCAGATATCGCAGATCGAGCAAGAAAAAATAATTTGAGCTATTATGAAGTCAAAAAAATGAATCCATGGATTATGACTAATAGTCTGCCTGAAGGGAAGTGGAACATTACTTATATTCAGGAAAAAGGAACGGAAAAATAGAAAAAAGGAACGAGGAACACGTACCAAGTTCCGCATCCCTTATTCCAAATCATTTATGTAAAAGTTTAGTTAGTTTCTCATGTAAGTGTATTTAAGGTAACTGTATCACCTTCATTTTTGTGGAGTGGTATCATAATCTCCATACCTGTTTCTATCGTAGCTGGTTTTTTTCCTGCTTGTGCTCTATCTCACTTTACTCCAGGAACCGTAGAAGCGATCTTGTATGAAACCGTTGGCGGTAAAATAACACTTATTACGTTCTCTTTGTATACCATAATGAAACAGTCCATATTTTCTTTGAGATAGCCAACAATATCATCGACCATATCTCTATTGAGATCGTACATTTCACCTGTATCGTTTTCCATAAACGTATAACTATCTCATGCAGTATATAAGAAGATAGCATTTTTGGTTATCACATCACCCTTTTCCAAAACCGTACCTGATTTGTATGTAAATGCTTGCACACCACCCGTGATAAGGTTTTTCATTTTAAATGAGTAACTTCCTTGTCTTTGTTGCATTTGCATGAATGAAAAATCAACTACTTTAAATAACTGACCATCAATTTCGAGAATGGTATTTTTTTTGATTTCTGATACATCTAATTTCATAACACTAACACTAAATGACTAAAAAGTGGATGCAAGATACAAGATTCAAGAACTATTTAGCTATCTTGAATCATGTCTCGTGTATCATATATTAATTATTTTATTAATTAAGTTCAAACACGATAAGTTGGCTTCCCCCACCCAAACTCTGACTGAGTATATTATTTACAAATTCTTGATATTGTGGATTGTTTGCTTTGACTAAATTCACAAGTCCTACATATTGTAGTAGAATCAAACGTTCATCTTGTGATAATGTCTCAATAGTAGTTTGCAATTCTTCTGAACCTCCTCATTGCGCAATTATTGTTTCTGCTGTAGCAAATACTTTTGATTCATCGACATTTTTTCCAAAAACATCAGCGATGTCGCCAATTACTTGACCGTTAGCAATCCTACTAGCAAATGTTTCTCCGATAAAATTGAGTAATTCTTGTGCGTCTGGGAAGAATCTTGCAATAGCAAGTTTAGCTCTCAAGAAGACAAGTTCATCTTCAGACATCGCTCAGAATTTTGCTGTAAGTGTTGCATCATCCAATATGAATGCATATTTAGCACCCAAATTATTTGTAGAGAATAAATTTATATATCCTGCTTTTCGAAGTTTCACCAAACTACTAATTGCTCCATCTTCTTGTATCTTTCCTGTCACTGGATCTTTTTTGGCAAAAAACCTATTGAAGAGTGATTCGTTTCCTTCTCCCATTACCACTGTCCCGATATTTGGATCTATAACAAGATATTTGAGGTTATTGTCTTGAAGTCTCTTGTAAGATTTACAAAGATTACCGTCACTATTTTGTTCTCGGAATCGATGAAGCATTCCATCATTTTTAAGATTTCGTTGATTGTCTAAGAAGTATTGTATATATGTTCCTGCAATCAAAACACCATCTGAATTTTTTCTATCTTTTACATGCTCGATAAATTTATTGTAGTGAGGGAATTGGAGATCGAAAACATCTTTTTGGCCATAGCCTGCCTTCACTACTTCTTGTTGTTGAAGTGTTGTAGTAATCTCTACCGACTTTCCATTATTCATCTTATATCGAAGGAAAGGACCACCGCCACCTTGTGAAGATATTCTTATAAAATTAAGGCCAAATTGTATTATTCCTCGGATAACAAATAAGAAAAGAACAATATAGATCATTGTCTTATCTTCTTCTTTTTGTGAATGTTCAAACATATCCTTGATAGTCATAGCAACTGCTATTATTGTCCAAACTATAAGTCCCATTGCATACCATACGATACCTCATCCGATAATCCACCAGATAGCTCGTCCTATAATAGTCACCACTGAAATCACCACTAAATTAGTATTTTCTTTGAAACGTTTTGCATTGAAAAGTGCATATACAAAACCGAGTACCAATAACATAAATATCATCAACCAGACAAATCCAATATCTGTATAATAGCTACTAAGATTTTGCAATGATCGATTGAATACCACATTGAATGGTACTAGATATCTGTATGGTATACTTATTTTTCCTTCCTCAGTCTTGATAGCATGCTTCTGATAATATTGTCTCAATGCTACTATTTGATCTTTAAACTCGGCTGGATTTGTCACCGTACCACTTCCTTTGCTTGCATATGCAGCGAGTGCTCAACTCAAAAGATCATATGCCTGTGTCCCTGCTTGTACTTGAGAAAACAAATCTTTGAGTTTGAGTACATTGAAATTTTCTATCGCCTGTGCGTTATTACACAATAATTTTGCTGATCGATTGGTTCCATAACATACATCATCTTTTATGGTAAATAGTCTCAATATCCCATATCCGAGATTGAGTCATCATCCTTTGGTAATATCTTTCCATCCGTATCCTACATACCTTCCTACATCTTCATTGGTTACTATTGCTTTTTTAACTTCAGCTTGTAACTCTTCTTTGGTAAATGTTGTCTCTTTACATTGCTGTAACGAAGAAACGCTTGTATTTATAATTGTTTGATCAATCGTATTTTGCGTAGTCAATGCAGTAATATCTGTTGCTGCTAAGAACATTTTTGGCTGTGTATTGTTTTTCATCAACAATACCCCCTTGATAAATGTTCCTGGACTAAATGTTCCTGCATTGATTTGATTGATAAGGATATTGGGTCATTTGAAAACCATTACCGTAACTAACAATGTAGCTAACCAAATACAAATATAGGTAAACAATCTTTTTTTCTCTGACAAACTTCCTTGTGCTTTATTCTTTCTTATTATCATCCTTACTATTCCAAGTACGACTACTACCAGTCATAAAAGTACTACATATTTTCCTGCTGAAGGAGTCATCATATCTGGAGCATTAGCAATCTTGAGAATACCTGTAATACCTACCGTCATAATACCCAAACCAATTGCGATAATACCATCTATCCAGAGCCCGACAAGGAGCAATCCAAATAATGCAATATCTATAAATGCTGTTGGCTTTGACATAAGTGCCCATGCAAACATCGCTCATGAAATGATAATATATTTTAATGAATCTCGATGAAGTTTGAGATCATGTGTACGATTGTCTAATATGTGTTTGAGAAAAATAAATCCGGAAAGCATCGCTAAGATAGTCAATGCCATCACTCCAAGATCTGTTTTGTTGTCTACAAAAACTAGAAATGCCCCCATTCAGCTCGTTAGCCAGAATAACAGCATCATTCGTCCACTATACACACCTATACTCGTCACCACATTTTCATCTTCTTCAGATTTTTTCGGAGCAAAATAATTTATCGCTTCTTTAATAACTCCTGTTCCAAAAATAAGTACAAATATACCACTGAGGAAATTGATTGCAACCGCTATCGTATCAGGTGCTATCCAAAATCGGCTTTTTATAGGTTGTATAAGTGCAAAAAAGAAGGTAATGAACATATGCCACATTCCTGGTGCCATAGATAATGCTCATCATACATCTCACCACATCACTCCATGATTTTGTGCAAGTATTCTTGGTACATACATATATTGGTGATTAGCATCCCAAGCAGTTGAATATGGGATATATGACAACTGGAATCCATAAAGATAGTAAATGATAGATATTGCCAAAAGAACAATTCCTATCCATTTCCACCAATTAAGCTTCAAATTTTTACCATGAAATTCTTGTGTAATATCTGTTATGATTTTTTGATAAGAAAGCATATCATTTTTCATATACCATACCATAGCCCCAAGCCCTAAAAAGAGCATCCATATTATTGCTCCTCGAATGAGATGAACCATAGAAAATATATAGATAATAAGCAAAAATATACCTAATCCTAATCAAAAATTAATAAGCATCTCCTGTCGTCTTGTTTCTTTAAATTTGATATACTTCTTGGATATTCGTGTTCCAAAAGCTGCCAAACCAAGAATAAAATACATTCCAAGGAAATAAATAATTAATGTATTTATAATCAGAATGATAAGTCCTGCTGATCACCCTATGATATTGTCTTTAATAATTGTGAATGCTACCGTATGCACGATTAATGCCAAGGGAAGAATATACACAAAAAATTTCTTTAGAGAAAAAAACTTTGCTCTGATAATATATATCATAGGAATACATACTGCGAGGATACTCCAAAGTACTAATTTCCAATTTATCCAACTTGCAAACATCGTTTGATAATAGGTATGATTTACCATAAATTCATTGTAAATAGACACTCAAAAAAAACTTAAAAATAAGATAGCGATAATCAAGAAGATTTTTTGTTTCATTACCCCGAGAATAAAAGATTAAAAAGATTTAATATGTGGGATGTGGACACTGGGAATTCTGATATGGTCCTCGGTACTCGTCCCTATTTTCTGTTTTCTTCTCCCTATTTTTTTGATTGAGAATAGAATGTATGAAGAAGTATTTTAGTCAATGGAACATTGAGGAATAAGGTAAGTAACATAGTTACTATCAACATAGACCCAAATCATTTGAAAACATTTGTCCCCATAGAGAACAATACAAATGCTATCAATCCTGTACTTATCTGACCATCTCTGATTGCAGATCGACTTCTCTCTTTTGCATTATCAATTGCTCAACTTATACTTTTTCCTTCCTTAAGTTCTTCGCGAAGTCTCTCATACATCAAGATATTCGCATCTACTCCCATTCCGATAGAAAGAATAATAACCGCTATTCCACTCAATGAAAGTGCGTAATCCGTCAATTTCATAAATGCAGCAAGTACGGTCAAAAATGTAATGAGCACCATACCAGTAAGCACCATACTCTTGAATCCATACATACTATATATCAATATTAGAATAGCAAAAAAACCTATCAACCCTGCTCGTAATGCTCAATTTAATGCATTATCTCAAAGTGACGGGCTGATTTTTTCTTCTTGCATAAGAATCAATGGTGCAGGCAAGGTTCATTCATTTAATGCATCAGAAAGCTGTTTAGCTGACTCTGTTGTAAACGACCCATTTATCTCTGCAGTCCCTCCACAAATCTTGCTTTGTATATTTGGTGCAGTAAGTAAATTACCTCCTACAAAAATAGCCATAGGACTTCCTATGTTTTCTGCAGTTATAGTACAAAATATTTCTTTTCCTTGATCATCTAAGTTGATAACAACAACAGGTTCTCCCATTTCTGAAGCGGTAGCATTAGCAAATTTGAAATATGCACCATTGAGGATGTTTTTTCCATCAGTTGCTGCTACTCGTGTTTCTCTATCCTGTACGAATATATCTTCAAACACATATAACGTGGCTACGTTTCCTGAAAGATCTTTGTCTTGTTTTTTTTCTAACACACGAAACATCGTATATCCATCCAACACCGTTCATGTACCTTGAGTAAGTAAACTATCGCCTTGTTGATACACAGTAGTATAGTTGCCTTCTATGGGACCATAAATTTTTCCTATCTCTGCATCATCAAGAAGCTTTGGATCATTTATATAAATATCAGGCAACTGATTTAATGTATTCCCCGTATACACACTGTAATAGATATTTTCTGACATCCTTCCCTCCAGTGTTTTCTGGATATTTTGAGGGTCTTTTGATATTTCAGTAAATACTTGATTAGCCAATGCTTTTCTGGCTGCGATACTCTTTACAGTCGGTTTTTCTGGATTTTGGAGTTTAAACTCAAGTTCAAGTGTTTTTCCAATCAACCCTTTTGCTTGATCAAGATCTGCTATACCTCCAATCTCTACGACAATATAATTTTGAGTGTCGAGTGTTTGTACATATGCTTTATAATCACTTACCCCAAGTTTAGAAATTCTGTTATCGATATTTTTCATGATAATAGTCTCTATAGTTTTTTTGATAGCAGCAAGTTCTGTGGCATTGGTATACACTTTTTCGTATTTATCATAAGAAATTTTGTAGACGAGTTTTGTACCTCCTGATACATCAAGACCTTTTCTAAAGTGAGATAATCCATTTGATGTAAGAATAAAATTTCTTGCTCCTGTTTGTGGATCAAATTCTCTTCCTATAAAAAAGATAAACACTACCGATACAATAAACAGTACGGAAAAAATCATTTGTTTACTAATTTTCATCTGCTGACATTAAAGATAAATAAAATTTTTTAATAACAAAAAATTTGGACGCTATTTTCTATCTTTTTACGAGTATAATACAAGATGAAATGATGTAGACATGTGCTATGTTTCGTCTATATCTGTCTTTTTTTTGTTCAATTTTTTTATTGTACTTGCTCCTTGATTGTAGCCTCTAGATATATTTGTTGGTAATTTGCTACCAGTGGTTATAATATATTTACTATTCTATGTAAATATCTAGCAAGAGCTGGGTCAATGACTCAGCTTTTTTTGTAGATTGATAACAACAAAAATGACTTAGACTATTTTAAGATAACAATTATTTTTTGACAGAAAAAAAAATCTGAGTATAATATACTATATATTATATAACATATATTATATATATACACTATCTTAAAATGAAATTTTCTATCAATCATAGTATTAAAGTACTCTTTTCTTTCTTTATACTACTATTATTTGGTGTAGTTTTTGTACATGCAGAAACAAAAACTATTACTGTGACCCTATCAAATACTCCAACTAGCATAAATGTACACAAAGCACCTTTGAAATATAATAAAGATTTTGCATATAGTTATATTTTTGATGATGGATATGGTGAATGATATGACATATGATTTAAATATCTAAACGGCTGAAAGATAAACGCAAATAACACAAATTACCCATGATTATATTATACTGACTGAGCAGGTAATGATATTCCATTTGCATGATGATTTGCTACTACATCGTTGAGCAGCGCATGAAATGATTTACATGATTGAATAACTCCATGATATATAACCTATGATCAATTTGATGAAACCTATCTCGCATGATGGAATGTTTTACATCATTGATTTGGGCCAGCATTGTGAATTCCTCCAGACTATTTACAGAATATATTATCTGGAACTGAATATTTTCAGAATCATACAATAAATAACATAAAATTACAACACTTTGTCATACCTGATTGATTAAATGACTATGCGGCATCTGTATTTTCTGGATGATTAAAGTCAGTATCTCAACAAAATACAACTTTCTTTTTTGATTGAGTAAATCATACAGTTAGTTCTAGTTGAATACCTGTAAATAACCTCGATATAAATAAATATGCAATGTATAGAAAATATTTTCAAGACTCTGCTTTTACTACATGAACGATAATCAATGATGTAGATGAAATAGCAAATGCTAGTAGTTGAGAGATTAAATTATGGAGACAATGATTCTCTCATAGAGTAACATTCAATGATCAAATGTTAAATGGTAATTTATCTTGGGAGAAATGGAAATATCTTATGGATCATATAGCAGATAATTATGGTAAGAGTTGAAATGATTCTGCTTGGATAGCATGACCACAAGACGTATATGAATATATTTGAACTAGAAATAATGTATCTATACAAACATGATTAAATAATAATCAATTTACAATAACTATAGATACAAATAATGTAGATGAAGAATATGTTCGTAAATCCCTAAGCTTATTATTAGATGTTCAATGAGCAACAATTACATCAATTTCTTATCAAACATGAGCATTTACAAATTATTCCAATAACAATCAAAACTGACTAATTAATCTTGATCGATGACTAGCTTATACATGAAATTTAGAAACAAAAGTAGATGATTATGTATCCGAAGCTGAATATTACAAAACACAATATTATATAGATACAGCACAGACTCGGATTGATTTTTTACAAAACTGAACAAATAAAACAAACTTTCAAAATAGATTAGATACTATAGAAATACAGTGAACTACCCGGCAAATAAATTTATGAAAAAGTGCAAACTCTAGATGAATATGGAATAATTATAAAGAATATAATACTATACCATGAATATTTACTGATCTATATGATAAATATGGAAATATCACTAATCTTGATATAAGTTTACAAAGCTGATTTAATAATAAATATGCATGACAAACTACAACACCTGATGGAGATGGAATCTATCCAAATGACGTAATGGATTCTTGATTGGGTATATATTGAAATGCTCTAGCTAATGGAACTGGTACAGTAAAAATATCGTGATTAGATATAAGTAAAACTTATAATATAACTCTATTTGGCTCTACAACAAACACTCAAACAAACAATAGAACAGTAACTGTATATAATATATGATCTGAGACAAAAGAATTGAATATAAGACAAAATACACAAAATACTGTAACATTTTCTGGAGTATCAACAAGTGCTGGATGAGAAATACTTATACATGTTGCTCAAAAAGATAAAAATCGATGATATTGAATGGTAAACTCTATAGTGATCCAAGAAACATTTGAAGAGTGAATAATAACACCAACTGCAACTATAGATTATTCAACAACACAAGTAACAAGCAACAATGTAATAGCAACTTTAACATGATTTAATACAACTTGAATAACAATTACAAATAATAATGGATCTCCAAACTATGTATTTACATGAAACGGTTCATTTATATTTACATTTCAAGATAGCCAATGAGTAAGTTGATCACAGATAGCTACGGTACATTGGATCAATAAAGCTCTAATGATATCTGGAGTCAATCCAATCCATACCAGTACAAATATTGATATAGATCAAGATATTATGATAGAATTTAGAGAGACAATGAATAAATCTTCAGTGGAGAGTAATCTACAAATATCTCCAAATCCATGAAATAAATGGTATCAACGAATATGAAATACATTATATATTATGCATGATGATTTTGATAATAATACTGAATATACGGTAACTATATGAGCCGATACTATGAATATTAATTGATCTTATTTATCAACAAATTATTGATTTAATTTTACTACATTGGCAGCAGCTAATAATAATGTACGACAATTAGATTTTGGTTATGATAGTTTTTCTCGCTGATTATGGAATCAAATAAATATTGGACTAATAAACTGAAGTTCTAACACAGATCTATATGATTCAAATTGAAATCAAACAAATATTTATATACAAGCAATTAAAAGATGACAAGACAAGATAGTAACTTGAGCGATAACAAATAATGATTCTGGTATATATGCTGATAATAGAATTTATAAATGAGTAAATACTTATGGTAAATATTCTACTAGTCAATGATACCCTGAAGCTGAAATGATGATATGATGACTAAACCCAAACAAAACATATAATTTTAAATTTTATGGTAATACTTTTAGAGTAGAGGCAGATCCTACACTTACAACTACTGTTTATAGTG